>Ga0209050_1000303_pt1 | contig 101498 bp, 98 predicted proteins | sample Araplavi_mTSA_r2_FD_184276 | JGI IMG/M metagenome (GOLD analysis project Ga0209050, IMG submission 184276) | Arabidopsis root microbial communities from North Carolina, USA - plate scrape MF_Cvi_mTSA_r2 (SPAdes) (version 2) | ecosystem: Host-associated > Plants > Roots > Endosphere | place...
GGCGGCCAGGGGGGTGGATGCGGGGTAGGACATGGTGGCGTGCCTGATTGCGGGGAGGGCCGGGTCAACCCGGCGACGCCGCCCGGCTGCCGGCCGGGGTCGGGTGCCGATGGATGCCGCGCACGTACAGGCTTTGCGCGACTGGAAAGAGGCTGATCTCCTGCACGTTGACGTGCGCAGGCTGCCGGTGGATCCATTCGATGGTGCGGGCGAGGTCCTGCGCTTCGAGCGGTGCGAAACCCTCGAAGCGTTCGGCGGCATCGAGGCCGGGTTGGCCGTCGAGCAGGCCGGTGCGGGTGGTGCCGGGCTGCACGCAGCTGATGCGCACGCCCGAGCCGTGCAGGTCGGCGCGCACGCAGCGCAGCAGCTGCTGCGCGTACGCCTTGCTCGCGGCATAGGCGGCCATCGCTGGCGCGGCGTCGTGGCCGGCGATCGAGCCGAGCACGATCAGCGTGCCGCCGCCGCGCTGCTGCAGCAGGCGGGCGATGTCGCGCACGACCAGTGTGGTGCCGAGCACGTTGGTGTCGATGGTGGCGTGCAGGTCGGCGTCGCCCATCTCGGTGAGCGGCGCGCCCTGGAACGCGCAGCCGGCGCAATGCACCGCGAGTTCGATGTCGTGCAGCCGCAGGCGTTCGCTCGCGGCCAGCCGGTCGAAGGCGGCGCGCAGGCCGGGCTGCGCGACATCGTGCGGCAGCGCGATGAAGCGCCGCGGCCAGTCGCGCCCGATCTCGGCCAGCGTCTTGGCGTTGCGGGCGATGCCGATGACGCTGAACCCGCTCGCGAGCAGTCCAAGCGCGACCGCGCGGCCGATGCCGCGGCTGGCGCCGGTGACGGCGCACCAGCGCGGGGGGCGGTGTTCATCCATTGATCAGGTACGAGCTGCCGGGGACCAGGTGGGGCACGTGCGGTGCGATGGCATGGACGTTGACCGTCTTGATGCTCCAGCGCTGGCGTTGCGCGGCTTCGTTGCGCACGGTGCCGATCTCCTTGCCGTGCAGCGACAGGTTGTTCGCGATCGACACGAAATCGCCGGGTCGCATCTGCACGCGGCGTTTCACGGCATGCAGCGTCTCGGTCAGCCGCTGCACCGCGCGGGTCGCCGAATCGGTCAGGCCTTCGGTGCGCTTCTCGAAGAAGCGCAGCTCGACCTCGCGCGTCAGCACCGCATGGTCGGCCGCCCGGCCCAGCGCCACGTTGCCGCCCATCATCGACAGGTCGTCGAACGGGGTGTAGAACGCGCCTTCGCGCAGCACCGCGAGCGTGTTCCTGTCGAGCGCGGCGAGGACATCGCGGTTGGCGACGAAGGTGGTCCAGATCTCGTTGTCGTCGCAGCTGCGCAGCGACAGGATGTTGACCAGGTCGGGGCGCACGAAATGGTTCGCCAGGTCCTTGTGGAAATGGATCGGGCCGAGCGCCTTCTGCGATTGCGAGTCGCTCAGCGACGCCTTCGGGAAGATGTCCTGGAAGACGTCGCCGTCGTTGACGTTCAGGTACGAGATCGGGTGCTCGCCGGCCACGTCGGCATGCAGCTGCAGGAAGCCTTCGGCGACGAAGCTGCGCTTCTTCGCGTGCTTGTCGGCCACCGGGTCGACGTTGCCGAGCTCGGGCAGCACGCTGTCGATCGGGCAGTTCTCGACGAACACGAACGGCCGCTCGTAGGCCGACACGCGCCGCCGCGCCTCCATGAAATCGCGGTAGCGCGCGACATGGGGGTCGCTCGCGACCAGCATGCAGATCTCGTGGCGGAAGGCCTCGTAGGCCTTGTACGGGTTGACGCGGATCGATTCGAGCCGCCGCACCAGCGCGCCGCGCTCGGTGTCGGTGAAGCTGAAATCCACGGGCAGCTCTCTGCAGGTCATCGGGTGTTCTCCCTTGGGGGCGTGGCGGAGGTGGGCGGTGCGGCGGCCGGGTGGGCAGGCGTTCAGCGATCGAGAAGTTGTCGCAGCCCCGCCTTGCCGCAGACCGGGTCGAGCGTGATCTCGAGGTAGGGCACGCCGGCGGCACGCAGCCAGCCGAGCGCCGCGGCGGCCGGCTCGGGCCGCTGCGCGAGGCCGCGCGTGTCGCCGTGCCAGCACGGGAAATCGGGGTCGTCGGCCGGGAACAGCGCATCGGCGATGCCGGCCTGCTGCAGGCCGGCGGTGCTGCCCGCCGAATGCAGCGTGATGCCCGCGGCATGGCCGGGTTCGAGCGTGGCCCGCACCACGCCGGCCAGCGGGGCGCGCGGCACGTAGAGCGTGCCCAGCACCTCGGCCAGCAGGCAGGGCGCGACGATGCGCTTGTGCTGCTGCTCGTAGCTGCGCCGGTACAGCGCGCGGTCGCAGGTCTGGCCGGCGTCGAGGTGGCGGCGCTGCAGGTCGCGCAGCCCGGCGTCGAAGATGCGCCGCAGCTCGGGGTAGTCGACGATGGTGCCCTCGCAGTACGACAGGTAGCTGGGCCACGACCACACGCTGCGGCCGTCTTCGGCGTCGAGCAGCACCCGGTCGTTCGCCAGCGGCCGCGCGCCGTGCCGCAACACCATGTCGATGAACAGCGTCGACTTGCCGGCCCCCTTGCCGCCGAGGAACAGCCAGGCCGCGCCGTCGAGCACCACCGCGCTCGCATGCAGCATCGGTGCGAAGCGCGGCCCGCGCCGCCACAGCGTCAGGTTGCGCGCCGCATGGAAGATCAGCTCGCTGGAGCGCAGCGCGTGCATCGGGTCGATGTGCACGTCGAGGCAGGCGCGCTGCGCGTCGTGGCGGAACAGCATGCCTTCGCCGGGCAGGTGGATCGCACCGGTGCCGCTGCCCGTACCGCTGCCCGCAGTGCTCCTGTCACCTGGATCGGCCGGGCCTTCGAGGTTCCAGTGCGGGTAGTTCAGCGAACGGTGGAAGCGCGCATGCGCGGGCCAGTCGGCGGCTGCATCGACCAGTTCGGCCGCGCTCGCGTGGTGCACGCGGATGTCGAGCGACGGCGTGGCGCAGGGCTCGATCGGCGCGGGTTCGTACGAGCGCGCGATGCGGTCGAAGAACCACGCATCGCCGAACGCGCTGTGAAGCTGGAACTGGCTGTCGAGCAGCCGATGACGACTCGTGTCCACGCAGGCCTCGAAGACGCAATGTTCCTCGGCGGCAAGGGCAGCCGAGGCCCGGTTGAAGGGGAGCGAGAGGGGAAGCGTCTCCGAGTGGGAGTCGTGTGCCGCAAGACAGGCGGCCGGCTGGCGCGGGTCGAAAGAATTCTTTCGGTCCCTGGGCCGCGAAGTCTAAGGAGCCGGCCGCGACGGGTCAAGCGCCCTGCCGCGAAAAGGGCTGTCAGTTTGCTGTCGCGAACCCGACTCAGTCGCTGCTGTTTCGATGCCGGCGCATGATGCGCGGCACGCCGATGCCCGCCACCCTGGAGAACCCCCATGACACGCACCACACGCCCGTTCGACGCCATCGTGATCGGCAGCGGCCAGGCCGGCCCGTTCCTCGCCGCGAAGCTGTGTGCCGCCGGCATGAAGACCGCGCTGGTCGAGCGCGAGCACCTCGGCGGCACCTGCGTCAACGACGGCTGCATCCCGACCAAGACGCTGGTGGCGAGCGCGCGCACCGCCCATGTCGCGCGGCGCGCGGCCGACTACGGCGTCATGATCGACGGCCCGGTGCGTGTCGACATGAAGGCGGTGAAGGCGCGCAAGGACGCGATCGTCGCGCAGTCGGTCGCGTCGCTGTCGTCGTGGCTCGGCGGCATGGAGAACCTGACGCTGCTGTGGGGCCACGCGCGCTTCGTCGGGCCGCACCGCGTGCAGGTCGGCGACGACGTGCTCGAGGCGCCGAAGATCTTCATCAACACCGGAGGGCGCGCGCTGCTGCCCGACTGGCCCGGCATCGACGAGGTGCCGGTGCTGACCAACACCTCCATGATGGCGCTCGACGTGGTGCCGGAGCACCTGCTGGTGATCGGCGGCAGCTACATCGGGCTGGAGTTCGCGCAGATGCACCGCCGCTTCGGCGCGCGCGTCACGGTGCTGGAGCACGGCGGACGGCTGGTGTCGCGCGAGGACCCGGAGGTGTCGGCCGAGATCCGCGCGATCCTCGAACGCGAGGGCATCGAGGTGCTGACGATGGCGCGCGACTTCACGCTGGCCCGCGCGGCCGACGGCGGCATCCGGCTCGGCATCACGCAGGACGGCCGTCCGCGCGAACTGGACGGCAGCCACCTGCTGGTGGCGGTGGGCCGCAAGCCGAACACCGACGACCTCGGGCTCGAGCAGGCCGGCGTGGCCTGCGATGCGCGCGGCTTCATCGAGGTCGACGACCAGCTGCGCACCAGCGTGCCGGGCGTCTGGGCGATGGGCGACTGCAACGGCCGCGGCGCGTTCACGCACACCTCGTACAACGACCACGAGATCGTCGCCGCCAACCTGCTGGACGACGACCCGCGCCGCGTCAGCGACCGCATCCCGGCGTATGCGTTGTTCATCGACCCGCCGCTCGGCCGGGTCGGCCTGACCGAGGCCGAGGTGCGGGCGAGCGGCCGCGAGGCGCTGGTCGGCACGATGCCGATGACGCGCGTCGGCCGCGCGAAGGAGCGCGGCGAGACGCAGGGCTTCATGAAGGTGCTGGTGGACGCGCAGACCGAGCGCATCCTCGGTGCGTCGCTGCTGTGCATCGACGGCGACGAGATCGTGCATTCGCTGCTCGACCTGATGGCGGCCAACGCGCCGTACACGGTGATCGCGCGCGCGGTGCACATCCACCCGACCGTCAGCGAGCTGATCCCGACCTTGCTGCAGCAGCTCGAGCCGCTGGAGAAATGAACGAAGAAAATGACGGAAGATAGGCTCCCTCGAAGAACAACCAGGAGAGCGACCGATGAAGATCCGTGCCACTGCCGTTGCCTTGGCGGCATCGCTTGCCGCGTGCAGCACCCAACCCCCGGCGGGCAGCCCCGCTGCCGAAGCGAAGCTGCAGGACAGCATCCGCACGGTGGTCGTGATCTTTGCGGAGAACCGCGCGTTCGACACGCTGTACGGCCTGTACCCCGGCGCCGACGGCATCCCGGGCGTCAACCCGTCATCGCGCAGCGCCTGGCAGCCGCAGACCGAGCGCGACAGCGACCTGGCCTTGCCGAAGCTGCCGCAGACCTGGGGCGGCGTCACCGCGGCGGGCCAGGCGGTGACGCTGGCGCAGGGCGCGACAGCGAACCAGGACAACAAGCCGTTCCAGATCGATGCCGAAGCGGGCTACCAGGGCAGCGGCGTGAAGGTCGGGCAGGACGTGATCACGCGCGACCTGTACCACCGCTTCTTCGAGAACCAGATGCAGATCAACGGCGGGCGCAACGACAAGTTCGCCGCCTGGGCCGATGGCGGCGGGCTCGCGATGGGCTACTACGACGGCAGCCGCATGCGGCTGTGGCAGATCGCGCAGCAGTACGTGCTGGCCGACCGCTTCTACATGGGCGCGTTCGGCGGCTCGTTCCTGAACCACCAGTACCTGGTGTGCGCCTGCGTGCCGGTGTACCCGGGGGCCGAGCAGTCGCCGGCCAAGGGCTCGATCTCGGTGGTCGACCGGCTGCCCGACGGGCGCTGGAGCGCGAAGCTGACGACGCGGCCCGATTCGCCGTCGTCGGCGATCGCCGGGCCGCCGAAGTACGTCAACAGCAGCAACCTGACGCCGGCCGACTACGCCGGCGACGGCCGGTACTACGCGGTGAACACGATGCAGCCGGCCTACCAGCCGAGCGGCGTGCCGCCCGCCGCGGCCGGCAGTGACCTGCTGGCCGATGCCGGCAAGGCCAACACCTTGCCGCCGCAGACGCAGTTGACGATCGGCGACATGCTTGACCGCAAGGGCGTCGACTGGGCCTGGTACGGCGGATCGTGGAACGCCGCGACCGACGAAGGCCGGCAGCCGGCGGCGGTGGCGCGCAAGATCATCTATGCGTCGCCGATCGGCTTCCAGACGCACCACCAGCCGTTCAATTACTACGCAACGGTCGACCCGACCGATCCGGCGAAGGCCGCCTACCGAAAGGCGCACTTGAAGGATTTCGACGAGAGCTTCCTGAAGGATGCGGCCGCCGGCACGCTGCCGCCGGTGACGTTCTACAAGCCGCAGGGCAACCTGAACCAGCACGCCGGGTATGCCGACGTGGCGTCCGGCGACCAGCACATCGCCGACCTGATCGGCCAGCTGCAGCAGAGCCCGCAGTGGAAGCACATGCTGGTGGTCGTGACCTACGACGAGAACGGCGGCTTCTGGGACCACGCGCCGGTGCCGAAGGGCGACATCTGGGGCCCGGGCACGCGCATCCCGGCAATCATCGTGTCGCCGTGGGCGAAGAAGGGCTTCGTCGACCACACGCCGTACGACACCGGCTCGATCCTGCGCTTCATCACGCGGCGCTGGCAGCTGGAGACGCTGCCGGGGTTGAAGATGCGCGACGAGGGTCTCGCGAAGAACGGGTCGGCGGCGATGGGGGATTTGACGGGGGCGTTGAATTTGCGTTGAAACGCGTCCCTCCATCGTTTCTGCACACTGATTTCGTATTTGCGCGGGCGCGCAGATAGGGCAGTTGGCCATGGGTGTCATCGTCAATCGACGGCGTGTTGCACGTCGACGACGGCCGGATGCACTCGGCTTGCCACCGATGATGGCGGGCGCTCCAATGCGCGCAGTGCGCCGGCAGGCAGTCCCCTCGAGAGGGTGTGGCGGCGCGAAACTGTCCACCGACTTGTGAGCCGACCATGAACACGACGACCCATGCAGGGGTCATTGCTGTCGCGACCTGCCTGCTTCCGCTGGTGGCGCCATGCCGCGCCGACATCCCGCCTCCGCCGGTGTCTCCCGCGCCGGTACGAGCCTATGAATACGATGCCCAGGGCAACGTCACCAAGATCACGCGCGATCCCGGCGGACTGAACGTCCAGACGCGCATCGGCTACGACCCGTTGTCCCGTGTGAAGGAGCTGACCGATCCGAAAAACGGCAAGACCGCGATCGAGTACGACGGGGGAGGTCGCCCCACCAAGGTGACCGACCCGAGGAACCTCGCGACGCAGTACCCGCGTAACGGCTTCGGCGATGCGACGCAGCTGATCAGCCCGGACACCGGCATCACCAACGTCACGTATGACGCAGCGCGGCGGCTGAAGACCCGCACCGACAGCCGCGGCGTCACCGAGACCTACACCTACGACCTCGAAGGGCGATTGACCAGCGTCGTCTACACGCAAAGCGGACAAGCGAGCCAGACCATCACGTGGAGCTGGGACCTGACCGGCCCGGACTACACCTACAGCATCGGCCACGTGAGCCGGGTCGATCACCCGAGCGGCTTCGCCCGCTTCCGGTACGACCCGCGGGGCCGGATCACCGAAACCGTGCAGTCGGTGAACGCGAAGGCCGGTGCGAACACGGTGCCGATCCTGACGACGGTGAAGTACGCCTACTCGCACGGCGACCTGATGAGCATCACCTACCCGTCAGGGCGGCAGCTGATCCTCACGCGTGACGTCGGCGAACTCATTGGCATGGGCCTGGCGCAGAGCGCAGGCGGCACGCCCATCCCGCTGATCAGCAACGTGAAGTGGGAGCCGTTCGGCCCGGTGAGCGGCTGGGACTGGCACATGGCGAGCGGCCTGGTGAACCACACGAGGCTGTTCGACCTGAGCGGTCGCATCGTTCGCTACCCGCTGGGCAATGTGCTGCGCGACGTGACCTACGACGCCGCGGACCGCATCAGCGGCTTCACGCACCTGAGCCCGAGCGACGGCACGCCGCAGCCGGCGTTGGACCAGGGCTTCGCTTATGACGAGAACAGCCGGCTCACCAGCATCACGACAGCATCGTCGATGCTGGGCGATTGCGTATGACCCGAACGGTAACCGCACCAGCGTGAGCCTGAACGGCATCTCGAGCACCTACAACACCGAGGCGACGAGCAACCGGCTCACCAGCATCACGAACCCGGCACGCAGCTTCAACTACGACAACGCCGGCAACACGACCAGCGACAGTGCGGGCTACACGGCGACCTACGCGCTGAGTGGCTCGATCGCGAGCATCACGAAGGCGGGCGTGACCGGCAGCTACGAATACGACGCGAACAGAAGGCGCATCCGCAAGGTGACGAGCACCGGCGAGGTCGTGATCTTCGTGTACGACCTCGAAGGCCAACTGCTGGGCGAATACGATCAGACCGGCCAAGCGATCCGCGAATACGTGTGGCTGGACAACATCCCGGTGGCGATGTTCATGCCGGACCCAAGCAACGTGAGCGGTCCGCCGCTCGTCTACTACATCCACGCAGATCACCTGAACGCGCCGCGTGTCGTGGTTGACCAGAACGGCGCGAAGCGCTGGCGCTGGATCTCCGAGCCGTTCGGCACGACGGCACCGGAAACCAATCCCACTGGTCTTGGGGTCTTCACGCAGAACCTGCGGTTCCCGGGTCAATATGCGGACGCGGAGAGCGGGCTTTGGTACAACTACTTTCGCACCTATGACAGTTCAAAAGGAGGATACGCGCAAAGTGATCCCATTGGGTTGTCAGGCGGAAGTTGGTCGACATATTCATATGTTGATGGAAATGCTGCGGGCTCCGTTGACCCACAAGGCTTGGCCCATTTCGGCATGCGCCCTTTGAACGGCATGCCAACAATGATATTGAATATGGCGCTGGGTAGATGGCAGGTAGCTCACGAAAATCTATTTTTCGATGACGGTGCAGCGCCAGGCAATCTAGGCTACTCCCCAGCGGGAGTGACTCCAGATCCATTTCCTGTTGGATACATTGAGACCGACGGCGGATACAACGACTGTGTCATGAGGTTGGCCGCTTCATTGAACATGTGGCCTGCACCTCAATACAGCCTGCTATGCAACAATTGTCAGGCTTGGGCAGCCGCTGTAAGACTTTCATATAACAGGCTCATCAACGACCCCGCCACCAGAACCAGGTGCGGGTGCGATAAGAAGACTACACCCGCAGTACGGGCGCTATCGTCGCCATCTCCTTTTGTGCAATCGAGATCCGCCTACGATCCGATTCAAGATCGATGGACAACTGCTCCCTCCACCATTGGCATAGGCGGTGTGCCGCCTCCTTGGTGGGAGTTGATTCTCATACCATAAGACATGTACACAATTATTTCGATTGCCTTCGTGGCGTGCATTGCCTTAGCCACCATTTTTCTTGGTCGCAGGATGATTTTCAACAAACTCGCTGCGAGGCAGCATACTCGTCGCTTGGCAACAATTTTTTCCCCAAAAGGAGCAAACTCTCATCTCTTTTCCATTGATCTCGTGGAGGGAGATGGGATTCTTTATGCATCCAAGTCGTTCAAGCATGAATTGGCAGGGTGGCATCAACTCGGTCTGATTGTCGAACATGAGATACGAAATCCGATTGACAACCCAATCCATATCGATCTGAAATGCGATATCGAGATTCCTGGGAAATCTGTGGCATTGCTTCATGGCAAGACTGCCCTCATGACACCGTGGTGGTCGGGCTCTGGAAAGAATGGGTTTCGTTTAAAAGTTTATGCAATTCCGGACGACGCACCACGAGGTGTCGAAGTGACTTTGAGATTTCGCGTGAATGGATTGGAGCTTCTCGAAAAATACGGTCGGGTGAAAGTCTTCATCGCGCCACTGAATGTCTGGTAAGCGCCCTAATTTAGATAGTCCGCCCTGAACAACCCCCACAAGCCGCATGAATGCGCGCCGTGCGCGTGTATGCGGATGTAGGAGATTGCAAGTTCAGGTCGAATCGATACTGAACGGGGAGCGAGATGGGCCCGCAGACGCCGCAGCAGCGAACGGATCACGATCTGTTCCGCATGGAGTTGGTGAACCTGATCGATCAGCGGTACGAGCTGGTTCGCCTGGCTGGACTGATCAACTGGCAGGCCTTCGCCGACGAGTGGAGCCCGCAGTTCGTGTCGAGGATGCTTACGAGGCAAACGCCGAAGATCGTGCTGACCGACCGAGGCTACCGCGGCGTCGAGCCGAGCAATGAGGCACGGCTGCTGATCAGCCATACGCGGCGACTGCCCAAGCGCTTGAAGAAGCTGCTCAAGCGACGCCAGGTGGTCGAGCCGATGATCGGGCACATGAAGCCGACGGGCTGCTGGGCCGCAACTGGCTGCGCGGCGAGCTCGGTGACGCGATGCACGCGATCCTCTGCGGCGCAGGTCACAACCTGAGGATGATCCTGAGATACCTGCGGGTACTTGGCTGGCCTCTCGCGGCTGCCCTGGCATGGCTGCCGATCCCGCCGCGCCGCCCGCGAACGCATGGTGATATCAATGAAGATCTTGATTTTTTCTTTGACGGCTCTGTTGGTACTGGCATCGTGCGGAGAGCGGAAGAGCTCACCTTCAGCGTTCACGCTGCAAACCGGTGTCAGCGTCCAGAACATCACACCGTGCGTTGACGGCGACCCTGTTCAGAGCATGTCCCTTCGCAAGGATGGGAGTGGCTATCTGGTTGAAGTTGCCACCTCGCTCAGGTGCGAATCGCAGGCGGAGCCGTTCGTGACGGTGACTCATGAGCGAAAGGTGACGCTGGTTCTCGACAGCGGTGCTACCTCTCGGTCTGGCTTTCATTCAGGCTGCGAATGCGCAAGGAAGTTGCAGATCAAGATCGATGGTCGACTCGAGTCGGGTGACACGCTCTATCTTCTGAATGACTACGAGGTTCTTGGGCATCTCAGCGTGCCGAAGTGACTGAAAGTTGACCAAAACTCGTGCTGCTCTGCACTTTGCGCACGCTCGGCTGCATTGCCCAACTCGATCATTTTGCTGACGTCAGCATCCAGCGAAGCCTGAAGCTCGCGGGCCGGCCTTCGAGTGAGGGCCAAACTGATCAGCTTCATGGCCCCGCCTGCCACCCATCCGTCAACGTCTTCAGGAACGCGATCACGTCCGCGATCTCCTGCGCACCGAGTGCAGGCTTGTCTCCGGCGACCCGATCGAACGGCGGATCGCGGTTGACGTTCTCCTTCAGCACTCCCGGCAGGTCGTCGTACAGCTCGATTTGGCCATCCGCGCCGCGGCCGAACCAGCGCTGCGGCTCCAGGTCGCGCGTCACGTAGAAGCGCATCACCTCGTCCAGCGAGTGCAGCACGCCGTTGTGGAAGAAGGCCTGCCGCAGCGCCACGTTGCGCAGCGTCGGCGTGCGGAAGGCGCCGCAATGCTCGCGCTGGTTCACCAGGTCGTGGCGCTCCGGCCCGCACAGCCCCAGGTCGTGGAAGCCCGAGTCGCGGTTGGCCGGCAGCTCGCGGTTGCGCGGCACGCCGACCACGATGTGGCCGTGGTCGGTGAACGCCGGGAATGCACCGGTCGTCGCGCTGACCGCGCTCGGGTGGCATGACGCGCAGTTGCCCTTGGTCTCGTCGTTGAACAGCGCCAGGCCGCGCGCCTCCTGCGGCGTCAGGCTCGCACGGCCGCGCAACACCGCGTCGTACTTGCTGCTGTACGGATGAAACTGCGCGGCGTCCTGCTGGAACATCTCCAGCGCCAGCAGCGCCCACTGAAACGCCGGTTCCACGGCGTCGAGCGCATCGGCACCGAAGGTCGCGCGGAACTCGCCGGCGTACGGCGCGCGCCGCAGCCGCTCGACCACCTCCGCCGCGCTCGCGTTCGCCATCTCGTTCGGCGACAGCAGCGCGAGTCCCGATTGCTCGTGCACCGTGGCCGCGCGGCCGTCCCAGTCGTGGCCGCCGGCCGGGCCCTGGTCGACGCTCTCGTCGACGTCGTCGTCGAAGCGGTGCTCGGTGAACGGCGGCACGTTCTGCAGGTAGCGCAGCGACGGCGTCGCGCGAAAGCCCAGCGCCTGTCCGTCGCGTCCGCCCGGTTGCACCGGCTTGCCGTTCGGCGGGCCGTAGGCCGAAGCCGGGTCGTGGCAGCTCGCGCAGCTCTGCTCGCCCGAGGCCGACAACGCCGGGTCGAAGAACATCGTGCGGCCCAGGCGCTGCATCTGCGCGAAATCGGGCTGGCGCGCGGCCTGCATCGCGTAGGCCTCGGCGGCCTGCGCCGGCGGCAGGCCGGGTCGCACGGTGGCAACCAGCAGCAACGCGAGGCCGACGCGATGCAGCTTCATGGCGAGGTCGGCAGCGCGGCCGCCACCGCGCGCGGCGCGACATCGAAATGCCGTGGCCAGCGCCGGTCGCGCCAACGCATGAACGGCGTCTCGACCGCGCGGTACAGCAGCCAGCCGCCTGCCAGGCAGGCCAGCGCGATCAACGCCACGTGCAGCGGCTCGGGCAGGCCCCAGGGCTTGATCAGCCGGTTCACGATCACCGCGATCGGCTTGTGCGTCAGGTACAGCGCGTACGACCACAGCGCGAGCGGCGCCGCCCCGGGGATGTGCAGCCGCTGAAGCGGCGAGCCGTCGGCCAGCGCGCCGAGCAGCAGCAGCGCAAACGCCATCGCCACCAGCGAGTAGCCGAAGCCGCTCATCACGTAGCCGTAGCCGCCCGGCATCTCGTAGAAGTTCAGCACCGCCCACAGGACGACCAGCGTCGCGGCGACGCCCGCCGCGAACAGCGCGCGCCCGTGCTGCATCAGCCTCGCCCAGGTGGCCGGATGTCCATGCTTCAGCAGCGCCAGCGCGACGCCCGGCAGGAATTCGTCGAAGCGGCACAGCGTCGCGTAGTAGACGTTCGGGTAGTAGCCCTCGATCGCGCCGCCGGCCTCGCGCCCGTACTGCAGCCACAGCACGCTGCGCCAGGCGATGGCGGCGACGATCAGCGAGCCCAGCAGCGCCCAGGCGAGTGCGAGCCGCTGCCGCCAGCGCATCAGCCCGAGCAGCACCAGCGGCAGCACCAGGTAGAACTGCTCCTCGATGCACAGCGACCACGCATGCGAGAACGCGGTGCCCGGCTGCAGGTTGATGTTCTGCGTGAACGTCAGGAAGCGCCACAGCGGCGGCGGCTCGCGCCCACCCATCACGGCCGGGAACAGGAAGTACAGCGCCAGCACGACCCAGAAATTCGGCAGCGTGCGCAGCGCGCGCCGCAGGTAGAACGTGCCGAGCGACAACGCTCGCCCGCGCAGCATGCCGCCCATCAGCTGGTTGGCGATCAGGTAGCCGCTGAGCACGAAGAACAGGTCGACGCCGGTCCAGCCGACCGCACTCGCCCAGCCGAAGGTGTCATGCCCGCTGACGAACACGCGGTAGTGGTACGCGAAGACGAGCAGGATGGCCAGCGCCCGCAGCGCGTCGAGGCCGGGCTGGCGGGCCGGGTGGGGCGAAGTGGAAGCGGTGGCGGTCATCGGAAAGCGGGCGGGGCATTCGGCGTCGGAAGCCGGCGATTCTGCCGTCGCCCTGGCGCCGACGGCATCCCCAGTGTGGGATTTTCCCGGGCCTTGCGGCAACTCCCCGGACCGGGCCCCGCGATGCCGGGCTATGCTGCGCCCCCAGGGGGTTTCACCGCATGCTGAAGTTGTCGCCATGGCTGCGCGCGCGAGCCTGGACCCTGGCCGTCGCGATCGGGGCGGCCTTGCCGGCCAGCGCCGCCGGCAAGCCCGAATGCCTGCGTCCGATGAGCCTCGCGCTGCACGAGCACGGCCTGCTCTATTCGGGCGTCACCGGCGAGGGCATCGACAAGGACATCGCCGACGAACTGGCGCGGCGCAGCGGCTGCAAGTTCATCGTCTCGGTGCTGCCGCGCGCCCGCATCTGGCAGCTGATCGAAGGCGGCGCACTCGACTTCAGCCTGTCGGGCATCACCAACCCGGCGCGCGAGCAGTTCGCCGCGTTCGCCTGGTACGTGTCGAACAAGTACTACCTGCTGGTGCGCCGCGATGCGAACGTCGCCGCGCTGGCCGATTTCGAGCGCGACCCGAAGCTCAGGCTCGGCGTGATCCGCAGCTTCCGCTACAGCCCGACCGCCAACCGCCTGGTCGACGCGCTCGATGCGCAGGGCCGCGTGAGCCATGCGTCCAGCCTCGAGCCGCTGTACCAGGTGCTGCTCGACAACCGCGTGCAGGCGATGATCATCGAACCGTTCGACTACCCGACGGTGCAGCAGGGCACGATCCGCGCGCAGACGCGCATCGTCGAGTTCGACGATCCGGCGGTGCCGCACGGGCTGATCATGTCGAAGCGGTCGCTGTCGCCGGCGCAGCAGCAGGCCTGGCGCGCGCTGGTCGACGAGATGCGGGCCGACGGCAGCATGCAGCGCATCTTCGAGAAGTACTTCTCGGCCGAGCTGGCGCGCACGATGACCCATTTTTGAGCACGGGCCCGGCGTGAAGCGAGCCTTTCCGTTGCTGATGTCGCTGCTGGTGGCGACCGTCTCGCTGACGGTGACCGGGCTGGCGTGGCGCCATGAGCGCGCGTCCGAGGCGGCCGCGTTGCGCGCGAGCTTCGACTTCGGCTTGCGCCAGGCCACCAGCCGCATCGAGCAGCGCATGGCCGCCTTCGAGCAGATGCTGCGCGGCGTGCAGGGCCTGTTCCTGGCGAGCGGCCCGGTCGACCGCGCGGGCTTCGACCGGTACGTCGACGCGCTGCTGGTCGGCGTCGACTTCAACGGCCTGCAGGCGATCGCCTACGGGCCGCTGGTGCAGGGCCCCGACCTCGCGGCGCACGAAACGGCGCAGCGCCGGTCCGGCATCCCGTTCTACCAGGTCCGCCCGCCCGGGCCGCGCGCGAGCTATGTGCCGGTCACCTTCATCGCGCCGGCGGAAGGGCGCAGCCTGGCCGCGCTCGGCTACGACATCTCCACCGACCCGTCGCGTCGCGCCGCGCTCGACAAGGCGCGCGATTCCGGCAGCGTCGCGATCACCGGCCGCATCCGGCTGGTGACCGAGCCCGACCACGCGCCGCAGTACGGCTTCCTGATGCTGCTGCCGCTGTACGCGCCCGGGCAACCGGTGGACAGCGTGGCCGCGCGGCGGCGCAGCGTCGTGGCCTGGGTGTGGGCGGGCTTTCGCGTCGGCGACCTGATGTCCAGCCTGTACGGCGAGTCGACGCCGGGGCTGGACCTGCGCGTCTACGACGGCGTCGAGCCGCGCGACGATGCGCTGATGTACCGCTCGGTCGGCGCCGAGGCCGACCAGCAGCCGGCGCGCTTCGAGGCGCAGGAGTACATCGGCGTGGCCGGCCAGAGCTGGACGGTGCAGGTGCGCAGCACGCCGGAGTTCGAGGCGCGCCACCACCGCGAATCGGCCCGCATCATCGCGGTGGCCGGCATCGGGCTGAGCCTGCTGCTGGCCGCGCTGACCTGGCAGCTGACCACCGGGCGCATGCGCGCCTACAGCGTGGCCCGCGTGATGACGCGCGAGCTGCGCGACAGCGAGCGGCGCTACCGCCGCATCGTCGAGACGGCGAACGAGGGCATCTGGCTCATCGATGCGCCGGGCCGCCTGTCCTTCGTCAACCCGAAGCTGCTGCGCCTGCTCGGGCAAGGCGCCACCGACATGCTCGAGCGGCCGCTTGCCGAATTCGTCGACGACCCGGCCGGGCAGCTGGCGCCCGAGGCGCTGGCGAGCCGGCCGCCCGGCACCGTCGAGACGGTCGAGCTGCGCATGCTCCGCAGCGAAGGGCAGCCGCTGTGGGTGTCGATGTCGATCACGCCGGTGTTCGACGAGGCCGACCGCTATGTCGGCTCGCTCGGCATGGTGACCGACATCAGCGAGCGCAAGCAGGCCGAGGCGAAGCGCGTGCTGCTCGAGGCGCAGCTGCGCGAGTCGCAGAAGATGGAGGCCATCGGCACGCTGGCCGGCGGCATCGCGCACGATTTCAACAACATCCTCGCGGCGATCCTCGGCAACGTCTCGCTGGCGCGCGACCGGCTCGACGACGCCCATGGCGCGACGCCGCCGCTGAAGCAGATCGAGATGGCCGGCGTGCGCGCGCGCAGCCTGGTGCAGAAGATCCTGGCGTTCAGCCGCATGCAGCCGCACGAGCTGGTCAGCCAGCCGATGCGGCCGATGATCGAGGAGTCGATCGCGCTGCTGCGCTCGACGCTGCCGGCCACCGTGGAGCTGGTGCTGGCGCTGGAGGAGCGGCCGCTGTTCGTCAGCGCCGACGCGACGCACGTGCAGCAGATCCTGCTGAACCTGTGCACCAACGCCTGGCATGCGCTGCAGGGCAGCAGCGGCCGCATCACGATCGGGCTCGACGAACGCCGCATCGATGCCGACGAGGCGCAACGCCTGGGCGAACTGGCGCCGGGGGCCTGCGTGCACCTGTGGGTGACCGACAACGGCGTCGGCATGGACGAGGCCACGCGGGCGCGGGTGTTCGAGCCCTTCTTCACCACCAAGCGGGTCGGGCAGGGCACTGGCCTCGGGCTGTCGGTGGTGCACGGCATCATGACGGCGCATGCCGGCGCGATCGACGTCGACAGCGAGCCGGGGCGCGGCAGCACCTTCCACCTCTACTTCCCGCTGCTTCCGCACCGGCCGCAGCAGGTCGATGCAGCCGGGGCGCCGGCGCCGGTGCCGGTCGGGCGAGGGCAGCACGTGCTGGTGGTCGACGACGACCCGGCGATGCTGCTGATGGTCGAGAGCCTGCTGCAGCGGGCCGGCTACCGTGTGACCGGCATCGACCAGCCGCGCGAGGCGGCGGCGCTGCTGCAGCGCGATCCCGTTGCCTATGACCTGGTGGTGACCGACTACAACATGCCGGAGCTGACCGGCATGGAGCTCGCGGCCGAGATCGGGCGCATCCGCGCCGACCTGCCGGTGGTGATCAGCTCGGGCTTCATCTCCGACGAGATGCGCAGCGCGGCGCAGCAGGCCGGCATCAAGGGGCTGATGCAGAAGGAGTACACGCTGGAGCAGCTGGGCGGCATCGTGCATGCGGTGCTGAACCCGGCGCAGCGCTGAGCCCCGCCGCGGGCGGCCATGCCCCCTGGCCGGTGCGGCCAGGCCGGCGACGCCAGAATGCAGTCCTCATTCGAAGGAGCGCCTATGCGTCACGACTGGATTCGCGGTGTTGTGCTGGCCACGGCGTTCGCGCTGCTCTCCCCCTGGCCGGCCTCGGCCCAGACCGATGCGGACCTGCAGGCGCTGCTGGCCAGCCCGCTGCGCACCGACGACGACCGCAAGGCGGACGCCGGCCGCCAGCCGATCGGCCTGCTGCGCTTCGCGCAGGTGAAGCCCGGGATGTCGGTGCTGGATGTGTCGGCCGGCGGCGGCTACACGACGCAGCTGATGGCGCTGGCGGTCGGGCCGCAGGGCAAGGTCTGGTCCCAGGTGACGCAGGCCCGGCCGGTGCTCGACAAGCGGCTGGCCGCGCATCCGCAGCCGCAGGTCGGCGTGCTGGTGCGGCCCTTCGAAGACCTGTTCCCGGCCGATGCGCCGCGGGTGGACCTGGTGACGCTGGTGCTGTCGTACCACGACATCGCGTACGCGCCGGTCGACCGGCCGCAGCTGAACCGCGCGATGTTCGACGCGTTGAAGCCGGGCGGCCACCTGGTGCTGATCGACCATGCGGCGAAGGCCGGTACCGGCGTGGCCGATGCGAAGCGCCTGCACCGCATCGACGAGCAGCTGGTGCGGCAGGAGGTCGAGGCGGCCGGCTTCGTGTTCGAAGCCGACAGCGATTTCCTGCGCAACCCGGCCGATCCGCGGGATCAGGCCTTCTTCGACATGAAGCAGCCGGCCGACCGGTTCGCGCTGCGCTTCGTCAAGCCCGCGAAGTAGGTGGCGGGCCGGCTACCAGCCGTCGCTGCCGCCGCCGTCGGAGCCACCACCGCCGCCGCCGCTGTCCCAGTCGCCGCCGGAGCCGAAGTCGACCGAGCGGTTCGACAGTTCATCGGCCGCGCTGTTGTCGAAGTAGCCCGGCGACAGGCCGCCGTCCGATGCGGAGTTCGACGACGACGAGCCGCCGTCGCGGTGGCCATCGAGCATCTTCTCGGCCAGCATGCCGGCCGCGAAACCGCCGGCCGCCGCCAGGCCGGTGCCCAGCATGCCGCTGCCGGTGCCGCCGCCCATCGGGCTGTAGTTCGGGCCGTAGCCGCCGGTCGGCATGCCGCCGGCGTAGGCGGGCGACATCGGCTGCGCGCGGCGGGCGCTGAACATGCGCCACAGCAGCACCGCGATCACCGCGAAGCCGGCGCCCCAGATCCAGCCGGGCAGGCCGCTGCTGCGCTCGGCGGCGCGCGGGGCCGGCGCCTGGCGTGGCGCCTGCACCGCGGTGCCGGATGAATTGCCGCCGCCAGCCGCGGTGGTGCCGCGCTGCTCACGCTCCAGCAACTGCTCGAAGCTCCTGAACTTGTCCGGCTGCGTGAAGCCGATCGCCGGGTCGAGCTGCTGCGCGAGGCGCGCCTCCTGCAGCGCGAACTCGTAGCGCTTGTTGTGTGCAAGGATCTCGGCGTAGACGTAGTGCGCCTTCGCGCTGCCGGGCTTGGCGGCCACGACGTCGCGCATCAGCGTCTCGGCCTGGGCGTAGTTGCCCTTCTGCACCTCGGCCTGCACGTCGGTGACGGACGGCAGCGCGAACGCCGCGGCCGACGCCAGACCCATGGCCACGAAGGCCAGCATGGCAAGAAGTCGTTTCATGTCCGTTTGCCTTTCTCTTTCAAGAGGACCTCGGGAAAGAGGACCTGCGGCCGGTAGATGGGGGTCGATGCGGCCGGTCACAAGCCCTGTTTCTGCAACGCCGGGTCGGCGTGCCGCAGCTCGACGCGGGCCTGCCGCATCACCGCGATGCCGCTTTGCAGGCCGAGGCCGGCCATCAGCAGCGCGACCACGACATCGGGCCACATCGTGCCGGTGCCGAACACGCCGACCGCCGCCAGCAGCACCGCGGCATTGCCGATCGCATCATTGCGGCTGCACAGCCACACCGAGCGCATGTTGGCATCGCCCTCGCGGAAGCGGTAGAGCAGCAGCGCGACGCCCACGTTCACCGCCAGCGCCAGCGCGCCGATCCAGCCCATCGTCGCCGGGGCCGGCGACGCGCCATGCCACGCGTGCCACAGCGCCAGGCCCAGCACGCCAGCGCCATAGACCGCCATCGTCGAGCCCTTGAACCAGGCGACGCGCGGCCGCCAGATGGCGGCCATGCCGAGCGCGACCAAGCTCAGGCCGTAGTTGACGGCATCGCCGAAGAAATCGGCCGCATCGGCCAGCAGCGAGGCCGAATCGGCATGCAGGCCGCCGCCGATCTCCAGCACCGCCATGCCGGCGTTCAGCACCAGCGCGACCCACAACACGCGGCGGTAGGCGGCCGACACCGGGCCGGTCGGCAGGTGGTCGTGGGAATGGCCATGGCCCTCGGCGCCGGGAGTGGCATGGGCATGACCGTGGTCGTGATCGCAGCAGTGTCGTGACATGGAAAAAGGGGAAGCAAGGCGAAAGCGCTGTGGCACATTCCAAAGCCTGGAGTCCCTCCAAGGTCAAGTCCCCATGCGCATCAAGGATGTATCCGAAGCCACCGGCGTGCCGGTCGACACGATCCGGCACTACGAGAAGGCCGGCCTGCTGCCCGCGCCGGCGCGCGGCGGCAACAACTACCGCCGCTACACCGACGCCGAAGTGCAACGGCTGCGCTTCATTCGCAACTGCCGGTCGCTGGACATGAGCCTGGACGAGGTGCGGCCGCTGCTGGAGTTCCTCGACCACCCGCAGGCCGATTGCTCGAAGGTCGACGCAGTCATCGAAGGCCACCTGGCGCATGTGCGCGAGCGGCTGGCCAGCCTGCAGGTGCTGGAGCGCCAGCTGGAGCTGCTGACGCAGGTGTGCGGCCAGCAGCGAGCGCAGGAGCTGTGCGGCATCGTGATGGCCTTGTCGAAGGACGCGCCGGGCGGGGTGCCGCCGACCGGCCGTGGCGTGCACACGACCTAGTGTTGACCCCTACAATTCGCGCCGCGACGACCCGTGGCGGTCGTCTCCACGAAGGCCCCTCCATGAACAACGAGCCCCCTGCCAACAAGCCCCAAGGCCACGCCAATCCCGACCTGACGCACATCGCCCCGCGCGACAAGGCGGAGATCCTGGCCCAGGCATTGCCCTACATCCAGAAGTTCCATGGCAAGACCATGGTCATCAAGTACGGCGGCAACGCGATGACCGATCCGGCGCTGCAGCAGGATTTCGCCGAGGACGTGGTGCTGCTGAAGCTGGTCGGCATCAACCCGGTGGTGGTGCACGGCGGCGGGCCGCAGATCGAGGATGCGCTGGCCAAGATCGGCAAGAAGGGCACCTTCATCCAGGGCATGCGCGTCACCGACGAGGAGACCATGGAAGTGGTCGAGTGGGTGCTGGCCGGCCAGGTGCAGCAGGACATCGTCGGGCTGATCAATGCGGTCGGCGGCAAGGCCGTCGGCCTGACCGGGCGCGACGGCGGGCTGATCCGCGCGCACAAGCTGAAGATGGTCGACCGCGACGACCCGACCAAGGTGCACGACGTCGGCCAGGTCGGCGAGATCGAGTCGATCGACCCGTCGGTCGTCAAGGCGCTGCAGGACGACCAGTTCATCCCGGTGATCTCGCCGCTCGGCTTCGGCTCGGAGAACGAGAACTACAACATCAATGCCGACGTGGTCGCCGGCAAGCTGGCCGAGGTGCTGAAGGCCGAGAAGCTGCTTATGCTGACCAACATCCCCGGCGTGCTCGACAAGCAGGGCAAGCTGCTGACCAATTTGTCGGCGCGCGAGATCGACGAGCTGTTCGCCGACGGCACCATCAGCGGCGGCATGCTGCCGAAGATCGCATCGGCGCTCGACGCGGCGAAGAACGGCGTCAACACCGTGCACATCATCGACGGCCGCGTGCCGCACGCGATGCTGTTGGAGATCCTCACGGAACAAGCCTACGGCACGATGATCCGAAGCCATTGAGCAAGGGCTTCGCTAACTCGATCCGAACACTCACCGTTCGGGCTGAGCCTGTCGAAGCCCTCCCTGAGCTTGTCGAAGGCCTGCCTCATTGGGCGTTCACTTCGGCGGATAGCCCGCCTCGGTCAGCGCCGCCGCGAGCAGTGAGCGGTCGGACGCCGATTCGACCTCGACGGTGTGCTCCGCGAGGTTCACCACCACCAGCGCGTGGGGGTCGGCGTCCTTCAGCGCCTGCGTCACCGCCTTGACGCAATGGCCGCAACTCATGCCGTCGACCTGGAATTCGATCATGGGGTTCTCCGTGATGGTTCGATGGATTCACTGTGAAGCTTGCCATCGTGGCAAGGTCAAGGCGCAGCGCGAAGCCCCACCGCCGGCAAGGCCTTGACATTACCATGATGGTAAGGTTGACAGTCGCGTCATGAACACGACCGGCATCGCCACCCATTCCCTGTCCCTCGGCATCGACGGCATGACCTGCGCGTCCTGCGTCGCGCGTGTCGAGAAAGCGCTGCAGCGCGTGCCCGGCGTCGTGTCGGCCACCGTCAACCTGGCGACCGAGCGCGCCGAGGTGCAGACCAGCGCCGACGATGCCGCTGCGCTGCTGGCCGCGGTCGAGAAGGCGGGCTATGCAGCCCATGTGCACGAGGAAAACGAAGCGCCGGCCGCCGCCGCGCCGGCCTGGCCGGTGGTCGCGGCCGCCGCGTTGTCGCTGCCGCTGGTGTTGCCGATGCTGCTGTCGCTTGCCGGTATCGACGCGATGCTGCCCGGCCCGTTGCAGCTGCTGCTGGCCGCGCCGGTGCAGTTCGTGCTCGGCGCGCGCTTCTACCGCGCCGGCTGGAAGGCACTGCGCGCGCGCACCGGCAACATGGACCTGCTGGTGGCGCTCGGTACCTCGGCGGCATTCGGCCTCAGCCTGCAGCAGCTGTGGGCGCACGGCGGCCACGGGCACCTGTATTTCGAGGCGTCGGCGGTGGTGGTCACGCTGGTGCTGCTCGGCAAGTGGCTGGAGCAGCGCGCCAAGCGGCAGGCCACCGATGCGATCCAGGCCTTGAACGCACTGCGGCCGCAGACGGCGCGGGTGCGCCGTGACGGCATCGAACTCGAACTGCCGATCGCGCAACTGCGGGTCGGCGACCTGGTCGTCGTGCGGGCCGGCGAGCGCCTGCCGGTCGACGGCGAGCTGCTCGAAGGCGAGAGCCATGTCGACGAATCGCTGATCACCGGCGAGGGCCTGCCGGTGCTGCGCCAGCCGGGCGGCCGGGTGATCGGCGGGTCGGTCAACGGCGAAGGCCTGCTGCTGCTGCGGGCGACCACGCTCGGCGCCGAATCGGCACTGTCGCGCATCGTCCACCTGGTCGAGTCGGCGCAGGCGAAGAAGGCGCCGATCCAGCAACTGGTCGACCGGGTCAGCGCGGTGTTCGTACCGGTGGTGCTGGTGCTGGCCGCCGTCACGCTGCTCGGCTGGGGCCTGGCCTCCGGGGCCTGGGATCAGGCGGTGCTGAACGCCGTCGCGGTGCTGGTGATCGCCTGCCCGTGCGCGCTCGGCCTCGCGACGCCGGCCGCGTTGATGGCCGGCACCGGCGTCGCCGCGCGGCGCGGCATCCTGATCAAGGATGCCGAGGCGCTGGAGCGCGCACGGCAGGTCGACATCGTCGCGTTCGACAAGACCGGCACGCTGACCGAAGGCCGTCCGGAACTGGTGGCCTGCGAGCCGGCCGATGGCGATGCGCGCGCCTTGCTCGCCGACAGCGCGGCGCTGCAGGCCGGCAGCGAGCACACGCTGGCTGCGGCCGTGCTGGCGGCGGCGCGGCGTGACGGACTGGCCATCGCGCCGGCGAGCGGCGTGCGCAGCGTCGCCGGCCGCGGGCTGTCGGGCGAGGTCGGCGGGCGCACGCTGCTGCTCGGCAGCAGCCGCTTCATGGGCGAGCGCGGCATCGATGTGTCGCCGCTGCAGGCCCGGGCCGACGCGCTGCAGCTCGACGGCCGCACCGTCTCGTGGCTGGCCGAGGCCACGCCGGTGCCGCGGCTGCGCGGCCTGCTGGCGTTCGGCGACGCCGCGAAGCCGAACGCGGCCGCGGCGGTGCGCCAGCTGCAGTCGCTCGGCGTGCGCTGCCTGCTGCTGACCGGCGACAGCGCCGGCGCGGCGGCGAAGCTGGCGCGCGAACTCGGCATCGACGAAGCCGGCGACGTGCATGCCGCGCTGCTGCCGCAGGACAAGGCCGCGCTGGTCGAGGCGCTGCGCCGCGGCGGCGCGCGCGTCGCGATGGTCGGCGACGGCATCAACGATGCGCCGGCGCTGGCGGCGGCCGACGTCGGCCTCGCGATGGGCAGCGGCACCGACGTCGCGATGCAGGCGGCCGGCATCACGCTGATGCGCGGCGACCCGCGCCTGGTCGCCGATGCGCTCGAGATCGCGCGGCTGACGCAACGCAAGATCCGCCAGAACCTGTTCTGGGCCTTCATCTACAACGTGGTCGGCATCCCGCTGGCCGCCTTCGGGCTGCTGAACCCGGTGATCGCCGGCGCGGCGATGGCGTTCAGCAGCGTCAGCGTGGTCGGCAATGCGCTGCTGTTGCGGCGCTGGAAGGGAGTGGCAGCATGAACATCGGTGAAGCGGCACAACGCTCGGGCGTGTCGGCGAAGATGGTGCGGCACTACGAATCGCTGGGGCTGTTGCCGCTGGTCGGCCGCACCGACTCCGGCTACCGGCAGTACGGCGACAAGGAGGTGCACACGCTACGCTTCATCCGGCGCGCCCGCGACCTCGGCTTCGGCATGGCCGAGATCGGCGAGCTGCTGAAGCTGTGGCAGAACCGCCGGCGTGCGAGCGGCGACGTGAAGCGCATCGCGCTGAACCACATGGCCGACCTCGACCGCCGCATCGCCGAGATGGAGGCGATGAAGCGCACGCTGTCGAGCCTGGCGAGCTGTTGCCACGGCGACCAGCGGCCCGATTGCCCGATCCTCGACGAGCTCGCCGAATGAGCGGACGACGCCGCGCGAAGGTTTGGCTGTTCGATCTGGACAACACATTGCATGACGCATCGCATGCGGCGTTCGGCCCGACCAACCAGGCGATGAACGACTACATCGTGTCGCACCTCGGGCTGGCGCCGGCCGAGGCGTCCGCGCTGCGCCAGCGGTACTGGGACCGCTACGGCGCGACGTTGCTCGGCCTGGTGCGCCACCACGGCGTGAACGCGAGCCACTTCCTCGAGGAGACGCACCGGCTGCCCGGCCTCGAGGACCGCCTGCGCATCCATGCGCACGACCGCGCCGCGCTGCGCCGGCTGCGCGGCCACAAGGTCCTGCTGACGAACGCGCCGCGGTCCTACGCGTTGCGCGTGCTGCGGGCGCTCGGCCTTGCGGGCTGCTTCGACGGCCTGGTCAGCATCGACGAGATGACGATGTTCGGCGACCTGCGGCCGAAACCCGATGCGCGCATGCTGCGGCGCGTCGCGGTGCGGCTGAAGGTGGCGCCGCGGCGCTGCGTGCTGGTCGAGGACACGCTCGCGCACCAGAAGGCCGCGCACCGCATCGGCATGCGCACGGTCTGGATGCAGCGCTACCTGAAGACGGCCAAAGTTGCGAACAACAGCACAGAAGTTGGCGTTCACCCTTGCCGAAAGCCCCCCTATGTGTATGCAAGAATTCAATCGCTGAACAAGCTCCTCTCCCTGTGACAACTCCGACCGCCGCGATGACCGACACCCCTGCCATCCCCGAAGACACCAGTCCCGAGGTGGCAGCCGACGCGGTGGCCGAACCGGCGGGCCGCAAGCGCCCGAAGCCCGGCGAGCGCCGCGTGCAGATCCTGCAGACGCTGGCCCACATGCTCGAACAGCCGGGCGCCGACCGCATCACGACGGCCGCGCTGGCCGGCAAGCTCGATGTCTCCGAAGCGGCGCTGTACCGCCATTTCGCGAGCAAGGCGCAGATGTTCGAAGGCCTGATCGAGTTCATCGAGCAGAGCGTGTTCACGCTGGTCAACCAGATCACCGAGCGCGAGACCAGCGGCCAGGTGCAGGCCCAGAAGATCCTCACCGTGCTGCTGCAGTTCGGCGAGAAGAACCCCGGCATGACGCGCGTGATGGTCGGCGATGCACTGGTGTTCGAGAACGAGCGCCTGGTCGCCCGCATGAACCAGTTCTTCGACCGCATCGAATCGCAGCTGCGCCAGAGCCTGCGCAGCGCCGCCGAAGCGGCCGGCTCGTCGACGCCGACGGTCGATGCGAATGCGCAGTCGTCGGTGCTGACCGGCTTCGCGGTCGGCCGCCTGCAGCGCTATGCGCGCTCGGGCTTCAAGCGCGTGCCGACTGAGCACCTGGACGCCGCGCTGCGCCTGCTGGTCGGCTGACGCCGGCCTTTTCTCCCCTTCTTCCCTGATCGCGATGGTCACGACCGATGTCGGCGGCCAGCGCCTCGCGTTGCTGCCGCAGAAGGCCGCCTGGTGGCCGGCGCAGCAGGCGCTGCTGGTGGCCGATGCCCACCTCGGCAAGGCGGTGTCGTACCAGAAGCTCGGCGTGCCGGTGCCGGCGGGCACGACCGGCGAAACGCTGTCGCGGCTGAGCGCGCTGGTCGAGCAGCACGGCGCGCGGCGCATCGTGTTCCTCGGCGATTTCCTGCACTCCGTGCATGCGCACACGGCCTCGACGCTGGAGGCGCTCGCGCGCTGGCGCGAGCGGCATGCGGACCTGCATCTGACGCTGGTGCGCGGCAACCACGATGCCCATGCCGGCGATCCGCCTGCCTGGGCGCGGATGGAGGTCGTCGACGAGCCGCTGCGGCTCGGCGGGCTGTCGCTGTGCCACCACCCGGTGGCGCGCGATGACGGCTACGTGCTGGCCGGCCACCTGCACCCGGGCATCGTGCTCGGCGGACGGCCTCACGATCATGTGCGGCTGCCGTGCTTCTGGTTCGGCGAGCGGGTCGGCGTGCTGCCGGCCTTCGGTGCGTTCACCGGGCTGAAGACGATCCGGCCGGCGCCTGGCGAGCGGGTCTTCGCGGTGGCCGACCACGCCGTGGTGCCGGTACCGGCCCGGCCGCCCGCTGCTCAAGAAGCGGGCTGACGCGGCCGATATCCGGCAAGGCTCCGCATGTGGCGGGGCATTGCCGCTGCCATGCCCATTCTTCCCCGTGTGCCATTCCGTCGTCTCGCCGCCCTGTGGCTGGCGGGGGCCGGCCTGTGCGTGGCGGCCGGCGTGCTCAACGGCCAGGTCGAACTGGCGCGGCTGTTCCTCAACGCGGTGCCGGCCAGCCTGAATGCCGGCCTGCTCAGCCTCGTGGCCGCGGTGGCGCTGTGGAGCGATCCGCGCGTGCCGTCGCGCCGGCTCGCCTGGTGCGCCGCGCTGCTGATGTCGGTGCCCGCGCTGGTGCTGGTCGAGCACCTCGGCGGCGTCGACCTGGGCATCGACATCCCGGCGCTGCACCGCGCGATGCAGGCGACCTCACCCCACCCCGGGCGCCTCGCGCCGAACACCTGCCTCGGTTTCCTGTTCGCCGGGCTGGCGCTGTGGCTGCAACACCGGCCGGGACTGCGCTGGCGCAGCCTGCTGGTGTCGTGCAGCGTGTACGGCACGCTCGCGGTCGGGCTGTCGGCGCTGGCCGGCTACGTGCTCGACCTGGAGGCGATGTACAAGCTGCTGTCGTTCAACGGCATGTCGGCGGCGGTGATGGCGATGCTGGTGGTGCTGGGGGCGGCGCTGTGGTCGAGCCTGCTGGCCGGCGACGCGATCGATGCGGCGCCGGACTCGGCGGTCGAGCGCCCCGAAGACCGCATCACCCGCACCGCGGTCGGCGTGCTCGGCATCGTCGCCGTGGTGTCCGGCGTGGCCGGCTTCGCGCTGATGCAGCGCGCCTACAAGATGACGGTGGCCGAGGGCCTGGAGACCGCGGCGCGCGGCCATGCCGGCGCGTTCGCGCACAGCCTGAAGCAGGAGATGGAGATCGCCGAGAGCGTGTCGCGGCAGCTCGCGGTGCAGCGGGCGCTCGCGCAGCTGGCACTGAAGCCGACCGACGCGCAGGCCTTCGACGACCTGCGTGAGCTGGCGTCCAGCATGCTGGGCCAGGATTTCAGCGCATTGCGTGTCGAGAGCCGACGCGGCGAATCGCTGCTGGAGGCGGGTTCCGCGCGGCTGCATTCGGCCGCGGTGGCGCTGCCGCTCGGCGACGGCCACACGACGCTGCTGTGGGACGATGGGCTGGTGCTGCACAGCGAGTTGCCGGTCGAGCGCAACGGAGACCGCGTCGGCGGCCTGATGCTGGAGCGCCGGCTCGGCGTGCTGACCGGGCTGCTGTACGACCTGCAGCACCGCGACGATTCGACCGATGCACTGCTGTGCGCGCGCATCGATGAAGACGCGGTGTGCCTGCCGAGCCGCTTCTACGAGGCGGACCGCCACATTGCGATGTTCCAGCCGGACGGCCAGCCCTTCCTGCCGATCTCGAAGGCGCTGCTCGGCATGACCGGCACCGAGTCGGTGAAGGACTTGCGCGGCGTGCCGGTGCAGGCCGGCTATGCACCGCTGCGCGGCATCAACCTCGGCCTGGTGGTCAAGACCGACCGCGGCGAGCTGTTCGGCTACATCCGTTCGCGGCTGCGCGTGCTGACGGGGCTGCTGGCCGCGCTGGTGCTGCTGGGGGCCTGGCTGCTGCGCTCGCACGTGCTGCCGCTGGCGCAGCGGCTGGCGCGCAGCGAGCGCCGGCTGCAGATGGTGTCGGACAACCTGCCGGCGCTGGTGTTCCACGTCGACGCCGAGCTGCGCTACCAGTTTGCCAACGCCCGCTACCTGTCGATGACCGGCCTCGACCCGAAGGCGATGCTCGGCGAGCGCATGCAGGACGTGCTGGGCGCGGAAGCCTTCGGCGGCATTGCCGAGCACATCGCGGCCGCGTTGCGCGGCGAGCGCGTGCGCTTCGAGCGCCACGGCCAGTTGCTCGACCGCGAGCACCACCACCTGGTCGAGTACGTGCCCGAGCGGCGGCCGGACGGCAGCGTGGTCGGCATCTACGGCATGGTGCTGGACATCGCCGAGCGGCACCGGGCGCTGGCGCAGCTGGCCGAGAGCGAGGCCCGGCTGCGCACGATCACCGACAACGTGCCGGCCTTGATCACGTATGTCGACGCCGACCTGCGTTTCCAGTTCTGCAATCCGGTGTTCGAGGCCTGGACCGGCATCCCGGTGGCCGCCGCCATGGGCCGGCGCATGCAGGACGTGCTGCCGCCGAAGGTGATGGCCTTGCGGCAGCGCCAGATCGAGCGCGCGCTGCGGGGCGAGACGGTGCAGTTCGAGACGGTGGCGGTGCTGGGGCACGGGCCGCGGCACTTCCAGGTCAACTACCTGCCGCACCGCGACGAGCAGGGCCGGGTGATCGGCGTGTACAGCCTGACGAACGACGTGTCGGCGCAGAAGGAACTCGAGCGGAAGCTGCAGACGCTGGCGCGGGTCGATGCGCTGACCGGCCTGGCCAACCGGCGGCAGTTCGAGGAGCGCTTCTCGGAGGCGATGTCGCGTTGCCGCCGCAGCGGACGGCCGATGGCGCTGATGTTCATGGACATCGACAAGTTCAAGGGCATCAACGACACGCTGGGCCATGCGGGCGGCGACGAGGTGCTGAAGACGTTCGGTCAGCGGCTGCTGGCCAGCGTTCGCAAGACCGACACGGTGGCGCGGCTGGCCGGCGACGAATTCGTCGTGATCCTCGAAGGGCTGAACACGGTGGACGAGCCGCACTTCCTGGCCCGCAAGATCCTCGCGGCGATCGCGGCGGAGCAGCAGGTGCTGGGGCATTCGCTGAGCGTCACGACGAGCATCGGCATCTCGTTCTACGAAGGCGACGACAGCACGGAAGGTTCGCTGATGGCGCTGGCGGACAAGGCCTTGTACGACGCCAAGGCCGCAGGGCGGGGGACCTACCGCTGCGCGCCTCGGTCGGCGGTTGTTGCGGGTCGGGGCTGAATCCTTGATCAAGAACCGCGCAGACAGCCCCCCGCTACACTGACGCCCCGTCCCAGCCCTGGTGCCGGTAGATCCGGCGGTCCTGCATGTCTTTCGTTCCCGACACGTTGCTGCAATTGGTCCAACGCGCTGACGCGTTGCTCACGCGCTTGGAGACCGTGCTGCCGCAGCCGCTCGTTGCGCCCGACTGGTCCGCATCGATCGCGTTTCGCTACCGCCGGCGCGGCGCCACCGGGCAGTTGCTGCCGGTTCGGCATGTGGCGCAGGTGCGCTTGTCGGAGCTGGTCGAGGTCGAGCCGCAGAAGGAGCGGCTGCTGCGCAACACCGCGCAGTTCGTGGCCGGGCATGCCGCCAACAACGTGCTGCTGACCGGCGCGCGCGGCACCGGCAAGAGCTCGCTGATCAAGGCCTGCCTGAACGAGTTTTCCGATCGGGGACTGCGCCTGATCGAGGTCGACAAGGCTGACCTCGTCGACCTGCCCGACATCGTCGACCTGGTCGCCGAACGGCCCGAACGCTTCGTCGTGTTCTGCGACGACCTCAGCTTCGACGAGGGCGAGCCCGGCTACAAGGCGCTCAAGTCGATCCTCGACGGTTCGGTCTCGCAGGCGTCGGACAACGTGCTGATCTACGCGACCAGCAACCGCCGCCACCTGCTGCCGGAGTACATGAAGGAGAACCTCACCTACCAGCACACCGAGGACGGCGAGGTGCACCCCGGCGAGGTGATCGAAGAGAAGATCTCGCTCAGCGAACGCTTCGGGCTGTGGGTCAGCTTCTATCCGTTCAGCCAGGACGAATACCTCGCGATCGTCGCGCAGTGGCTGCGTGGCTACGGGGTCGGCGAGGACGATATTGCTGCGGCCCGCCAGCCCTCGCTGGTGTGGGCGCTGGAGCGTGGGTCGCGCTCGGGGCGCGTCGCGTTCCAGTTCGCGAAGGACTACGCCGGGCGGCACGCAGCATGAGCACCACTGCCGAGCGTACGCCGGTCGACGTCGCGGTCGGCGTGCTGATCGATGCCGACGGCCGCTTCCTGCTGACCAGCCGGCCCGAAGGCAAGGTCTACGCCGGCTACTGGGAATTCCCCGGCGGCAAGCTGGAGGCCGGCGAGACCGTTGAGCAGGCGTTGCGCCGCGAACTGCACGAAGAGATCGGCATCACGATCGGGCCGGTGCAGCCGTGGAAGATCGACATCATGGACTACCCGCACGCGCGCGTGCGGCTGCACTTCTGCAAGGTCTTCGCGTGGACCGGCGAGTTCGAGATGCGTGAGCGCCAGCAGATGGCCTGGCAGGACCTGCCGGTGCAGGTGCAGCCGGTGCTGCCCGGCACCGTGCCGGTGCTCGCGTGGTTCGCCGAGGAGCGGGGCTTCTCGGGACCGACTTGCTCGACGGATACACTGCCCCGATGAGCTGGCTCGACGAGATCAAGTGGGACGCCCAAGGCCTGCTGCCGGTGATCGCGCAGGAGGTCGGCAGCAATGACGTGCTGATGTTCGCGTTCATGAACCGCGAGGCGCTGGCCCGCACCGCCGAGCTCGGCGAGGCGGTCTATTACAGCCGCTCGCGCCAGCGGCTGTGGCACAAGGGCGAGGAAAGCGGTCACGTGCAGCAGGTGCACGAGATGCGCCTCGACTGCGACAACGACGTGCTGCTGCTGAAAGTGACGCAGCAGGGCCACGCCCCCGGCATCGCCTGCCACACCGGCCGCCACAGCTGCTTCTTCCAGCTTTACAAGGACGGGGCCTGGCAGGCCGTCGAGCCGGTCTTGAAAGACCCGGGGACCATCTACAAATGACCGACGTGAAGACCGAGGCGAGCGCCCTCGCCGGCAACGACACGCTGGCCCGGCTGGCGGCGGTGATCGAGTCGCGCCGCCAGGGCGACCCGGACAAGAGCTACGTGGCCCGGTTGTTCCACAAGGGCACCGATGCGATCCTGAAGAAGATCGGCGAAGAAGCCACCGAGACGGTGATGGCCGCCAAGGACGGCGACCGCCAGAAGATCGTCTACGAGGTCGCCGACCTGTGGTTCCATTCGATGCTCGCGCTGAGCGCGTTCGGGCTGACGCCCGCCGACGTGCTGGCCGAGCTGGAGCGGCGCGAGGGCCTGTCGGGCCTGGAGGAATTCGCCGCGCGCAAGTTGCAAACCCGAGAGGCGGACGGAACATGAACGATGTCGTGACCAAGCTTTCCGACAGCGAGCAGTCGCTGAAGAACATCGGCCACATCAGCTACGCGCTGCATGCGATCGTCGCGGTGGCCGCCGTGCTGCCCGGCGCGCAGGTCACGCCGGTGCTGCTGATCGTCGCCTTCATCCTCGACCTGGTGAAGAAGGACGAGGCCGCCGGCACCTGGCAGGAGTCGCACTTCCGGTGGCGCATCCGCTCGGTGCTGTGGGCGGCCGTGCTGTACGTCGTGACGCTGCCGCTGTGGTTCCTGTTGCTGGTTCCGGGCTGGATCGCGTGGGCCATCATCTCGATCTGGTTCCTGTACCGCGTCGTGCGCGGCTGGGTGAACCTGAACTCGAACACGCCGATGCCGGTGCCGCCGCAATGAAACACGATCCGAGTTGCATTTTCTGCAAGATCGCGGCCGGGCAGATCCCGAGCCGCAAGGTCTTCGAAGACGACGAACTGATCGCCTTCCACGACATCGCGCCGTGGGCGCCGATCCACTTCCTGATCGTGCCGAAGGAGCACCTGGCGTCGCTGTACGACACCGTGCCCGGGCAGCACCAGGCGCTGCTCGGCAAGATGCTCGCGCTGGCCCCGAAGCTCGCGCGCGAGCAGGGGGCCGTCAACGGGTTCCGCACCGTGATCAACACCGGCGTCGATGGCGGGCAGGAAGTGCCACATTTGCACATGCACGTCATCGGCGGACCAAGGCCCTGGGCCAAGGGTTGACACAGGCACCCCCTAGAATCCGCTATTTCCCGCAGGAGAAGACTCATGGGTTCGTTCAGCATCTGGCACTGGCTCATCGTGCTGGTGATCGTGGTCCTGGTGTTCGGCACCAAGAAGCTCAAGAACATCGGCAGCGACCTCGGTGGCGCCGTCAAGGGCTTCAAGGACGGCATGAAGGACGGTTCGGCGACCAGCGCCAACGGCGAGGTCGTGCCGCCGTCGCAACAGGTCGGCCAGAAGGCCGCCGATCCGAACACCGTCGACGTCGAAGCGAAGACCAAATCGTGATGAGCATCCGAGGCCGGCTCGGGCTGGTCCGTCGGATGGCAACCGCATGATCGATTTCGGTTTCGACAAGATCGCGCTGATCGGCGCCGTGGCGCTGATCGTCATCGGGCCCGAGCGGCTGCCGAAGGTCGCCCGCACCGTCGGCCACCTGCTCGGCAAGGCGCAGCGCTATGTGGCCGACGTCAAGGCCGAGGTCAACCGCTCGATCGAGCTCGAAGAGCTCAAGAAGATGAAGGGCGAGTTCGAGGACGCCGCCCGCAACGTCGAGCAGACGGTCTCGAACGAGATCCACCAGACGCGCGCCGACATGGCCAGCGCCTGGGATGCCCCCGGCGATGCGACATCCACGCCGGACAGCGGCCAGCACCTCGGCTGGGAACCGCCGCCGCCGCAGTACAAGCACCCGAAGAAGAACTGGCGCCTGAAGCGCGGCGCGACGCCGCAGTGGTACAAGCAGCGCACCGGCGTGCGCAACAAGGCGCAGTCGGGTGCGGCGCGCGTCGCACGCTTCCGCCCGCCGCGCTCGTCGGCCTGAACCCTGCGGCCCGAATCCCCTCGGCCCGCGAACCTGAATCCCTCCCATGAAGTTGAACAGCGACGGCCGCGATGAGCTGGAAGGCACCGAGCAGCCCTTCGTCACGCACCTGATCGAACTGCGCGACCGCCTGATCCGCGCGGTGATCGCGATCGGCGTGTGCTTCGGCATCCTGGCGGTCTACCCCGGCCCGGCGGCGCTCTACGACCTGCTGGCACATCCGCTGGTGATGGCGCTGCCGGCCGGCGGCAAGCTGATCGCGACCAACGTGATCTCGCCGTTCCTGGTGCCGTTGAAGATCACGCTGATGGCGGCCTTCCTGCTGGCGCTGCCGGTGGTGCTGTACCAGGTGTGGGCCTTCGTCGCGCCGGGGCTGTACACGCACGAGAAGAAGCTGGTGCTGCCGCTGGTGATCTCGAGCACGCTGCTGTTCTTCTTCGGCGTCGCGTTCTGCTACTTCTTCGTGTTCGGCAAGGTGTTCGCGTTCATCCAGAGCTTTGCGCCGAAGAGCATCACCGCGGCACCGGACATCGAGGCCTACCTGAGCTTCGTGCTGACGATGTTCGTCGCGTTCGGCGCCGCGTTCGAGGTGCCGATCGTCGTCGTCGTGCTGGCCCGCATGGGCATCGTCTCGCTCGAGAAGCTGAAGGCCTTCCGTGCCTACTTCATCGTGCTGGCCTTCATCGTCGCAGCCGTCGTGACGCCGCCCGACATCGTCTCGCAGCTCGCGCTCGCGATCCCGATGTGCATCCTGTACGAAGTGGGCATCTGGGCCTCGGTGCTGTTCATCAAGCACACGCAGGCGCCGGATGACACCACCCAGAAAGTCTGAGCCCCCGGCTCACTCCTGTCGCGGCACCGCCTTGCTGCGCGGCCGCTGCGCCACCATCACGCTGATCTCGAGCGCCTTGTCGCCGCGCTGCACGCCGATCTGCGCGGTGGCCTTCGGCTTCAGCGCGGCCACCGCGGCCAGCAGCTGCACCGTGTTGCTCACCGGCGTCTCGGCCACCTTGACGACCACGTCGCCCGGGCGCAGGCCGCCGCTCGCGGCCGGGCCGTTCTGCAGCACGCCGGTGATCAGCACGCCTTCCTTGATCGGCAGGTTGAAGGTCTCGGCGATCTCGGGCGTCAGGTCGCGCGGCTCGACGCCGATCCAGCCGCGGGTGACCTGGCCGTCGCGGATCAGGCCTTCCATCACCTGGCGCGCGGTCGTCTCGGGGATCGCGAAGCCGATGCCCAGGCTGCCGCCGCTGCGCGAGTAGATGGCGGTGTTGATGCCCAGCAGGTTGCCGTTGGTGTCGACCAGCGCGCCGCCCGAGTTGCCGGGGTTGATCGCTGCATCGGTCTGGATGAAGTTCTCGAAGGTGTTGATGCCGAGCTGGTTGCGGCCGAGCGCGCTGACGATGCCCGAGGTGACCGTCTGGCCGACGCCGAAAGGGTTGCCGATGGCCAGCACCACGTCGCCGACCTGCAGCGTCTCGGCGCTGCCGAACGCGATCACCGGCAGCTTGTCGAGCGTGATCTTCAGCACCGCGACGTCGGTGTCGGGATCGCTGCCGACCACCTTGGCCTTCGCGCGGCGCGCGTCGACCAGCTGCACCTCGATGTCGTCGGCGCCTTCGACGACATGGTTGTTGGTCAGCAGGTAGCCCTCGGGCGACACGATCACGCCGGAGCCGAGGCCGACCTGCGGCTGCTCGCGCTGCTGCGCGCCCTCACCGAAGAAGAACTTGAACCACGGGTCCTCGCCGTGCGGGTTGCGCGCCGGCGCCTTGCTGGCGGTGATGCTGACGACGGCCGGCGACGCACGCCGTGCCGCGCCGCTGTAGCTGGGGACGCCGCCGCCGGGCGGCAGCGACACGTTCTGGAGCGCCGGCGCCTGGCTGATCGACACGATGCTCGGCAGGCCGTTGCCCGGCTGGCGGCGCAACCAGTCCGGCTTCAGCGTCGCGACCACGAACAGCACGGCCACGGCCACCGTCACGGCCTGGGAGAAAATCAGCCACGTCTTGCGCATCAACAGGGTCCTGTGTCATGGCCGCACGCTCCGAAATCGAGTCCTACCTGAACACGCTGCTGGACGTGGGCCGCTTCCGCGATTATGGGCCGAACGGTCTGCAGATCGAGGGCAAACCCGAGGTGCGCAAGCTGGTGTCGGGCGTCACCGCGAGCCAGGCCTTCATCGAAGCGGCGATCGAGCGCGGCGCCGATGCGCTGCTGGTGCACCACGGCCTCTTCTGGAAAGGCCATGACGGTCGCATCACCGGCTGGCTGAAGCAACGCATCGAGCGGCTGCTGGCGGCCCAGGTCAACCTGCTGGCCTACCACCTGCCGCTGGACGCGCACCCGCAGTTCGGCAACAACGCGCAGTTCGGCGTGCGGCTGAACTTCATGGCGGACGGCCGCTTCGGCGACCAGGACCTGGGCTGGATCGGCAGCCCGGCGCAGCCGCTGACAGTGCCGGCGCTGACCGCGCTGCTCTCGCTGCGGTTGAACCGCGCGCCGGTCGTCGTCGACCCGGGTGTCTCTGGAGGAGGCCGCCCGATCCGGCGTATCGCGTGGTGCACCGGCGGCGCGCAGGGCTACTTCGAAGCTGCGATCGCTGCCGGTGCCGACGCCTACGTCACCGGCGAGATCTCCGAGCCGCAGGCGCACCTGGCACGCGAGACCGGCGTCGCCTTCTTCGCGTGCGGGCACCACGCCAGCGAGCGCTATGGTGCGCCTGCGCTGGCCGCGCACGTGGCCGAGAAATTCGGCCTCGCGCACGAGTTCATCGAGATCGACAACCCCGCCTGATCAGGGCGCGATGCGAATGTCGTCGACGAATCCCCTGAAGGTGCCGGTCGCGTCCGGCCGGTCGTAAGCCACCAGGATGCGCGCGATCGTGCGCCCCGCTGCCCACTGGCCGATGTTCGAGCGCACCTCGTTCCAGGTGTTGCCGGCGAGCCGGCCGCCGCGGCCCTGGAACTCCGGATGCACCCGCACGCCGTTCTGGTCGGTCGCGCCTGAATCGCGCAGGCTGCTGCCGTCGGTGAAGATCAGGTCGACCGCGACGAACGCGCTGTTCGGCGCCGAGCTCTGCGGGTAGATCCAGTACGACAGCGTCGTGCTGGCGGTCACCGGGATCCGCACGTCGAACACCTTGTTGTACGAGAACGAGCGCGTCGCGTCGGCATCGTTGCCCGAGTACATCAGCGCCGTGCTGCCGCTGTGCGCGATGTTCTCGCGCCGCGTCGAGGTCTCCATCCCGGCCAGCCCGCAGCAGAAGCCGCCGACGTTGGCCTGGAAGTCGGCGGTGTCGTTCCAGTCGGGCTGCGCGATGCCGGCCTCGAAGTCCGAGAAGAAGCCGCTCGCGTTGGTCGTCGTGCGCGGCGCGTCGAACGACGGCGGCGCGTCGGCCGCGGCGCTGCCCCACGCGGTGTTGGCGCTGGCGCCGAGCACGTAGTCCAGCGTGGTGTCGGCGTCGAGCTGCGACAGCGCCAGCCAGGTGCGCGTCGATGTCGCGCCGTTCAGCTTCAGGCTTTGCACGTAGGTGCCGTTCGCACCGGCGTTCGACGCGTTGATCGTCAGCGTGCGGCCGTTGCCCATGCGCACCGCGGTGCTCGGGAACAGCGGGCTGCCGAGCACGAAGCCGCCGAGCCCCGGGATCTCCGGGTACAGCCCGAGCGCGCCCCAGACGTACCAGGCCGAGGTGGCGCCCAGGTCGTCGTTGCCGGTCAGGCCGTCCGGGCCGGTCTTGTACAGGTCGCTCAGGATGCGCCGCACCACCGCCTGCGACTTGTACGGCGCGCCGGCGAAGGTGTAGGCCCACGGCGTGCCGTGTTCCGGCTCGTTACCCATGAAGGCGTACGGGCTGTTCGGCCCCGAGTCGAGCTGCGTGAAGTGCTCGTCCAGCCGTGCGATCGCTGCCGCGTTGCCGCCCATGCGGTCGAACAGCCCGCGGTAGTTCTGCGGCACCATCCAGGTGTACTGCGCCGAGTCGCCTTCGACGAAGCCGGCGCCGTCGGTGCGCGTGAACCCGCTCTTGAAGCTGCCGCTCGCGGTGCGCGGGTGGATGTAGCCGCTGACCTTGGAGTACAGCGGCTTCCACAGCTGCGCCTGTGTCAGGTACTTGTCGCGGCGGGCGGTGTCGCCGAGCGCGCCGGCGAACTGCGCGATCGCCGAATCGGCCAGCGCGTATTCCTCGGCCGACGCGGCCGCGCCCCACAGGTTGGGCGTCTCGATCGGGATGTAGCCGTGGCCGAGGTAGTCGGCCAGCCCCGGACGCGTCTCGCAGTTGCGCGAACGGGTGCCGGGCTGCGTCGCGCCCTGCTCCATGTAGCGCAGCGCGGCGGCGGTGTCGAAGCTGCGGCCGCCGAAGGCGTACAGGTTGGCGACGATCACCGCGCCGGCATCGCCCACCATCACGCAGGTGTCGTCGTTCGCGGTCGGCCACTTCGGATAGCCGCCGCCGCCCTTCTCGGCGTCGACCACCATCGACTGCGCCATGTCGCTCGCCTCCTTCGGCGCGAGCCAGCCGATCAGCTGCACCTGCGAGCGGTAGATGTCCCAGCCGGAGAAGGTGGCGTACTTGTCCCAGCCGTTCGCGGTGTAGGTCTTGTTGTCGAAGCCGATGTACTGGCCGTTGACGTCGCTGAACAGGTTGGGGTGCAGCAGCGAGTGGTACAGCGCGCTGTAGAACTTGGTGCGGTCGTCGGTCGAGCCGCCGGTCACCTGCACCTTGTTCAGCGTCGCGTTCCAGGTCGCCTGGGCCGCGCTCTTCAGCCCGTCGAAGTCCCAGGCCGGGTTCTCGGTCTGCATGTTCAGCTTCGCGTTCGCGGTGCTGACGTACGAGACGCCGATGCGCAGCTTCACCTGTCCGCCGCCGGCGAACTTGACCCAGCCGCCGTTGTTCTGCGCGCGCGCCGCGGTGCGCGAGCCCGGCGTCACGGTGTCGCCCTGGTAGGTGCCGAAGCTGGCGAAGGGCTTGTCGAACTGGCCGTGGAAGTAGACGAAGTAGCCGCCGCCGCCGCACACGCCGCCGGTCTCGACGAAGCCCTGGACCGAGTCGGTGCCGACGATCTCCAGCTGCGCACTGCGCGCGCCGACGCCGTTGCGGCCGATGTTCAGGATCATCGTCGCGTCGTTGGTGGCGGGCCAGGTGAAGCGGCCGGCACCGGTGCGCTTCGTGACGGTGAGCTCGGCATTGACGCCGTTGTTCAGCCCGACGCGGTACGAGCCCGGCACCGCCTGCTCGTTGGCGTGCGAGAAGCCGACCTGGTAGTTCTCGATGTGGGTGCCGGGCGAGCTGGCGATGTTCCCCACGATGGGCAGCATCGAGATGTCCTGCTGGATCGAGCAGCCGGTGCCGCTGGAGTGCACGAGGCTGATGCCCTGGATCACGCCCTTGTCGTAGTTGTAGCCGCCGAAGCCGTAGAACTCGCCATAGCCGGTGTCGGGGCTGTACTGCACCATGCCGAAGGGCAGCGTCGCGCCCGGGAAGGTGTTGCCGACCGCGCCGCCGGTGCCCTGGTTGTCCGGGTTCGGGTTGCCGATCTTCGTGCCGACGAACGGGTTGACCAGCGGCAGCAGGTTGACGTCGGCCGCTTGCGCGGCTTCGGTCGGTGCGCCGCGTGCTGTCGTGGCGGCATCGTCATGACCCCCACCACCGCCGCAGCCTGCCGCCAGCAATGCGGCGAGCCATCCCAGCCGCAGGGCGAAGCCTCGCCGCGGCGTTGAACGATCTTGTTTCAATCTTGTCTCCTCAGTCGTGTCCGTGCGACGGACCGATGCACAGCGAGCCTGGCGTGCGGTCATGTCCGCACGAAACTGCCACACGTCTACTTCTTGCTCTGGAGGCACCCTGGCTGTGCAGCGTAGGGGCAGGCCCGCGGCGGCCCGACGGGAGATTCCCGCGCAGGAGTCAGCGCAGCGAGCGAAACAAGCCCTGGCTTCAGGACGCGAGGTCCCAGCCCGGCACGCATTGCATGAAGGTGCTCAGCGCGCGGCCGGCACCGAGGTGCTCGTCGTCCTCGAACACGTCGAGCGCATCGGGTTCGCAGTAGCCGGTGCGCCAGCGCGGCAGCAGGCGCGCGCTGCCGTCCTCGCCTTCGAACAGCACGCGGTAGCCGGTGTGGCGTGGATCGGCCTGGATGCGTTGCGCCAGCGAGACGATCTGCGGGCGCGCGCCCTCGATCAGCTGGCAGAAGCGCGCGCCGTCGAACACCAGCACGCCGCTGATGCCGAGCGGCTGGTTGCGTTCACGGGACACGTGCAGAATCTGTGCAACCACCGAGAAGTCCCGACCGGGCGCGAGATGACTGAGGTAAAGCAGGCGGTACACGAAGGTGGAGCGAGGAACGATCCAAGGAGGGCGGAAACCTCCAATCTATCGGCCGCGGAGGGCCGCACACATGTCAAATGACACAGCACCGCAACGCACTGCGGTGCGCGTTCCGTGCAGCGAGTGCCCGTTGCGCGTGCTGCCGCTGTTCGTGCCGGCGTCGCCCGACGAGCTGGCGCTGATCCAGTCGCTGAAGCACCGCGAGTTGCGGCGCGACAGCGGCGCCAGCATCATCGACGAGGGCGCGACCGACGCGCCGCTGTTCACGCTGTTCTCCGGCTGGGCCTTCCGCTACAAGACGCTGAGCGACGGCCGCCGGCAGATCTTGAACTTCCTGCTGCCCGGCGACTTCATCGGCGTGCAGCAGAAGATGACCGACGCCGCGGTGCATGGCGTCGAGGCGCTGGGCGAGGCCTGGCTGTGCGTGTTCGAGCGCGATGCGCTGTGGGCGCTGCACCAGCACACGCCGCGGCTCGGTTTCGCGGTCACCTGGCTGGCCGCGCACGAAGAGGCGCTGGTCGACGACAACCTGCTGTCGGTCGGCCGGCGCAGCGCGGCCGAGCGGGTCGCGACGCTGCTGGTGCACCTGTTCCGCCGCGCCGCCGCGCTGATGCCGGACGCCGGCGCCAACGGCGTGCCGTTCCCGCTGACGCAGCAGCACGTCGCCGATGCGCTCGGGCTGTCGCTGGTGCACACCAACAAGACCTTGCGCAAGCTGGAGCGCCAGGGGCTGCACCGCATCGAGAATGGGCAGCTGTTCCTCACCGACGTGCGGGCGCTGGAGCGCCTCGCCGACCTGTACGGCGACGGCCGGCTGCCGCCGCGGCCGCTGATCTGAACGGAACCTTTGCACGCCAGGTGTGACTCAGCGGGTGGATCCAGAACGATGAGAGGCTGCCGTGATCGGTCAGAAATGGGTGCAGGGCCCGGGCGCCACGCGAAGCCTGCCGATGCGCCGGCCCGGCACGATGCCGATGGACAACATCAGGCACCTGGCACGGCAGCGGTTCCGCCAGGAATTCGAATCGCTGCAGCGGCACCGGGCCTTTGCGCATCCGCTGTTTCGCGAGATGAAGTGGCTCGCGGAACGCGGTCGCATGACGAGCGCCCAGTTCGAGCTGTTTCGCGCGTCGATGCTGGCGCGGATCTTCCTGACGATCCCGTCGATCGCCGAGCATGCGAAGCAAGCCGCCTTGGCCGGTGACTACGAGATGTTCGCGACGGTGTTGCGCAATCTGTGCGAGGAGGGCGCGAACGGCGACGTCTCGAAGATGCACCCCCGGCTCGCCGAGGAGGCATTCAATGCCGTGGCCCACGACGTCTTCGACCTGCCCGGCACGACGATGAAGGCCGCGCATGACGAGCGCTTGCCGCTGTGCAGGCCGCTGCAGCACTACAAGCGTACGGTGGCGCGGCTCTACCAAGACGCGCCGACCTTTGCATCGCTGGCGCAGGAGGCTGCATCGGGCGGCGATGGCCGCACCGGCATGATGTCCGACCTGCATGCGTTGTTCATGGCATTCCGTCCCGCGATGGCGCCCGAGCGGTTCCGCGAGCAGGTGGTCCCGTATTTCCAGGATCACCTGGCACTGGACGACGACGGTGCGCCGATCGGGGATGCGGCGTCCGGCGTCGAATGCGAACATGGGCGCCGTGCGCTGGCCGATGCGGTGGGCCGCATCGGCACGGAAGACGATGTACGGCGTGCATTGCGTGCGATGAATTCCTTCGCGCGGGTGCAAGGGCGCTATTTCGATGCGATGCTGGGCGCGCTGCGCAGTCGCGCCACCTGAAGGATGCTTTCATGACACACCGGGTACCACTCGCCGTGACGCAGGGCGATGCCTGCGGCATCGGGCCGGAGATCATCGCGAAGCTGTTCCGCCTGCCGCCATCGGCCGGCTGCTTCGTGATCGGCGATGTGGCGGTGCAGCGCCGCGCGGTCGCGGCGACCGGCGGCGGGCTGGCGGTGGCGGTGATCGAGCGCGCGGCTGATGCGCTCGAGGCGCCACCGGGCTGCATCCCGGTGCTGCTGCCGCCCGGGCTGCCGGCCGACCTGATGGCCGCGCCGATCGGGCAGGTCGACGCGCGGGCCGGGGCGGCGGCGGCGCGCTGCATCGAGCACGCGGTGCGACTCGCGCGTGGCGCCGAGATTGCAGCCATCGTCACCGCGCCGATCCACAAGGAAGCGCTGTCGGCGGCCGGCGTCGCGTTCCCGGGGCACACCGAGATGCTGCAGGCGCTGTCGGTCGAGGCCGGCGCGCCGCTGCCGCCGGTGCGCATGATGCTGGCCAACGAAGAACTTCGCACCGTGCTCGTGACGATCCACCTGTCGCTGCGGCGCGCGATCGATGCAGTGACCTTCGACGCGGTGCTGCAGACGCTGCGCATCTCGCGGCAGGCCGCCGCGCGCTGGGGCCTGCCGTCGCCGCGCATCGCGGTGGCGGGGCTGAATCCGCATGCGGGGGAGGGCGGCCTGTTCGGCGATGAAGAGATCCGCATCATCCGCCCGGCCATCGACGCGGCGCGCGCCGAGGGCATAGCCGCGAGCGGCCCGTTCGCGCCCGACACGGTGTTCATGCGCGCCCGCCGCGGCGAGTTCGACCTGGTGATCGCGATGACGCACGACCACGGATTGATCCCGGTCAAGTACCTCGGTGTCGAGCAAGGCGTCAACGTGACGCTCGGGCTGCCGTTCGTGCGCACCAGCCCCGATCACGGCACCGCGTTCGACATCGCCGGCACCGGCCGGGCCGATGCGTCGAGCCTGCTCGCCGCGTTGCAGATGGCCCGCCGACTCTCGTAGCCCGGATGCGCATCCGGGGCTACGGTCAATGCCGCGTGGTCGGCGCCCCGGAAGACGACGAAGCCGACAGCGCCGCCAGCTGCTTGCGCGCCCGCGCCGTCGCGCGCTCCATCAGGTAGGCCTGCTCGAAGGCCTTGAAGCGCCCGGTCTCGCACATGCGCGCGAGCATCCGCGACGTCAGCGACACCGTCTCGTGGTGGCGCTTGCCGCGGGTGAACACGAAGAACGCGCGCCCCGGGCTCACATAGCTCAGCCGCACCTTCTGCCACTGGTCGTTCAGGTGCATCTGGTAGGCGAAGCCGAGCTTCACGTGGTCCATCAGCTGCGCGCCCTGCGACGGCTCGGCGGGCTCGGACGACAGGTCGAGGTCGATGTCGACGCCGCCGACGTGCAGCGGCCCCGGCTGCGTGTCGCCGCCGGCGGCGCCCGGTTCGGTGTCGGGCCCGGTGTCGGCGGAGAGGTCGATGTCGACGCTGCCCGACCAGTCGATCGCGCTCTCCTGCACCAGGCCGATGCGCTTGGCCTCGTCGGGCGAGAAGTGCGGCTCGATCGGCGCGGCGCCCATGCTGGACATCGGCACGTCGCGCAGCAGGCCGTCGGGCTCCGGCAGCGCGGTGTTGAACACGGCTTCGAGCTGCTTGGCCAGCAGGTTGTATTCGAGCTCCGACAGCGGCTGGCCCTTCAGCGAATCGGCATGCGCCGGCAGCAGCTTGCTGAAGAACTCCTTCTGCGCCGCGTCCGGCCAGCCGATCAGCGCCATGCCTTCGTTGAGGTCCTTCATCAGCGGCGGCAGCTGCATCAGGAACTTCTTGCGCATCGCCGGCGAGCCCTTCGGCTGCACGCTCATCACCAGGTCGCGGCCGGCGCGCTTCAGGCGCTGCACCAGCTCGGAATTGACGCCGTGCGACTTGGTGGCCTGCGCGAGCGCCTGGCTCCACACCTGCGACAGGAAGTTGCGCAGGTAGTCGGGCAGCGCCATCGGGTTCAGCGCGGCCTGCAGTTGCAGCATGTAGCGCTGCTGCACGCGCAAGTCGGATTCCTTCGCGTCGACCAGCGTCACCGCGGACGCATTCGCCTGCACCTCTTCCTTGGCCTGCTGCGCGATGAAGGTCTCGAGCGCGCCGAGCTTGGCGGTGTACAGGTCGATCTGGTCGAAGTCGCCCTGCACGATCTCCTGCACCAGGTCGCGCACCCGGGCCATGAACTGCTTGCCGGCGCCGTCGTCGAGGTCGTCGAACGCGACCGCGAGCGATGCGATGCGGTTCACGAAGCGGCGCACCGGGTGCTTGCGCGACGAGAAGAAGGTCGGGTCGGCCAGCGCGACGCGCAGCACCGGCAGCTGCAGGCGGGCGATCTGGCGCGCCATCTGCGGCGGCACCCGCGGGTCGGACAGGATCTGGTCGAACAGGCTGCCGACCACGTCGATCACCATGTGGTCGAGCGAGCCGGTCGAGGCCTGGCGCAGTTCGTCGCGGTGCTGGCGGATCACGTTGACCGCCATCAGGCCCGACAAGCCCTCGTTCAGGCCGCCGCTGCCGGTGGCCGCGCCGCTCAGGCTGCCGAGCGCGCTCGCGCGCCCGAGGCCCGGCGAGCCGGTGTGCAGGCCGCCGCCGGTCGGTCCGCCCAGGTCGCCCGGGCGGGTCGCGAGGAAGGTCAGGCGGCGGATCAGCGACATCAGCTCGGCATCGGCCTGCGCGCTGACGCCGGGGCGCGGCGTGAAGCGGCCGGCGCCGGCGTTCGGATTGCCGAAGCTCGCGCTGCCGCGGCCGGCGGCATCGCGGCCGAGCGTGCTGGTGCCGGTGCGGCCGACGGTGCCGACACCTGCATGGGCCCCGCCACCGCCGGCACCCGGGCCGCCGAAGCCGCCGCGCGTCGAACCGCCGCCCGAGCCGCCGCCCGGACCGCGGCCGGGCAGGCCGCCCTGGCCGCTGTCGAAGTCGCCGGTCATCGTGGTCGGGCTGTACAGGTTGCCGCTGCCGGACGAGCCGGTGTCGCGCAGCGTCGCATAGCCGGAGTTGACGCGGTCGCGCGCCAGTTCGTTGCCGGGGCCTTCGACGCCGCGCACCGACAGGCTGACCGGCTGCACGCCGCGGGCGCGGAAGTCTTTCAGGATGTCGCCGTAGCAGGTGGGCATCGCGCGCGCGAGCGCGAGGCTCATCTCGCGCGCCAGCACCTTGCGCGTCTCGCGCTCGTTCGACACTGACTCGATCGCGCGGAACACCGCGGCGCCCATCACTTCGCCGCGCAGCGGGTTGCGTTCCTGGTCGGCGCGGCCGATGCCCAGCAGCGAGCCGGTGTAGGCCGCCATGTCGCGCAGCTCCCATTCGCAGGCATGGGTGATGGCCTGGCTGATGCGGTCGGCCGACATCTGCTCTTCCATCTCGGCGTCGCCGACGATGCTGAGCGACATCCAGTCGGTCTCGGCGAGGCTGCGGCCGCTCTCGCGGTTCGGGCTCAGCTCGCGCGTCACGCGCTTGCTGAGGGTGTCGCCGAACACCAGCACGAAGGTGCTCATGTGGCGGCGCAGGTCGAGCTGCGCAGTGATCAGGATGTCGCGTTCGTAGATCCGCATCGCCGCCGAAGCCAGCGTGCCCAGGTGGGTCGACACGCGGTCCGCCACCGCCGCGGTGGTCGTCTTCAGGTGGCTGATGGCGGCGTCGAACGCCGCTTGCGAACGTGGATCGATCGGATTCATCTACGGACAGGGCCGATGGGCGGACCGGGGCGAAACCGCCGGACGGGTAGTCCGGACGGAGATACCGACAAGTATGACCCCAAACGCAATGGGTACGCGCCGCGTTGCGGCGTGGCGACGTTGGCCGGCGGGGAGCATTTCACGCCCTGCGGCGCGAACGTTCACTTCTTCAGTGAATCGCGGATCTCGCGCAGCAGTTGCACGTCTTCGGGCACGGCGGCCGGCGCCGCCGGAGCCTCGTGCTTCAGGCGGTTGATCTGCTTGACCATCACGAAGATGATGACGGCCAGGATCAGGAAGTTGAGCGCGACGGTGATGAAATTGCCGTAGGCGAACAGCGGCACGCCGGCTTTTGTCAGCGCCTCGTAAGTCAGCGGGCCCTTGAAATCGGCCGGGGGATTGGCCAGCATCAGGAAATAGTTCGAAAAATCGAGCCCGCCGACCAGGCGGCCGATCACCGGCATGATCAGGTCCTTGACGATGGAATCGACGATCTTGCCGAAGGCCGCGCCGATGATGACGCCGACCGCGAGGTCGACGACATTGCCCTTCATCGCGAACGCCTTGAATTCGGTGGCGAATCCCATGGGTGCTCCTGTTCTTGTGCTGTTGCGCGGAGTATTGACCAGCAATGCCGGATGTCAAGCCGAAAGCGCCGTCAATGAGGGTCCGCCCGCAGTGTCGCGCAGCCCTCGGCGCCCGGCGAGGGGGTTGACACGTCCGCTAGAATTCTCGGTTGCCCGTGACTAGAAGTCGCAAGCCGAGGACCCCCAATGAGTGACAAGCAAGGTCGTTCAGACAGCAGTGAGCAAAGTGCTTCACACCCTGGTGAGCATCAGGTCGATCAAGGCCGTCGCACCTGGGTGGCCGTCGCCTGTGGCGCCGGCGCGGTCGGGGGCGTCGCAGCCGCCGTGCCGTTCGTCAGCACTTTCCAGCCCTCCGAGCGGGCGCGTGCCGCCGGTGCGGCCGTCGAAGTCGACATCAGCGACCTGAAGCCGGGCGAGAAGAAGACCGTCGAATGGCGCGGCAAGCCGGTGTGGATCGTCCGCCGCACGCCCGAGCAACTCGCCACGCTGCCGAAGAACGACGCGCAGCTTGCCGACCCGAATTCGCTGCGCAAGCCCGACGAGCTGACCCCCGAGTACGCCCGCAACGAGGCCCGCTCGCGCAAGCCCGAGGTGCTGGTGGTGGTGGGCATCTGCTCGCACCTCGGCTGCTCGCCGAGCGACAAGTTCCAGGCCGGCGCCCAGCCTTCGCTGCCCGCCGACTGGACCGGCGGCTTCCTGTGCCCGTGCCACGGGTCGACCTTCGACATGGCCGGCCGCGTCTACAAGAACAAGCCCGCGCCCGACAACCTCGAAGTGCCGCCGCACATGTACCTGTCCGACGCCAAGCTGTTGATCGGCGAAGACAAGAAGGCCTGAGCCCCGAGCACCCCGGAGAACAACGACATGGCTGAATTCAAGCAAGCGCCCGCCAATGCGTCCGTGGGCGTCAAGCTCATGACCTGGGTCGACAACCGCTTCCCCGCCACGAAGATGTGGAACGAGCAGTGGGGGCAGTACTACGCACCGAAGAACTTCAACTTCTGGTACTTCTTCGGCTCGCTCGCGATGCTGGTGCTGGTGATCCAGATCGTGACCGGCATCTTCCTCGTGATGCACTACAAGCCCGATGCGGCGCTCGCGTTCGCGTCGGTCGAGTACATCATGCGCGACGTGCCGTGGGGCTGGCTGATCCGCTACATGCACTCCACCGGTGCCTCGGCGTTCTTCATCGTCGTCTACCTGCACATGTTCCGCGGGCTCATGTATGGCAGCTACCGCAAGCCGCGCGAGCTGGTCTGGATCTTCGGCTGCGCGATCTTCCTGTGCCTGATGGCCGAGGCCTTCATGGGCTACCTGCTGCCGTGGGGCCAGATGTCGTACTGGGGCGCGCAGGTCATCGTGAACCTGTTCGCCGCGGTGCCCTTCGTCGGTCCCGACCTGGCGCTGCTGATCCGCGGCGACTACGTCGTCAGCGACGCGACGCTGAACCGCTTCTTCAGCTTCCACGTGATCGCGGTGCCGCTGGTGCTGCTCGGCCTGGTGGCGGCCCACCTGATCGCGCTGCACGAAGTGGGTTCGAACAACCCCGACGGCATCGAGATCAAGGCCAAGCGCGGCCCCGACGGCCACCCGCTCGATGGCATCCCGTCGCACCCGTACTACTCGGTGCACGACATCTTCGGCGTCGCCGGCTTCCTGCTGATCTTCAGCTCGGTGGTGTTCTTCGCGCCCGAGTTCGGCGGCTACTTCCTCGAGTACAACAACTTCATCCCGGCCGATCCGCTGAAGACGCCGGCGCACATCGCCCCGGTCTGGTACTTCACGCCGTTCTATTCGATGCTGCGCGCCACCACCACGCTGATGGTGCAGGTGCTGTCCGGCATCATCGCGGTGGCCACCGTCGCGGCCCTGCTGAAGGGCAGGTTCGGCGGTGCCGCGAAGCTGGCGATGGCGGTCGCGGCGGTCATCGCGGTCGCGCTGCTGAACGTGTTCGATGCCAAGTTCTGGGGTGTCGTCGTGATGGGTGGGGCGGTCATCATCCTGTTCTTCCTGCCGTGGCTGGACCACAGCCCGGTCAAGTCGATCCGCTACCGCCCCGACTGGCACAAGATCGTCTACGGCGTCTTCGTCGTGTTCTTCCTGATCCTGGGCTACCTGGGGGTGCAGCCGCCGTCGGAAGTCGGCAACTACGTGTCGCAGGTGGGCACGCTGCTGTACTTCGGCTTCTTCCTGCTGATGCCGTGGTGGAGCCAGCTGGGCACCTTCAAGCCCGTGCCCGACCGCGTGACCTTCCACGCCCACTGAGCGACCTGGAGACAACACCATGAAGAAACTCCTTCTCACGCTGCTGGCGAGCCTGGCTCTGGCGGGTGGCACGGCGCGCGCTTCCGAAGGCGGCGTGGCCTGGGACCAGTTCCCGGTGGCCAAGACGACCGACCTGGCGGCGCTGCAGAACGGTGCCAAGCTGTTCGTCAACTACTGCCTGAACTGCCATTCGGCGGCGTTCATGCGCTACAACCGCATGCGCGACATCGGGCTGAGCGAAGCGCAGATCAAGGCCAACCTGCTGTTCGCGACCGACAAGGTCGGCGACACGATGAAGACCTCGCTCGATCCGAAGCAGGCCAAGGACTGGTTCGGCGCGCTGCCGCCCGACCTGTCGGTGATCGCCCGTTCGCGCGCCGACATCGGCAAGGGCTCGGGTGCCGACTACCTGTACACCTACCTGCGCAGCTACTACCGCGACGACACCAAGGCGACCGGCTGGAACAACCTGGCCTTCCCGAGCGTGGCGATGCCGCATGCGCTGTGGGAGCTGCAGGGCCAGCGGGTCGCGAAGTTCGTCGAAGAGAAAGACCCGCACGACGAGGCGAAGTCGATGCACCGCTTCGCCGGCTTCGAGCAGGTGACGCCCGGCAAGCTGAGCGCCAACGAATACGACGGGGCGGTCGCCGACCTCGTCGCCTATCTTCAGTGGATGGGAGAGCCAGCCCAGGGCCAGCGCATTCGCGTCGGCGTCTGGGTGCTGCTGTTCCTCTCCGTGTTCGTCGTCATCACCTGGCGCCTGAACGCGGTTTACTGGAAAGACGTGAAATAACGATGTGATTTCGCGCCCCGGGCTGCACGACGGCCCGGGTCGACGACGCAGCGGCTGGCCTGATGGCATGCCTGCTGCGTCTTGTGTTTTGACCCTAGCCCCAAGGAGCCACCACCATGATGGTGCTTTACTCCGGAACGACCTGCCCTTATTCGCATCGTTGCCGCTTCGTTCTGTTCGAAAAGGGCATGGATTTCGAGATTCGCGACGTCGATCTCTTCGCCAAGCCTGAAGACATCGCGCTGATGAATCCGTACAACGAGGTGCCGATCCTCGTCGAACGCGACCTGATCCTGTACGAGTCGCACATCATCAACGAGTACATCGACGAGCGCTTCCCGCACCCGCAGCTGATGCCGGGCGACCCGGTCGCGCGCGCCCGCGTGCGGCTGTTCCTGCTGAACTTCGAGAAGGAGCTGTTCGCGCACGTCAACGTGCTCGAGTCGCGCGGCCTGAAGCCGAACGACAAGCAGCTCGAGAAGGCGCGCGCGCAGATCCGCGACCGCCTGACGCAGCTCGCGCCGATCTTCCTGAAGAACAAGTACATGCTCGGCGACGACTTCTCGATGCTCGACGTGGCCATTGCCCCGCTGCTGTGGCGCCTGGACTACTACGGCATCGACATGTCGAAGAACGCGGTGCCGCTGCTGAAGTACGCCGAGCGCATCTTCTCGCGCCCGGCCTACATCGAGGCGTTGACGCCGTCCGAGAAGGTGATGCGCAAGTGATTGCGTGACTGAACGCTCAGCATGGCCTCCACTCCCATGGCACCGGGCAACGCCGGCTCATCGACCCGCCCGTACCTGATTCGTGCGCTGCACGACTGGTGCACCGACAACGGGTTCACCCCGTACCTCGCGGTGTTCGTCGACCGGGGCGTGCACGTGCCGGCCGAGTACGTGAAGAACAACGAGATCGTGCTCAACGTCAGCTTCGAGGCCACCACGGCGCTGAAGCTGGGCAACGAGCTGATCGAGTTCAAGGCGCGTTTCGGCGGCATCGCACGCGAGATCGCGGTGCCGGTGGACCATGTGATCGCGATCTATGCGCGCGAGAACGGGCAGGGCATGGCCTTCCCGATGCCCAGCGAATCGGCGTCCGAGACGGCCGGCGCGTCAGATGACACCACGCCGGCCGATCGCCCGGCGGGTGGCGGGCTGCGCCTGGCCACCACCGAAGGCTCGGCCGAGCCGGCGGCCGGGGCACCGGCACCCGCGCCGGCGGGCGAGTCCGAAGAAGACAAACCGCCCGAACCTCCGGCGGGCGGTGGTGGGCCGCGTCCGGCGCTCAAGCGCATCAAATAGAATCCCCGCCTCAGCCCTTGTAGCTCAGCTGGTAGAGCAGCGGTTTTGTAAACCGAAGGTCGCGGGTTCGATTCCTGCCGGGGGCACCACCATCGATCTGGCCCGAGTGGTCTAGGCCAGACACATTTCTTCATCAACCCCCTGACACACGTCAGGCCTCAGGTTGATTGAACCTTCACACGTATTGCAGTAACCTGCCAGCCCCGGGCCTGGAGCGCTTGCTCCATCCGGGGTTGCAGCTGGCGCAGCTTCGAGGCGACCGCAGAGTTGGCCGCAAGCAGGGACCAGCCCTCATCGTCGACCGGCCCGGGCTTCACATGCAGGGCCAGTGTGGGTGGCAGACAGTTTCGTACCGCATCGAAGCGTGCATTCGACTCCTGCAGCAAGCGCTGCAAGTGAGCCAGAGGCGCACTTCGGCTCAGGGCCTCTTCGATGCGCAAGGCGTTGGGGGTGACCGGGGATGTCTTCGGTTTCACCGCAAGGAGTTTAGCGATGCAGATCCTGATCACGCACGGCACCCTGGCCCGAACGCGTGTGTTGCGCTTCAACCGGTTCCAGGCCTTCGGTGCCCTGCTGGGACTGGCCATCGTGCTGATGCTGTTGTCCGGCACCATCTACCACGTCGTGTTCCTGAAGGCGGCCCGCGAAGGTTGGCCGGTGGTCAGCCAGATCGTCCGGCTGGTGGTGCGCGACGAATTCGCGCAACGCGACCGCTTCGTCCGCGAGAACCTCGACGCGATGGCGCAGAAGGTCGGCGAGATGCAGGCCAAGCTGATCAAGCTCGAAGCGATGGGCGAGCGGGTCTCGGGCCTGGCCGGTATGAAACCGGAAGAGTTGAAACAGATCGTGCCGGCCGCGGTGACCGGCGGACAGGGCGGGCCCTTCGTGCCGGCCCGCACCCCGTCGTTCGACCAGCTGAACGGCATGGTGTCGTCGCTCGACGAAGCGGCCGAGCAGAGCACCGACCTGTTCACGATGGTTGAGTCGCGGCTGTTCGAGCAGCGCATGCAGCAGCTGATGGTGCCCAACAGCCGCCCGATCGACGTGCAGGTCGGCTCCGGCTTCGGCTTCCGCACCGACCCGTTCACCGGGCGTGCCGCGCTGCACACCGGGCTCGATTTCCCGACCGATGTCGGCACCCCGATCATGGCCGCTGCCGGCGGCGTGGTGCGCTCCACCGACGTCCACCCGGCCTACGGCAACCTGCTGGAGATCGACCACGGCAACGGCCTGGTGACCCGCTACGCCCACACCTCGCGCATCGCGGTCAAGACCGGCGACCTGGTCCGGCGCGGCCAGGTCGTGGCCTATGTCGGCACCACCGGGCGCTCGACCGGGCCGCACCTGCACTTCGAGGTGCTGGTCGAGGGCGTGCCGCAGGACCCGGCGAAATTCCTGGCCGGCGGGGCCCAGGCCGCCGCAAAAGGCGCCATCCGCCGCTGAATCCGGTTGGTTCCGGCGAGGGCCCCGGCACGCTGCCGACGGCCGCTTGCCGTAAAATCCGCCGCTTTCGCTGATCGTGCGCCGGGCTTGTAAAGACAGGCCGCACCCTCAGCTCACTCCAGCATCCAAGAAGTCGGCCCGTTCGCGAGCAATCGCGAGAGGCCGCGGCTGCCTTCCCGTACCAACCCCTGACGCTGCATGTTGCCCAAGCTTCTCACCCAGATTTTCGGTAGCCGCAACGACCGACTGCTCAAGCAGTACCGGCAGGTTGTGCAGCAGATCAATGCGCTGGAGCCGCAGTTCGAGCAGCTCAGCGACGAGGCGCTGAAGGCCAAGACGGCCGAGTTCAAGGAACGCCACGCGAAGGGTGAAACGCTCGACGCGCTGCTGCCCGAGGCCTTCGCGGTCGCCCGCGAAGGCGGCAAGCGGGTGCTGAAGATGCGCCACTTCGACGTGCAGCTGATCGGCGGCATGTCGCTGCACAACGGCAAGATCGCCGAAATGCGCACCGGCGAAGGCAAGACGCTGATGGCGACGCTGCCGGTCTACCTGAATGCGCTGACCGGCAAGGGCGTGCACCTGGTGACGGTCAACGACTACCTGGCCCGCCGCGACGCCGAATGGATGGGCCGGCTGTACAACTTCCTCGGCCTCTCGGTCGGCATCAACCTGCCGCAGATGTCGCGCGAAGAGAAGCAGGCCGCCTACGCCGCCGACGTCACCTACGGCACCAACAACGAATACGGCTTCGACTACCTGCGCGACAACATGGTCTACGAGACGGCCGACCGCGTGCAGCGCGGCCTGTCGTACGCGATCGTCGACGAGGTCGATTCGATCCTGATCGACGAGGCCCGCACGCCGCTGATCATCAGCGGCCAGGCCGAAGACCACACCGAGCTCTACGTGCGCATCAACGCCGTCGTGCCGCAGCTGAAGAAGCAGATCGGCGAGCTCGACCTGCGCACCGGCGAAGGCGTGATCGAGCCGGGCGACTTCACCGTCGACGAGAAGACCCACCAGGTCTTCCTGACCGAAGACGGCCACGAGAACGCCGAGCGCATCCTGCGCGAGGCCGGCCTGCTGGTCGAAGGCGCGAGCCTCTACGACCCGCAGAACATCACGCTGATGCACCATGTGTACGCCGCATTGCGCGCGCGCCACCTGTACAACCGCGACCAGCATTACGTGGTGCAGGACGGCGAGGTGATCATCGTCGACGAATTCACCGGCCGGCTGATGACGGGCCGCCGCTGGTCCGACGGCCTGCACCAGGCGGTCGAGGCCAAGGAAGGCGTCGACATCCAGAGCGAGAACCAGACGCTCGCGTCGATCACCTTCCAGAACTACTTCCGCATGTACGGCAAGCTGTCGGGCATGACCGGCACGGCCGACACCGAGGCCTACGAATTCCAGGAGATCTACAACCTGGAAACGGTGATCGTCCCGCCGAACAAGCCGACGGTGCGCAAGGACGAACTCGACCTGGTCTACAAGACCAACAAGGAGAAGTTCAACGCCGTCATCGACGACATCCGCGATTGCGTCAAGCGCGGCCAGCCGGTGCTGGTGGGCACGACCTCGATCGAGAATTCGGAGTTGATCTCCGGGCTGCTGCAGAAGGCGCAGCTGCCGCACCAGGTGCTGAACGCCAAGCAGCACGCGAAGGAAGCCGAGATCGTCGCGCAGGCCGGGCGCCCGGGCGTGATCACGATCGCGACCAACATGGCCGGCCGCGGCACCGACATCGTGCTGGGCGGCAGCGTCGAGAAGCAGATCCAGCTGATCGAGGCCGACGAGGGCATCGCCGAAGCCGACAAGCTTGCGCGCTCGGAAACGCTGAAGAGCGAATGGCAGGGCCTGCACGACCAGGTCAAGGCGGCCGGCGGCCTGCGCATCATCGCGACCGAGCGGCATGAATCGCGGCGCATCGACAACCAGCTGCGCGGCCGTTCGGGCCGCCAGGGCGACCCGGGCTCGTCGCGCTTCTACCTGTCGCTCGAAGACCCGCTGATGCGCATCTTCGCCGGCGACCGCGTGCGCGCGATCATGGACCGGCTGAAGATGCCCGAGGGCGAGGCGATCGAGGCCGGCATCGTCACGCGCAGCATCGAGAGCGCGCAGCGCAAGGTCGAGGCGCGCAACTTCGACGTGCGCAAGCAGCTGCTGGAGTACGACGACGTGTCGAACGACCAGCGCAAGGTGATCTACCAGCAGCGCAACGACATCCTCGAGGCGCCGCAGCTCGACGCGCAGGTGGCCAGCCTGCGCGAAAGCACGCTGACCGACGTGGTGCGCACCTACGTGCCGGCCGAGAGCGTCGAAGAGCAATGGGACCTGGCCGCGCTCGAGAAGACGCTGCGCGACGAATGGCAGCTCGAGGTGCCGGTGAAGGCGCATGTCGAGAAGAGCCAGGCGATCACCGACGACGAGATCGTCGAGATGGTGGTGAAGGCCGGCCACGAGGCGTTTGCGGCCAAGCTCGCGATCGTCGGTGCCGAGCAGTTCCTCCCGTTCGAACGGATGATCCTGCTGCAGCAGATCGACCAGCACTGGCGCGAGCACCTGGCGGCGCTCGACTACCTGCGCCAGGGCATCCACCTGCGCGGCTATGCGCAGAAGAACCCGAAGCAGGAGTACAAGCGCGAGGCCTTCGAGCTGTTCAGCCAGCTGCTCGACATCGTCAAGATGGACGTGACCCGCATCCTGATGACGGTGCGCGTGCAGACGCAGGAGCAGGTCGCACAGGCGGCCGAGGCGATCGAGGAACGCGCCGAGGCGATCAGCAACGTGACCTACACGCACCCGAACGAAGACGGCAGCGTGTCGCAGGAGCCCGATGCCACGCGCTTCGCGCAGATGGTGGCGAGCGGCATCCCGCCGGTCGGCCGCAACGACCCGTGCCCGTGCGGCAGCGGAAAAAAATACAAGCTGTGCCACGGCAAGCTCGCCTGACTTGACCTGATGCGACAAACGACGGAGCCTTCGGGCTCCGTTGTTGTTTGTGAGGAAGTTGTTGATGGATGAGAAGACGCTGCAAGGCGCGCCGCGCGAGCTGTTCACCCCGCGGCTGAGGCTGGAGCATCCGCGCGAGGCGCATGCGGCGGTCGTGATGGAAAGCGTCAATGCATCGCTCGGCGAGCTGCGCTACATCGCGTGGGGCCAGGTACCGTTCACCGCGGCCACCGCCGAGCGCTTCTGCCGGCGCAATGCCGAGCGGGTCGCGGCCGGCGAATGCCTGATCTACTTCGCGTTCGACCGCGGCACCGGTGCGTTCGTCGGCAACCTCGACCTGCACAGCTTCGAGTTCGACGTTCCACGCTGCCAGATCGGCTACGTGGCCGATTCGCGCCAGGCCGGGCGCGGGCTGATGCATGAAGCCGGCGCGGCGCTGGTGCAGCTGGCGTTCGAGTTGGGCGTGATGCGCATCGAGGCCTGGTGCGATGCGCGCAACCGCCGATCGATTGCTCTCGCCGAGCGGCTGGGCATGCGGCGCGAGGGCCTGCTGCGGGCCTACGAGCGCGACGAAAGCGGCGCGCTGTGCGACCAGGTCGTGCTCGCGCGACTTCATGATGACATCGCCTCTTTCTACAATGCATTCCCTCACCCGCTGCCCGACTGAAAGACCGCCATGCCCGTCAACCTGAGCGCCCCCGATCCGAAGACCCTGCACCCCGTTCCCGGCGTCAAGCTCGGCATCACGATGGCGGGGGTGCGCAAGGCCAACCGCCGCGACCTCAGCGTGATCACGCTGGCCGAGGGCTCGCAGGTGGCCGGCGTCTTCACCAGCAACCGTTTCTGTGCCGCACCGGTGCAGCTGTGCCGCAAGCACCTGGCGAGCGGCACCGGCCCGCGCGCGATCGTGATCAACACCGGCAACGCGAATGCCGGCACCGGCGAGGACGGCCTGGTGCGTGCGTTCTCGACCTGCGTGGCGCTGGCGCGCCACCTGGAGCTGGCGCCCGAGCAGGTGCTGCCGTTCTCGACCGGCGTGATCATGGAGCCGTTGCCGAACGACCGCATCGAGGCCGGCCTGCCGGCGGCGCTGGCCGACCTGAAGGAAGACAACTGGGGCGTCGCGGCCGAGGCCATCATGACGACCGACACGCTGCCGAAGGCGGCGTCGCGCCAGTTGCAGATCGGCGGCAAGACGGTCACGGTGACCGGCATCAGCAAGGGCGCCGGGATGATCCGCCCGAACATGGCGACGATGCTCAGCTTCGTCGCGACCGACGCGGTGATCGCGCCGGCGCTGATGCAGTCGCTGGTGTGCGAGGCGGCCGACCTGTCGTTCAACCGCATCACGATCGATGGCGACACGTCGACCAACGATTCGTTCGTCGTCGTCGCGACCGGGCAGGCCGGCCATGCGCCGATCACCCGCGTCGACAGCGGCGACGGTGCGGCGTTGCGCGAGGCGCTGGTCAGCGTGGCGCAGCAGCTGGCGCAGGCGATCGTGCGCGACGGCGAGGGCGCCACCAAGTTCATCACGGTGCAGGTGGATGCCGGCGGCAGCGAGGCCGAATGCCAGCAGGTGGCATATGCGATCGCGCATTCGCCGCTGGTCAAGACGGCGTTCTTCGCAAGCGACCCGAACCTGGGGCGGATCCTGGCGGCGGTGGGCTATGCGGGCATCGCCGACCTCGACCAGACGAAGATCGACCTGTTCCTCGACGACGTTCACGTCGCGAAGCAGGGCGGGCGCAACCCGAGCTACCGCGAGGAAGACGGCCAGCGCGTGATGAAGCAGAGCGAGATCGACGTGCGGGTGGTGTTGAATCGTGGCGCTGCTTCGGCGACGGTGTGGACCTGCGACCTGAGCTACGACTACGTGAAGATCAACGCGGACTACAGAAGCTGATCGGAGCGGCAAAGGCGGGTGCGGGGAGGCTGTGGCTCGCCGTCAGGTGCGGTCCTCGCCCCTGGCGGGGTTCGGACTGCCCTCCGCTGACTGATTTCATGGCCCGTCGCCGAAACTCCCTCCACTCACTTCGTTCGTTGTGGTCAAACAGTCGGCGACAGTCAGTTCACGAAGCGTGCTGCGCACGCGGGCCATGAAATCAGCCAGCTGCGGCGCCCCCTCCTTGTTGGCGCTCCACAGCCTCCCCGCACCCGCCTTTGCGAACCGCCGCGCTGTGTTTGAGGGAAAAGACTGAAGTGACCGACGAAGCGCGCGGGCGCTCGCATGCTCGTCGATCACTTCAGTCTTTTCCCCCCAACAAGAGCGGCTGGTTCTTCGCGGTGGGTGAGGGGCTGGGCTGGGGGCGATTTCTGGGGCGACGGAGAAGATCGGCTTTGGGGATGGCGCGCTTGCGCGCTTCGTGAAACTGACTCATCGGCACTGTTTGACCACAACGAACGAAGTGAGTGGAGGGAGTTTGCCGATGCATCCCCAAAGCCGATCTTCTTCGTGGAGTCGGCCGCCAGGCCGACCGCCCCGGCATGAGTCCCCAGCCCATCCCCTCACCCATCGCGACGCGCCAGACCGCGGAAATCATCTCCAGCGCTTCACGCCGCTGAGGCTGCTGAGGTAGATCCACGTCCGCCACGCGATGAACGCCGGCGCCCACAGGATGTCGAGGAAGGTCTTCGCCGGCACGCCGCTCAGCAGGTTGCCGGCGATGAAGTACAGCAGGTAGGCCGGCAGCAGGGCAAAGGCCAGCACGAACTGCCACGACGCCAGCCCGCAGACGGCCGCCGCCGCGAGGATCGCGACGAACAGCAGGCTCAACTGCACCGCATGCGACGGCAGCAGGAAGTCGATCATCAGGTTCAGCGCCGCACCATCGCCGCTCGCGCGGAAACGGGCCCACAGCGCGCGCACGCTGCGCCCGACGATCGCCGAGCGCCCGCCGGCCCAGCGCCGGCGCTGGGCCGCGGCTTCCTTCGCGGTCTCCGGGATCACGCTCGACGCACGTGCATGCTCCAGCCAGTGCACCCGCTGGCCGCTGCACACCAGCTTCACCAGCATCTCCTGGTCCTCGACCATCGTGTCCGAATGCCAGGGCATGCGCTGCAGCACGTCGCGCCGGAACACCATGCCGTGGCCGCGCAGGTTGCAGCTCCAGCCGGCCTGGCTGCGCGCCAGCTCCTCCAGCCGGTTCTCGACCACCGCGTTCATGTAGTTCAGCCGCGAGAACAGCGTGGCCTGCCAGTTGTGCACGCCGACCCGGCCCTGCAGCACCGCGTGGCCTTCATGCAGGCCGGCCGCGGCCTGCTGGAAGAACAGCGGATCAACCAGGTTGTCGGCATCGAAGAAGGCGACTGCATCGAGTGCCGCGCCGTGCTTCTCTTCGAGCATCGTGATGCCCTCGGCCAGGCTCGCCGTCTTGCCGCGCGCGCCGCTCTGGCGGTCCAGGCAGTCGAAGCCGGCGGCACGGATCTCGGCCACCGTCGCGTCGCTGCAATGGTCGGCGACGAACAGGATCGCGAGCTGCTCGCGTGGGTAGTCCACCCGGGCCAGCGACGCGAACAGCGGGCCGAGCACGCCTTCCTCGTTGTGCGCCGGCACCAGCACGCCGAAGCGCTTGTCGCGGCGCGGTGCCAGCGGCGCCGGTGCGCGCACGCCCCACAGCCCGCGGATCGCCTGGTAGAAGAAGATCGCGGCCACCCCCAGCACCAGCGCACTCGCGGCCACCGCCGCCACGATCCACAGCGCCTGCATCATGCGGCGCTCCCTGCGGCACCGGCCGGCGCGCCGGGCCGCAGCAGGCCGGCTTCGTAGATCTCGACCATGCGCTTCATCCGCGCGTCGAACAGGAAACCGTCGCGCACCTTCGTCACCGCCGCCGCGCCCATCGCGGCACGGCGCGCCGGGTCGCCGAGCAAGGCCGCGAGCGATTCGACGAAGCGCGCCAGGTCGCCCGGCGGCACCAGCAGGCCGTCGACGCCGTCGCTCACCACCTCCGGGATGCCGCCGACCGCCATCGCGACGCCCGGCACGCCGTGCAGCATCGCTTCAAGCAGCACGTTCGGCAGGCCTTCGCGCAGCGAGGCCATCGCCAGCAGGTCGAGCGCCGGGTAGATCGCCGGCAGGTCGTTGCGGTGGCCGAGCAGGCGCACCGTGCCGTCGAGCTTCAGCTGCGCCACCTGCGCCTCGATCTCGGCGCGCTGCGCGCCTTCGCCGGCGATCAGGAAGCGTGCCTTCGGGAAGCGCGGCGCGAGCTGCGCGGCCGCGTCGACGAACAGCCGGTGCCCCTTCTCGATGCCCAGCCGGCCGACGATCGCAACCACCTGCGCATCGTCCGCCAGGCCGAGCGCCGCGCGTGCAACGCTGCGGGCTTGCGCACCGTGTGCCTGGTACGAGCTGCGGATCGCGTTGTGCACCACGGTGATCTTGCGATCCGGCACGCCGGCCGCGAGCGCCAGCCGGCGGTAGCTCTGCGAGACGCAGACCACGCGGTCGAAGAAGCGCCACAGGAAGGCCTGCAGGCGTTCATACAGCCGCACCTTCGCGTTCTCCGAGGTCCAGCCGTGCGCGGTGGTCAGCGCCGTCACCTTCGCGCGGCGCGCGGCCAGCAGCGTGTACAGGTCGGCCTTGTAGCCGTGGCTGTGTGCCACCGTGCCGGGCTGTGCCGCGAGCTTGCCGGCGAGCGCGCGGATGGCGCCCAGGTCGAGCTTGCCGGTCGACTGCAGGCATTCGTGGTCGATGCCGGCCTCGCGCAGCTTGCGCGAGATCGGCGTGTCGTCGGTGTGCCAGATGTTGATGATCCGCGCGTGCCAGTCGCTGCCGCGCAGTGCGAGGCATTCGTTGATCACGGTCTTCTCGGGACCGAACACGTCGTCGGCGCTGATGATGTGGATGAGGGTCTTCACACGGTCTCCAGGACGCCGAAGCGCAGGCCGGCTGCGCGGGCGTTGTCCAGCAAGCGCGGCAGGGCCTGCGCGGTCACCGGGGTGTCGTCATGGAACAGCAGGATGTCGCCGTCCGTCAGGGCTTGCGGCGTGACCCGCGCTTCGAGCTCGGCCGCCTGCTGCACGAACGAGTCGCGCGTCTCGAACGACCACATCACGATCTTCACGCGGTTCAGCAGGCACCAGACGATGCGCAGCACCGACAGCTCGCCGTACGCCGGCCGGTAGCTGCGCAGCCGCACGCCGAAGCGCGCCGCCACCGCGCGCATGCGGCGCAGGTCGTCGAGCTGCTCGCGCCAGCCCATGTCGCTGCAGTGCCGGTGCGTGAAGCCGTGCAGCGCGATCGCATGGCCGCGCGCGCGCACCTCGGCCACCAGCGCCGGATGGCGTTCCATCTCCTGGCCGATCATGAAGAAGGTGGCCTTCACGCCGGCCTGGTCGAGCGCATCGAGCACCAGCGGCGTGACGACCGGGTGCGGGCCGTCGTCGAAGCTCAGGTACAGGCCGGGCGCGTCGCCGCGGTAACGCAGCACCGGGCTGAGCAGCTTGCGCAGCACGGCCTTGATCATTGCAGGCCCCCGGCGTACAGCTGCAGGTAGCGCTGGGCGGCGCTCTCCAAAGAGAATGCCTCGCGCTGGCGTTGCGCGGCGGCGCGGCCGAGCGCGGCACGGCGGCTCGAGTCCTGCAGCAGCGCCAGCATCGCGTCGGCGAACGCGGCCTCGTCGCCATTGGGCACCAGCAGGCCGCTCTCGCCCTGCAGCACGGTCTCGGGGATGCCGCCGACCTGGGTGCCGACGACCGGCAGCCCGGCGCGCATCGCTTCGAGGATGGCGATCGACACGCCTTCGTAGTGCGACGACATCAGGAACACGTCGGCGGCCGCGAGCAGCTCGGCGATGTCGTTGCGGAAGCCGAGGAACTCGACCCGCGCGGCGATGCCGAGCGAAGCGGCGAGCGCCTCGAGGGCCGGGCGGTCGGGCCCGTCGCCGACCAGCTGCAGCCGCGAATCGGGCCGTGCGGCGGCGACGCGCGCGAACGCGCGGATCATCATCGCGTGGTTCTTCACCGCGGCCATGCGGCCGACGGTGATGAAGGTGGTGCCGCGGCGCTCGCCCTTCAGTTCGAGCCGTTCGTCGATGCCGTTGTGCACTGTCTCGACGCGGCGTGCGTCGATGCCGATGGTCTCGACCACGTAGCTCTGGATCGAATGCGACACCGTGACGATGCGCTGGTGCCAGCGCGCCGCGAAGCGCTCCAGCCGGTGGCGCAGCGCGAGCTTCAGGCGCGGAATGAAGCGCCCGCCGTAATCCTGGTAATTGCCGTGCACCGTGTGCACCAGCGGCACGCCGGCGAGCCGGGCGGCGAGGGCGGATTCGAGGTAGACGCCCCACAGGTGCGAATGCATCACGTCGAAGCCCTGTTCGCGCACCAGCCGCGCGAGGCGCCACGGCACGGTCAGGTCGTTGCCTTCGGTCTTGCCGAGCGAGAACACCTGCACGCCGTCGCCCAGGCGCTGCGCCAGTTCGCCGCTGTGCTTCACGCAGCAGACGGCGGGCTGGCAGCGGCCCTTGGTGGCGGCGACCAGGTCGACGACGACCTTTTCGGCGCCGCCGAAATCCAGGGTCTCGATGACGTGAAGGACTCTCATGTCTTTGGTTGTCTGCTTCTGCGCGTCGCGGCGGGTGAGGGGATGGGCTGGCGGCTCATGCCGGAGCGGTCGACGCCCCTGGCGGGGCGCCGACTGCACGAAGAAGCTCGGCTTTGGGGATGCATCGGCAAACTCCCGCCACTCACTTCGTTCGTTGTGGTCAAACACAGCCGATGAGTCAGTCTACGAAGCGCGCTGGCGCGCGCCATCCCCAAAGCCGATCTTCTCCGTCGCCCCAGAAATCGCCTCCAGCCCATCCCCTCACCCACCGCGAAGCACCAGCCGCGCTGGTGGGGGGAAAAGACTGAAGTGACCGACGAGCATGCGAGCGCCGGCACGCTTGTCGGTCTGTTCAATCTTTTCCCCCCAACAGAGCGAGCGGTGCCGGCAAAGGCGCGGGTGGGGAGGCTGTGGAGCGCCAATAAGGAGGGCAGTTCGAACCCCGCTAGGGGTGAGGACCGCCCCCGACGGCGCGCCACAGCCTCCCCACCCGCGCCTTTGCACGCAAGACAGCAACTCACGCCGACACCTCTTCCCGCATCGAAGAAGCCTTCACCGGCTCGTTCTTGCACAGCCTCTCGATCTGTTGGTACATCTCCCAGGCGGTGACGTAGTGCAGCGAGAACCCAGGTCGATCACGGAAGCGCTTCTCCAGCTCGGTCCACATGCGCTGCATGCCGCCGTCGAGCAACGCCCCCGCCGTGCGCTCCTCGGCCCCATGCGTGTGCACCTTGATGAACAGGTGGTTCTCTGCCCCTTCGATGCCGATGGCCGCCTGCTCCCACAGCGCGATGCGTGCCGCCGTCGGCAGCGCATCCGCCGAGATCTCGCTCGATTCGATGCGCGGCATGATGCCGGCCTTGCGGTCGCTCCAGTTCAGCGCCAGCGGGCCCTGCACCATCAGCAGCTCCTTGCCCTGCAGCCACTCGCCCGTGCGCGCGTCGCGGCCGTGGTCGTGCGACTTGCAGCAGCCGTCTTCGCCGTGCGCGAAGTAGATCGAATTGATCTTGCTCGTCTGCGTGTCGCTCGGCGCCGACGGCAGCGTCATGTCCATGCGGCAGCCGGTCTCGTACAGCACGTCGAGCTCGTTGTTCACGCCGCACCAGCGGCCGTCCGGTCGCGAGTTGTCCAGGGCCCAGTTGCCGTGGATGAAGGCGTACAGCACCTGGCCCGTCACCGGGTCCTTGCGCAACAGGCCATGCCGCTCGTGCAGCAGCTGCGTGAAGCCCGTCAGCGTCTTGCGCAGGTTCTCCGCCGTGTCGTTGTCGTGGTGCAGGTGCACCTCGACATCGCCGAAACCGCGCCGGCACAGGTCGGCCAGTTGGTCGAGGATGACCTCGTCGTACTCCTCTTCGGGATAGAAGAACGAATGCTGCGGATGCCGGCCGTTGCTGTCGGTGTGCTCCGATGCGATCTTCGGGTAGCGGTCCATCCAGCGGTCGACACGCGCGCGTGCCGTCGCCAGATCGGGCTTGTGCCAGAACGGCTCGTAGTGGTCGGCGAAGCAGAAGTGCACGTGCGTGTTCGTGTGCCTGTGCGGTGCACCACTGCGCCCGCGCAGCCGGCGCGGCCACTGCTTCAGGTAGCTGACGATCCACACGTCCATGTGGCGCGAGCGCAGCAGGCGCCAGACCACGCCGGCGCCGGCGGCGACGAGGATCAGCAGGATGGCGGCCGCGATCATCACGGTGTTGTTCATCGCTGGGCCTTTCGCCAGCTCGTGCCCTGCTTGCCGGTCACGAAGCGCACGAAGCCCAGCAGCGCGGCCAGGTTCATCGTGCAGAAATAGAAAGGCACGTACAGCGCCGTCGGCAGCGGCCCGCGCCGCAGCCTCAGCCAGCCAGCCCAGGCGGTGCCGTAGAACAGCAACTGCAGCAGCACCAGCACCTGGCCGGCCGCGTCGCCGGTCGCGGCCAGCCACAGCGAGCCGAACGCGATCGCCACCAGGAACAGCGGCACCAGGTAGCGCAGCACCTTGTGCGACAGGTAGGCGAGCGCGAACCACGACAGCGGCGGCAGCAGCCGGCGCCATTGCTGCGCGATGGTCTGGAAGCCGCCCGCCACCATGCGCACCTTGACGAAGAAGTCGTCCTCGATGCGGATCGATGCGTACTCGGTGGAGCGAGCCGCCGGCTCGTACAGGATGCGCTTGCGCTGGTCGACGATGTCGAACGTGATCTGCGCGTCGTCGTTGATGATGTGCTCGGCAATCGGTCGCCACAGCCCGCGGCGCATCGCGAAGATCTCGCCGTCGGCATTGGTGATCGAGCCGATCTGCCCCTCGGCCAGCTTGATCGCCGATTCGTAGCGCCAGTACAGCCCGTCGCCGACGCTGCTCTCGCGGTCGCCGGCCTCGCGGATCTGCTTGACACCGCACACGCCGCCCACCGCCGGGTCGGCGAAATGCTGCACCAGCGCCTTCAGCGCGTCGCGGTTGAAATCGTTGTTGGCATCGGAGAACACCACGATCTCGCCGGTGGCCGCCGCGACACCGCGGTTCAGCGCGGCCGTCTTGCCGCGCCGCGGCGCCTGGTGCATCGACACCACGCCGCGGTCGGCGTAGCGCGACACGATCTGCGGCGTGCTGTCGCTCGACCCGTCGGAGACGACGATCAGCTCGATCGGGTGCGGGTAGTCGAGCGCCAGCGAGTTGAGGATCTTGCCCTCGATCACGCGCTCTTCGTTGTACGCGGCGATCAGCAGCGTGACGCGCGGCCATTGACCGGCGCCTTCGGGCGTTGCGGGATAGCGCGTCGCGGCGCCCCGGCCGCGCCAGCGCGCGATCAGCAGCACCAGCGCCGGGTAGACCGCATAGTGGTACAGCACCGCGGCAATGCTCAGCAGGACGATCAGTTTCATCTCGGGGTCGTTCTCGTCATTCGTTTCATCAGCCCAGCGGCCGTGCCGCCGCGCGCTGCACCGGCGCGGCCGGCAGCACGCTGGCCAGTGCCACCGGCGCCGGCGAGCGCAGCAGCAGTTCGACGCAGCTCTCGATCAACGCATTCAGCTCGGCACTCGACTGCGTGGACCACTGGCCATGCCAGCGGCAGCCGATGTGGTGCACGACGACCAGCGCCCGCAGCACCGGTACCAGCCGCTCCGGCAGCCGCGTCGCACGCCAGTACTCGGCCTCGACCGCCAGCTCGTTCGGGCTCACCCGGCCGGTCAACAGCGCACGCGCCGCCTGCAGCCAGCTTTCGCCGCCCAGCATGCGGTTGTACGTCAGCAGGTAGGCCATGTCGATGTACGGCAGCCCGCACAGCATCGCATGCTCCCAGTCGATCACGCCGGTGATCTCGCAGGTCTGCGGGTCGTACATCACGTTCTCGATCTTGAAATCGCCGTGGCTGCAGACATCCAGCCACACATGGCCGAGCACGTGCTCGCGCATGTGCTGCGCGAGCCGCTGCAGCGCTGCGGCGGCCTGCGGGTTGCGCAGCACGGCCGAATCGAAGATCGGCTGCAGGCTGGTCTCCCAGGCCTCGTCGTCCATCACGCGCTTCACGCAGGTCACCTCGTGCAGCGCCAGCAGGAAACGCTGCGCGGTGCGCGTCACGCGATCGAGCCCCGGCACCGGCGCATCGGCGGTCACGCCGCGCATGTGCTGCAGCACGAAGCAGTCGTTGCCGTCGAGCTTGAAGCGGTCGAGCACGCGCGGCAGCAGCACGCCCAGGTGCGCCGGCAGCAGGGCATGCAGGCGGCGCAGGCTCTCGGCTTCCTGCACGCGGCGCGCCACCGCCAGCGGGTCGCGCGTGACGACGACCACGCGCGAGGTCTCGCGGTCGGAATCGGGCCGGAAGGTCGCGATCACCTTGCCGCTCAGCAGCACCAGGTACTGCACCCAGTGGAACTGGTGGCCGCCGGCCTGCAGCGTCAGGGCGACCGCGTCGATCAGCCCCGGCTGCGGGTCGCCGATCCAGCCCACCGCCGCCAGCGCCGGCGCGAACCAGCGCGCGGCGCGCGGGCCCCACAGCCATTGCTTGATGCGCTCGCGCGTCAGGCCCTGGTTCTTGGTCGGCAGGTAGCCGGTGGGTGCGATGGCCTCGCTGATGCCGGCGTATTCGTTCAGCAGCAGCGGGTGCACGCGCGGCGCGCGCACGCCCAGGCGGCGCAGCTGCGACGCGAGCGTGAACCACGGCCAGGCGCTCGCGCCGCGCCGCGGGCCGCTGGCCAGGCGTTCGCGGCTCAGGCCGAAGCGGTTCGGCGTGGCCAGCAGCACGAAGGCGCCGTCGCGCAGCAGCGGGCGCGCCTGCGCCAGCAGCCGGCCCAGGCCGCCGCGCACCTTGGCCAGCGCGCGGCCGCTCAGGTCGCTGACGACCAGCCCGTCGAACGCGACCGGCGCGGCCCGCGGCAGGTCGTCCAGCGCGATCACCTCGACATGCGACCAGCCGTGCGCCCGCACGCGTTGCGCGAGTTCGTCGGCGCTGCGGCCGTCGGCGGCCAGCACGCGCACCCGTGCGCAGCGCTGCGCCAGCGCGGTGACGGCCGGGCCGCCGTCGTCGAGGCAGACGACCGAGCGGCCGCCCAGCGGGCCGACCAGCAGCTCCCAGCCCTCTTGCCAGGGCGGGGCGTTGTGCAGGTCGGCCGGCTGCGAGATCGGCGGCGGCGCCAGTGGCGGGATCGCGAGCTCGGCCATCAGACGAAGATTCCGGGAAAGGTCATGCGGGCCATGAACAGGGGATGCGGGATGTAGCGTTCGACCGCGATGCGCTTCAGCGCGAAGCGATCGGCGCTGCGCGGGTCGTTGACGCCGTCGATGTAGGCGAGCGCGGCGCGGTAGCCGCACTCCTTGGCGATCGCGACGATGCGCTCGTTGAACGTGTAGGTCTTGCCGACCGGATAGGCCAGCAGGTCGGCGCTCTGGCCGGTCTCGCGGCGGATGGTCTCGCGCGACTGCGACAGCTCGAAGCGCACGCGCTCCTCGGTCTGCATCGACAACACCGGGTGGGTGACGGTGTGCGAGCCGAACTCGATGCCGTGCTGCGTCATCTCGCGCACCTGGTCCCAGTTCAACGCCGACGCGGGCGCTGCATCGGCCGGCGCGGCGTGGCGGGCGAGCAGCGCCTCCAGTTCCTGCAGCGCGTCGCGGCGGCGGTCGTCGGCCAGGCGCTTCAGCACCGACAGCAGCCGGTCGGAGGCGGCGCGGCGCGACGCCACGTCGGACAGCTGCAGTGTCACGTCGGCCAGCGGCAGCCGCAGCATGCCGGCGGGGGCGCAGAACAACAGCGTCGACACCCGGTCGAACCAGAACGGGTCGCGGCTGCCGATGTACAGCGTCGACAGGAAGATGGTCGCCGGCACGTTCATCTCGCGCAGCAGCGGGAAGGCGTGGGTGTAGTTGTCGAGGTGGCCGTCGTCGAAGGTGATCGCGACGCTGCGCGGCGGCAGCGCCTCGCCGCGCTCGATCACGTCCATCGCGTTCGACAGCCCGATCGGGTTCCAGTGCTCGCGCAGGAAGCTGAGCTGGCGGCGGAATTCGGCGACGCTCGCGCTGATGAGCTCGGGGTCGGCCGCGAAGCGCGATTCGTCGGCCAGGTCCTGGATGCGGTGGTACGCGAGGATGGTCAGCCCGCGCGGCCCGCTGCGCAGGCGCGCGCGGGTCACCCCGGCCATCTCCAGCCACCTCGCCAGCATTGCCTGCTTGCCGCCCATGGTGTCCCCTCGCTCCGTGACTGCTAGTAGTACCCCATGATGAACACCTTGAAGGCCATGTAGTACGCGACCTGGAAGGCCACGATGATCATGAAGTCCTTGCGGGTGAATCCCACGGGTTGTGTGGTGAAGCGGCCCACCGCGGCCGTCATTCCCAGGAGGAAATACATGATCTCCGTCTCGAGCGAGACGAAGAGCGAACTGATCAGGTAGCCGGACAGGCTCATCAGCACCGCGAGCAGCGCCTGCCGCTCGGTCGGGTCGGTGGCTTCCTTGAGCCGCACGACGATGTGCTTGATGCCCATGTAGATCACCGCGATCCACAGGAACATGCCGGGGAAGCCGGTCTCTCCCATCGCCTCCAGCGCCGAGTTGTGCGCGACCAGCTTGCGGGTGTAGACGGCGAAGTTGCCCTTGCCGACGCCGAACAGCGGGCTCTCCTGCACCATCTGCAGCCCCATCGCCCACATCTCGACGCGGCCCTGGGCCGAGTTGTTCGAATCCTTGGTCTCGGTCAGGTACGACGGCGCGGCGGCCAGCGCGATGCCGCCGCAGGCCGCCGCGAGCACCAGCTTGCCCAGGCTGATCTTGAAGCGCGACACGATGAACATGCCGACCATCGCCGCAGTGGCCAGGATGCCGCCGCGCGAGCCGGTGTAGAAGGCCGCCAGCAGCAGCGGGAAGGTCAGCCCGACGGCGGCGACCAGCCGCAGCCACAGCGCATACGGGCTCACCATGTACTGGAACGCGAACGGCGCGGCGGCGGTGAACATCACGCAGAACACGCCCGGGCCGTCGAAGATGCCGATCCAGCGGATGCGCGACTTCAGCCCGATCGACGACGCCGAGCCGTCGATCCACGCGAAGCTCTGCCCGGCCCAGCCGATGCCCTCGGGGTTGTTCATGTGCTGGATGCCTTCGATCGCGATCAGCAGCGCGAGCGCGATCAGCGCATAGCCGGTGCGCTTCAGGTCGGTAACGTCGCTGATGGTCGCGCTGACGAGGCGGTACACCAGGAACAGCTTCGCGTAGTAGACGAGGTAGAACTGGCCGATGTCGGTCAGGCCGGCGATCATCACGCTGAGGAAGATCCACACGTACATCAGCAGGAAGAAGTAGTCCTGCGTGCGGAAGCGGAACACCTCGCCGAGCCGGCCGCGCGACGCCAGCACGATGATCCACATCGGGTAGACGATGTAGTCGACGCGCAGCCCGAGCAGCGGCGACCACCACAGCTGCGGCGCGACCAGCAGGCTGCCGAGGAACAGCCAGATGGGCAGCACGGCGAAGCTCATGCGGCTGCTCCGCTCGGCCGGCCGAGGCGCTGCATCAGCTTCGCGCGCGCCGCGGCCAGCTCGGCCGGCTCGATCACGCGCGTCGCGACGATGCCGACCAGGAAGACGGCGCCGAGCACGAAGCGCAGCGGCAGGCTCCACAGCAGCGGCAGCTGGTCGGCAAGCTGGCCGGCGACCGCGACGGCGACCACCAGCGCGAGCAGCGTGGCGAGTTTGCGCCATTCGTAGTGCACCGGGAAGAAGCGCTGGCTGATGCGATCGGTCATCACCACCGAGACGATGGCGACGCCCAGCACCGACAGGCAGGCGCCGAGGATGCCGAAGGCCCAGATCAGCGGCACGCCGAGCACCAGGCCGGCGATGCAGGCCGCGAGCGCGATGTGGAAGATGCTGCTGGATTGCTTCTGGTAGTAGATGCCGGTCTGCAGCGGGTAGGTCAGCACCTGCAGCACCGCGGCCAGCACCAGCCACGGCAGGTAGCGTGCGGCGCTCCAGTAGGCGGGCGCCGCGATCAGGCGCAGCGCGTCGCCGGCGAACAGCACGATGGCCAGCCCGATCAGCGACAGGATCACCGCCAGGTAGCGCACCACCTGGGCCTGGATGGTGCCGGCGTCGTCGCGCTCCATGATGGTGAAGCGGAATGCGCCGTAGGCCCGGTTGATCGGCTCGCCGACCAGGTCGGACGCGAGCTTCGACAGCTTCAGCGCCAGCGCGTAGATGCCGAGCGCCTCCAGCGACACCAGCGACTGCAGCAGGAAGCGGTCGGCGGTGCTCGCGACGATGCCGACCATCGTGGTCCACAGCAGCGGCAGGCTGTAGCGCAGCACCGGCATCAGCTTGGCCCATTCGAAGCGCAGCCCGCAATCGCGCAGCGTCACCCACGACAGCACCGCGAAGCCGAGCGCGACGGTCAGGCAGTTGCCGGCCATCACGCCTTCGACGCCGGCGTCGAAGTGCATCAGCGCGACCGAGTTGGCGATCACCTGCACCACCAGCTTCACGAACGAGACGACGATGAACAGCATCGAGCGTTCGACCGCGCGCACATAGGCCAGGCCCACCTGCGATGCGAGCTCGAACACGATGGTGGCGAGCATCCACTGGAAGGCCCGGCCGAGCGACTGGCCGTTGAACAGCCACGCGGCGATCGGGTTGGCGAACAGCGAGACCACCAGCACGCCGATGATCGAGATCACCAGCGAGGCCATCAGGTTGGTGCTGACCACTGAGCGGCGGTCGGCCGCGTCCTTGTAGTCGAAGTAGAAGCGCAGCGTGGCATGCGCGATGCCGACGCCCAGCACGCCGGACACGACGGTGGACACCAGGTACAGCGTCTCGAGCGTGCCGTACTCGGCCGGTGTCAGCAGCCGGGTGTAGATCGGCAGCAGCAGGAAGGCGCCGACGCGGTTCAGCGCATTGCCGATGGCATAGATGCCCGAGTGCTTGAAGAAGCGGCCGACTTCCGTGGAGGTGGAGGACATGGGAAGGGCAGGGTCAGGTCGCGACGGCGGCATGCACCGCGGGAGCGGCGGCGCGCGGCATCGGCACCTTCTTGCTCCAGCGGATGGCCGGCAGCTCGACGGCGCGGTACAGGATCCACGCGGCGACGAGGCTGGTGGCGATGCCGCAGGCCATGTACAGCAGGCCGAGCGGCACGGAAGGGTGGTCGCCGAACAGCTTCTTCAGCACCGAGATCGTGCTCCAGCCGACGATCGGGTGCATCAGGTACAGGCTGTACGACAGCTTGCCGAGGAACTGGTGCACCGCGCCGCCGAGCCAGCCGCGCGCCGCGACCCAGCGGCTGGACAGCACCAGCACCAGCGCGGCCCCCACCGGCGCCAGGTGGGGCAGCGACGGTGCGCTGCCGAACACCACCGCGAGCTCGACGCCGACCAGCGCCCACCACCAGCGCCACGACAGGTCGCCGAACACGCACCAGCAGGTCAGTGCACCGAGCGCGAACATGTGCCAGTAGCGCACGAACAGGCCGTCGACCGGCAGCTTGATCTGGCCGACCGCCAGCACCAGCGACAGCGCGGTGAGCGCGGCGATCGCGAGGATCGGGCGGCTGCGCGGCTGCGCCGGATCGTGCGCGGCGGTCAGCACCAGCACCAGGACGAGGTAGAACTGCAGCTCGATGCACAGCGTCCAGAACACCGCCGAGATGTCGCCGTAGCCGAGGATGTCCTGCAGGTAGAACAGGTGCGAGACGATCTGCGCGGCGGAGAACTGGCCGCGGCCGGCGAGCTCGGCGAACAGCAGCGCCGACAGCTTGGCCATCCCGATGCACAGCACGATGGTGGCCCAGTACGGCGGGTCGAGCCGCACCGAGCGGCGCAGCGCGAACATCGCGACATAGCGGCCCGACAGCGGCGCGTCGCGCAGGCTCATCGAGATCACGAAGCCGCTCAGCACGAAGAACACGTTGACGCCGGTGGCGCCGAAGCTGCCGATCAGCGCGTGCAGCCCGTCGGGGACGAAGGGGCGCAGCAGCGTTTCGGTGTTGAGGTAGAGGTGGTAGAGCACGACCAGCATCGCCGCGATGCCGCGCAGGCCGTCGACCGTCAGGTTGCGCGAGGGCAACGAGGCGGAGGCGGCGGAGGCGTCGGATCGGGTCATGCGGCGGGAGATGCGGGCGGTTTCGGCGGGGTCGGGCCGCGGCGTCTCGCGGCTCCCGGCCAGGGGAAAGGCGTCGCATTGCACCATAGGGATCTGGCAGAAAACACCACCCGGGCAGGGGGTCGCCCCTCGGGCAGGGGGGCGGCCGCCGCGGGCGGAAAGCGCGCGCGGAGTGTGACTTTGTCCATAATCTGCCGATGCTTGCGAGCCCGGTCCACCCATCGCACCGCGTCGCCCTGGCGCGCCGCGAGTTGCTGTTGCGGCTGGTGTCGGCGGTCGCCGTCTCGGCGGCGCCGGCCGGGGCCCGCGCGGCCGCCGACCCGTTCGTTGCCTGGATGCAGATGCTGCACGACCAGTGGGCGGTGCCGGCCTACGAGGCGCTGGACCGCAGCGCGACCGGGCTGGTCGCGGTGCTCGACGCGGCGATGGCGGCCGGCGGCAACCTGACGCCGGCCCAGCTGAAGGACTGCCAGGCGCTGTGGCTGCAGGCGATGCTGACCTGGCGCCGGCTGGAGGCCTTGCAGATGGGGCCGACGCTCGCGCGGCGCAGTTCGAAGGCGATCGATTTCTGGCCGACGCGCCCGAAGGTGATCCAGCAGGCCGCGACCGTCACCGCGACGGCGCCGATGACCGGCACCGCGGCGGCCGACGCGATGGAGCGCTGGGGCACCGCGGTGAAGGGGCTGCCGGCGCTCGAATGGCTGCTGTTTCCGGCCGGCAGCGAGCCGAACGCGCCGGTGATGCGCAGCCCGGTGCTGTGCCGCTACACGCTGCGCATCGCGATGTCGCTGATGGAAGAGGTCGGGCTGCTGCTGGCCGGCTGGCGCGCCGAAGCCGACCGCTGGCGCTCGGCGACGCCGCCCGACGTGCCGGCGGCGAAGAAGCTGATCCTGAACCTGCTGGTCGGCAGCATCGAACTGCTGCGCGGCAAGAAGCTCGAGAAGGCTGCCCGCGCGCAGGCGCTGCAGGTGCCGGGGCAGCGCGACGCGCTGGAGAACTTCGACAGCATGCGCACGAAGCACACGCGGGAATTCCTGCTGGCGCATGTGGACGGCGTCGCGCAGCTGCTGCTCGGGCAGACGCCGGGCCTCCCGTACACGCAGGGCGGGCCGCGCTGGGGGCTGGACGACGTGCTTGCCGAGCAGGGCCTCGGCAAGCCGCACGGGCCGGCGCTGCGCCGCGCGGTGGCGGCGGTGCGGCAGTCGATCGCGGCGCTGCCGGTCGACGCCGCCACCTGGACGCCGGCGCGCATCGCGGCGCCGCTGAAGGCGCTGGTCGCGCTGCGCGCGGTGATCGACCCGCCGATCGCAAGCGCGTGGAAGGTGACGATCGAGTTCACCGATGCGGATGGGGATTGAGGCGGCTCGTCCGTCTTTTGCTAGAAACGTCGGTGGAGGCGGTCGTTCCACTGACGCTGTATGACACGCATCAGCTCAGTGTCGGATTCCGCGACTGGCTTGGCAGTGAAGTGTTTTTCAATATCGAGCAGGGCATCCATTAGCTCGCCTTGGTTGGAGTACGCATCCAAACGCGGATTGAACAGCGGTTCGACCAACCGCCTGATTTCGTCGCCAAGCTGAGGCAATAGAGGCTGCGTGGCGCGGTGGATGCGATGAAGTTCGCCAGTGGATTTCTGCATTGTTACGTGCGCGGTGAAAAGACATGAGATTGCATCGCCAGTCGCCAACAAGATTGCACTTTGGGTTGCATTGTCAGCATGCTCGTGTTGACAGGTCACGAGCGCGTGAGCCACGGAGCACGCTGCAGAGCAATCGTTTCTGAACAGTTCATTGAAAAGATCTGTGAAATTGCCAAGGGTCAGGCTGGCTTGGCGCCATGCCGATGCCTGAGTTGGAGACTTGTTCTGGATGCGGACAAGCCACCTCACCAACTTGCTGACCGCAGTGGCTACCTGGTCCCGCATAGGACCGTGCTCCAGGTTCTTCAGCAATGCCTTGAGCCGGTGATCGGACGAAAATTCCAATGGACGACATTCGATGAAGGCAGCGATGCCTGAGGCCATCTCGCCGACGGGCACGGTGACGCCGATGGCGGCAATGAGGAGCTGCCACACGGGCCTGGCAAGTTCGGAATGGTCGCTGCCCTCGACAGCGATCAAGTAACGCAGCAACAGGTTGGCGTGCTCCGTCGTGATCAAACGTCCTTGGCGCAAGATGCATTGAAGTTCCGAGCTGATATGCAATATCTCGAAGTCGATACCCTCGCGGAACAGCTCGATTCGCGCGACTTGCGCCTCTTCAGGAAGAATGTCGATCTGTGGTTGCAGCTTCGCCAGTCGTTCGGCCGTTGAGCGGGAAAACGAGCCGTCCAGCAACAGCTTGGCCTGGAGCAATGCCAGCGCCTGCTTCGAGGTCCTTTGTTCGAGCGGGATGTTTTCCATCCGTTGCCGGAGGTTCTTCGCCATGGTGGCGATGTGGGTTCGGCAGGGCTCAATGTTGGAGTCGGTCAGTGCACGACCGATTTCCTGACAGGCTGCAAATGCCTCGGGTTTGTGCTCCAGCAAGTGCTCGATGTCCGAAAGCAGGCCGACACCGGGGATATCGGCACCGAGCTCTTCGGCCAGAAAGCGCCACACCGCATCGGCCAGTCCATCATGTCCGCAAGCTCCGTGAGCCATGGCGTGGCGCAGCAGCAAGCCTGCATGTTTGCCGAGGACGAAGTGGCCGCTGCGCACGACACAGTCGACACCGTGATCGCCGAACTTCACTTCGAAATCAAAACCGCGCCGACGTAACTCAACTCGAGTTGATTCGGCCTCTTTGACAAGACGGTTGATCGCACATTGCGGTTCTGCCTGCCCGACAGGCGCTGCCAGGTGGTCGGAGCATGTGCTGACCGCGCGTCGCCTCTGAGCCGCGATCCCTGACTCCAAAGGGGAGACGCGGCGCGTTGGCGTGGACCTCGAGCGCGTTCGAGAAATAGGTTCGAGTGTCACGGCAAGTGGAAAGGGTGATAACCCTGTCTGAGTCACCGTTGCCATGAGGGAGTTCCTTCACCATTTGACAGCGGGATTTGCCAATTCGACACTGCCTGTCCATCCATCAGTTGTCGCCGGGAGCCTCGAATGACGATCCTCACGACCCCGCGCTTCGAGCAGCGCAGCGAGCAGCCCTGCGTGTTCATCCGCACCGAGGTGCGGATGGGCGAGATCGAATCGAAAGTGGTGCCGCTGATCCCGCAGCTGTTCGGCTGGCTGCAGGCGCACGACGTGCCGCCGGTCGGCCCGCTGTTCTTCCGCTACAACGTGATCGACATGGGCGGGCTGATGGAGATCGATGTCGGCACCATCGTCGGCAAGCCGGTGAAGGGCGATGCCACGGTGCAGTCCGGCAGCGTCGCGGCCGGCAGCTACGTGACGATGCGCCACACCGGCCACCCCGAGGAGCTGATGCCGGCCACCGCCTACCTGCTCGCGTGGGGCCAGCAGCACCAGGTGGCGTGGCGCAAGCAGCCGCGCGGCAAGGCGGAGGCGTGGGCCGGGCGCTACGAGTTCTACCTCGACGGGCCCGACACCGAGCCCGACATGTCGAAATGGCGCACCGACCTGGTGTTCATGGTCGAGCCGCGCTGACGGTCAATCCCCCCGCTCTTCAGTCCCCCGTTTCCCATTCGATCTTCGCCCCGAGCGCACACAGGTTCTCGACGAACTGCGGGTGCGCGCGCCGGATCGGCCCGGCGTTGCGGATCACCGAGCGGCCGGGGATGCTCGCGGCCAGCATCAGCAGCGCGATCGCGACGCGGATGATGTACGGGCTCTCGACTTCGGCCGGCGACAGCGGCTTGCCGCCGAAGGTCACGATGCGGTGCGGATCCGACTGGAACGCGTGCGCGCCGAACTTCGACAGCTCCGAGGTCCAGCCCAGCGCGCCGTCGTAGACCTTGTTCCAGAACATCACGCTGCCGTGTGCCCGCGTGCCGAGCGCGATGAAGATCGGCAGCAGGTCCACCGGCAGGTAGGGCCACGGCGCGGCCTCGATCTTCGGCAGCATGTTCTGCGTGAACGGCTCGGCCACGCGCAGCGGGCCGTCGACGACGGTGCGCGACCAGCCGTCTTCGTGCCGCACTTGCACGCCCAGCTTCGCGAAGCTGCGGTCGATCAGCGGGAACTGGTGCGGCGCGGTGTTGCGCACCCGCACGTCGCCGCCGGTGATCGCGCCGAGCGCGAGGAAGGTGACCACCTCGTGGAAGTCGTCGGCGAAGCTGTAGTCGGTCCCGCCGAGCGCGTCGACGCCGTGGATCGTCAGCCGCGAGGTGCCGCAGCCTTCGATGCGCGCGCCGAGCTGGCGCATGAACTCGCAGAACTCCTGCACATGCGGCTCGGACGCCGCGTTCATCAGCGTCGCGCTGCCGTCGGCGAGTGCTGCGCACAGCACGAAGTTCTCGGTGGTGGTGACCGACGCGTAGTCGAGCCAGTGGTCGGCGGCGCGCAGCGGGCCGTCGCTGCGCACCACCAGCGCATCGGGTCGGCGCTCGACGCGGGCACCGAAGCGCTGCAGCACCTCGACGTGCGGATCGATCTCGCGCACGCCCAGCGTGCAGCCCTGCACGTCGTTCTCGATGCGGGCGACGCCGAAGCGCGCCAGCAGCGGCGGCACCAGCATGATCGACGAGCGCATCTCCTGCGGCAGGCGGTGCACCGTCTCGTCGAAGTTCGTGTGGCGGTGGTGCAGGTCGAGCAGGCCGGTCCTGAAGTCGACCTCGACCCGGCTGCCGAGCGAGCGGAAGACCTCGAGGATCTTGCGCACGTCGGTGATGTCGGGCACGCGGCGCAGGCGCACCGGCTGGCGTGTCAGCAGCGTGGCGCACAGGATCGGCAGCACCGCGTTCTTGTTGGCCGACGGGACGATGCGGCCCGACAAGGGCTGGCCGCCGTGAACGATGAGGTGGGACATGGACAGGTGCGCGAGGCGCGCGGTGGTGGACACCCGCGCACTGTCCGTGGCGTCGTCGAACGCCGGATGAAGTCCGTGTGAAGTGGCGGCTAGCCTTCGTAGCCTTCGACGGTCTTTTCGTCGCGCACCCGCGCGCCCGACGGGTCTTCACCGAACTCGCGCTTTGCGCGGCGCTGCCGCAGCAGGTCCCAGCACTGGTCGAGCTGGTGCTCGATGTGGCGGATGCGCTCGCCGTTCTGGCCCGGCGCCGTCGCGCCGTCGCGCAGGCGTTGCTCCTCGTCGACGAGGGCGCTGATGTGGTCGAGGATCGATTTGTCGCTCATGGCCGTTCTCCTGCAGTGGCGGATGGGGCAGCGTACGCTGGAATCAGTAGCCGACGCTGTAGCGGTAGTTCTTGTAGCGCAGCACCGCCGACTTGAGCTGGATCTGCTCCAGGTGCAGGTTGGGCGCGACGATGTCGCCCTCGTGATACAGCTGGCCGTTGACGATCAGCATGCGGTTCGCGCGGCTCGCCGAGTAGGTGGCGCCGCTGATCGCGAGCGTCGGCAGCTGGCGGCGCACGTCGTCGGGCAGCTCGCTGATCGGTACGGCTTTCGGCTCGTCCGGCGGCGGGGCGGTGGTACGCACCGGCTCGCGCCTGGCCGGGGCCGGCTTGCGCTGCGGCTTGTCGACGGCTGCGGCGACGCGCTCCGGCGCGGGTGTCGTCGGCGCGGCGGCAGCGACCGGCTCTTGTACCGGCGCTGGCACCGGCGCGGGCGAAGGCACCGCGCTTGCCACCGGTGCTGGCGCGACCGCCTGCGGCGCCGGCTGCACCAGCGGCGGCGGGGCCGACACGATCACCTCGATCGGCTTGTCGCGCCCGAACGCCATCCAGGCGAACACGACGACCAGCGCCAGCCCGAGCAGCGATGCGACGAAACCCCAGCGCATGCCGCCGCGGCCGTCCGGCAGGTCGTCGTCATCGGCCGTGCCGGTGGCCGGCTGGGCATGCAGCCCGGGCACGCGGCCGCGTTCGCGTTCGGAATCGGCGCGCCGCAGGGCATCGAGGATGTAGGACATCGCAATGCCTTTCAGTGGACCAGGCCGGCATCGGCCTGCAGGCGCGGCTCGTCGACGCCGGCGGCGCGGTTGAGCTGCATGAAGGTGGTGGGGCCGGCGACGCCGTCGGCGGTCAGGCCCCAGGCCACCTGGAAGGCGGCGAGGCGCGATTTCAGCGCCGCGTTGAACGATGACGCGCCGCTCGGCGCGCTCGCGCCGTCGGCCCGCGCCACCAGCGTGGCCAGCGCCTCGACCACCGGCCCGCCGCTGCCTTCGCTCACGGCCGACTGGTAGCCCTCGGGCGCACGCCAGAAGGTCGCGAAATCGCCGCGCCACACCTTGGCCAGCGACAGCAGCGACACCGTCTGCGAGACACCGCCGGCGCGCAGCGTCGCGGTCTGCGGCGTCAACGCGGTCAGCAGCACGAAGACCGACTGGCCGGCGTCGTCGCGCAGCAGCAGGATGCCGGGGCGGCTCAGCTGGCGGATCAGCGCCAGCGTCGCGACGGTGCGGAAGCACAGCAGGTTCTCGCGCTGCGCGCTGGCACAGGGGTCGGGCAGGTCGGCGGCCAGCTTCCAGGCCGGGGCCAGTTCGCGCCAGGCTTCCTTCTCGGTGCGCCAGGCGGTCTTCAACCCGTCGCGCAGGTCGAGCGACACCGCGCTCGCCGGCGGTGCGGCGGGCGGGACGGCCGATGCGGCAGCCACTGCGGGGCGCGCCTTGTCGGGCGAGCTGGCGGCCGACGCCGGGAACTGCGAGGCCTGCGCATCGGGGGTGCCACTGGACGGCCGCCCGAGCCGGCCGTCGACCGCCCAGGCCACCATGCCCAGCAGCGCCGCGGCACCGGCGGCGCCAAGCCCCCAGCGCGCCGCCTGCGGAAAGCGCGAGCCGGCCGGCAGCGTCGCGTCGTCGTCGTGCGCCGAGCCGAACACCTCGGCCGCCGCCTTGTCGACGATGGCCTCGTCGACGCGCGGCTGGCCTTGCCCGTAGGCGCCCAGCAGCGCGCGGTCGCACAGCAGGTTGATGCGCCGCGGCACGCCGCGCGACAGCTGGTAGATGCGATGGCGCGCCGGCCGGTCGAAGGGCAGCGCGGTGCGCATGCCGGCGACCGCCATGCGGTGGCGGATGTACTGCGAGGTTTCCTTCTCGCTCAGCGCCTTCAGGTGGTAGCGCGCGATCACACGCTGCGCGAGCTGCTCCAGCTGCGGCCGCGCCAGCATGTCGCGCAGCTCCGGCTGGCCGATCAGGATGATCTGCAGCAGCTTGCGTTCGGTGGTCTCGAGGTTGGTCAGCAGGCGCAACTGCTCCAGCACGTCGGGCGACAGGTTCTGCGCCTCGTCGATGATCAGCACGTTGTTCAGGCCGATCGCATGCGTGCGCAGCAGGAAGTCGTTCAGCGGGTCGAGGTAGTCCTTCACCGTCGGCGCGCCCGGGCCCTGGTGCTGGTACGGGATGCGGAACTCCTCGCAGACCGTCTTCAGCAGCTCGAACACCGTCAGCTTCGGGTTGAAGATGTAGGCGACGTTGCAGCGCTTCGGGATCTGCTCGAGGAAGCAGCGGCAGACGGTGGTCTTGCCGGCGCCGATCTCGCCGGTCAGCAGCACGAAGCCGCCGCCGCCGCGCACGCCGTACAGCAGATGGGCGAGCGCCTCGCGGTGGCGCTCGCTCATGAACAGGTAGCGCGGATCCGGGGCGATCGAGAAGGGCTCCTGCTTGAGCCCGAAGAATGGCGCGTACATGGGGGCGAGGTGACGGTGCGAGCGGCCGGTGCGGCCTCGCGCAGTCTATCCGCCGGCAGCCCGCTCAGCGAGGCTGCTCAACCCCGATGAATCAAACGAAAGAGTGTGCGAAACCGACCAAGGCCATCGCGCCGGTCGCGAGCACCACCAGCACCCAGTTCGGCAGGAAGCCGTGGGGGGCGGGGGAACGGTGACGTTGTTTGTCAATCATGTGAACTCCATGTTTCCGGATCGCCCCGAAACTGCGGGAAACGACCGCCTGGCGCGGGCTCTCCGGTCAGGCGAGCTCACTAAAGCGATCTTCGTGCCAGTTTTGGAGCCCCCGTCAACGGCAGTTCACCGGCAGGAAGTTGGCCGGCACGTCGGTCTTGTTCAGGCCCTTGGCCGTCATCTTGGCCGGCACCGGCGAATTGCCGCAGACCCACGAGACCGGCACGACCTGCGCGTCTTCGACCACCGCCGGACGCAGCGTCAGCGTCTTGCCGCGGATCGCGCCGTTGGCCTGGTTGCCGAAGGTGATCTGGATCGCGCCCGATTCGACCGCCACCGCGCTGACCAGCGTGCTGACGATCTTGTCGCTGGCCGGCAGCCCGGCGGCGGCGTTGTCGACCGGCAGGGTCTTGGTGGTGGCCCAGGCGGCGGCCACCGGCGCCTTCGCGATGTCGGCCAGCTTGACCGCCTCGACCAGCTGCCCGCGCACCAGCCGGCCCTGCATGCTGGGCACCGCCAGCGTGGCCAGCACGGCAATGACGGCCACGACCACCATCAGTTCGATCAGCGTGAATCCGCGCGAAGGGCGGTGGGAGCGTGCGTGCATGCGGGCCTCGTAGCGATGGCGCATTCTGCCGCGGCGCGGCGATTGCACCGGTTTCGATCGGTGACCTGCACCGGCTTGCCCTGCGGCGGCGGCCGGGTTAGAAACAGCCCATCCGGCACCCCTGCGCCGGCACCGCGGAGACCGCATGGCCCGATTCGACCCCGACCGCCTCGACCAGCAATACAACAACCGGGCGCGCATTCCGGAGCATCCGGAAATCTTCGAGCGCTGGGCGCGGGCATCGGCGCTGTCGCGCGACAGCATGGCGCGCCGGCTCGACGTGCCGTATGGCGACGGCCCGAACGAGACGCTGGACATCTTCCCGTCGCCGCGCGCCGGCGCCCCGGTGCTGGTGTTCATCCACGGCGGCTGGTGGCGTTCCCTCGACAAGTCCGAGCATTCCTTCATCGCGCCGACCTTCGTGCATGCCGGCGCGATGGTGGTGGTGCCGAACTACGCGCTGTGCCCGGGCACACCCGACGCGCCGGTCGGCATCGACACGATCGCGCTGCAGATGGCCCAGGCGCTGGCCTGGGTATGGCGCCACGCGGCGCTGTACGGCGGCGATCCGCTGCGCATCATCGTGGCCGGGCATTCGGCTGGCGGTCACCTGGCCGCGATGCTGCTGAACTGCGAATGGCGCCAGCTGGGCGCCGACCTGCCGCCGAACCTGGTGCGCGGTGCGCTGGCGATCAGCGGCGTGTTCGACCTGGAGCCGGTGCGCCGAACGCCCTTCCTGGCGGCCGACCTGCGGCTCACGCCGGCGCTGGCCGCCAAGCTGAGCCCGGTGGCGATGCCGGCGCCGAACGGCGTGCTGTGCGCCGCGGTCGGTGCCGACGAGAGCGAGGAGTTCCTGCTGCAGAACGACGCCATCCGCACCGCCTGGGGCGAGCGCGCGGTGCCGGTCTGCGAGCGCATCGCCGACACCAACCACCTGACCGTGCTGCACGACCTGGCGTCGCCCGACGGCCGGCTCAACCAGCTGACCCGCCAGCTGCTCGGGCTGGGCTGACAGGCTCGTTTACCCGCAGAAAACATAGCCGCCTGCTATGCACTGCATTGAAGCTTTGTATTTGCCGGCCACCGGCGGTCGCGCTAGGGTTCGCGGGTCCACTTCATCCACCAGCAGGAGAGCGCCATGGGATTGAAAGGATCGAAGACCGAGCAGAACCTGAAGGACGCGTTTGCCGGCGAGTCGCAGGCGAATCGCCGCTACCTCTACTTCGCGAACAAGGCCGACATCGAAGGGCAGAACGACGTGGCGGCGCTGTTCCGCTCCACCGCCGAGGGCGAGACCGGCCATGCGCACGGCCACCTGGAGTTCCTGGAGGCGGTGGGCGACCCGGCCACCGGGCTGCCGATCGGCTCGAGCCGGCAGAACCTGCTGGCCGCGGTGGCCGGCGAGACGCACGAGTACACCGACATGTACCCGGGCATGGCGCGACAGGCGCGCACCGAAGGCTTCGACGAGATCGCCGACTGGTTCGAGACGCTGGCCAAGGCCGAGCGATCGCACGCCAACCGCTATCAAAAGGCCCTGGACGCGTTGGTCGATTGACCGCATGACCCGCGAAGGGAACCTCGAAGCGCCGACACGCCATCCGGTCGACTGGAAGAACCCCTCGTTCTACGACGAGGGGGCCTGCCTCCACGAGATGGAGCGTGTGTTTGACATCTGCCATGGCTGCCGGCGCTGCGTGAGCCTGTGCCAGTCGTTCCCGACGCTGTTCGACCTGGTCGACAACAGCTCGACCGGCGAGGTCGACGGCGTCGCGAAGGCCGACTACGCGAAGGTGGTCGACCAGTGCTACCTGTGCGACCTCTGCTACATGACGAAGTGCCCGTACGTGCCGCCGCACCCGTGGAACCTCGACTTCCCGCACACGATGCTGCGCGCCAAGGCCATCAAGTTCAAGCGCGGCGGGGTCGGGGCCGGCGAACGCTTCCTCGCGTCGACCGACGTGCACGGCCAGTTCGCCGGCATCCCGGTGGTGGTGCAGGTGGCGAATGCGCTGAACCGCACGAAGCCGATGCGCCGGCTGCTCGACACCGCGCTGCAGGTGCACCCCGAGGCCTGGCTGCCGGACCTGGCCGCGAGCCGCTTCCGCTGGAGCGCGAAGAAGCACGGCGCGGCGACCCAGGTCACGAATGGCGAGCGCACGCCGGGCAAGGTGGCGATCTTCTCGACCTGCTACGTCAACTACAACGAACCCGGCATCGGCCACGACCTGCTGAAGGTGCTGGCGCACAACGACATCCCGTACGAGATCGTCGACAAGGAGTCGTGCTGCGGCATGCCGAAGCTGGAGCTCGGCGACCTCGACGCGGTGGCGCGGCACAAGGAAGCCAACGTGCCGGTGCTGGCGCGCTACGCGAAAGACGGCTTCGCGATCCTGAGCGCGATCCCGAGTTGCACGCTGATGTTCAAGCAGGAACTGCCGCTGCTGTTCCCCGGCGATGCGGACGTGGCGTTGGTGCAGCAGGCGATGTTCGACCCGTTCGAGTACCTGGTGGCCCGCCACAAGGACGGCCTGCTGAAGACCGATTTCAAGCAGCCGCTCGGCAAGGTGAGTTACCACGTGCCCTGCCACGGCCGGGTGCAGAAGATCGGCAAGAAGACCGAGGAGCTGCTGAAGCTGATCGGCCAGGCGGTGACGGTGCAGCTGAACACGGTGGAGCGCTGCTCCGGGCACGCCGGCACCTATGGCGTGAAGACGCCGACGCACCCGGTCGCGATGAAGATCGGCAGGCCGGTGTTCAAGGCGATGGCGGCGAACGGGCCGGACTACATCAGCTCCGACTGCGCGCTGGCGGGGCACCACATCGCGCAGGGCATGGCGCAGCAGGGCGCGCCGGCGGCGACGCTGGCGCATCCGCTGAGCCTGGTGCGCATCGCGTACGGCTTGTGAGGTTTGTGAAAAGGGGCGCCGGGATGATCACGAAGGACAGCCTGCTGACGCTGGAGGCCTACGCGAAGATCCGCCAGGCGCAGCGGCCGGCGTTCATTGCGCACCGCCGGCTGCGTTCGGTGGCGCTGGGCGAGCACGTCACCGTGCAGTTCGAGGACGAGCAGACGATCCGCCGCCAGATCCAGGAGATGCTGCACATCGAGAAGATCTTCGACGAGGACGGCATCCAGGGCGAGATCGAGGCCTACGCGCCGCTGCTGCCCGACGGCGGCAACTGGAAGGCGACGATGCTGATCGAGTACCCCGACGTGCACGAGCGCAAGCGCGAGCTGGCGCGGCTGATCGGCGTCGAGGACCGCATGTTCGTCGAAGTCGAGGGGCATGCGCGCGTCTATGCGATCGCCGACGAAGACCTGGATCGCGAGACCGACGAGAAGACCTCGGCGGTGCATTTCCTGAGGTTCGAGCTGCCGCCCGCGGCGCGCGAGGCGCTGCGTGCCGGCGCGGCCTGCAAGCTGGGGTGCGACCACACGCACTACCCGGCGCATGTGGGGATCAATCCGGAGACGCTGGCCAGCCTTGCGGGCGATTTGCGGTAGGTGCGCGGCGTTCAATGCCTTGTGCTGCAAGGTAGGCAGATTTGCAGATCAATCGCAGATTGCGGATCTCGGCATGGTTTGCCGGATGGCCGGGGTGCCACAGGAAGCCGGCGAGATGGTGTCCGATGTCCACGCTGGCAGGCAGTCCGCAATGCTGCATCAGTGCGATGCAAGAGGCATTGCGCAGGTCGCGATGGAACTCGGTCAGCTGGATGTTGTGGGCCAGCGCATCCTCGACAGTGACGATGCGCGAGGGCCCATCGTCGACCGTGTCATCGGTCGAATCGTCGGAGGCCCCCACGCTTTCCGTGTCCGAGTCGGCTTCAGTCAAACGCCGGAATTCATCGTCGCCATCTTTGTCGATCAGGAAGATCTCGCCCAGTGACTGGCTGTCGAGGATGGCAGTCACCAATCGATTCGGATGCGGACGCAACGCGTTCTGCGGGTCGATTCTCATCGTGTGGTCGAGCTTGGTGTCCACGACAAGACGGCCCAAGGCGGGCATCCTTCGTATGGCTTCCAGCAGGGCGTCGGCCAATTGGCTGGGCTCGCTCGTCGTGCATACCACCGTGAGGCGTGCGAGCTGGCTCATGAAAGCGGGATCCTGCAGCCGCAGAGCCAATGGAAGCAGCGCATCCTGGGTGCAGCCTCGCAGATCGAGTTCGCACAGATGGTGCAGCGAACCCAGGCTGACCAGCAGCGAATTCATGGTGTCGGCCTTGTCGCAATCCGCCAGGGTGAACGACTCCAGGTTGCACAACGCTTCCAGGCTGCGCTGGAACGCGACACCGTCCAGCAACGCAACGGTACCCTTGCCGAGCACCTTGAGATGCTTCAGGCCGGTGAAGCGGTGCAGGTCCGGCGCCACCTGCTGTGCGTTTTCGCCGCGCAGGACGAGTTCTGTCGTGAACCCGGCCTCGGTGGACGAATCATGAACGCCCTGATGCCTGATGTGGATGGAGCCGGGAGTCGGGGCTCGTTTCGAGTTGGTGTTATCCATCGAGTGCTTCCTTGATGCTGATTGCCCGATGCCGTCACGGCGGATCGATCGACACTCAGTGGCAAGGAGGCGCAATGAGTTCACGGTCCATTCGCGCCATCGGGTTTTCGCGCATGGCGCCGATCAGCGGGTCGCCCTGCCGACGCCGAACAACTCCGCCACCGCCTCGCGGTACTGCGGCTGCCCCAGGTCGTTGGTGCTGTGGTGCGAGGCGCCTTCGATCAGCATGAAGCGCTTCGGCTCGCGGGCCCGCTCGAACAGCGCGCGGCCGAGCGCCGGCTGGATCAGCGTGTCGTTGCTGCCGTGCACCACCAGCACCGGCGAGCCGACGTCGGCGATGCGCGACGCGGCGTCGAAGCGCTGCGTGATCAGCGGGCCGACCGGCAGCCAGCCCCAGCGGAACGTGGACACCACGTCGGGAATCGACGTGAAGCTGCCTTCGACGATCAGGCCAGCCTCGTCGGGCACCTCGGCGGCCAGCTGCACCGCGATCGCGCCGCCGAGCGAGTGGCCGAAGATGAAGCGGCGGGCCTGCGGGCGCTTGTGCGCGAGCCAGTCCCAGGCGGCATGGGCGTCTTCATCGGCCAGCGCCTGCGACGGCAGCCCGGCGCTGCTGCGGCCGAAGCCGCGGTAGTCGATCGCGAGCACCGAGAACCCCAGTTCGTGCATGCGCCGCATGCGCGTCGCGCTGGTGCGCACGTCGAAGCGGGCGCCGTGCAGGTAGAGCAGCACCGGGGCCGCGGGGTCGTCCTGCGCCAGCCACAGGCCGTGCAGGCGGACCGCCTGCTCGCGCGATTCGGCGAGGGTCGAACGGTAGTCGATCCAGGCGTCGTCCATGCCCTGGGCGGCCGCGGCCCCGCCGGACCAGACGCGGTCGCCGGGCTGGAAGATCCAGGCACGCTGGCGCTCGTCGAGCGACGCGCAGCCGATCTGCAGGCCGAGCAGCAAGACGAGGCCGGCCGCGAGGGCGGCCGGGCGGTGCCAGCGGCAGAGGGACAACGGGCGCATCGGCAACGATGTTGCCACGCCGCCGACAGGCGACGGCCCCGCTCGGGCTTTCAGGCCCTGCCGGACGCTACTTGATGTTGAAGCTGTCGCCGTAGACCTTCCAGGCCAGCGGCGTGTTCAGGTCGAAGTTGCCGGCCTTCAGCCAGACGCGCTGCGCGGTGTCGACGCGCGTCGTGTCGCTGTGCGCCTCTTCGGTCTTCATCGCGGCCACGCGGGCATCGAGGAAGGCGCTCAGGTAGGTTGCTTCGTCGCCGCCTTGCGCCGGGGTCCTGGCCTTGGCCATCGCCGCCTTGCGGATGCCGCCGAAGCTGACGCCGTCGTTGCCCGGGCCGTGCATCACGATCGCGTCGTAATAGGCGAACTGGCCGAGTGCGCGCAGGCCGTCGGTCTTCGCCTGGCTGACGGCCGGGTTGAAGTAGGTGTCGTCGCGCACGCTGTCCTGCGACTGCTGGAAGACCACGTCGGCCGCGGCCGCCTTCCAGTCGCCGGTGAAGGTCGGGTCGAGGCCGGCGTGGGAGTCGCTGCCGTTGACCTTCTTCAGCGCCGGGACGTACCTGGCCAGCACGTTGTTCGGCGACCGCCGGGTGTAGTCCTGGACGACCTCCAGCATGTCGCTGGTGCCGGAGCAGAAGCCGATGATGCCGCCGGTGTAGCCGCGGCCGTCGCCGATGTCCTGGATGTAGGCGTACTGCGCCTTCCAGTTCAGCGACGAGTTCTCGGCGCTGGAGACGATCTGCATCGCGATGTCCTTCTTGCGGGCATCGGTCAGGTCGACGGACGACGGTGCGGGAGCCGGAGCCGGGGCTGGCGCTGGCGCGGGTGCCGGAGCCGGAGCCGGAGCCGGAGCTGGCGCCGGGGCTGGCGCCGGGGCAGGGGCAGGGGCCGGGGCAGGGGCCGGTGAAGGCGACGGCGCCGGAGCGGGTGCCGGCGCAGGCCCACCCGACACCGGGTTCGACGGCTCGTCGTCCGAGCCTCCGCCGCAGGCGGAGAGGGCAATGCTCAACGACAGCAGGGCAAGGTGGGTTCGACGGTTCATGGGGGAAAGGTCCGATGGAATCGTTTCCATTCTGGACGCGCGATGGCACCGCGGCGCAGCCGGGTTGTGACCAGCTGCAACCCCTGTGTCGAAGGTCGTCGCCGGCCTCAGCCGCGTGCGCGCCGCGCGGCCCGCCACCCTTCCACGCTGTACACCGCCAGCGCCAGCCAGATCAGCCCGAAGCCCGCCAGCCGCGCGCCGCCGAACGGCTCGCCGAACAGCCACACGCCGAGCCCGAACTGGATCGTCGGGCCGATGTACTGCATCAGCCCGAGCGTCGTCATCGAGATGCGGCGCGCACCGGCGGCGAACAGCAGCAGCGGCACCGCGGTGATCGGCCCGGCCGCCAGCAGCCACAGGTTGGTCGCGGTGTCGGGCAGCGGGAACTGGCCGGTGCCCTGGGCCTGCCAGAACAGCAGCGCGGCGACGGCCAGCGGCGCCAGCAGCATCGCCTCCAGCGCGAGGCCTTCCAGCGGCCCGAGCACCGCCACCTTGCGCAGCAGCCCGTAGCTGCCGAAGCTCGCGGCCAGCACCAGCGCGATCCACGGCAACTGGCCGGCCTGCACCGTCAGCCAGACCACGCCGGCCGTCGCCAGGGCGAGCGCGGCCCACTGGCCGCGTCGCGGCCTTTCGTGCAACACGGTGTAGCCGAGCAGCACGTTGACGAGCGGCGTGATGAAGTAACCGAGGCTCGCGTCGAGCACATGGCCGTGGTTGACCGACCAGATGTAGGTCAGCCAGTTCACCGCCAGCAGCAGCGCGCTGGCGGCGAACGCGCCGAGCACGCGCGGCTGGCGCAGCAGCGGCCGCAGCCAGCCCCACTGGCGGCGCACGCCGAGCACGATCAGCACGAAGGCGAGCGACCAGACGATGCGGTGTGCCAGCACCTCGCCGGCCGGCAGCATGGCCAGCCGGCGGAAGAACAGCGGGAACACGCCCCACAGCGCGAAGGCGAGGGCGGCGTAGAAGGGTCCGTAATTCATCCGATGGATTGTCGCGGCTGGGCGTGACGGGCATCATCGCGCTCCATGGCCCACGTCGTGTTCACGCAGCAGCTGCGCCGCTTCATCGAGACGCCCGAACTCGATGTCGACGCCGCCAGCCTGCGCGGCGCGCTCGACGCGGTGTTCGCCGCGCACCCGCGGTTGCGCGGCTACGTGCTCGACGAGCAGGGCCACCTGCGGCCGAACGTGGTCGCCTTCGTCGACGGCGTGCGCAGCACCGACCGCGTGGCGCTGGCCGACGCGTTGCGGCCGGACAGCCGGGTGCACGTGATGCAGGCGCTGTCCGGCGGTTGACCTTCACATGAGGAGTTGCAGATGTCAGACCGTGCCTGGGTCGCGACCCGCAAGGGCCTGTTCGAACTGAAGCGGGGCCGTGGTGGCGCATGGGACATCGCCCGCACCAGCTTCCTCGGCGAGCCGGTGTCGATGCTGCTGCCGCCCGGTGCCGACGGCCGCCTGCTGGCGGCGCTGAACCTCGGCCACTTCGGCGTCAAGCTGCATGCGTCCGATGACCAGGGCGTCACGTGGCACGAGGTGGCGGCGCCGGCTTTTCCGGCGCAACCGGAAGGCGCTGCCGGCGTGCCGTGGAAGGTGGTGCAGGTGTGGTCGCTGGAACGCGACCACGGCACGCTGTGGCTCGGCACCTTGCCCGGCGGGCTGTTCCGCAGCGGCGATGGCGGCGATTCGTGGCAGCTGGTCGATTCGCTGTGGCAGCGGACGGAGCGCGCCGAATGGTTCGGCGGCGGCTACGACGTGCCCGGCATCCATTCGATCTGCCCGCATCCGGCGCGCGCCGGCGACCTGGTGCTGGGCATCAGCTGCGGCGGCGCCTGGGTCACGCGCGACGATGGCGCGAACTGGCAGCTGCAGGCCGACGGCATGCTCGCCGCCTACATGCCGCCCGAGCAGGCCGGCTCGCCGAACACGCAGGACCCGCACCGCATCGTGCGCTGCGCCGCGCAGCCGGACGTGCTGTGGACCCAGCACCACAACGGCATCTGGCGCTCGACCGATGCGTCGGCCTCATGGCAGCAGGTGACGAGCGCGCCGCTGTCGGACTTCGGCTTCGCGGTCGCGGTTCACCCGGGGGATGCGCAGACCGCCTGGTTCGTGCCGGGCGTGGCCGACCAGCAGCGCGTGCCGGTCGGCGGTGCGCTGGCGGTCAACCGCACGCGCGACGGCGGCGCGAGCTTCGAGACGCTGCGCCGCGGGCTGCCGCAGCAGCATTGCTACGACCTGGTGTACCGCCACGGGCTCGACGTGTCGCCGCACGGCCGCAGCCTGCTGATGGGCAGCACGACCGGCCATGTGTGGGGCAGCGACGATGGCGGCGACACCTGGGCCGCACTGCCGGCGCAGCTGCCGCCGGTGTATGCGCTTCGGTTCGGTTGATACATCGGCTGACACCTTGTGGTGCGATGTGCACAGATGATGGCGCGCCGTCCCCTCGATCTTGGGGGGGCGCCTGCCGCAGCGCATGACAAGCCCGCCTGCGCTTCGGACAATCGACGCTGTCGAGGAAGCGCCATGCCCACCACCATCACCGTCGGAGCCCGTTCCCTGTTCGTCACCGCGACGGCCTGGGTGTTCATGCTGCTCGGCGCGCTGGCCTGCGCGTCGGCGCTGCTGCAGAACGCGATGCTGGTGTCGGGCGGGCTCGGCACCGAAGGCATGCAGGTCAGCGGGCTGTTCGGCCTGCTGATCGCCCACCTGCCGTGGGTGGTCAACGCCGGGCTGGCGATGTCGCTGGCCACGCTGGTGTCGGCGGTCGGCCTGCTGCTGCGGCTCGACTGGGCGCGCCGCACCTTCATCGCGCTGCTGCTGCTGGCGATCGTCGCGAACCTGCTCGGCCTGTGGCTGCAGCAGGAGGTGATGCAGTCGGTGGCCGACAGCACGCTGAGCACCGCGACGCTGCCGCCGCGCGCCCTCGGGGTGTTCGGCGGCTTCGTGACCGCGGCGCGCGTGATGGCGGTGCTGGTGACGCTCGGCGCCTGCGGGCTGCTCGGCTGGATCATCCGCCGGCTGATGTCCGCCAGCGTGCGCCAGGAATTTGCCTGATCAGAATTCCCCGTCGACGTAGAGCCAGCGAGCTTCTTCGCGCACGAACCGGCTGGTTTCGTGCAGCCGCTGCGCGCGGCCGCCGAGCTTGCTGCGGGCGACGAACTCGACCGTCGCATGGTCGGCATCCTGCTGCGCATGGCCGCGCACTTCCAGCCCCAGCCAGCGCAGGCCCGGCGGATCGGGTTCCAGCACGGCGGGCCGCGTGCTCGCATGCCAGGTCGCCAGCAGGTAGTCCGGCAGGCCGTTGACGAAGGCGCTGTAGCGCGAGCGCATCAGCGCTTCGGCATCGGGCGCCTGCAGGTGCTGCGGGCCGGCGTGGTAGCGGCCGCAGCAGTCGAGGTAAGCGCGAGGCAGGCCGCAGGGGCAGGTCATGTCGGCGTCAGTCCAGGTCGAGGATCCAGGTTTCTCCGACCAGATCGTGCCCGAAACTGTGGTGCGGCTCGCTCGCGACCAGCCGGTAGCCCGCTGCCGCATAGATGCCGCGCGCGGCCAGCAGGTTGCCGTTGGTCCACAGCGTGATGCGCCGGTAGCCGGCGTGGCGCGCGAAGCGCTCGCATTCCTCGACCAGCCGGCGCCCCAGCCCCAGCCCGCGGGCCGACGGCTCGACCAGCAGCATGCGCAGCTGGGCCACGCCCTCTTGCACCGCCTGTGTGGCCTCGTCGCGCGCCTGCACCAGGAACACGCAGCCGACGTTCGCGCCGTCGCGCTCGGCGATCCAGCAGGCCTCGCGCGCCGGCTCGAAGCGCTCGATGAAGCCGGCCGCGATGCGCGCCACCAACGCCTCGAAGCCGATGTCCCAGCGGAACTCCTGCGCATACAGCGCGCCATGGCGCGCGATCACCCAGCCGATGTCGCCCGGGCGGTGCGCGCGCAGCAGGTAGGGCTGGCGCGCGCGGCGCGCCGGGTCGTCGTCGAGCAGGCGCTGCAGCGTGCCCATCGCCTGCAGCAGCTGCTGCTGCGACGGCTCGTCGAGCGCCGCCAGCAGCGCCTGTACCTGCTGCTGCGAGCCGCTGTCCAGCGGCGCGAAGGCGGCCCGGCCGGCGTCGGTGAGCGACAGGTGCGATTGCCGCGCATCGCTGGCCGACGGCGTCGCCTCGATCAGCCCGCGCTCGCGCAGGCCGCGCAGCAGCCGGCTCAGGTAGCCGGGGTCGAGTTCCAGCGAGCGCGCGAGCGCGCCGGCCGTCGGCTGCGCCTGGTGCGCGAACTCCCACAGCAGCCGCGATTCGGTCAGCGTGAAGCCGCTGTCGACCAGACCCTCGCGCAGCACGCCGATGCGGCGCGTGTAGAAGCGGTTGAAGGCGCGCACCGCGGCCACGCGGGCGTTCGGATCGACGGAAGGAAGGGCGTCTGGCATCGGGAGATCGTGCCGCAATTGATTGCCAAAAGCAATGATCAACGTGTCGAAAGCTGCTTCTGAGGGACTTGTAACGGCATGACCCCGTTTTCAGGTGGATCGATATACTGGATGTTCATACAGTAATCGCCATGCCTTCCACCGCCTCCTTCGCTGCCGTCCCTGCCCGCTTGCCGCTGCCCGAGCGGCTGCACACCAGCGTCTGGCGGGGCCACCAGATGGGGCGCAGCGTCGAGCGCGCGCTGCCCAGCGGCTTTGCGGCGCTCGATGCGCAGTTGCCCGGTGGCGGCTGGCCGCGCCGCGCGCTCAGCGAACTGTTGCTGCCGCACCCGGGCCTCGGCGAGATCCGCCTGCTGGCGCCGAGCCTGGCCGCCACGCAGCGGGCCGGTCGGCTGGTGATGCTGTTCGATCCGCCGGCCGCGCTGTCGGCCTGGGCCTTGATGCAGATGGGGCTGGACGCCGAGCAGTTGCTGGTGATCGACACCGGCACGCAGGGCATTCCCGGCGTCGACGGCCGGCCGCACGAGGCCGGCGTCGATGCGCGGCTGTGGGCGCTGGAGCAGGCGCTGCACAGCGGGCATGTCGGCGCGGTGCTGGCTTGGTTGCCGCCGCGCCTGCGCGCCGAGCGGCTGCGCCGCCTGCAGGTGGCCGCCCATGCGCACGACGGCCCGGCCTTCGTGTTGCGCGAGATGGCGGTACAGCAGCAGGCGAGTCCGGCGCCGCTGCGGCTGGCGCTGCGGGCCGGTGGGGCCGATGCCTTGAGCGTGCGGGTGCTGAAGCGCCGCGGGCCGCCGCTGGCACACGAGCTGCTGCTCCAGCTGCCGCCGGTGCTGTCCGCCAGCGCCACGCGCAAGGCGCGCGAGCTGGCGGCGCAGGCGGTCGAGGGCACCGGCGCGGCACCAGCGCTGCGCGCCGCGACCTTCGTCAACCTCGCCTGATCCGGCACCGGTTGCCCCATGGGTGTGCGATGCGCTGGATCGGTCTTCACCTGCCGCTGCTGCCGCTGGAATCCTTCCTGGCGACGCTCCCGGCGGACCCCGGCGGCAGCGAGCCGGCCGTCGCGCTGGTCGAGGCGCATCGCATCGTCCATGCCAATGCGGGCGCGCAGGCGCTGGGCGTCAAGCCGGGGCTGAAGCGCGCGACCGCGCTGGCGCTCGCGCCGCAGTTGCTGATCGGCCAAGCCGATGCGCTGCGCGACCGGCAGGCGCTGATGAGCGTGGCGCATGCGGCGCTGGCGTTCACGCCGGCGGTCAGCTTCTCGCTGCCGCAGGGCGTGTTGCTGGAAGTCGAAGCCAGCCTGCGCTATTTCGGCGGGCACGACGCGCTGCTGCAGCGGCTGCGCGAGGCGCTGCAGCCGCTCGGCCATGCGCTGCACTGCGTCAGCACGCCGACGGCGCAGGGCTCGGCGCTGCTGTCGCGCAGCGTCGACGGCCTGCATTGCGCCGATGCCGCCGCGCTGCAGCGCGCGCTCGATGCCGCGCCGGTCTGGCTGCTCGGCCCGGGCCGCGAGCACTGGGAGGCGTTGCAGGGCATGGGCCTGAACACGCTGGGCGACCTGCGCAGCCTGCCGCGCGCCGGGCTGACGCGCCGCTTCGGCGAGGCGCTGCTGGTCGAGCTCGACAGCGCGCTCGGCCGCCGCCCCGACCCGCGCGCATCGATCGAGCTGCCGGCCAGCTTCGACAGCGCGCTCGAGCTGTTCGCGCGCGCCGACACCACCGAGCAGGTGATGCACGGCGTGCAGGTGCTGCTGGCGCGGCTGGTGGCCTGGCTCGCGGCGCAGCATGCCTTCGTGCGCCGCTTCAGCCTGCAGATGAAGCACGAGCCGCGCTGGCGGCGCGATGCCGGCACGCCGTTGCACACCACGCTGGAGATCGCGCTGGCCGAGCCGTCGCGCGACCCGAAGCACCTGATGGCGCTGCTGCGCGAGCGGCTGTCGCAGGTGGCCCTGCCGGCACCGACGCTGGAGCTTGCGCTGCGCGCCAGCGACATCGCGCGCCAGCCGCCGCCGAACACCGAGCTGTTCCCGACGCCGCGCAGCGAGCGCGAAGGGCTGACGCGCCTGCTGGAGCGGCTGCAGGCGCGGCTCGGCCGCGAGCGGGTGCAGCGGCTGGTGCCGGTGCAGGACCATCGGCCCGAATGCGACGGCCGCATGGAAGCCGCCGCGCTGGACGGCAGCCCGCCTGCCCGCACCGGGCCGCCGTTGCGCCGAGCCGAGGTGCTGGCGCGCTGCGCGGTGGCGCGCCCGGTGTGGCTGCTGCCGCAGGCACTGCCTCTGGCGCAGCGGCAGTCGAGGCCGCTGCTCGACGGCGCCGCGCTGCAGCTGCTGGCGGGCCCGGAGCGCATCGAGGCCGGCTGGTGGGACGGCGATGCGGTGGAGCGCGACTACTTCATCGCGCAGCAGCCGGGTGGGGCGCTGGTGTGGATCTACCGGGCGCGCATGCCGCTGTCGGCGCAGTCGGAGGGGGAGGGGTGGTTCCTGCAGGGACGGTTCGGGTAGCTGCTTTTCGAAGGGAAGGATGAGATGGATCGGACCAGGATCAGGCGCCAGGTGGAACGCCTGCTCGACGAGCAGTCCCAGCAGACGCTCAGCATCATCGTGCAGGGTCGGCACGAGGGCTTGCGCCAAGCCATCGTCGAGGCGGCGGAGCGTGCGATCGAGCGGCGCGCGGTGACGAACGCGGCCGACCTGCTGCCGCCGCCGGCGCACGAGCGGCTCGCCGGCCACAAGGCCGCGGTGCGCCGGGCCGCCGACGTGCATGCGTTGCGCAGGACCGGCATCCAGGCCATCGAGCCGATGCAGCAGGCCGCCTTCGTGAGGTTCTCGCGCCAGGCGCGGCGGTCCGACGAAGGCGGCCGCATGCGCGCATTGCCGCTGGCCGGTGCGGCGGCGATGGAGATCGACCGCGACGACCTGGCCCAGCTGCCCGAGGCGCTGCCGCAGGCGCTGGCGGTGTTCGCGAACCGGCGCGTTCCGGTCCCGCCGCGCCTGCGTGCCACCGCGTTGCCGCCGGAGATCGCGCAGCGTTCCACCCATGCCTGGGGCATCGAGGCCTCGGGCGCCCTGGCCAGCTGGGGGGCTTTCGGGGCCCGCGGGCAAGGTGCTCGCGTGGCGGTGCTGGACACCGGCGTGGAGCCGTCCCATCCGGACCTCGCCGGCAAGGTGGCGCGGTTCGCCGAGTTCGATGCGCGGGGGCGCCTGGTCGCGGAAGGTGTCGACGCGGCCTGGGACGCCGACGGCCACGGCACCCACGTCTGCGGCACGATCGCCGGTGGCCGCGCCAGCGGGCGGTGGATCGGCATGGCCCCGGCGTGCAGGCTGCTGGTGGCCAAGGTCCTCGGCAAGGCCGGCGGCACGGACGAGCAGATCCTGAAGGGCATGGAGTGGGCGGTCGCCGAAGGGGCCGACGTGATCAACATGAGCCTGGGCGGCCTGTCCTTCGAGCCGTCGGTGCTGGACACCTACACCTCGGCGCTGATCGCGGCTCGCCAGGCCGGCATTCCGTGCGTGGTGAGCGTCGGCAACGAGGGCGCGCAGACCTCGGGTTCGCCGGGCAACGATTACTTCGCGCTGGCCGTGGGGGCGATGGACGCGAACGACCGCGTCGCCGCCTTCAGTGCGGGGCGCACGCAGATCGTCGAGGAGTCGGAGGCCATCGCGCCGCGCAACCTGCCGCTGGTCTACTCGAAGCCCGACCTGGGGGCGCCGGGCGTCCAGGTCTATTCCTGCATCGGCAGGCAGCGCTGGGAGCACCTGAACGGCACCTCGATGGCGGCCCCGCACGTCGCCGGGGCCATCGCGCTGCTGCTCAGCCGCACGCCGCAGGCGAAGCAGGGGGCGGCATTGCTGAAGCTGAGCGGGTGGGACCGCTCCGACACGCTGATCCAGCTGATCGTCGGCAGTGTGGTCGACCGGGGCGAGAACGGCCCGGACCACCGGTTCGGGCATGGAAAGCTGGCGCTTCTGCCGGCTTTCGGGCACGCGATCGATCGCGGGTACCTACCCAAGGGTTGAAACCCGGCGCCGCTCGGGGTACCCTGACTGTTCAAGCCAGATACCCACCCGCCCACGGCGGTGGCCGGTCTGGCCATTCCGTCCTGGCAGTACCGCATGACCACAACGCACAACGCCCTGAAACACGATGACCTGGTGGAATTCGCCAGCCAGTCCGGATCGCGGCGTGCGTCGGTGATCATCGAGGCCAGGCGTCCGGCGATGCCGATCGGCCGACGGCGCACCCCTCCCCCGATCGTGGCGCAGATGAGCGAGCTCCAGTCCGACCTGGAGCGCCTGGGCCTGGCGGCACGCGCTCGCCGCAATGACCTGGCAGGCGCGTTCGTCGTCGAGGTCACCCCGCGCCAGCTGCGTGAACTGGCGACCACGCCGTCGGTCCAGGCCATCCGGCTGAATCAGTTCCACGGGCGGGTGGCTGCGTAAGACCGCCCGGGGGCCTGGCGAAGCTCAGCGCGGCGCCAGTACCAGCTTCAGTGCACCGCTGCGCTGCCACGCCTCCACTTCCTCGTTCAGCAGGAACAGCGTGCGCGGATGCGTCTGCACCCAGGCCTCGCTGAAGCCGAGCGTCGCCTGCCGGCCGCTCAGCTCCAACTGCAGCGCGGTCGCATCGACCGGCCCGCGCGCATGGCACTTCAGGATCGCCAGCCGCAGGCACATCACCTGCACCGCGAAATCGGCGTTCGCGAGCTGCGGCTCCACCTTGCGCAGCCCGCCGCGTTGCGCCAGCACCAGCTCGGCCAGCCGGCGCTGCTGCGACTGCGAGAAGCCCGCCGCGTCGACATTGCCCAGCACGTAGGCGCTGTGCCGGTGGTGGTCGTGGTGCGAGATCATCATGCCCATCTCGTGCAGCGCGCAGGCCCAGCGCAGCTCGCGTGCCTGGATCGGGCTGCGCTGCGGCGCGGCGCTGGCATGCAGCGCATCGGCCACGCCCGCCACCCGCCACGCCTGCGTGGTGTCGACCTCGAAGCGCCGCTGCATCTCGATCACCGAGGCATCGCGCATGTCGTGCCCCTCGCGGTCGCGCGATTCGGCATGCAGCCGCTCGTCGAGGTCGAAGATGACGCCCTGGCGCAGCGCGCCGCGCGCCGGCTGCAGCAGCTGGATGCCGAAGTGCGTCGCGAGCGTGTACAGGATCGCCAGGCCGCCGGCGATCACCGCGCGGCGGTCTTCCTTCAGCCCGGGCAGGTTCAGCTTGTCGATGCGGCCGGCCTTCAGGCACTGTTCGATGCACCAGCGCAGCCCGTCGGGCGTGATCGCGCCGTCGGTGATGCCGCTCGCCTGCAGCAGCTGCGACACCGCACCGGCGGTGCCCGACGAGCCCAGCGCCTCGCGCCAGTGCTGCGGCGCGAACGGTGCCAGCGCTTCTTCGAGCTCGGCGCCGGCGGCCACCTGCGCGGCGCGGAACGCGGCCTCGGTGAAGCGGCCGTCGGCGAAGTAGCGCATCGACAGGCTGACGCTGCCGACCTGGAACGACTCGGCGCGCAGCGGCGTGCGGCCCTGCCCGAGGATCATTTCGGTGGAACGCCCGCCGATGTCGATCACCAGCCGCGGGTCTTCCGACGGCTGCAGCCGCGCGACGCCGGCATAGATCAGCCGCGCTTCCTCGCGGCCCGAGATCACCTCGATCGGATGGCCCAGCACCTCTTGCGCGCGCAGCAGGAAGGCATCGCGGTTGCGCGCCTCGCGCAGCGTCTGCGTCGCGACCGCGCGCACCTGGGCGGGCTCGTAGCCGCGCAGCCGCTGCGCGAAGCGGCCCAGGCAGGCCAGGCCGCGCAGCGTCGCGTCTTCGGTCAGCAGGCCCGACTTGTCGAGGCCGGCGCCCAGGCGCACGGTCTCCTTCAGGTAATCGATGCGCTTGTAGCGGCCCGGGCTCAGTTCGCCGATCTCGAGGCGGAAGCTGTTGGAGCCCATGTCGATGGCCGCAAGGTGGTCGGGGAATCGGCTGGTCATCGCGCGATTCTCACTTGGTTTGCCGGCAGACCTCGTCGCGGCCAGGGCCGGCGCGCTGAAAATAGAATCGCGCCCACTCAGTCACGACAGGGAGACCGCCATGCTCGTCACCGCAGGCCAAGGCTATGCCGCATCGGTGCAGCCGGTCACCGCGCAGGCCATCGTCACCGACGCGCATGGGCTGGCCGCCGGGCCGGTGACGATCCCGGTCGGCGATTTCGCGATGCCGGCCTACCGCGCGATGCCGGCCGGCGGCACGAGGTTGCCGGTGATCGTCGTCGTCAGCGAGATCTTCGGCGTGCACGAGCACATCGCCGACGTCGCGCGGCGCTTCGCGAAGCAGGGCTACCTCGCGATCGCGCCCGAGCTGTTCGTGCGCCAGGGCGATGCGAAGGCCTACACCGACATGGCGCGGCTGGTCTCCGAGCTGATCAGCCAGGTGCCCGATGCGCAGGTGCTGAACGACCTGGACGCGACCGTCAGCTGGGCCGCGACGCAGGGCGGCGACGTGTCGCGACTCGGCGTGACCGGCTTCTGCTGGGGTGGGCGCATCACCTGGCTGTTCGATGCGCACAACGCCGCGGTGAAGGCCGGCGTGGCCTGGTACGGCAAGCTCGCGACGCCGGCCACCGAGCTGCAGCCGCGTCGCCCGGTCGACATCGCCGGCCGGCTGCACGGCCCGGTGCTCGGGCTGTACGGCGCGGCCGACACCAGCATCCCGCTTGACACGGTTGATAAGATGAAATCAGCCTTGGCCGCGGGTGCTGCCGCGGCCAAGGCTTCCGAGATCGTGCTCTACCCCGACGCGCCGCACGCCTTCCATGCCGACTACCGGCCGAGTTATCGGCCCGAGGCGGCCCAGGACGGCTGGCGGCGTTGCCTCGACTGGTTCAAGGCGCACGGTGTCGCCTGAATTCCGCAACGGCCCCTGCCCGAGCCGCGCACATCGCGCGGCTTTTGTTTGATCGAGTCCCATGACCCTTTTCTACATCGTGCTCGCGACCTTTGCCGGCGGGCTGCTGTCGGTGCTGCTGGCCGCCAGCCTGACGGTCAACGTGCTGGGCCGCATCGTGCACCACCTGGTCAGCCTGTCGGCCGGCGTGCTGCTGGGCACCGCGCTGCTGAACATCCTGCCGGAGGCCTTCGAGAGCAAGGCCAGCCCGCAGAGCCTGTTCATGACGCTGCTGATCGGGCTGCTGTTCTTCTTCCTGCTCGAGAAGGCCGAGCTGTACCGCCACGGCCATCACCATGAAGGCGACGAGCACCACCACCACCACGGCTTCGACAAGCACCAGGCCGGCCGCGGCGGCTGGACGGTGCTGCTCGGCGACAGCATCCACAACTTCTGCGACGGCATCATCATCGCGGCCGCCTTCCTGACCGACACGCACCTGGGCATGTTCACCGCGCTCGCGATCATCGCGCACGAGATCCCGCAGGAGGTGGGCGACTACATCGTGCTGCTGAACGCCGGGCTGTCACGCCGCAAGGCGCTGCTCTACAACGCGATGTCGGGCATGGCCGCGGTGGTCGGCGGCGTGGTCGGCTACGTGGTGGTCGGGCCGTGGGAGGCGCTGTTCCCGTACCTGCTCGTGATCGCATCGAGCAGCTTCATCTACGTGGCGGTGGCCGACCTGATCCCGCAGCTGCAGCACCGGCTGTCCGCCAAGGACACGGCCGCCCAGCTGGGCTGGCTGGGCGTGGGCCTGGCGATCGTGATCGTTGTCGCCAGCCACGCCCACCATCATTAGCGCACTACGAGGACGGGCACCTTGCTGTGCGTCAGCACCTTCTGCGTCTCGCTGCCCAGCAGCAGCGCGCTGACGCCGCGCCGGCCGTGCGAGGCCATCACGATCAGGTCGCACTCCTGGCGGCGGGCGTGGTCGATGATCGCCTCCCACGGGTGCAAGGCCTCCAGCGTGTGGGCCTCGCAGGGCACGCCGAGCGCGACGCAGTCGTCGCGCACCGCCTTCACGCGCGTGGACGCGATGCGCTCCTGCGCGTCGAAGAACTCCTGCGGCGGCGTCGGCTGCATCTCCGAGATCGCGCTGTACGGGAACGGCTCCTTGACGCTCAGCGTGTAGACCCGCGCGTTGACCGACTTCGCCAGCGCGATGGCCGTGTCGGTCGCCTTCTTCGTGATGTCCGAACCGTCGGTCGGAACCAGGATGCGGTGGAACATGGTCACCTCCTGAAAGTGGGAACAGGATGGACTTCACCCGGAAGCCCAGTGTTCCCCAGAAGGCGTCGGCGGTGGCCGCTATCCCGCGTCAGAGACGAGGAGATTTCTCCATCGGACGGGTGCTGTCGGATGACCATTCGCTCCACGACCCCGGGTACAGCGCGGCGCCGCCCAGCCCGGCCACTTCCATCGCCAGCAGGTTGTGGCAGGCGGTGACGCCGGAGCCGCACTGGTTCACCACCGATTCCGGCGCGCGGCCGTCGAGCGCCGCGAGGAACTCCGAGCGCAGCTGTTCCGCCGGCTTGAAGCGGCCGTCGGGCTGCAGGTTGTCCTTGAAGAAGCGGTTCTTCGCGCCGGGGATGTGGCCGGCCACCGCATCGATCGGCTCGACCTCGCCGCGGAAGCGCTCCGGCGCGCGGGCGTCCAGCACCAGCACGTCGCCCAGGCGCTGCTGCAGTTGCTGTGCGTCGAGGGTCGGGCGTTGCGGCGCGTGGTCGGGATACGGTGCGGCCGGCACCGGTCGTGCGAGCTCCTGCGACAGCGCGCCGCCGGCGGCCTGCCACGCGGCCAGCCCGCCGTCGAGCACGCGCACCGTCGGGTGGCCCATCCACAGCAGCACCCACCAGGCGCGCACCGCGTACATCGCGGCCTGCCGGTCGTAGACGACGACCTCGCGCCCCGGCACGACGCCGATGTCGCCCATCCAGCGCGCATAGTCGTCGCGCCCGGCCAGCGGGTGGCGGCCGTTGCGGCCGGTTTTCGGGCCCGACAGGTCCTCGTTCAGGTTCACGTACAGCGCGCCGGGGATGTGGCCTTCGCGGTAGCTGCGCTCGCCGGCCGCGGCATCGGCGAGGTCGAAGCTGCAGTCGAGCACCAGCGGCGGGTGGGGTTGCGCAAGCGCCTGTTGCAGCTCGGCGGCGGAGATCAGCGGCGGTCGGATCATCGGGAGGCCTTTCAGCTTTCGGGCAGGACGGAAATGTCGCGTTGCGGCGGAGACTCCTGGCGCAGCCGGGTCGCGGCGAGGCCGGCACCGACGATCAGCACCATGCCGGCCAGCGCCATCCAGGTGACCGGATCGCTGAACACCAGCACGCCGTACGCGAACGAGAACGCGATGCCCAGGTACTGCAGGCTGGCGTTGACCAGCGTCCGGCCGGTGCTGTAGGCCCGCGTCATCAGCAGCTGTGCGGTGGTCGCCAGCAGGCCGACGGCCAGCAGCAGCGCCGCGCCGGTCCAGGTGTGGGCGTGCATGCCGGTCCACAGCATGCTGAGCGCGCCGGCCAGCACGCCGCCGAGCGAGAAGTAGAAGACGATGCGCGATTCCGGCTCGCCCGCCTTGCCGAGCGCCGAGACCTGCAGGTAGGCGGTGGCCGAGACCATGCCCGACAGCAGCCCGATCAGCCCGTGCCACAGCTGGTTCTCGGCGATCGTCGGGCGCAGGATCAGCCCGACGCCGATGAAGCCGGTGAGCACCGTCGCGATCAACCGGCCGTCGACGCGGGCGGTGCCCAGCACCGCGGCGCCGCCGATCAGGAACAGCGTCATCCACACCGACGACATGTAGTTCAGCGTCATCGACGTGGCCAGCGGCAGGTTGCCGATCGAGTAGAACCACAGGCACAGCGCCGACACGCCGGTCAGGCTGCGCCAGAAGTGCATGGCCGGCACCTGGGTGCGCAGCGTGCCGCCGCGCCAGTGGGTGAGCCCGGCCAGCAGCAACGTACCGGTCAGGCCGCGGTAGAAGACGATCTCGCCGGCCGGGTAGTAGGCGGAAGCGAGTTTCACGCACACCCCCATCGAGGCGAACAGGAACGACGCGAGGATCATCAGGACGGGAGCGGAGCGCATCGGACGATTCTCGCCCAGCGCGCCGCGCCGCTGCCTCAAGCGGCCATTTTCATCGCCTTGCGGTACCACGCATGGAACTGCTCCATGCCGTCTTCCATCGGCGTCTGGTACGGGCCGACCTCGTTGTCGCCGCGCTCGTGCAGCGCCTTGCGGCCGGCGTCCATGCGCAGCGCGATCTCGTCGTCCTCGATGCAGGTCTCGAGGTAGGCCGCCTGGTTCGCGTCGACGAACTCGCGCTCGAAGGCCGCGATCTCTTCGGGGTAGAAGAACTCCACCACGTTCAGCGTCTTCTGCGGCCCCTTCGGGTACAGCGTCGACACCACCAGCACGTGCGGGTACCACTCGACCATCACGTTCGGGTAGTAGGTGAGCCAGATCGCGCCATGTTCCGGCACCGGGTTGTCGAAGCGCCCGCTGCGGAAGGCCAGCACCGCGTCGTGCCACTTGCGGTAGGTGTCGGAGCCGGCCTTCGCGAGCGCGTTCTTCGGGCCGACCGTCTGCACCGAATGGTGGCGGCCGAACTCCCAGCGCAGGTCGTCGCAGCTGACGAACTGGCTCAGCCCCGGGTGGAACGGCCCGACGTGGTAGTCCTCCAGGTAGACCTCGATGAAGGTCTTCCAGTTGTAGTCGCACTCGTGCAGGTGCACGCGGTCGAGCACGTAGCCGCTGAAGTCGAGGTCGGCGCGCGGGCCGAGGCCGGCCAGGTCGGCCGCCACGTCGCGGCCGTTGGCCTCGAAGACCAGGCCGTTCCAGGTCTGGGTCTTGTAGCGGTTCAGGTGCAGGCAGGGGTCGGCCGGGAAGTGCGGCGCGCCGATCAGCTGGCCCTTCAGGTCGTAGGTCCAGCGGTGCAGCGGGCACACGATGTGGCTGCCGGTGTTGCCGCGCCCGCGCAGCATCACCGCCTGCCGATGCCGGCAGACGTTGGAGATCAGCTCGACCCCCTGCGCGGTGCGCACCAGCGCGCGGCCCTCGCCCTCCTGCGGCAGGGCGTGGTGGTCGCCGATCTCGGGAACCGCGAGTTCGTGCCCCAGGTAGCGGGGCCCATGCTGGAAGATGAGCTCCATCTCGCGGCGATGGAGGTCGTCGTCGAAGTACGCGGAGACGGGGAGTTGCGGGTTGTGGGGGCCGGTGGGGCTGGGGGTGCTGCTTTGGCGCTCGAGCGCTGGAAGAGCGAGGCTCAGGTCGGACATGATCCCGAGGGTCTCCTATAACCGATGTGAACGTGCCACCACGGGCGCTGCCGGGGGTGGGAGGTCTCGCTGCGCACGGCGCGTTGGAACCAGCGAGGGCGGGATTGTAGCCGTGGCGCCGCACCTCGACCCTCTTTGGGGGGATGGAGAGATGAAGCGGCCGCCGGTTCGTGGATCGCGGGATGGTCGCTGACTACAATGCTTGTTTTTGTGTCACGACATGCCAAAGCCTTCTGCCACCCCTGCGCCGACCGAGGTGTCCCACCCGGCGCCCGCCAGCTACGAGGACGCGTTGTCCGAGCTCGAGCGGCTGGTCGTGGCGATGGAAGGCGGGCAGCTTCCGCTGGAGAAGCTGCTCGAAAGCTACAAGAGGGGTGCCGATCTGCTCAATTACTGTCGCGAGCGCCTGAGCGCCGTCGAGCAGCAGGTGCAGGTGCTCGAAGATGGCCAACTGAAGCCGTGGTCCGGGGGATGAGTTTGATCGAATTCGATGAATGGGCCCGCACCGAGCTGGAGTCGGTCGAGGCCGCGCTGTCGCGCTGGGTGCCGATCGAGGCGCCGGCCGGGCTCGGCCAGACCATGCGCTACGGCGTGCTCGACGGCGGCAAGCGGCTGCGCCCGCTGCTGGTGCTGGCGGCGGCCCGCGCGGTCGACGGCCAGTGCGAAGCGGCGCTGCGCGCGGCCTGCGCGGTGGAGCTCATCCACGCCTACTCGCTGATCCACGACGACATGCCCTGCATGGACAACGACGTGCTGCGTCGCGGCAAGCCGACGGTGCACGTCCAGTACGGCGAGGCGCAGGCCATGCTGGCCGGCGACGCGATGCAGGCGCTGGCCTTCGAGGTGCTGACGCCCGACGAGGGTGTCGAGCCGGTGCTGCAGGCCCGCCTGTGCTCGCTGCTGGCGCGCTCGGCCGGCCATGCCGGCATGGCCGGCGGCCAGGCGATCGACCTCGCGAGCATCGGCGCCACGCTCGACGAGCACACGCTGCGCGACATGCACCACCGCAAGACCGGTGCGCTGCTGCAGGCCAGCGTGCTGATGGGCGCGGCCTGCGGCCGCACGAATCCGGTGGCCTGGCGGGCGCTGGCGGAGTATGGTGACGCC
>Ga0209050_1000304_pt1 | contig 100918 bp, 76 predicted proteins | sample Araplavi_mTSA_r2_FD_184276 | JGI IMG/M metagenome (GOLD analysis project Ga0209050, IMG submission 184276) | Arabidopsis root microbial communities from North Carolina, USA - plate scrape MF_Cvi_mTSA_r2 (SPAdes) (version 2) | ecosystem: Host-associated > Plants > Roots > Endosphere | place...
CGCCTGGTTCGCGGAAGTGGACGAACGCTTTACCACCCAACTCTGCTCGCATTGCGGCGCGAAGCCCGATGCGCGGCCGAAAGGTATCGCAGGGCTTGGAATAAGAGAATGGCAGTGTGGCGATTGCAGTGCTTTCCATGATCGTGATGTCAATGCTGCGATAAACATTCTCCGTCGCGGACGTGCGACGCTGGCTGCAGGAATCCTCGTCATTTAGGGCGAGGAGGACGTCAAAGCGGCAATTGGCGAATTTTGGTATTGCCCGGCAGTCGCGCACCGCCCACAATCGGCTGCAGCCGTCTATCTGCAACGTGTTTTCGCCTGCCTGGAGTGCGTCCAGTGCCACACCGATTTGCTCCCGTCGCCGCCAGCGTGCTGGCCGCCGTCCTTTCATTGCCGGCGCTGGGATGCCGTGCCGCCGAAAATCCCGAGCGGCCGCGGCCAGCGCAGCTGCGCCCCATCGCCCTGGAAGCCGACGATATACGCGCATTCGCGGCGCCGCCGGCGGGATTCGACAATGCGCAGCCAGGTTATTCGGCCCTGCGCCGTTATCCGGTGCTGTATCTCCTGCACGGCATCGCAGGCAACCAATATGAATGGCAGGGCTATGTACGCGCCGGCGCCGTGCTCGACGGGGTAATTGCGGCAGGCAAGGCGGCGCCGATGATCGTCGTGATGCCCAACGGCCGTGCGCTGCCGGATGACCGGCCGCCACCCGCCGAGCGCATGTTCTCGCCGGAGCACATTGCCGGCTTTGCCAATTTCGAACGCGACCTGCTGGAATCCCTGATCCCGGCCATTGACAAAGCCTACCCGACCCTGGCCGAGCCTGGGCAGCGTGCGATCGCCGGCCTGTCGATGGGCGGAGGGCAGGCGCTTAACTATGGCCTCGGCCACCTCGACACCTTCGCCTGGGTTGCCGGTTTTTCTGCCGCACCCAACACCCGCTCGGCGGCGAGCCTGTTGCCGCAGGCGTCCGCCGCGCAGTCCCGGCTCCAGTTGCTGTACCTGTCGTGCGGGAAGAAAGATAACCTGATCGGCATATCGCAGGACTTCCACCGGACCCTGCGCCAGGACAAGGTGCCGCACGTCTGGCACGTCGACGATTACGGCCACGACCGCGAAAGCTGGGCGGAAAGCCTGTACCACTTCACCCAGCTTATTTTCCGTCAGCGGCCGGCCTGATCCTCCTCGATGATGGCCAGCTCCCACGGGCCGAGCGTGAGCTTGTCCGCACTGGCTACGCGCTTGCCGGTCAGCAGGTCGGTACCGCCCTTGCGCGTATAGCCGAAGCTGGTTTCGGCGCCTGAGTAGTTGAAGTAATAGTGGACCGGGCGCTTGAAATTATTGGTTCCGCTGCGGGTTTTTACGCTTGGCGGCAGCTGCTGGTCGGCACCGGTCAGGCCGGTCTCCTGCAGCGCCGATTGCAGCACGGCTTTCTGCAGCTTGTCCGACAGGTAGGTGCCTTCGTAAATGACCTTGCCGGCACCGAAGTCGTTGGAGGTGATGGCGGGCCAGCGGCCGTAGAAGTGGTGGTCGTAATAGGCCAGCGCCTTGGCGGTATCGAGCTGCAGGAACTCGGCCCAGTACTGCACCTTGTTGTCCTGGCCGGCCTGGAACGGGTCGCCTTTCAGTGCCAGCGGCTGCGCCAGGTTTGAGAATTCCTGGTAATGGAAGCCGAGCGCTTCGCGCAGCGGCCCCGGCGCCATGGTCGGGCGTACAAAGGTGTTTTCGTTGGTGAAGCCGCTCTTGAAGGTCATGACGACGCGGCCGCCTTTGCGGACGTATTCCGTAATGCGGCGCAGCAGGGCGTCGTCCGCCACATACAGCGACGGCACCACCAGCAGCTTGTAGGGCGAGAAGTCCTGCGTATCGGTGAACACGAAATCGGTACCGACATTCAGCTCGTACAGCTGGCGGTGGATCTGGCGCACCTGTGAGCCGTAGTCGGCATTGCTGCCGCTGCCGCCCCACTGCGACTGCTTGGCGAACGGCATGTCGTTGATGGCGTTCAGCGAATCGCGGCTCCACAGGATGGCGACATGGTTGCGGATCTTCAGGTTGACCAGCTTGCGGCCGATCTTCTGCAGCTCATTCCCGGTGCGGCTCATTTCCGCGTAGGCGCGGTTCGGCTCCATATCGTGCGACAGCACGCCTTTCCAGTAAGTCTCCTGGTTGGCGTGGATCGACGACCAGTGCCAGTATTCGACCATGTTGGCGCCATTGGCCAGGTGGGTATACACGTCTTGCCGGAACTGTCCGTCGTAAGGCGGATACTGGAAGGAGGAGCTCCAGTCGGTGGTTTGCGCATTGGTTTCCGTCACGAGGAAATTGCCGCGCTTGAGCGAGCGGGTGAAGTCGCCTTGCAGCGCCTGGTCGGCGCCGTTGTAGTGCTCGGGCTGGCCCCAGTGGTAGATATTGACGGCAGGGACGTCGAGCGAACGCGCCACTGCTTCCTCGTTGACGTCGTTGTGCAGCGAGCCGGCAAAATCGTGCGTGATGAACTGGCGCGGCGAGGCGCACTCGCGGATCAGCTTTGCTTGCCAGTCGAGGAAATCGGTCACGCGCATCTGGCTCCAGCGCGACCATTCCAGCTTGTAGCCTGTGCTTTGCGCGCCGTCGGGGCGCGGCAGGTCGGCCCAGCTATGCAGGTCCTGGCCCCAGTAATTCAGCAGCCATGCCTTGCTCAGGTTTTCGGGCGTGCCGAATTTCTTCTCAAGGTGATGCAGGAAGCGCATGAACACATCGTCGTTGGCCGCGCCATAGCTGCTGGTCTCGTTGTCGACCTGCCAGCCGATCACGTTGGGATTATCCTTGTAGCGGGCGGCGATCTTGCGGATCATGCGTTCGGCATAGAAGCGGTAGGCTGCCGAATCGGTGTTCATGTTCTGGCGCATGCCGTAGGTGTTTTGTGCGCCGTTGAACTTGCGGGCCAGGATCTCGGGGTTCTGCTTGGCCATCCAGGCCGGAATCGAGTAAGTCGGGGTACCCATGATGACCTTGATGCCGGCCTTGCCCATGGCGTCGATCACGCGGTCCATCCAGGCATATTCAAAGCGGCCGTCTTCCGGCTCCCACAGGCTCCAGGTGGACTCGCCCATGCGCACCACGTTGAAACCTGCGGCCTTCATCATCTGGATGTCTTTTTCCAGGCGTTCGTATGGCATGTACTCGTGGTAGTACGCCGCGCCGTAAAGGATGGTCGGGAATTCCGGAATGGCGCTGGTTGGCGGCTGGGCGGCTGCCGGCGCGCAGTTCGCCGTGGCGAAAGCGCACGACAGCGCACAAGTCAGCAGTGTCCGTTTCAACATTCTTTTCTCCTGATTGTAATTTGGGCCAGCTTATTGTGCGGAGCCGTGGCGGGGAAAGGCAATTATCAAAATTGTCGAAGAGCGCAATGATTTATGCCGGGGCCTGAACCTTTCAGGCGGCAACGGGTATTTACGCAACATCCAAAACGACAGAGAAAGTCCCTATGCCACAACATTCCCGCCTGCTGATCCTGGGCTCCGGCCCTGCCGGATACACAGCCGCTGTCTACGCGGCCCGCGCCAACCTCGCGCCCACCCTGGTCACAGGCCTGGAGCAGGGCGGCCAGTTGATGACCACGACCGACGTGGAAAACTGGCCCGCCGACCCGCTGGGCGTGCAGGGGCCGGAGTTGATGGACCGCTTCCGCGTGCACGCTGAGCGATTCGGCACGCGCTTTATTTTCGACCATATCCATACGGCCCACCTGGCCGAACGGCCGATCCGCCTGGTGGGCGACGCCGGCGAATACACCTGCGATGCCCTGATCATCGCCACCGGCGCTTCGGCCCAATACCTTGGCTTGCCATCCGAGCAAGCCTTCATGGGGCGCGGCGTGTCGGCATGCGCCACCTGCGATGGCTTTTTCTACCGGGGCAGGGAGGTGGCCGTGGTCGGCGGTGGCAACACGGCGGTGGAGGAAGCGCTTTACCTCTGCAATATTGCTGAGCGGGTGACGCTGGTGCACCGGCGCGGCACATTCCGCGCGGAGCCTATCCTGGTCGATCGCCTGATGGGCAAAGTCGCCGAGGGCAAGATCGTCCTAAAGCTCAATGCCAGCTTGCGCGAGGTCGTGGGCGACGAAACAGGTGTCGCGGGAATAGTCCTGCAGCGCGGCGGTGGCGAGCAGGAAACGGTCCCGGTCCACGGCGTCTTCATCGCCATCGGCCACAAGCCGAACACCGGCATTTTCGAAGGCCAGCTGGCCATGCAGGACGGCTACCTGAAAACCCGGGCCGGCACAGCAGGCATGGCGACCCTGACCTCGGTCGACGGCGTGTTTGCCGCCGGCGACGTGCAAGACCACGTCTACCGGCAGGCCATTACCAGCGCCGCCACGGGCTGCATGGCTGCGCTGGATGCGCAGCGCTACCTCGAGCAGCTCAGCCGTTGAAACCGGTGGGCATCGGCAGGTTCCTTGTATAGAATAATCAAGGGCCACACGGTGTTCGGACATTGAAGATGCTTCAACTACTGCTTCGGATTGGATTGCTATGCCTGGCGGTTTGCGCGAATGCGGCCGCCTCGCCATCCTCGGTCACCTGCGTCACGGAAGAGAACAGGCCGGTCAATTTCCTCGAGAACGGCAAGGTCACCGGCTTCAGTACCGAAGTGATCGAAGCTGTCCTCAGGGAGATCAATGTGCATTGCGATTTCCAGGTCATGCCGTGGGCACGAGCCTACACCACGGCGCTGCACTCGGAAAATGTGCTGATCTTCTCGATCCTGCGCACGCCGGAGCGCGAACAGCTGTTCAAGTGGGTCGGCGTGGTCTCGCCGCCCGACAGTTCCTACCTGTTTGCCCTGCGCGAGCGCAACCTGAAGATCGGCAGCCTCAGTGACGCACTCAATTACAAGATCGGCACCATCAACGGCGATGCACGCGAGCAGTATCTCGAGTCGAAGGGTTTCGTCAAAGGCCTGCAGCTGCATGGCAATGCCTTGCCCCGGACCACGTATGAAAAACTCAAGCTGGGCCGCGTCGACCTGTGGGCAATGAGCGAGCTTGTCGCGCAAGACCTCGTGCGGCAGGAGGGCGGCGATCCGAATCACGTCCTGGTGCGCGCCCTGCACCTTTCCGAGCTGGGGGATGGCGGCAGCTACATGGCCTTCGGGCCGAAGACCGACGAGCACCTGGTGGAACGCTTCCGCAAGGGACTGGAAACGGTCAAGGCGCGCGGCACCTTCGCAGCCTTGCAGAAGAAGTGGTTCTGATTGCGGAATTTCGTTGGCGCGCCTGGCGGTTTTCATAATTGCCCGGCGCGCACGCCCGCAGCAAAATCGCCGGATGAAAAACTCCCAAAGACTTTTCGCGGCCCTCGTCCTGGCGGCCGCTGGTGCCGGCGCGCATGCCGCCGGCGATGACACCGTACTCTTTGCAGGCAAACCCGCACCGTCATGGAATGCAGCGATCGGCGCTTTCGAGGCGTCGCCGTCTGGTGCAGTAGGCCTTGGCATGGGCGAGGTGGCCGGCAAGCAGGGGGCATTGACCCTGCAATGGGAGGACGCCTGGTCCACCGCCTTGCGCTTCGAAGGAGGCGTCCCGCTGGACCTGCGGCCTTACGCAGCCGGCGGCACGCTCGAATTCGACTTCAATGCGCTGGACCTGGCACAGGGCGGCGTCTATTTCAGCATGCGCTGCGGACCCGAGTGCTACCGCAAAGTGAACTATGTCATGCCCGCCAAGGCCCTGCAAGGCAAGGGCTGGCAGCACCTGTCCTTCCCGATGGCCTGCTTCGTGCGCGCCGGTGACGACTTCAGCAAGGTGGCGCTGCCGTTCTCGGTGGAAGGCACTGGCAGCGGCCAGGTGGCGCTTGCCAACATCCGGTTCGTCAAAGGCGGCACGCCGAACGCCGCTTGCCCCGATTACCGCACCGAAGCAGTCACGCCGGACACGCTGAACCATGCCTGGGCGCTGGGATGGTGGCTGCCGCGCCATCAGCAAAAGCTCGAGGAGATCCGCAAGCTGCGCGCTGCAGGCAAGAAGCCGAAGATCGTATTCATTGGCGACTCGATCACTGAAGGCTGGGAAAAGTCCGGCCAGCCAGTGTGGCAGCGCTATTACGCACAACACGATGCGGTGGCGCTGGGCTTTGGCGGCGACCATACCGAAAACGTGCTGTGGCGCTTGCAGCACGGCGAAGTGGATGGCCTGGCGCCGAAAGTGGCAGTGCTGATGATCGGTACCAACAATACGGGTGACCGCAATGACGATCCGAAGGCAACTGCCGCCGGCGTCAAAGCCATCATCGACGAACTGCGCCGCCGCCTGCCGCACACCAAGATACTCCTGCTTGCTGTGTTCCCGCGCGAAGAGCAGCCGGCAGCTTTCCTGCGCCGCCTCAACGAGCAGGTGAACGCGATCATTTCCGGCTATGCCGATGGCCGCCACGTGTTCTTTGCCGACATCAATGCCTCTCTGTTGAATGCGGACGGCACGCTGTCGCGCGACATCATGCCTGATATGTTGCATCCGCAGGAGAAGGGCTATGAAATCTGGGCCCGCAGCATGGATCCGGTCCTGCAAAAACTACTAAAGGAGTGAAATCATGAACAACATCAGGCATGCCGCATGTGCGGGCTTGCTGGCGGCGGCATGCGCTGCGCCTGCGGCATGGGCGGGCGGCTGCGCCACCAATGCCGCGCCGCGTGCCGTCGATTATCCCTGGATGACGATCGAGCGCTGGCAGCAGATGAATGCCGGCCAGGTGGCGCGGGCGAAAAAAGGCAATATCGACGTGATGTTCGTGGGCGATTCGCTCACCGAAATGTGGCCCATGACGCTCTGGGACAGTAATTTCGGCCACCTCAAGCCAGCCAATTTCGGCATTGGCGGGGACCATACGGGAAACCTGTTGTGGCGCCTGAAGCAGCCTGCCATCGCGGCACTCAAGCCGAAGCTGGTGGTGCTGATGATCGGTGTGAACAACATCAACCTCTGCAGCGAGGGTCCGGACGAAGTCTTCCAGGGTATCCAGGCCGTGCTGGCGATGCTGCGCCAGCACTATCCTGCCGCGCGCATCCTGCTCAATGCCGTGCTGCCGGAAGGGTTGCCGGAATCCGACGAGCGGCGCCGCATCGTGGCGCTCAACCAGAAGGTGGGTACCCTGGGCAATGGCAAGACCGTGTTCTTCCGCGACTATGGGGCGCACTTCATGGGCGAGGGCGGCATGCTGTCGACCGAGTTGCAGCCTGACCTCCTGCACTTCTCGGAGAAAGGCTACCGCATCCTGGCCGGCGCGATGCGGCCGGATATCGAAAGCCTGATGAAATAAACTGCGCAATTTCATTTTTGGCGTTGGCGGTTTTTGCAATTGCGGCGCCGGGGTACAACTACCACAATGCCTCACATGAAATCGCACTATCACGTACTGGACGGCCTGCGCGGCACCGCTGCATTTAGCGTGTTTGCTTTCCATTTCCTGGAAATGCTGGTGCCAAGCCTGGACAAGAATCCCATGCCGCATACCTTCCTTGCGGTGGACTTCTTCTTCGCGCTCTCGGGATTCGTGTTGGGGCATGCCTACGACGGGCGTGGCCTGGCGCCGGCACAGTTCTTTGCACGGCGGCTGGTACGCCTGCATCCGATGGTGGTAGTAGCGATGGTGGTCGGCATCCTGGGCTATGTGCTGGACCCGTTCGTGGGCAACGCGCAGCGCGTGCTGTCGCCAGGGATGCTGCTGCTCACGTTCGCACTCAGCCTGCTGCTGTTGCCGGCTCCAACGCTGCCCAATTACTTCGGCGAGACGCATCCGGTCAACGGCCCGGCGTGGACGCTGTCGCAGGAGTACGTCGCGAACCTGCTGTTTGGCCTGTTTGCGCCGCGCCTGGGCCGCCGCCTGCATATCTTCCTGTGCGCAGCCAGTGCGCTGGCCTTGCTGTGGACCGCAAGGAAATTCGGCAACCTTGGCTATGGCTGGGGCTGGGACCATTACTGGGTGGCGCCGGTGCGCCTGTCCTGTCCACTCCTGCTGGGCCTCCTGGTGTACCGCATGAAACTGCGGATGTCGGTGCCGGCACCATTCATCGTTCTCTCACTGCTGCTGCTCGCCGTGTTCTGCGCTCCTGCGTTCGGCGCCGCCAACTGGCTGTTCGAAGCCGCCTGCGTGATCGTGGTATTCCCGCTGGTGCTGATGGCAGGCGCCGGGTCGAAGCAGCCGGATGGCACGACCGATGCGGTGGTGCGCCTGGTGGGCGAGCTGTCCTATCCGGTCTATATCGTGCATTACCCGTTTATTTACCTGTTCGCCCACTGGAACTGGACGGCCCATCCATCCAGGCCGGTTCTGGCGGCAGTCATCGTTGGCCTGTATTGCGGGGTGACTTTGTTTGCGCTGGGCTTGTCGCGCTGGTATGACCGGCCGGTGCGCGCATGGTTGTCACGTGCGTTGTCGGAACACCAGGCGGGCCGCAGCCCGTCCGGCGTCCAGGTCCCGTTGTTGTAACCTGTAGTCTCCTCTACCTATTCCGGTAGTTTTCGGGGCGGCTTCGGCCGCCCCTTTTTTCGAGGAACCCATGAAATTGAAGAATACGATCAGTCTCCTGTCCGCCGCGGTAGCAATGTGCTGCGGTACTGCGCTGGCCGCGCCGGAAGGCAAACCGTGGATGAATACCCAGCTTGGCGCCGCGCAGCGCGCCGATCTCGTTGTCAAGGAAATGACGCTGGACGAAAAACTGAAGCTGGTTTTCGGCTATTTCGGCATGGATCACGAAGGGAAGAAAACCAAGCGTCCCCAGGAATCTCATGACCAGTCGGCCGGCTTCGTATATGGCGTGCCGCGCCTGGGCATTCCCAACCTGTGGGAGACTGATGCCGGCATCGGCGTGGCAAGCCAGGCTGGCCCCAATGCGCGCCCGGCCACTGCGCTGCCGTCGGGCTTGAACACGGCCGCTACCTGGGACCTGCAAACGGCTTACGCTGGCGGCGCCATGATCGGCGCCGAGGCGCGCGGCTACGGCTTCAACGTGCTGCTGGCAGGCGGCGTGAACCTGATGCGCGATCCGCGCAACGGTCGCAATTTCGAGTATGGCGGCGAGGATCCGCTGTTGGCGGGCAAGCTGGTTGGGGCGCAAATCAAGGGCATCCAGTCGCAGCGCGTGGTGTCCACGCTCAAGCATTATGCGCTGAACGACCAGGAGTCCGGCCGCACTACGCTGAACGTGAAGATCGACGACCAGTCAGCCCGCATGTCCGACCTGCTGGCCTTGCAGATCGCCAAGGAAGAAGGCAATCCCGGCGCCGTGATGTGCTCCTATAACCGCGTCAACGGCGTGTACGCCTGCGAAAACAGCTACCTGCTGAACGAAGTGCTGAAGAAGGACTGGGGCTTCAAGGGCTGGGTGATGTCGGACTGGGGCGCGACCCACAGTACCGTCGCGGCGGCGAACGCAGGCCTGGACCAGCAGTCCGGCGTGCCGTTCGATCTTTCCGACTATTTCGGCCCGCCCCTGAAGGAGGCCGTATTGAATGGCTGGGTGCCGCAGGCGCGCCTGGACGATATGGCGCGCCGCGTGCTGCATGCCATGTTCGAGCATGGCGTGGTTGACCACCCGGTGGCAGTGGAGCCGGGCAAGATCGACTTCAATGCGCATGCCGCGGTGTCGCTCAAGGACGCGCAGGAAGGCATGGTGCTGCTGAAGAACAGCGCGAACGTGCTGCCGCTGGATAAGTCCGTGAAGCGCGTGGCCGTGATCGGCGGCTATGCCGACAAGGGCGTGCTGGCGGGCGGCGGTTCCTCGCTGGTGTATCCGGCCGGCGGCAATGCGGTGCCGGGGCTGGAGCCGAAGATCTGGCCTGGCCCGGTCATGTATTACCCGTCGTCGCCATTGAAGGCCATCCAGAAGCGCCTACCATCGGCCCAGGTGTCGTTCAGCGACGGCGTGGACAGGGCGGCAGCGGCCAGGCTGGCGCAGGAAAGCGATGTGGTCGTGGTCTTCGCCACCCAATGGACCGGCGAAGCGCTTGACGTTCCCAACCTGTCGCTCCCGAACAAGCAGGACGAGCTGATTGCGGCAGTGGCGGCGGCGAACCCGAAAACCGTGGTGGTGCTGGAAACCGGCGGCCCGGTGACCATGCCGTGGCTGCCGAAAGTCCCGGCCGTGCTGGAGGCCTGGTACCCGGGCACCAGCGGCGGCGAGGCGATTGCCAGCGTGCTGTTTGGCGAGGTGAATCCGTCCGGCCACCTGCCGGCCACGTTCCCGGCCTCGGAGTCGCAACTGCCGCGCCCAGTCCTGGACGGTTACCCGGAAGTGGCCGACAAGCGCTTTGACGTCGAATACCGCGAAGGTGCGGCAGTCGGCTACAAGTGGTTCGACCTGAAGGGCCTGCAGCCGCTGTTCCCGTTCGGCCACGGGCTGTCATACAGCGACTTCACCTTCTCCGGCTTGTCGGCGGGCGTGAAGGATGGCGCACTGCGGGCATCGTTCACGGTGAAAAACGTCGGCAAGCTGCCAGGCAAGGAAGTGGCCCAGGTCTATGTTTCGCCGCTCAAGGCCAAGTGGGAAGCGCCGAAACGCCTGGCCGGTTTCCAGAAAGTGGACTTGCAGCCGGGCGCCGAAGCCCAGGCCTCGGTGACGGTCGATCCGCGCCTGCTGGCCGTGTACGATTCCGCCAGCAAGACCTGGAAGGTAGCGAAAGGTGATTACAAGATCATCCTCGCAGCCGATGCTGCCGGCAGCAAGGCGGTCAGCGCCGTGGTGCACCTCGATGCTGCGGCCTATGACGTGAACGGCAAGCCTTTGCGCAAGGCGCATTGAAGCAGCGGGGCGGGGCGCGCGATTAATTGCACCGCCCGACTGGTTGAACTGTTATGATGCAAAAAGCAATGTTGACCCGTTGCGCGGAGACAGTTCAACCACCCTAAAATAATGCAAGAGTTCTTCAAGAAGGCGCTGCTGGCACTGATTGGCATTGTGGTGGCGGACGCATTGCTGGCCTCATTCCTTGTCTACCAGAGTTACCTGTCGGTCCCCCTGGTGGCGACAAACCGGGCAGGGGCGGGGTGGCACTACATGACCAACTCCGACGTGGAAATGGGCGGCACGTCGACCGTCCGCGTCCCTGACCTGCAGCGTGAGCAACTGCATTTCAATTTCCGGCTGACTGACGTTGGCAAGTATCCCTTCGCGTCGGCCGGGATGGTGCTGCACGATGCGCAAGGCCGCCTTGCGCTGGTGGACTGGACGAAGTACTCGGACATCACCTTCCTTGCCAGGTGCGCGCCGGCCAACTCCATGATCTTCAGCGTGTCGACCTTTGACGACAAGATTTCCAAAGCCGGCCAATTCCTGACCTACCGTTCACCGGGGACTTATTTTTCGTGCAACGAACGTGGGGTGCCGGTCTCGATCGACCTGACGCGGCTGGCGATTCCGGACTGGTGGTTCAACACCGTCAACCTCGACCTGTCGCACCAGGGTTATAAATTGAACAAGGTGGCGAAGTTCGTATTCGGCACCAGCAGCCAGAGTCCGCACAACGTCGATTCCTATCTCGATATCAGCGAGCTGGTTTTGCACGGCCGCGACTACCGCTATATCGCAGCATTGGTGGTGCTCCTGCTGGCCAGCTGGGTGGCATTCGCCTGGTGGTTCTTCCGCGCGCATTCCGCGGCCCTGACCGCCAGCCTCAATTCCATGATGAAAAAGGACCTGCCGCTGGTCGCCTATCGCCAATTAACGCTGGAGCCTTATAAGGATAAAGAAAAGGCGACCATACTGAAATTTATCGCAACGAATTTCACTAATCCCGATATGGACCTGGAATTCGTTGTCAGCTCGACCGGCACCAACCGCAATAAGGTCAATGACGTCCTGAAAACAGAACTGGGCATGACTTTCACCAGTTACCTGAATAAATTGCGGCTGACCGAAGCGGCGCGCTTATTGCTTGAAATGGAGTCGGCAACAATCGCCGAAATTGCTTATTCGGTCGGTTATTCAAACGTTTCCTATTTCAATAAACTGTTCAAGGAAGAATACGGCTGCACGCCGAAATCTTTCCGAACCCTGACTACCCAGCAGGACCAGTCCAACGCCCCGCCTGGGGCCGAAACGGTGTCGCAAAACGGCACCGAAACCGCCTGACGGACTTGCACTACTTGCAGAACTAATCGCAATTTCTGCATTTTGCTAGAAATTCCCCCGGGGGCGTTACCGCCCCGAAGGGTCTCCCTCCTATGCTTGGCCTGTGGCTTAGCTTCCGCTATCCACTTCAGGATCGATTGTCAAATAAGCAAAGACTGGGGGCGCGCGCGCCACCTGGCATAACGGAGACACCCATGGAAAAGATATTCAGAGCCCATCCGCAACGTGGCTGGAACAGGACCCGGATTACAGAAAGCATTTTCCCGGCCGATTTTGCGCCGGACGGCTCGTTGCGCGGCTAGCGCGCAGCGGTAGTTTTCTGGAATTAATTCGAAACCTGTTTCCTGAGCGGCGAAGATGAATACCTCCAAAAAAGCGCACCGTATTGCCCTGTTATTTAACGCAAATAAGAGTTTTGACCGTGAAGTTATTTCCGGGATTGCCGCCTACCTGAGCAGCACCCGCGCGGCATGGGATTTATTCCTGGAAGAAGATTTTCGCCTGCGCCTGGCCGGAATTGAACATTGGCAGGGCGATGGCATTATTGCCGATTTCGACGATCCGGCTGTGGCCGCTGCGCTGTCACGCTGCCGGGTGCCGGTGGTGGCGGTGGGCGGATCGTATGCTTGCGAGGACGAGTATCCGCAAGGATTGCCTTACGTCGCTACCGACAATTTCAAGCTCATCAAGCTGGCCCGCGACCACCTGATCGACGTCGGCCTGCACCGCTTCGCCATGTTCAGCCTGCCCAAGGCCAAGGAAAACCGCTGGGCGCAGGAGCGCGAAATCGCCTTCCGCAGCCTGATGGCGGCCGACCAGATGGAGCCCGAAATCTTCCGCGGCTGCGAGACCAGCGCCTCGGCCTGGGATGAATCGGTGGAAGGGCAGATTGCCTGGCTGCGCAGCCTGCCGAAACCGGTCGGCATCATCGCCGTGACGGATGCCCGTGCCCGGCAGCTGCTGCAGGCCTGCGTCATTGCCGGCATCGCGGTGCCGGAGCAAGTGGCGATCATCGGCATCGACAACGACCCGCTGGTGCGCATGCTGACCCGGATTCCGCTCAGTTCCGTGATCCAGGGAGCGCAGGAGATGGGGCGCACGGCGGCGCACTTGCTGGACCAGATGCTGCATGGCGTGCGCCTGTCGAATACGCGCATCCTGATGCCGCCAGCCGGCATCAATGTGTTTGCGTCGAGCCAGCACCAGCCGGTACGCCATCCGCATGTGGCGCGTGCCAAGCACTTCATCCGCCAATACGCCTGCCAGGGCATCAAGACCCACCAGGTGGCCGAATACGTGGGCGTGTCGCGCTCCTCGCTGGAAGCCTATTTCAGGCAGGAGCTCGGATGCAGCGTGCACGACCTGATCCTGCAATTCAAGCTCGATGCCGCCAAGGCGGGGCTGGAGTGCGGCGAGCGCAGCATCGCGGATGTGGCCCTCGGCTGCGGCTTCACCTCGACCCAGTACATGCACCTGGTCTTCAAGCGCGAGCTGGGCTGCACCCCGCGCGCCTACCGCGACAAAGTCATGGCAGACGCGGGATAAAGCAGTTTCACCGCCCCAAATGAAAAGGCCGCACATTTCGATGTGCGGCCTTTGTTTTTAGTGCCTGACCCTGCGGGTCAGGCACTGGTTTACCGGTTTGCTTACCAAAGCGTGCCGTACACAGTCGCCAGCGCCACCCCGATGATCGCCGAGCCGGCCAGGAAAGCGCCATCCACACGGAACAGCGAAGTATCCACATGCAGGTGCTTGACCGTACCATCGCGCTTGGCCTCAGCCAGCTTGCTGATCAGGACCATGCCTGCCACCACGAACCAGAACACGATGAACATGCGGTCCAGGAAGGGAATCTCGGCCACGCCAGCCTCGGTGACCTTGGCAAAGCCGATCGGCACCAGGAAGGACAGGTCCATCATGGTCGGCAGGAACTTCAGCACAATCGAGCCGGCCAGGCCGCCGACGGTGGCAAACATGGCAGCGCCGGAGGTGGTTTTCTTCCAGAAGAAGCCCATCAGGAACATGGCCAGGATGCCCGGCGAGACGAAGCCGGTGTATTCCTGGATGTACTGGAAGCCGCCTTTCTTGTCGATGCCAAGCAGCGGTGCAATCAGCACGGCTAGCGCCATCGACGCCACCACGCTGACGCGCCCGATCCACACCATGCGCTGTTCGGTGGCCTGCTTGTTGAAGGTCTTGTTGTAGATATCCAGCGTGAAGATGGTGGCGATACTGTTTGCCTTGCCGGCCAGCGAAGCCACCACGGCGGCGGTCAGCGCGGCAAACGCCACGCCCTTCAGGCCCGATGGCAGCAGGTTAAGCAGGACAGGGTAGGCGCGGTCCGGATTCAGTTCGCCGCCCTGGCGCATGGCATCGCCCAGCGCGCCGGATTTGTCCAGGGCATAGGCAGCGATACCAGGCAGCACCACGATCAAAGGCATCAGCAGCTTGAGGAAAGCCGCAAACAGCAGGCCTTTGCGGGCAGTCGGCAGGTCGGCGCCCAGGGCACGCTGGGTGATGTACTGGTTGCAGCCCCAGTAGTTCAGGTTGACGATCCACATGCCGCCCAGCAGGACCGACAGGCCTGGCAGGTCCATGTAGTTCGGGTCTTCGCGCTTCAGCACCATGTCGAAGTGGCCGCGCGCCACGCCGAACAGCTCGGACAGGCCGTCCAGCGCGCCATGCTTGCCCGCCAGGCCGGCAACCAGGTCGAGTGCCAGCCAGGTGGTCACCAGGCCGCCCACCACCAGGCAGGCCACCTGCACCACGTCGGTGTAGCCGATCACCTTCATGCCGCCCAGGGTGATGATGGCCGCAAATATGGCCAGGAACAGCATGCATGGCAGCAGCGCGATGCCCGACAGGCTGGAAATCGCCAGCGCGCCGAGGTAGAGGATCGAGGTCAGGTTGACCACCACGTACAGGCCAAGCCAGAACAGCGCCATGGTGGTTGCCACGGCCTTGCCGTAGCGCTGCTCGAGGAACTGCGGCATAGTGTAGATGCGATTCTTCAGGTACACCGGCATGAAGAACACGGCCACGATGACCAGGGTGGCGGCTGCCATCAGCTCATACACCGCAATGGCCATGCCGATCTTGTAACCGGAGCCGCTCATGCCGATGAACTGCTCGGCCGAGATGTTGGACGCGATCAGGGAGGCGCCAATGGCCCACCAGGTCAGCGAGCCTTCAGCCAGGAAGTAGTCGTGCGAAGCCTGGCCGGAACTGTTTTGCTTGCGGCGGTAGATCCAGATGCCGTAACTGGCGACGGCGATGAAGTAAATCAGGAAGACAATCAAGTCTAGGTTTGAAAAGGTACTCATGCGTTGCTCACGTGTGGAGGTTGTCTCTGGGCTGGGCTGGCGCCGTGGCCCTGTTATATTCAAGGTGCGCTCGCATTATTGCCCATTCCCTGGCGCCGCAGACGGCTTTGCGGGGCAGTTCGCCAGAATCGTTTCAAGCCTTGGTGATTTTAGTAATTGAATCCCCATGCCTCGGATAGCAGAATGGCATGGTGCCAATATCGTGTGCACAGGAAGCCGATCTTTTAATGATGACCAAACCCTTTTCCGGCTCCGCGCCAGAGGCGGACGAATACCGCTTGTTCACTCTCAGGAACGCCAACGACATGCTGGTCACGATCAGCGAACATGGCGCCGCCTTGTGTTCCTGGCGTGCGCCGGACCGCTATGGCCGCATGGCCGACGTGCTGCTGGAACCGGCGCGCCCCGCCAACCCCGCCCTGTGGCAAGGACGCCACGATGGCAGCGATGTCGTGCTGCTCCAGATGGGGCCCGGCAACGCAGTGGCGCAGATGGCGCGCTATCGCCTGGACGACGATGGCAGCCTGGTCGTCGAACACGAAGTCATGGCCATGGCGCCGGTGCCGTTCGACGTTGCCCTGAACCCCTGTTTCAACCTGAACGGCGGGGTTGCCGACGTCGGCGACCACATGGTGCAGATCGATGCCGATTACTACGTCGAGGTGGATGCCGTGGGCACGCCGGTTGGTGTCGCTGCGGTAGGCGGCACGGCTTTCGACTTCCGCCAGCCGGCCCCCATCGGTGCCCGCCTGCGCTGGCCCGATAGCCAGGTGCGCATGAAAGGCGGCTTCGATCACTGTTTCTTCGTGCGTAACCACTTTTCAGGCGGGCAGGGTGACTTGCGGGAGGTGGCGCGCGTATACGAGCCGGGTTCGGGGCGTTGCCTGCAGATCCACACCACCGAGACGGCCGTGCAGTTCCGCGCCAGCCACAAGGGAGGCTTCTGGCTGGAAGCCAAAGCGCATCCCGAGCTGACCAGCGCCGCCTGGCCGCAGATCATCGTCCTGCCGGGGCAGGTGTACCGGCAAACCACCGTCTACCGGCTCTCCTTGCAAATATGAGGGAGGGCTAGGCCGGTTTCAGGCCGCGGTAGGCGAACTGCCGCGCCCTGACTTCACCCGTTCCGGCGCTGTAGATGGCGACTTTCAGGCTCAGGAAACCGCCAAACACATTGTGGTGGAAGCCCGACACCTCCATTTGCCACGGATGCTTGATCCACTTCACGCCATCGAAGGAATAGTGGAAGGTGACAATGTTGCCGCGGTTGGCGAGCCTGATGTGGACGGTGCTGGCCTGGACTTTCTCCCGCATCCAGCCTTGTTCCTCGCTGCAGTGGTAGGTGAACATCTGCGTCGGGCTGAAACCAATGCCGCAGTAGCCGCGCTGGCTGTAATACAGCAGCAAGCCGCCTTGCGCGCCGTCAGCGATATCGAGCACCACCGAGGCCTCGTAGTCGCGGTCGCCCACCACGCAAGTCAGCGGCGAACAGTCGGAAGGCGAACTGCCTTTGCCCTTGATGGCCAGCCCTTTGCTGTCGTAGCGGGCGCGCGCCCTTTCGCCAGGGGCCGGGTCAAAGAAACTCCACTGGATGCCGAACCTGTCCGACGAAAAATCGTCGGACAGGGCCTGGCCGCTCGGCGAGGGCCGGCCGCCTTTTGGCTTGGGCAGGGCCTTCGACAAGGTGCCGCCGCGTGCGCGGAACCAGCCATCGCTGGTCCATTCAATCGGCTCGAGCAGGGCTTGGCGGCCAAGCGTGCGGAAGCCGTTTTCGTAAGCGTGGTACACCATCCACCAGTCGCCGCCCGGTCCTTCAATGACCGTGGCGTGGCCGCGCGACCACCAGGGTTCATCCGCGCTGCGGGTGCGCACGATCGGGTTGGCCGGGCAGTCCTGCCATGGCCCGTGGATCGAACGCGAACGCGCCGCGATTACCATGTGGCTGGTCGGCGGGCCTGACGTGCCGCCAACGGCGGTCACCAAGTAGAACCACTCGCCACGCCGGAACAGCTTGGGGCCTTCTGGCGCGAACATCTCCACGACCCAGTCTTCCGGATAGCGCCAGGGGTTGTAGACCTGCTCCAGCTGGCCGACGGTCGACAGGCCATCGTCGGCCAGGCCGATGCGGCGCACGCCGTTGAAGAACAGGTAGCGCTTGCCGTCCTCGCCGACCGCGTGGCCGGGATCGATGCAGCCTTTCAGCTTGAGGTCGAGCGGATCGCTCCACGGCCCGCGGATATTATCGGCATGGATGACGAAGATCGAATCGCCGGCCGGGATGTAGATGAAGTAGCGCCCATTGTGCTTGACCAGGTCCATCGCCCACACGGAGCCGAGTGGCTTGTTCAGCGCCGCGCAGATGGGAGCCCAGTTGACCAGGTCGCGCGAATGCCAGATAACGGCGCCGGGATAGGACAGGAAGGACGAGAACGTCATGTAGTAGTCGTCGCCATCCTTCAGGATGGTCGGGTCGGGGTGGTCGCCCGGCACAATTGGGTTGAGGTAGCTGCCATTGCCCAGGTCCGCCTTGCGCTGGCCTTCAATGCCATATGCCGCGCCGCGCCTGGCATCGGGCGCGCACGCAGCGCTGGCGCCCAACGGCGTGGCGGCGGCGCCCGCACCGGCCAGGGCCAGCTTGAGCAAGCCGCGCCGCCTGGCCGGATCGACCGCTGTTGAAGCTTTCTTCACTTGCCTGCGACCCTGGTAATGGATGGTGCCTTGCGCGACAGTTCGCTGTCGCCATTCACGGTCAGTTTTCCGGCAGCATCGTTCCATTGCAGCCTGGCCAGGGTGCCCTTGTTCTTCTCGTAGTCGTACGACACGCCATCGTCGTCGTACAGCGCGAACTCGCCATCCTTGCCTGGATAGACGCGGATTTCGCTGATCGCCTGCTTGCTCGCGGTCGACTGGATGTCGGCGCCCAGCGGCACGATGGAGCCGGCGCGCACGAAGACCGGGATCTGCTCGATCGGCGCTGCCACGCGCACCCAGCGGCCGCCGGCCAGCTTCTCGTTGGTCCAGAAGTTGTACCAGTCGCTGCCGGCCGGCAGGTAGACATCCTTCTCGGTCTGTCCCTGTTCCGTCACCGGGGCGACCAGGAAGGCCGGGCCGAACATGTACTGGGTGCCGATATTGGCCACCTTCGGATCGTTCGGGAAATTCATCCACAGTGGACGCATGAATGGTGCGCCGCTGTCGTACGTCGCCTTGGCCTGGCTGTAGATATAAGGGATCAACTGGTAGCGCAGGCGGTCGTAGCGCGCCATGACGGTTTCGGCCTGCTGGCCGAATTCCCAGATTTCGGCGTGCTTGCGGTCACCGTGCAGGCGCAGCGTCGGCAGGAAGGTGCCGTACTGGAACCAGCGGGTGAGCAATTCAGGATAGTCGTGGTTCTGGCCAATGGTCGCTTCGGCGCCGCGCGGGTCGAGCAGCGGCGGTTTGGTGGCGCCGGTGCTTTGTGGCAGCCATTGCCAGCCGCCGATGTCGTTGCCCCAGTAAGCGATGCCGGAGGCAGTCATGTTCAGGCCCGTTGGCACCTGGCGCGCCAGCGCTTCCCACGAAGGATGGATGTCCGAAGACCAGAACAGGGCGCCGGTGCGCTGCGAACCGAGGTAGGCGGCGCGCGACAGGATCAGGGCGCGCTTGTTCGGCTTCCAGGCGCGCATGCCCTGCTGCACGCTTTCCACGTGCAGCAGCGGGAACACATTGTGATACCGGTCGCCGGAGCCGATCGAATAGAAGTGGCCATCGGGTACCAGGTCCGGCTCGGTCTCGTCCAGCCAAGGGTAGTCGAAGCCCTGCGACAGCACGTTGTCGCGCATGCGCTCCCAGAACCATTGACGCGCCGCCGGATTGGTGGAGTCGATCAGGGCGCCGGCGCGGTCCGAGCGGAAGGGCAGGCCGTCGACCGTCTTGCCGTCCTTGTCCTTCAGGAAGTAGCCTTTCGCGTCCAGCTCATTGAAGTAGCGGCTGGAGGTTTCGAAGCGCGGCCAGACCGAGACGATCGACTGCATGCCCAGGTCGTGCAGTTCCTTGTTCATGGCTGCGGGGGCGGGGAATTGCGCCGGGTCGATATCGAGCTGGCCCATGCGGGTCCAGTAGAACCAGTCGACCACCATCACATCCAGCGGATACTTCTTTTGGCGGTAGGTGTTGGCGACGCGCAGGATTTCCTGCTGGCTTTCGTAGCGGGCCTTGGACTGGATCAGGCCGAAGGCTGCCTTGGGCGGGATCGGCGTTTTGCCTGTCACGCGGGCATAGCCGGAGTAGATCTCCTCGGGCGTGCTGCCGGTGATGACGAAGAAGCTGACACGCTCGCCCACGTTGGAGGAGAAGGAGGTGCGGCCATTGATGCCGCCAATGAAGCGGGTAGCGGAAGGATTGTCCCACACGATGCCATAGCCTTTGGATGACACCATGAATGGCACGCAAACGGTTTCGCCACCGGGGGCGTCGTACCAGTGCTTGCAGTCGAGCACACGGCCACGCAGGTCGAGCGGGCCGGTCGACTCCTGGTTCTGGCCCATGCCGTAATAGTGCTCGTCCGCCGGCGCGCTGAAGCTGGCGCTGGCCTGGTAGGTTTTCTCGCCGGCGACGGTTTGCGGCGCCAGGTCCCAGCCCGTCATGTCGAGCACCAGCTCGCCCTTGGCGTTGCGCACCTGCAGCGCGACCGGCGCCAGTTGCGGCGCGAAGTATTTTTCCATCTGGCTCGGCACGCGCGGCTGCGGGGCCGGGGCGACGCGCAGGTTCATTGCCGGAGACGCGAAGGTGTCGCCATCCTTGCCGCTGCTGTGGCGGAAAGCCGAATTGTCCGAGTTCTTCGGCAGGATGCCGTAGCCAGGACCCTTCAGGGCTTCGGCCTTGTCGGCGGCAATCGTGATATGGACCACGTTCGGCCCGTAAGCTTCTACCGAAACCCAGGCGCCATTGCGGTCAAGGGTGGTGATCGGTGCCGCCAGCGCCGATGCCGAGGCGCCCAGCGCCAAAGCGGAAATCGCAGCCGCCAATGGCTTGCGCTTGCAATGCAACTTCATGACATCTCCTGATTATTGTTGAATGAGTTTGTGTTCGAGCAGCCAGTCTTCGGCGCGGCGCGGCCAGTTCGATGCATTGCCGTTACCTGCGCGCATAGCCATGCCGTGGCCGCCGTGCTCGAACACCAGCAATTCGGCCGGCACGTGGGCACGGGTAAGGGCCTGGAAGTACTGGATGCTGTTGTCGGGCGGGACGGCGCCGTCGTCCTGGGAGTGAACCAGCAAGGTGGGGGGAGTCGCGGCGGTAACCTGCTTTTCGAGGGACATCAGCTGCACCAGCGATGCCGGCGGCTTGGCACCGAGCAGTGCCTTGCGCGAGCCATCATGTGAGGCCGGGCCTTCCATCGCGATCACCGGGTACATCAGGATGGCGAAATCTGGGCGTGCGCTGACAGCATCCAGTGCGTTGCCGGTGCGGCCGGCAGGGTGGGCGTACAGGGTGGAGGCGCTGGCTGCCAGGTGGCCACCGGCCGAGCTGCCCATTACGCCGATGCGGTCAGGCGCAACGCCGAACTTCTCGGCTTGCGAACGGACCAGGCGGATGGCGCGCAGCACGTCCTGCAAAGGCGCCGGGTGGCCGTAGTCGGACAGGCGGGACTTCAGCACGAAGGCGGTGATGCCAATGCTGGATAGCCATTGCGCATACTGCCGACCTTCTCGGGTGAAGGAGAGAAATTCATAGCTGCCGCCGGGGCAGATGATGACGGCGGTGCGGGCGGGGCGGTCGAAAGAGGCTGGATAGACTGTCAGCGAGGGCTGGCTGATATTGCTGATGCGCTCACCATCGGCGCGTTCGGGGCCGGGGTTGGGCCGGGCGTTCGGCACGCCTTCCGGCCACAGGGGCACAACGGTTTCTTGGGCGTGGGCGCCGCAGCCGGCGGCCAGCAACAGCAGGGCAAGTATCCATGCTCGCATAGCTTCTTATCTCCAGTATTTTTTTACAAACCGGACCATCTTTGCAGACTGCGCAAGGTGCCGCAATTACAAAAATCACCGAGCCGGTGAATGATTTACCGCAAGCGCGTAACGCGGGGCGTCATTCCTCCCAGCGCAAGTGGACAACCTTGTAGCCGTTGTCCTTGATGGCCTTGAGCAGGGCCGGCAACGCCTCGACGGTGGGCGGGTTCGCGTCGTGCATGAGGATGATGCCGCCGCCGGTTTGCCCCAGCCGCGCCACCAGGCGTTCGACCAGGGCGGCGCTGCGCATGTCGTTCGGCATGTAGTCGTCAATACCGAGGTCCACCGAGGCTACCGTCACGTTCTTTTCCTTGAGCGCCGCGAGGATCGGCGGCGTCTCCTCCAGGTATGGGAAGCGGTAGGCCGGCGGCGGGCCATCAAACACTTTGGTGAACGCCTGTATTCCCTTATCGAGATCCGCCAATTGCCCGGCTGGTGGCATCGCCCTCAATGATGGATGGGCGAAGCTGTGCAGGGCCGGGGTATGGCCGGCTTGTGCCACACGCTTGCCCAGTTCGGGGTGCTCGGCAAGGTTGGCACCGGTCATGAAGAAGGTCGCTTGCACGCATTGCGTCGACAGGATGTCCAGCACGCGCTCGATCAGGCCTGGCACGGGACCGTCGTCGAAGGTCAGCACCACCTCGCCTTTCTGCAAGGGTAGCGGCCCGTGCTGCACCTGGCCATAAGCCGCGAATTCGCGCTTGAGCGTCAGGGTGCGCGACGTGCCCAGGACATCTGCGGGGCACGCCATCGCGGCCAACGGGGCGGCCAGGCTTGCGCACAGCAGCAGGGAAAGAGAGTATTGCTTCATATGTACCTCAAAGTTTCAGGAACCAGCGGCGCCGGTAACAGGCCCACAGCACCAGGAACTGGAGCAGCAGGTAGAGCAGGCCAAAGGTGAACGAAGCCGCATAGGGATCGAGCACGCGGCTCAATGCCTCCTGTCCGGCGATCCGGATCGAAGCCGGGGTGTTGCCGGCCGCGCTCCAGTTGTAATCAAGCAGCGGGGCGACGAGGAAGCTGGTGATATAGGCCAGCAGGGGATTGGCGCCATAGACCTGCAAGGGGAACAGGAGCTGGCCGGACTTCGGGGTGCCGGCGAGTATTGTGAACGCGGACAAAAGGACCAGGGCAAAGCCGCCGCTGAACAGCGCGAAGGTCGCAGTGTAGATATTCTTGATGATCGGGCAGACCCCGCCCAGGGCTGTGGCCGCCGCCATCATGAGCACACCGCTTGCGAAGGCAGCGAGTGCAGGATGCTTAACCTTGCCGCTCCTGTTTGCGACACCGGCCAGCACACCGATCAGGATGCTGGCGCTGCTTGTGTAGGCATTGAGCAGGCCGTCCGGGTCGAACACGACCTTGCCTTCCACTGGCCACCAGATGAACATGTGCGGGACAGTGAATAGCAGGCGGTCGATATAGGCGGGCCAGCTTCCGACAGGGTCGAACCGTGGCGCGCCGAAGCCTGGCACTGGCACGTAATAGAGCAAGGCCCAATGGGAAAGCAGAATCAAGGCCGTCGCCGCGCCAATCAGGCGTGCATCGAACGCCGCGGCGCCACTGGACGTGCGCCGGGTCGCCAGCAGGACTACGGGCAGGGCCAGGGCGAAAGCCAGGCCGATTTTCTGCAGCACCCCGGGAATGCGCAAATGGGCGAGGTCGAAAGCGGGATAGGCATTCAGGAACAATCCGATCGCGACAAGCATCGCCGCGCGCCAGAGCCCGTGCCGCAGCAATGCCGCTTTAGACTGGCCTGCCGATATCCGGTGCGATAGCGAAAACGGCATCGCCGCTCCGATGCAGAACAGGAAGGCCGGCGCCACCATGTCGATCAGGCTGACGCCTTCCCATTTTGCATGGACCATCCACGCGTATTGCTTCTCCCACGCTCCGGGAGTGAGGTTGAACAGCATGCCGATGATGCTAAGGCCGCGCAGCCAGTCGAGCGCCTGCCAGCGCGCCACCGCGGTATTCGTCATCATTCCCCTTTCAGGTATTGCCACTCGACTGCGTCGGTTGCAGGGCCGGCGCTCACTTCTACCCGGTTGGAACCCGCGGCCAATTGCACTTGCCAGCGTGCGATGTGGCCCACGACGGCTTGCTCGCCCAGGTCGATGCCGTTGAGGCGCAGTCGGGCGCTGGGCTGGTTGCTATACACCTTGAGTTCCGTATTCGCCGTTGTGCGGGGCGTGTGGCGACGCGAAGTGATGTAGACCATGGGGCGCGAGCTCCAGTTGGCCTGGTACCAGTAGAAGGCGTCCTTCTTCACCTGCCGGTCGAAGCTCACCAGCCCCTTGTCGTTAAAGCCGGGGGTATCGCCTTCATTGCGTCCCGCCGATGGAAAATCAAAGCCGACCCAGACGAACGTCGCCCATAGCCATGGCCGTTCGGACAACTGGCGCCATGCCGCCTCGTGGTACAGGGCCTGGTACTGCTCGGGGTGCCAGCGTCCGGCGGGAAGCGGACGGCGGGGCGGGTCCTCCTGCTGTTGGACGCTGGCGCCCGCTCCGTACTCGCTGACTGCCTGCGGCGTGGCGGGGCGCTTCGCGTGGTTCGCGTCCAGGAAGGGACCAAGGTCGCCAAACTTCCCTTCGTACCAGCCGAAATAGACGTTCGAGCCGACGGCATCGGTGTGCGAAGCCTGCGCGCCGTCGATCGGGCCGCAGCAATTGGCGTAGACGGTCGGGCGAGATGGATCCTCCTGCCGCGCCATGCGCTGCAGCGAGGACAGGACACGCGCACTGGCAGCATCGCTCTGGTAAATCTCATTGCCCAGGCCCCACACCATGACCGAGGGATGATTGCTGTTCTGGCGCACCAGTTCGCGCAACTGCTGCGCGCTATTGGCGAGGAACGCATCGGAGCCGTTGACTGCGGCCGTCAGCGGCAACTCGGTCCAGACCAGCCATCCCGCGCGGTCGGCCAGGTCGTAGGCGCGCTGCGGATGCTGGTAATGTGCGAAACGCAGCCCGGTCACGCCGAGCTCGGACAGAATGCGGTAGTCGGCATCGATGTCCTGGTCGGTGGCAGCAATGCCTTTGCCGGGCAATGCAGTCTGGTGCACGTTGACCCCATGCACGCTGTAGCTCGCGCCGTTCAGCAGCAAACCTCGTTGCGGATCGAGCCGGATATCGCGGATGCCGACCGGGAACGAGAGCTGGTCAACCGTGGCTGGCTTGCTTCCGTCGATGGCTAGTTCGGCCTCGCTGGTGTAGAGATAGGGATCGCTTGCGCCTTGCCACAAATGCGGCGCCTCCAACGCGCCGGCAAGCGTCACTTCCGCATTGCTGCGGGCAGCAATGGTCACCTTCTTCTGCACCGTGGCGGCCACCCGCTGGCCTGCATCGCGCAAGCGTGCCGTGACGACTGCGTTCACGGCGCGATCGCGATCGTTGCGAAGGCGTGCGGTCCACGACAGCGCGGCATTCGAGGACGATACGCCAGCAGCCTTGAAATACACCCCGGGCCCGCCATCGTCCAGCATATCGAAATGAACATCGTTCGTTGTGACCAGGCGAACAGGCCGATACAGGCCGCCATGCATCGTGTAGTCGCCCGCCAGCGGCGCCAGGCCGGCATCCGGGCTGTTATCGACGAGGACGACGATGTCGTTGTCGCCGGCTTCCAGCAGGTCCGTCACATCGAAACGGAAGCGCGCGAAACCGCCGGCATGGCGTCCTGCCTGGCGGCCGTTGACCCAGGCTTGGGCGACAAACGCGGCGCCGTCGAACTCGAGGAAATGCCGTTTTGCGTCGCGCTTTTGCGACAGGTGAAGCGTGCGCCGATACCACGACGGTCCGCGGTAGGCATCGAAACCATGGGGCAGGGTGACCGGCTGCCACCCGTGGTCGCCCGTCTTGTAAAAGAACCATCCCGCGTCCAGCGCAAGCAACTGGCGTCCCTGCGCGAAGGCAGTGGAGGATGCGAGCAATGCAAGGCAAAACCATAGGGTTAGTTTATTCATAAGTGATGCATTGTCCACGCCTGCGGGGCGCGCATCAATTACCCTGCGAGATTTCATTGAGCGCCTTGGTGTTTTTCACAATTGCGCCGTTCCTGCCCCGCCTTGCAAAATCCCTTCGCATAAGGAGCCGATCCTGCATAGATCGCACAGGGAGACGAGGATGAATACTGCATACAAGCGCATTGTGGTGGTAGGCGGCGGTTCGGCCGGCTGGATGGCGGCAACTGCCCTGGCGACCGCTCTGCCAGCCAGTTCGGTGGAACTGGTCGAATCGGAGGAAATCGGGATCGTCGGCGTCGGCGAGGCGACCTTTCCGTCGATCCGCACATTCCACAAACTGCTGGGAATCGACGAAGCGCAATTCTTGCGCGCCACGAACGGCACATACAAACTGGGCATCGAATTCCGCGACTGGCGGACGGTCGGTGAGAACTATTTCCACACCTTCGGCGATATCGGCGGCTTGAGCGGACCGCGTTCACTCTGGGGACAGTACCGCCGCGTCGGCGATGCCGGCCTGGGCGTCCTGGGAGAGCAATGCCTGCCAAGCGTGATGGCCAGGGAAGGGCGCTTCCAGCTGGCTGCATCGGAAGCGCAGCAGCAGTTCAGCTACGCATACCATTTTGATGCCATGCTGTATGCCACTTTCCTGCGCGAGTTGGCGCTGAAACGGGGAGTGCGGCGCACCGAAGGGCGCATTGTGCATGTGGCGCGCGCTGCGGATGGCAGCATCGCGCAACTGAAGCTGGAAGACGGGCGCGTGGTCGAGGGCGACCTGTTCGTCGATTGCTCCGGCTTTGCCTCTCTGCTGCTTGGCCGCACGCTGGAAGAGCGCTTCGTCGACTTTGGCCGCTGGCTGCCGGTGGACCGCGCCTGGGCCTGTCCTTCCGAGCGCAGCGGACCGGAACTGGCGCCGTACACACGCGCCACAGCGCTGGAAGCTGGCTGGGCGTGGCGCATCCCGCTGCGCAACCGCACCGGCCATGGCCACGTGTTCTCCAGCCGCTATATCGACGAGGAGCGCGCCCGCGAACAATTGATGCAGCAGCTGGACGGAGCGCCGGTGGCGGAACCGCGCCTGCTGCGTTTTGCCACCGGTCACCGCCAGCGCTTCTGGGTGCACAACGTGGTTGCGCTGGGCCTGTCCTCGGGCTTCCTGGAGCCGCTGGAATCAACCAGCATCTTCCTTGTGCAGAGTGGCCTGGGGCGCCTGATCGAGATGCTGCTGCCGGGCGCACGACCCGCGCCGGTGGAGATTGCCGCATACAACACCGGCATGCTGCGCCAGTTCGAGCGCGTGCGCGACTTCATCATCCTCCATTACTGCCTGACGGCGCGCCGCGACAGCCAGTTGTGGCGCGACATGGCGAGCATGGATCTGCCGGAAACGCTGGCCTTCAAGATCCACGCATGGCGCCAGTCCGGGACGCTGCACCAGTACGACGAGGAAGGCTTCGATGCCACCAGCTGGCTGGCGATCCACGCCGGCATGGGGCACTGGCCCGAGCGCGCCGACCCTTCGCTGCGCGACATTTCGCAGGAAGACGCCTTGCGCGCACTGCGCTTCCGGCGCGACAGCATCGCCGCCACCGTGGCCGGCATGCCCACACACCAGGATTATTTGCAAAGCGTGCTGGCACGCTGGCCACAGGAAGTCTGATGAAACGACGAGACATATTGAAGCACATGGGAGCAGCCGTACCTGCAGCCGCAATTTCCGGTGTGGCGCGCGCAGCAGCCGACACCTTGGCGCCGGGCGCAACGACACCAATCGCATCAGGCCCCTTCAAACCTGAATGGGAATCCCTGGGCAAGTACCAGGTACCCGAATGGTTCCGCAACGCCAAGTTCGGCATCTGGGCGCACTGGGGCCCGCAATGCGCACCGGAATTCGGCGACTGGTACGGTCGCCTGATGTACGAAGAGGGCAGCGACGCCTATCGCTACCACTTGAAGAAATACGGCCATCCGTCGCAAGTGGGCTTCAAGGATGTCATTCACCGGTGGAAGGCCGAGAACTGGGATCCGGACAGCCTGCTCGCCTTGTACAAGAAAGCAGGCGCGAAATATTTTGTCGCCCTGGCCAACCACCACGACAACTTCGATACCTACAACAGCCGCTACCAGCCGGAATGGAACTCGACCCGCATTGGTCCGGGCCAGGACTTGATCGCCGGCTGGAGCAAGGCCGCCCGCGCCAACGGCCTGCGTTTTGGCGTCAGCGTGCACGCCGCCCATGCCTGGACCTGGTATGAACTGGCGCAGCGTTCGGACAAGAGCGGCCCCTACGCCGGCATTCCGTATGACGGCAACCTGACCCGCCTCGATGGCCTTGGAAAATGGTGGGAAGGCATCGACCCGCAAGCACTGTATGCGCAGCGCCATCCACTGAGCAAGGCCGAAGGCGACGGCGGCGTGAATCACGAGCAATGGCATTGGGGCGGCGGCGCCGCGATTCCGGACAAGGCCTACTGTGACAAGTTCTTCGACCGCACGCGCGACCTGATCGATACCTACGATCCGGACCTGGTGTACTACGACGATACCGTGCTGCCCCTGTACCCGTTCAGCGACGTCGGCCTGCGCCTGGCGGCCCATATGTACAACCGCAGCATCGCCACCAAGGGCAAGCTGGAAGCGGTCGTCAACGGCAAGATCCTCAATGAACAGCAGCGCCGCAGCATGGTGTGGGATATCGAGCGCGGCCAGAGCAACAGGATTGAAGAACTGCCATGGCAGACCTGTACCTGCATCGGCAGCTGGCACTACGACCGCCGCATCTACGACAACCGCGCCTACAAGAGCGCGCAGACCGTGGTGCATACGCTGATCGACGTAGTCAGCAAGAACGGCAACCTGTTGCTCAGCGTTCCGGTGCGCTCCAACGGCACCATCGATTCGCAGGAAACTGCGATCGTTGAGGAAATCGGACGCTGGATGGCGCGCAACGGCGAGGCCATTTACGACACGCGCCCCTGGGCCGTGTTTGGCGAAGGGCCGGTGATGGAAGAGGCGGCCGCGCCAATGTCTGGCGCAGGCTTCAATGAAGGCAAGGGCAAGCCATTTTCGTCTGCCGATATACGCTTTACCGCCAAGGGCGATGCGGTATATGCCTTCGTGATGGGCTGGCCGCAGGATGGCAAGGTGCTGGTCAATGCCCTGCGCGCTGCAACGCCGCACCTGAAGAAACGCATTGCGCGCGTTGAGCTGGTGAGCACTGGCCGCCCGCTGGCTTTCCGCCAGGGCGCCGAAGGCTTGCTGGTCACAATGCCGGCCTACAAGCCTGCGCTGGCTTACGCCAGCGTGCTGAAGATCACCTGAGAAAGCGCCTTTACATATTTTCGTTTGTTGCATTGGTGATTTTCGCAATTGCCGCTGAATTGACCCAGAGGCAGAATGGTTTGCCCGGCAGACGATACAAAACAGATAAGCGGAAATATCAACGCAGCGCGGGCCCCGGGCTTATCCCGCCAGGCACTCCAAAGTAATGCGCAGCTCACGCTCCTGTACGGCAGCATGGCCGAGCCATATGAGCACACGGTGAGTAACCAATACCTTAGAACGAGAGGATTCAGAGTGAGACACTTGAGGAAGACAGCGATTGCCGCGGCCGCGGCCCACATTGCACTGCTGGCGAGCGGCGCCGCGCTGGCGCAAACGGCGCCTGCCGGCAATGGCAATGGCAATGGGCCCACCGTTGTGGTCGTGGGCCAGCGTGCCGCGCTGGAAACGGCACAGAAGATCAAACAGAATTCCGACGAGATCGTCGATTCGATCGTGGCCGACGACATCGGCAAATTGCCTGACCGCTCGGTGACCGAAGTATTGCAGCGCATTCCAGGCGTGAGCATCGACCGCACCATGAACCGCGCGGACCCGATGCAAGGCCTGGGTGACGGCATCCAGCACTTTGCCGCAGAAGGCACTGGCGTGTCGGTGCGTGGCTTGAGCTATGTTCGCTCGGAATTGAACGGGCGCGATTCGTTCTCCGCCAACGGCGGCCGTGCGCTGAGCTTCGAAGACGTGCCGCCCGAGCTGATGGCTGGCGTCGACGTGTACAAGAACCCATCCGCCGAGCAGATCGAAGGCGCGGTAGGCGGCCTGGTCAACCTGCGCACCGCCATGCCGTTCGACTTCAAGGGCTTCAAGTCCGCGCTGTCGGTCGAAGGCTCGCGCGCCAGCCGCAGCGGCAAGAACAAGCCGGCGGTATCCGGCCTGGTGTCGAACCGTTGGGATACCCCGATCGGCCAGGTCGGCGCTCTGCTCGACCTGTCGCATTCGGAGATTTCCACCGCCAGCGATGCCATGGGCGTCAGCAACTACCTGCCGCGCACCGATATCGATCCTGGCCAGATGCGCTGGATCAGCCCCGGCGCCAGCTGGAATTCGAACACCTTCGACCGCACCCGCCAAGGTATTTATGGCGCCCTGCAATGGAAGAAGGACAATCTCTCGTCCGGCCTGACTTACTTCAAATCGAAGTACAAGATCCACACGGAAGAGAGCGGGTTCTTCATGACCACCACGGCTTCGACCCTTACCGTCGATCCGGGTGCGACTTACGATGAACATGGGGCCCTGTTGACGGGCGTGTTGCGCAATCCGACCGATGGCGGCTTCGGCCTGAGCAACGGCATCGGTTTCGGCACCGACGCGCGTATCACCGCACGCAAGGCCGACACCTCAGACCTGTCCTGGAACGGCCAGTGGCGCGCGTCCGACCAGTGGGTGTTCAAGGCGGACTTGCAGCACACCCGTGCCACCACCAGGGGCTTTGACAATACGGTTGGCCTGGGCGGCTTCATGCCCAAGGAAACGATGGACTTGAGGACTTCGCCGCCGACCTACACCTTCGACGCCGGCGACCGCGCCTGGCTGGCCGACCCTTCCCACTACTACTGGAGCTTCGCCCAGGAACACCGTGACAAGGCGGTGGCAACGCAGAATGCGGCGCGCCTTGACGCCAAGTTCATTTTCGATTCGCCAGTGCTGCAGGACCTGCGTTTCGGTGTACGCGCTACCAAGCGTGACGCGCTGACCAACCGTACCCATGGCGGCAATGGCGGCAACGAATGGCAGAACATTACGCAACCCTGGTCGGTCGGCAACAGCTGGCAGCCATACAGCCAGTTCGCTGTCCTGACCGATCCGCGCCTGGGGCAGAACTACAATACGCACACCTTCGGCCAGTTCTTCAACGGCAAGCTGCCTGCGCCGCCGACGATTGTCGTGCCGACCCCGGCCACCGTTGCCGGCTCCTACGATGCCACGCCGGCTATGTTCCAGGAACTGCACGGCTACGCCAATTATTTCTGCGCCAACCCAGGGCCGACCGGCGATTGCACCAACTGGAAACCTTCGCCATTCGGCGGGCCGAGCGATACCAACGAGCAGCACGAGCGCACCAAGGCGGCGTACGCCCAGTTGCGTTTCGCTTTCGACAGCCTGCCTTACCCGGTCGATGGCAATATCGGCACGCGCGTCGTGAGAACGCAAGCCAAGGCAGTTGGCATGTTCCTGTTCAGCCCTCCAACGGGAACCCAGCCGCCGGGCGTGCCGGTCATTGCGGAGATGGAAGAGAAACGCACCGTCGAGCATAACTACACCAACGTCCTGCCAAGCCTGAACCTGCGCATGAAGGTTGGCAGCGATTTGCAGTTCCGCTTCGCTGCGTCGAAAGGCATGACGCGGCCGGACTTCTACATGATGCAGCAGTACACCACGCTGGAACAGAAGGTGAACACGCACACCGACCCGGTGAGCAACCAGCCGGTGCTCGATTCGATCGACTACAAGGGCAATGCCAACGGCAACCCGATGCTCAAGCCGACCACGTCGAACAACCTGGACCTGACGGCAGAGTGGTATGGCAGCCATGGCAGTTCGTTGACGCTGTCGGTGTTCAACAAGCGGCTCAAGGACATCATCATCAACCGCACGTCGTTCTATACGCTGACCGACAGCGCTGGCACGGCACATGATTTCCTGACCACCGGACCGGTGAACGGCGCCGAAGGCCGCGCCCGCGGTGCTGAAATCGGATTCCAGCACTATTTCGACAAGCTGCCAGGCTGGTTCTCGGGCATTGGCGTCTCGGGCAACTACACCTATATCGACAGCAAGCTGGACATGCACGCACCGACCGGCCTGTGGTGCACGCCGAAGGGCACGCTGGAAGCCAATACCCTGCGTGACCTGGCCGGTTGCGATACCGATGGCCGTGTGATCGGCAACATGCCGCTGACGGGCATGTCGAAGAACGCGTACAACCTGGCCCTGCTGTACGACAAGGGACCGTGGTCGGCGCGCCTGGCCTACAGCTGGCGTTCGAAGTACCTGCAAGTGATCAACGCGTACGGCAGCAATGGCACCGATGGTATCGACCAGAATCCGGATAGCCCGAACAAGGGCCAACTGAATTCGGTGAACTACGCACTGCCGGTGTGGGGCGGCGCCTATGGCCAGCTGGACCTGGGTCTGCAGTACAAGGTGACCGACAACCTGACCGTGGCCTTCAACGTTGGCAATGTGAACAACGCCATGTACAAGCAGTACGTACAGCAGCACATCGGCATGAAGGAGCACTTTGCCAACTTCACCGGCCGCAGCTACTACCTGCAAGCCCGCTACTCGTTCTAAGATGGACTGGCAGCACGCCCCAGCGGCGTGCTGCCTTTTTGCGATGGATGGAGCATGAAAAAAATTCACAGCCGCCTCATGGCGGCGTTTTGCTTGATGGCTGCGCTGGCCGCGAATGCGAATGCCGGCCCGGCGCCGATTCCGCAGCTGGCACATAAAGACGGGCGCTATGCACTGCTGGTCGACGGCAAACCCTTCACCATACTGGGCGTGCAGGCGCATAACTCGAGCAACTATCCGGCCGCCCTGGGCAAGGTCTGGGCGGCAGCAAAAGATGCACATGCCAATACGGTCGAGATCCCGGTGGCCTGGGAACAGGTCGAACCGGCCGAAGGCAGGTTTGATTTCAGCTACGTCGACACGCTGGTCGCGCAGGCGCGCCAGAACAAGATGCGCCTGGTCCTGCTGTGGTTTGGCACCTGGAAGAACACCGGTCCGCAGTACACGCCGGAGTGGGTGAAATTCGATAACCAGCGCTTCCCGCGCATGGTGGGCAAGGAAGGGAAGGTGATCTACTGCTTGTCGCCGTTTGGCGAGCAGACCTTGCAGGCCGATAAGAAGGCCTTTGTCGCGCTGATGGAGCACCTGAAGAAGATCGACGCTGCGCAGCGCACCGTGATCATGGTGCAGGTCGAAAACGAGGTGGGCACTTACGGCACCGTGCGCGACTTCGGAGCGAAGGCGGAGGCAGTCTTCCGCCAGCCGGTGCCCCCGGCTGTCCTGGCGCGCAAGAAAGCACCTGTCCCGGGCGCCGCCAGCGGCACCTGGGCGGAGGTGTACGGCGCCTACGCCGACGAGTACTTCCATGCCTACGCTGTCGCCAGCTATATCGAGACGCTGGCCAAAGCCGGGCGTGCGGTGTACGACCTGCCGATGTACGTCAACAATGCATTGCGCGATCCGATCGAGCCGGTGGGGCCGTGGAAGGGCAATTTCGCCAGCGGCGGACCGACTTTTGACGTGATCGATATCTACAAGGCCGCTGCGCCGCATATCGACATTGCCGCGCCGGACATCTATTCGCCTGAATCCAACAAGGTGGGCGCCACGCTGTCCCTGTTCCAGCGGCCGGACAATGCGTTGTTCGTGCCTGAGATGGGCAACGCCGCGGGGTATGCACGGTATGTCTACCAGATCCTGGGCCGCGGCGCGATCGGCGTTGCGCCATTCGGCATCGACTATGCCGACTACAGCAACTATCCGCTCGGATCGAAGCTGAAGGACAAGGCTATGGCCGAACCTTTCGGCAAGGTCTACGCCGCGTTCAGCCCGATGCAGGGACAGTGGGCGCAGTGGGCGCTGGAAGGGCGTACCTTCGGCATTGCCGAGGCCGAAGACCGCAAGCCGCAAACCTTCGACGCGAAGGGCTGGACAATCAAGGCATCCTTCCGCGAATGGCAGTTCGGGACAGCCAGCGGCGACGATCGTCCGGCCGGCACCGAAACGCCCAACGGCGGCGCGGCCCTGGCGCAGGTGGCGGACAACGAGTTCGTGGTGATCGGCCAGAATATACGGCTGGCCTTCGAGGGCGCCGGCGCGAATGCCGGCAAGCCATCGATGTACGCCCGTGTCGAAGAGGGCTATTTCGACAAGGCCGGCAAGTGGATCATGGAGCGCAACTGGAACGGCGACCAGACCGACTATGGCATCAATCTGACCGCCAACCCTACGGTACTGAAGATCCGTCTGGGCACTTATTGAAGGGAGAACAGGCATGCAAGGTAAGCCGATCCGAAAAATCGTCATCGGCGGCGGCGGTACTGCCGGCTGGATGAGCGCCGCGCCGCTGGCGCTCAAGCTTGGCAAGGCCTGCGAGATTGTGCTGGTCGAATCGCCGGAAATCGGCACGGTGGGTGTGGGCGAAGCGACACTGCCCACCATCCGCTATTTCAACCATGCGCTGGGACTGGACGACGCCGATTTCGTGCGCAAGACGCAAGCCACCTTCAAGCTCGGCATCGAGTTCAAGGACTGGGGCCATCTCGGCAATCGCTTCTTCCACGGCTTCGGCGATTTCGGACCCGCCATCGAAAACCGTTCGCCGGTGACCTATTGGCTTCGGCTGGCCCGCGAATTCAAGGATATGCCATCCTATGAGGAATGGTCGACGGCGACGGCAATGGCGCGCAACAACCGCTTCATGGAGCCCTATGGCGACCAGCCTGCGGTCACCAACGCCTTTTCCTATGCTTACCATTTCGATGCCAGCCTGTACGCAGCCTACCTGCGCGACTACGCAAGGGAACGCGGCGTGCAGCGCGTCGAAGGCAAGATCAACGAAGTGGAACAGCACCCGGAGACCGGCTTCATCACGGCGCTCAAGCTGGAAGACGGCCGCCGCATCGAGGGCGACCTGTTCATCGACTGCTCCGGCTTCCGCGGCCTGCTGATCGAAGGCGTCTACAAGGCCGGCTACGACGACTGGAGCGCCATGCTGCCGTGTAACAGCGCACAGGCCGTTCCATGCGAAAAAGTGGAGCCGCTCACGCCTTACACCACGTCGACCGCGCGCAGCGCAGGCTGGACCTGGCGCATTCCGCTGCAGCACCGTACCGGCAACGGCCATGTGTACTGCAACGGTTTCACCAGCGATGAAGAAGCAGGACGCGTGCTGCTGGATGGCCTGGATGGCAAGGCGCTGGACAGTCCGCGCCAGCTACGTTTTACCACTGGCCGCCGCCGCAAGTCCTGGATCAAGAATTGCGTCGCCGTCGGCTTGTCCAGCGGCTTCCTGGAACCGCTGGAGTCGACCAGCATCAACATCATCGAAAACTCAGTTGGCTGGCTGCTGCAGTATTTCCCCGACCTCGACTTCCGCCCCGAGCTGGCCGACGAATTCAACCGGCTGGTGACGCAGCGCTATGAATACGTGCGCGACTTCATCATCCTGCATTACAAAGCCACCCAGCGCAGCGATTCCGAATTCTGGCGCTACTGCGCCAACATGGCCATTCCGGACACGCTGCGCCACCAGGTCGACCTGTTCCGCGCGACTGGCCGGGTCACCCTCTACGACGCGGAGGGTTTCGGCGTCGCCTCCCATATATCGATCATGATGGGACTTGGCATCGTTCCTGAGGCCTACGACCCGCTGGTCGACCTGATGGATATCCAGCGCCTGCGCGAGCACTTCTCCCGGGTGCACGATTCGATCAGCCGGGCGGTTGCAGCCATGCCCGGGCATGGCCAGTACATTGCCCGGCTGGCAGAGGGAAAATGAGCGGCGCCCGTGCGCGGAATCATGAGCCGGATTGGTGAGTTTCATAATTGCGGATGCCACGCGCACAGGGCAACATTCCATTCGTCAATCATCTAACGCAGACAGGGAGAAGATTCAAGTGACGAATGCAATGCTGCCCGACGACGTGGAACGGGCACTGCTGGTAGGGCGGGTATGGCGCGAAGGTGCCGGACCAGCCGTCGTGGTAGTGCGCCAGGGCGAAGTCTTCGACATTACGCGGACCGTGCCGACGGTTTCCGCCTTGCTGGAGCGTCCCGACCTGCAACAGCTGGTGCTGCAAAGCCCGGGTGAATCGCTCGGCCCGGTGCGCGAACTGATGGAAGATCCGGCCGCTCGCGGCGTGCGCATGCTGGCGCCATGCGACCTGCAGGCGATCAAGGCTTGCGGCGTCACCTTCGCTGTCAGCCTGCTGGAACGCGTGATCGAAGAACGCGCCAAGGGCGATCCGGCCCGCGCAGCCGGCCTGCGCCGGGAAATCCAGTCGCGCATTGGCGCCGACCTCTCGGAAATCCGCCCCGGCTCCGGCGAAGCCATGCGCCTGAAGGAAGACCTGGTGGCGCAGGGCCTGTGGTCGCAGTACATGGAAGTGGGCATTGGCCCGGACGCCGAAGTGTTCACCAAATCGCAGCCGATGTCGGCGGTCGGCCATGGCGACGCAGTTGGCCTGCACCCAGCCTCGAAATGGAATAATCCCGAGCCGGAAATCGTGCTGGCCGTGAATAGCGCCGGCGTGGCGCTGGGCGCTACCCTGGGCAATGACGTCAACCTGCGCGACATCGAAGGCCGCAGCGCACTGCTGCTGGGCAAGGCCAAGGACAATAACGCTTCGTGCGCGATCGGCCCCTTCATCCGCCTGTTCGACCAGCACTTTACCGTGGACACCATCCGCAATGCCGAAGTGAGCCTGCTGATCGAAGGCGAAGATGGCTTCCAGCTGGCCGGCACCAGCCGCATGCGCGAAATCAGCCGCGACCCGCTCGACCTGGTAGCCCAGACTTGTGGCAAGCACCACCAGTATCCCGACGGCTTCATGCTCTTCCTCGGCACCATGTTCTCGCCCACCAAGGACCGTGGCGCGGCCGGCGGCGGCTTTACCCATCACCTGGGTGACCGCGTCAGCATCAGCAGCCCGTCGCTGGGCACCCTGGTGAACCAGGTGCAGCGCAGCGACCAGCTGCCGCCATGGACCTTTGGCGTGCGCGCGCTGTACAGCAACCTGGCCCAGCGCGGCATCGCCATCGGGGAGTAAGCATGGCGGAACAAGCAATGGAGTACGCTCGCTATGCAGACCTGGCGGGCAAACTGGTGGTCGTGACGGGCGGCGGCACCGGCATCGGTGCGGCCATCGTTGATGCCTTCGCAGGGCAGGGGGCGCGAGTTGTGTTCCTCGATGTCCAGGACGGACCTTCGCAGGAACTGGCGGCAAGCCTGGCGGCCAGTGCCCATCCCCCGCGCTTCTACCGCTGCGACCTGACGGACCTGGACCAGCTTGGCGCTGTGTTCGCCGAAATCGAGCGCGAATATGGCGCGGCCGACATCCTCGTCAACAATGCCGCCAATGACAAGCGCCACCAGCCGCTGGACGTCACCGCGCAGTATTGGGACGACAGCCTGGCGGTCAACCTGCGCCACCAGTTCTTCTGCGCGCAGGCCGTGACTCCCGGCATGAAGGCAAAGGGCGGCGGCGTGATCCTGAATTTCGGCTCCATCTCCTGGCACCTGGCGTTGCCTGAACTGACCTTGTACATGACTGCCAAGGCGGCCATCGAAGGCATGACCCGCGGCCTGGCGCGCGACCTGGGACCGCACGGCATCCGCGTCAACTGCATCGTGCCGGGCGCCGTCAACACGCCACGCCAGATGGCATTGTGGCAAACTCCGGAGAGCGAAGCGGCGATCCTGGCAGCGCAGTGCCTGCCGCAGCGCGTGCAGCCCGATGATGTGGCTGCACTTACACTGTTCCTCGCTTCGGCCAACGCTGGCCGCTGCAGCGGACGCGAATACTTTGTCGATGCAGGATGGTACGGCGCATGAAGAACAACCGACGATTCCGGTCCCAGGACTGGTTTGACAATCCAGAGCGCATCGACATGACCGCGCTGTACCTCGAGCGTTTCATGAACTATGGGATCACCGCCGAAGAACTGCGGTCGGGACGTCCCATTATCGGCATCGCGCAAAGCGGCAGCGATATCAATCCCTGCAACCGCATCCACCTCGAGCTGGCCAAGCGCGTGCGCGAAGGCATCCGCGACGCGGGCGGCATCCCGATGGAATTCCCGGTCCATCCGACCTTCGAAAACTGCCGCCGGCCGACCGCCGCCATCGACCGCAACCTGGCCTACCTGGGCCTGGTAGAGATCCTGCATGGCTATCCGATCGACGCCGTGGTGCTGATGACCGGCTGCGACAAGAGCACGCCATCGCAGCTGATGGCGGCCGCCACGGTCGACCTGCCGGCCATCGTGCTGTCGGGTGGCCCGATGCTCGACGGCTGGTTCGAAGGTGAACTGGTCGGCTCCGGCGCGGCGATCTGGAAAGGGCGCCGCATGCTGGCGGCAGGCCAGATCAACGAAGATAAGTTCCTGCAGATCGCGACTGCGTCGGCGCCATCATCCGGGCACTGCAACACCATGGGCACGGCATCGACCATGAATGCAATTGCCGAAGCGCTTGGCATGTCGCTGACCGGCTGCTCAGCGATTCCTGCACCGTACCGCGAGCGTGGCCAGGTCGCTTATGAAACCGGCCGCCGTATCGTGGCACTGGCGCACGAAGACCTGCGCCCATCCAAGGTGATGACGCGCGGTGCTTTCCTCGACGCGATCGTGGTCAACGCTGCCATTGGCGGCTCCACCAACGCGCAGCCCCACATCATGGCCATGGCGCGCCATGCCGGCGTCGACATCACGCCGGAAGACTGGATGCGTTACGGTTACGACGTGCCCTTGCTGTTGAACATGCAGCCGGCCGGGAAGTACCTGGGCGAGCGCTTCCACCGCGCCGGCGGCGTGCCGGCCATCATGTGGGAGCTGCTGCAAGCGGGCCGCCTGCGCGCAGACCGCCCAACGGTGACGGGCCTCAGCATGGCCGCCAACCTGGAAGGCCGGGCTACCAGCGACCGCGAGATGATCCGTCCGTTCGACCAGCCGCTGAAGCAGCAGGCTGGCTTCCTGGTCCTGAAGGGGAACCTGTTCGACTTCGCCATCATGAAGACCAGCGTGATCTCGGAAGCATTCCGCCAGCGCTACCTGTCGACGCCGGGCCAGGAAGGCATTTTCGAATGCCGCGCCGTGGTGTTCGACGGTTCCGACGACTACCACGCCCGCATCAACGATCCGGCGCTGGAAATCGATGCGCGCACCATGCTGGTCATCCGCGGCTCGGGTCCGATCGGCTGGCCAGGATCGGCGGAAGTGGTCAATATGCAGCCGCCGGACGCGCTGATCAAGCAGGGCATCACCGCCTTGCCGACGCTGGGTGACGGCCGCCAGTCCGGGACCTCGGACAGCCCATCGATCCTGAACGCCTCGCCGGAAAGTGCAGCAGGCGGCAATCTTGCATGGCTGCGCACCGGCGACATGGTCCGTGTCGACCTGAATACCGGCAGCTGTAATGTGCTGGTCAGCGATGAGGAATTCGCCGAGCGTAAAAAGCTGGCGCCGCCCCCGGTTCCGCCAAGCCAGACCCCGTGGCAGGAAATTTATCGCGCCACCGTCGGCCAGTTACAATCCGGTGCATGCATGGAGCTGGCTGTATCCTACCGTGGGGTAGGGCAGGACCTGCCGCGCCATAACCATTAAGCCGCTCGCGGCAGCCGGAGGAATGAAATGAGCAATCCAAACGCAGTGGCTTCGGGCGCAGCGGCGGCATCGTCGGTGCACGCGCTCGAACATACGCTGTTCTTTGTGCTGCTGCAGCTGGTCATCATCGTGGTGGTCGCGCGGATCGCGGGCCAGCTTGCGCGAAAATTCGGGCAGCCCCGCGCTGTGGGCGAAATGATCGCCGGCCTGCTCCTGGGACCTTCCTTGCTGGGGCATTTGTTCCCGGAGGTGTCGAAGTTCCTGTTCCAGAGCGCGCCATCCCTGCCGATCAGCATCATCAGCCAGATCGGCCTGATCCTGCTGATGTTCCAGATCGGGATGGATTTCGAGTTTTCGCATCTGACCGACAAGCGTAATCGCAAGGCGGTCAGCTGGATTTCGCTCTTTTCCATTGGCCTGCCATTCGCACTCGGCGTAGGCCTGGGCGCCTGGTCCGCCCCGGAACTGGCGCCGGACGTGCCAGTCCTGCCATATTGCCTTTTCGTAGGCGTTGCACTGTCGATCACCGCAGTCCCCATCCTGGGCCGGATCATGGCCGAATACGGATTGACCCGCACCCACGTGGGCGCCATCGCCATCAGCGCGGCTGCGGTGAACGATGTCGTAGGCTGGATCCTGCTGGCGGTGATTTCTTCGCTGGCCGTGGGCGAATTCAGGCTGGAGACAACCCTTATGCAGCTGGGTTTCCTGGTCCTGTATGTGGCGGTCTGCTGGCTGCTGGTGCGCCCGGCGCTGCGCTGGCTGATGAAGAAATACACGTTTGAGCAGAAACGCGTCAACGGCGACCTCATGGCCGTGATGTTTGCCCTCATCTTCACTTCCGCGATGGCGACGTTCAAGATCGGCATTTTTGCCATCTTCGGCGGCTTCATGATGGGCGTGCTGGTGCACGATAACCATGCCTTCGTCGAATCGTGGAAGAAGTCGGTCGGCGATTTCGTGATGGTCTTCTTCCTGCCGATTTTCTTCACCTACAGCGGCCTGCGTACCAACATCGCCGGCCTGGACTCGCTCGGGCTGTGGCTGTGGTGCTTCGTATTCCTGGCGGCGGCCACCTTCGGCAAGCTTGGCGGCGGCTTCGCGGGCGCCCGCCTGGGGGGCTTGAACTTCAGCGAGAGCAGCACGATTGGCGCCCTGATGAATACACGTGCACTGATGGAACTGATCGTGCTGAATATCGGTTTCGACCTGGGCTTCATCCCACGCGACGTGTTCACCATGCTGGTCATCATGGCCATCGCAACGACCATCATGACCGGACCGGCGCTGAGGAACCGCTTGCCGCGCATGGGGCACATGATTCCCGTGGGCGTCGACGCATAGCGCGGACGCACCCGGTCAGGTGCCGAAGCGCTGCACCACGAATTCGACGAAGCTGGCCAGCTTGGGCGTCGACTGCCTGTCGCGCGGGTAGATCAGGTGCATCGGGCGCGGCGCCGGCCAGTATTTGCGCAGGATCGGAACCAGCCGGCCCGCCGCGATTTCGTCGGCCAGCACGGCATCGGCCTGCATGACAAGGCCCAGCCCCGCGACAGCGGCCAGGCGCAAGGCTTCGCCGTTGTTCGAACGCATGCGGCAATGGGGAGTGGTTCCTTCTTCGGTGCCGAGCTGCCCCAGGCGCCAGCGCGCGTCATGGCGCCAGTGGGAAAAGTCCAGGCAGCGGTGCTTCGACAGCTCGCCGGGTGTGCGCGGCGTGCCGTGGCGCGCCAGGTAGCCTGGCGCGGCGCACACCATCATCTGCAAGGACGTCAGCGGGCGCGCCACCAGGGTGGAGTCCTTCAGCGGGCCGATGCGGATGGCGGCATCCAGTCCTTCTTCCACCAGGTCCGACAAGCGGTTGGAGAGGTCGAGTTCGAGATTCACCTCGGGATTGGCCTCCAGGTATTCCGCCATGGCCGGCGCCAGGCAGCGGCTGCCGAAAGCCGCCGGTGCGCTGATCTTCAGCGTGCCGCGCGGGACCGTGCGCATGGCCAGCGCGCCGGTTTCCGCCGCATGTACAAGCTGCAGGATATGGCGGCATTGCTCCGCATACTGCTGGCCGATTTCGCTCAGGCTCTGGCTGCGGGTAGTCCGGTTCAGCAGGCGCGCGCCGACCAGTTCCTCGAGTGCGGCAATGTGTTTGCTGACCATCACGGTCGACATCTCCAGGGCGCGTGCAGCGGCACTGAAGCTTCCCGCATCCACCACACGAACGAACACCTCCATGCCGCGCATCTTGTCCATGCATTGTTAATCGTGAGTTAAAGATGTTGTTAATTCTATGGTATTTTTAATCTGGGCTGCAGGCCGGATACTGGCGGCATGACGACCATGACTCTCTCCCTCTGGCTGGCGTTCCTCGCCATGGCCCTCGCCACCACCTTCAGCCCGGGCCCCGCTGTGCTGCTGGCGGTATCCACCACACTTAGCCTGGGCGCCCGCCGCACCGCCTACAGTTCCGCCGGCAATGCCGTTGGCGTATTCCTGGTGTCCTGCGTGGCGATGGGCGGCATGGGTTTGCTGTTCAAGGCATGGCCGCCGGCTTTCTCCGCGCTGAAGCTGGCCGGCGCCGCCTATCTCGCCTGGCTGGGCATCAAGCAATGGCGCAATGCGGGCAAACCTGCGGCGGCCCTGGCGAGTGCGCCGGAAGGCAGCAGCCGCGGCGCGGTTTTCCGGCGCGGGATGCTGGTCGCCTGCAGCAACCCTAAAGCAATCCTGTTCTTTGCCGCTGTTTTCCCGCAATTCATGTCGCCGGGGAGCATTGACGTGATGCGCTTCCTGCTGCTTAGCCTGACCTTTGTCGCATGCACCCTGGTTTCGCATTTGAGCTATGTGCTGCTGGCTGCTACGGCTGGTGCGCGGATCATCTCCGGACCGCGCATGGCGATCCTGCAGCGCGGTACCGCTTTGCTGTTCATCGCACTTGCCACCGCCCTTGCATTCGAATGACGTATACCAATTAAATACCAATTAGTTGATTTGGTGCTAAGATCACTTCCCTCGGCCGATTTGGCGTGTCACCAGGGGAGAGCACATGGATCGCAGGCGGTTTCTGGAGTTGAGCGGTGGGGCGTCAGCAGCCTGGCTGGCTGGGTGTGGGGGCGGTGGATCGGGCGGAACCCCATCTGCGCCGGTCCCGCCCGGGGAAACTGGTCCCGCCTGGACCAGTCTTTCGGCAGCACTTGGCAGCCGCTTGCTGCGCCCCGGCGATACCGCCTATGCCGCTGCGAGCCTGTTGGCCAATATGCGTTTCGACAGCACGAAGCCGGCTGCGATCATCAAGTGCAGTTCGGTGGAGGACGTCAGGACCGGACTCGCTTTCGTGCGCAACAATAAACTCGCAGTCACGCCGCGCTGCGGAGGCCATAGCTGGGCGGGCACTTCGACTACCTCCGGTGTCGTGCTGAACGTCACGCCGATGAATGCAATCCAGGTCAACGCCAATGGCACGGCCAGGGTTGGCGCAGGCGCTCGGCTCGCGGAGGTGTACGACACTTTGATTACCAATGGAGTCTGTATTCCCTCCGGCACCTGCCTGACGGTGGGCATTGCGGGCATCACGATGGGTGGCGGCATCGGCATCCTCGACCGGCAATTCGGGCTGACCTGCGACAACCTGCTGGCGGCGGAGGTGGTGACGGCCGATGGCCGGCTGCTTGCTTGCGATGAGAGCACGGAACCAGAGCTGTTCTGGGCCTTGCGAGGCGGTGGCGGCGGCAACTTCGGCGTGGCCACGTCCTTTACCTTCAAGACCCACAAGATCGAGGACATTACCGTTGCCCGCGCCGACTTCCGTTTCCAGGACTTCGCTGCCATGTTCGATGCGTGGCAGCGTTGGCCGCAGTCGCTGCCCGACAATATCTGGGCGCAGATTTATATGCAGTTTGGCTCAGGTGGCGCCTCATGCACCGTCACTGCCTACTGCCTTGGCCCTTCAAGCTTCCTGCAACCTTATTGGAACGCCTTCCTCGCTGCGACAGGCGTGGCCAGCTCGGACAGGAGCACCGCCATCAGCCAGCTCCCATACCGCGATGTGGCCTGGAGCATGTGCGCCGGTATCCCCCTGAACGAGTGCAGCTTGAGCGGCTACTCGCCGGAGGGGCGGAAGACCCGCTATGACGAGGTGCTCAGCTCGGACTTCTTCAATGAGCTGTTGCCTGCGGCCGGCATCGCGGCATTGAACCAGTCCGTGAAAGACGCCATGGCGGCCGGCATCTCCGGTTCCTGCATCTTCGACCATATGGGCGGCGCCATCAGCCGCGTCGCTTCGGATGCTACGGCCTTTGTCCACCGCAAGGCCTTGTTCAGCGTCGAATACGCCACCTGGCAGTCCCGTTCCGTCTACGACACCGCATTCCCCAACCGCATGCGCAGTGTGATGAAAGCGTGGAGCAGCGGTGGCGCTTACGTGAACTATCTCGATCCGCTTCTGAGCGACTGGCAGGCGGCGTACTACGGCGCCAACTATGCGCGCTTGCGGAACGTCAAGAAACAGTACGACCCCGGACGAATTTTCAATCAGCTGCAGGGAGTAGAGCCTGCCTAGATTGGCCCACTGCTTCAGTGATCCAGTACAGCAGCGCGGCGGCCGGGAAGGCAGGGCCAGTCAGCATGGCTGCGTGCCAGCCGTAGCTTGCCAGCATCCAGGCGCCAGTTGCCGAGCCCACGGCGCCGCCTGCAAAGAACAGTGCGAAGTAGATGCCGTTCAAGCGGCTGCGCACTTCTGCGCCCAGCGCGAACAGGGCGCGCTGTCCCAGCACCAGGTTGGCGGCGACGCCCATGTCGAGCACGATGGAGGCGATCACCAGCATGCCGATGGCGACGACGCGCGATTCCGGCATCCACAGTGGCAGCGCGAATCCTGCGATGCCAAGCAGCAGCGCCGCAGCGGTCGCCGGCAGCGTATAGCCTTTATCGGCCAGCTTGCCGGCGACAGGCGAGGCGATGGCGCCTGCCATGCCGACCAGGGCGAACAAGGCAATGCCGGCCTGCGACAGGTGGAAGCGTTCACCTTCCAGCATCAGCGGCACGACTGTCCAGAACATGCTGAAGGCGCCGAACAGGCCTGCGTGGTAAGCCGCACGGCGGCGCAGCACCGGCGTATCGCGGAACAGGTGCCACAGCGAGCCAATCAGCCGGCCGTAGGAGAGCGGCGCACTGGGCACGCGTTCCGGCAGCTTGGAGCGCAGCACGAAGGCCAGGATCGCCACCAGTACGGAGGCAGCCCCAAACACGGTGCGCCAGCTCGCGTAGTCGGCAATCAGGCTGGCCACTGGACGCGCCAGCATGATCCCCAGCAGCAGCCCGCTCACCACTTTGCCGACGGTCTGGCCGCGCGTCGCCTCATGCGACAGGTGGGCGGCAAAGGGCACCAGCACCTGGGCGGCGACTGAACCAAGGCCGATGGCCAGCGAAGCGGCCAGGAACTGCATGGCGTTGTGGCTCGCAGCCGCTGCCGCCAGCGCTGCTGCTGCGAAGAGCAGGGCGGCGAATATGAGCTTGCGGTTTTCCAGCAGGTCGCCCAGCGGTACCACGAACAGCAGGCCCAGTGCATAGCCGGCCTGCGTCAGGGTGACGATCAGGCCTGCCGCTTGCGGCGACAGGCCGGTTGCCGCGCTGATCGGCCCGACCAGGGTTTGGGCGTAATACAGGCTGGCGACTATGAGGCCGCTGGCGCCCGCCAGCAAGGCCACCATGCCGCGTGAAATATCGTTTTTCATGTTGAACTCCAATGGAAGAAGGTTGAAAGCATTCTGCGGCCTGGCGCCGAAAAGATAATTAGCCAACAAATGGCCTATACTTTTCACATTAAATGAACAATTGGAGCGTCATGGACCGCCTGAAAGCCATGCAAACCTTCGTCCGTATCGTGGAAGCGAACAGCTACACCAAGGCGGCGGAAACACTCGACCTGCCGCGCGCTGCGCTGACGGCGACTATACAGAAGCTGGAAGCCTATCTCGGCACCCAGCTGCTGCAGCGGACCACGCGTACGCTTTCGCTGACCAGCGACGGCGCGGCCTACTTCCGGCACTGCCTGGCGATTCTCGCCGCGGTGGACGAAGCCGAGGCTCCATTCCGCGCCAGCGGCAAGACGTCGCCGAAGGGGCGGCTGCGGGTGGAGCTGGGCGGAGGCGTGGGGAGAAAGGTCGTGCTGCCCAGGATAGGGGAGTTCCGCCGCGCCTATCCGGAAGTCGAACTGTCGCTCAACCTCAGTGAGCAGATGACGGACCTGGTGCGCGAGGGCGTCGATTGCGCCGTCCGTGTCGGCGAGCTGCAGGATTCTGCCCTGGTCGCGCGCCAGGTCGGCACCATGCGTTATGTGACTTGCGCAGCGCCTGCCTATCTTTCGCTCGCTGGAGTACCGCAAACGCTGGAAGACCTGGCGCAGCACACGGCGATCATGCATTTTTCGGGCCGCACGGGCCGGCCTTTCGATTGGATCTTTGCCGAGGCCGGCGCAGTGCGCAAGGTCGATATGGCGAGTTCGCTGGCGACCAACGATGCGGAAGGTTATGTGGCATTGGCCCTGCAGGGCCTGGGGTTGGTGCAGGTGGGCACCTACCTGGTAAGCAGCCACCTCGCCAGTGGTGCGCTGGTCGAGGTATTGCACGAGATACCGCCAACGCCGTCGCCCGTATCGCTGGTCTACCCGCAAGGCCGCATGGCGTCGCCCAAGCTGCAGGTTTTCGCGCGCTGGCTGGAAGCGATCTTCGCCGCCGAGCCCAGCCTGCGGCGTGAAGTGCCGTGAGCCGTTGTTGCGGCAGGGGAAGATTGATAATAATATATTGTTGTTAAAATAATTCGAGCATCGGCGATGAAGGATCCCTGCATCTCGCAAAATTCAAAAGAAAACTGGGGTAACAGGGTGCTCAATCTGGCCTCCATTTTCCTGCCATGGCTACTGATGGCAGCGATGGCCTTCAGCGTCAACACGCGGCTTGCGCCGACAGTCCCGACCCTGGTGATCTTCGCCGTATTCTTCGGCCTGACCGTGGTTGGCGTCGCAATCGGCATGCATCGCTATTTCACGCACCACGCGTTCAAGACCAGCGAAGCGATCAAGGTGTGCCTGGGCGTGTTAGGAACCTGGGCGATGCAGGGCGACATTACGCGCTGGGTGTCCGACCATAGGCGCCATCACCGCTTCGCCGACAAACAATTCGACCCGCATTCGCCGTGGTATTCCGACCGAGGCCCCATTTCGAATCGCTTTCTGGGCTGGTTCCATGCGCACACGGGCTGGATGATCTATGGCCGGGTCTCGCAGCCAGAACGCTATGCGCCGGACTGCCTCGCCGATCGCAGCATTGCTCTTCTGTCCAAATGCTATTGGCCGGTTGTGGCCCTGGGGCTGGCGCTGCCCGGCGCGATTGGTTATTGGGTTGGCGGCGAAGATGAAATGGTCCGCTGCATATTCTGGGCGGGCGCCGCGCGGGTCGCTTTACTGCACCAGTTGACGTGGTCCGTCAATTCGTTTGGCCACCTGTTTGGGCGGAAGGTGCCGGGCAGCGACAACGAAGCACGGGACAACACCTTCTTCGCACTGCTATTGCTTGGCGAGGGCTTGCATAGCCACCATCACTGGCGTCCTACTTCGGCCATGAACGAGCCGAAGCACCTCGACCTTGGCGGATGGCTGATTCGCGGGTTCGAAAAGCTCGGCCTGGTCTGGCAGCTTCGATAACGGGACTCATTCCACGATGAGCTATAGCCTCTGGCAAATGATTCGGTACTTCCTGCGCCTTGGGACCTTGGGCTTTGGCGGACCGGTAGCGCTGGTTGGCAATATGCACCGCGACCTGGTGGAGCAGCGCCAGTGGATCACGGAAGCCGATTACAAAGAAGGGCTGGCGCTGGCGCAACTGGCGCCGGGACCGCTGGCCGCGCAACTCGCAATTTACCTTGGCTATGTCCATCACAGGATACTCGGCGCCACGCTGGCGGGGCTGGCCTTCGTGCTGCCTTCGTTCGTGATGGTGGCGGCGCTTGGCTGGGCCTATACCCATTTCGGCGGCATCCCGTGGATGCAGGCGGTGTTCTATGGCGTTGGTGCGGCGGTCATCGGCATTATTGCGATGAGCGCGAAAAAGCTGACGGAAAAGAGCGTCGGCAAGGATAAGCTGTTGTGGGCCCTCTATTTGCTGTTGGCGATCGTGACCGTGGTGACCGAGTCGGAAGTCGCCTGGCTCTTTATTGCGGCTGGGGTGCTGGTGTGGTTCCTGCGCGCGCCACCCAAATGGCTTGGGCGTTCCGGAATGCAGGCTGTCGCAGCATACCAGCTGCCGCAGGCAGCCAGCCTGATTGGCGCCGGCGACCTGTCCTTGCTGGCGCAACTCGGCATCTTCTTCACCAAGGCTGGGGCCTTTGTATTCGGCTCGGGGCTGGCGATTGTGCCTTTCCTGTATGGCGGCGTGGTGACTGAACACCAGTGGCTGACGGAGCGTCAATTCGTCGACGCGGTTGCGGTGGCGATGATTACGCCCGGGCCGGTGGTTATCACGGTCGGCTTTATCGGCTACCTGGTTGCTGGCTTTCCTGGCGCCGTGGTTGCTGCATTGGCGACGTTCTTGCCATGCTACCTGTTCACGGTGATTCCGGCGCCTTACTTCAAGAGGTATGGAAAGCTGCCTGGCGTGATTGCGTTTGTGGACGGCATCACAGCGGCTGCGATTGGCGCCATTACCGGCTCGGTGATCGTGCTGGCCAAGCGCTCGATCGTGGACCTGCCAAGCGCGATACTTGCGCTGGTGACGGTTGCACTGCTTTGGCGTTTCAAGAAAATCCCGGAACCCTTCATCGTCGCGGGCGCCGCGATGATCGGATTGGCGACATATCCCCACGGCTGATTGCAGGCTTTATCGATCCTGAGCCGGAATTCCCCTTTGTTCCGGCACGCGACGCGCTTCGCATATCCAATTGCGTCAGTCAGGGCGATGCACTCTTGACAAGCCTGGCGCGGCCAGCCTACCATTTGCATAGGACGAATGTCCTAATCCAATCTTTTCACAAGGAGAGCAAGGTGAGCGAACTTTTCGCCGGGCCAGATGGTGGTGCGCGATGCCGCTGGTGCGGCGCTGCGCCTGAATTCCTGCATTACCACGACTCGGAATGGGGCTTCCCTGTGGTTGATGACACCCGCCTGTTCGAGAAAATCTGCCTGGAGGGCTTCCAGTCCGGCTTGAGCTGGCGAACCATCCTGGCCAAGCGAGAAAACTTCCGGCGCGCTTTCCGTGGCTTCGACATTAGCCGCGTTGCGCGTTTCTCGGAGCAGGACGTTGAGCGCCTGCTGCAGGACGAAGGCATTGTCCGCCATCGCGGCAAGATTGAAGCGGTGATCAACAATGCCAAGCGCGCCAAAGAGCTGATCGCAAGCGAAGGCTCGTTGGCGCGCTTCATCTGGAAGTTCGAACCAGCGCCCGGTACAGTGGCTGCACCGCAAACCGCCACGACTTCAGCGGAAGCCGTTGCCCTGTCCAAAGCCCTGAAAAAGTCAGGCTGGAAGTTTGTCGGGCCGACGACCGTCTATGCCTTCATGCAGGCCATGGGGCTGGTCAACGATCACTCGCATGGTTGCGTCATCCGGCAACGGGCGGAATCTGCCCGCTCGGAACTCCAGCGGCCGTGAAGGGCTATTCGTCACCTCACTGGCGGCGATAGCGCGTCGGGGTTTGCCCGGTCAGCCGGGTGAAGAGGCGTGAAAAGCTGCTGGCATCGGCGTATCCCACTGCCTCGGCGATGCGCGGCATGTTCCAGCTGGTGGTGCGCAATAACTGCCTTGCTTTCTCCACACGCGCCCCATGCAGCAGGGCCAGCGGAGTTTGGCCGGTCTCGCCGCGAACGCGGCGCATCAAGGTGCTGGGACTGGTGTGAAACGCGGCGGAGACTGCCTGCAGCGAATAAGGAATGGACAGCCGCTGGTTGAACCATTCGACCAGGCTTTGCGAAAAATCCGGAAGCGACTGCGCCGCGATATTTGCATCGACGTACGGCGCCTGGCTGGTGCGTTGCTCCGCCAGCAGCGTGACGCGCGCGGCTGCAAGCCCGGCCTCGGCGCCAAACAGCCGCTTGATGAGAAAAATGGCGAGATCGGTCGCCGCGCTCACGGCGCCGGTCGTGATCACCGCGCTGTCTTCTACCAGGAGCCTTTCCGGCTGCACTGCAATCCCAGGATAGCGCCGCGCCAGTTCTTCGGCGAAAAGCCAGGACGTTGCTGCTTTGCGGCCATCCAGCAAGCCTGCTTCGGCCAACAGGAATGCGCCCACACAGGCCGACGCGACGCGCGTGCCTTTGGCAAACGAACGCCGGATAAATTCCACTTCCGCGGCACGTGCAGCCAGCTTCGCCTGCCAGTCCACCGGGCGGGTGAGCCCGAATCCAGGCACGATCAGTACGTCATATTTTCCCCTCGGCCTGACCGTTTCTATTGAAGTTCCGCCCGAGAGCGGAACGCTCCGGCCATGCAGGGACACCCATTGCACCTCCGGCGGAAATGGCGCGCGCGCCAGGTCCGCACCAATGGCAAGGATGTCGGCCACGCTGAAAAGCTGGAGGCCCATGCATCCCGGATAGGCGAGGAGGGCGATGCGAATGCGTTTCATAGCGTCTGACCATATCGGCTAAAAGGTTGCTGATATCGCCATGCTAGCGGACCACGTAGCGATGGACAATAAGCGCGTCTCTTTTGCGAGGAATTCTGGGATGGGAACACATGAAATTGTCCGCGTCAGCATCGCGCCGCTGGGAATGGTGAACTGCCATATCATCGTTGGCTCCAAAGGCAGTGTCCTGGTCGATGCCGGTTTGCCGGGAAGTAGCCAAAAAGTGGAACGCGCGCTTTTGCAGCGTGGGCTGCAGCTTTCCGACATTAAGCTGATAGTGGTGACGCACGCACACATCGATCATGCAGGAAGTGCTGCGCAGATGCGGGAGCTCACCGGCGCCCCAATCGTGGCGCACGCAGGCGACCTGGATTACTACCTGCAAAAGCGGCCGATGACCTTTTGCGCGACCGGTTGGTTTGGCCGCGCCTTTCTCCGGACAGGATTGATCCGGCGGCCGTATGTTCCGTTTACTCCCGACCTGCTGCTGCGGGACGGCGAGTTCCTGGCCCTGGACCGTTTTGGGATTGAAGGCGCGGTGCGCCATACGCCAGGCCACACCTGCGGCTCGATTTCAGTGCAACTGGGCGGTGGCGATGCCATGGTGGGGGACTTGATCTCATCGGGTATTCTCCTCGGCGGCATCGCGAGAATCGGCAAGGCAAAACGGCCGCCGTTCGAAGACGATCCACTAGCGGTCGCCAATCAACTGGAAAATCTGCTCGACGCTGGATCGCAGCGGTTTTTCATGGGGCATGGCGGCCCGCTACAGGCCGGCGAAGTACGGCGTCACGTTGAATCGTTGCGTGCTTGCACAGCCTGTTGAACGCTGACGCACGTGCATCGATGGCCTCCAGACGGCATGCAGGGGGAGGGTTCAAGGGCAAACGCCTTTGCCCGCCGCCTGGCTGCGCACGGCCTTGGCAATGTCCTGCGCCACCCGGATCACCGCGCGGCGGTGGCCCATCACCAGGGCGTCATAGCCGGCGCCGACTTCTTCACGGGCGGTGCTGCGGCACGTCAGGACTTGCGTGCTGCCTGCCAGGCGCACGCTCCAGACAGCGTCCAGCAAGGCGTATTTGCCGGGAGCCGATTCGAAGCGCTGTACATTGGTGCTGATGCGGTAGACCGTGGCCTTTTCGGGCGGCTGCGTGCGGAACACGTCGATCGCTCCAAGTTCGCCGGAAATGGCCAGCGACAGCGCTTGCCCGATCTCCGAAGCAGGTGGCGAAGACCAGCGTTCCTGCTCCAGCAGGTCGACACGGCCCTCGCCGGACGTCACGACAAGCTGGCTGCGTGCGACCTGCTGCGGCACCGTCACATTCTGTACTTCGATGTAGTAGCCCGGATTCGGTACGCTGGCGGCGGGCGCCATGCCGTTGCTGAGGCTATAAAAGTGTTCCGGCGGAGCGCTCGCGCAGCCGGCCAGCGACAATGCAAGCAATACTCCACCTGACAGGGCATGCCAGCGCATCATTTGTTCTCCTTTGCAGGCTGTGGTTTGGCGCGGATCAGCGATTCCGGATGGCGCTGAAGGTAATCGGACAGCTCGTTCAGCGATTGCAGCGTTTGCGTCAATTGCTGCATGGCCGTGCGCAGGTCGGACTGCACCGGGGAATCCTGCTGCAGCACCTGCTGCGCCGCGCCAAAGGTCTGGCGCGCTTCGCCCAGCGTGGACTGCAGTTCCGGCACGAGCTGCGAATCGACTTTCTTGAACAGGTTGTCAGCGCTCTTCAGGGAGTCGCGCAGGTTGTTGCCGATCTGGTCGAACGGAACCTTGTCCAGCTTGCGTGCGATGCTGGCGATCTGCGCCTGCAATTCGTCCAGCGCATTCGGCACGGTCGGTACTTCGATCGGGTAGGCATTCATATCCAGCTTGACTTGCGCCGCGTTGGGGAAGAAGTCGAGCGCGATATACAGTTGGCCGGTCAGCAGGTTGCCGGTACGGAGCTGGCCACGCAGGCCGTGGCTGACCATGCGTTCCAGCACCAGCGGGCCGGCATTGCGGTCCTTCTCGTCGGTCACCGTCTCCTGGAAGCGGCGGCCCAGGCGGCCCGGATACATGTCGACCGTGACCGGCATGCGGAAGTCCTTCTTGACCGGGTCGAACTCGACGCCCACCGAACGTACCTCGCCCAGCACGATGCCGCGGAAGTCGACCGGGGCGCCAGGCGAGAGGCCGCGCAGCGACTGGTTGAAGTAGAACACGGTGGTAATCGGCGCTCCGTCCGGCTCGCGCATGGCGCGCGCCTGGTCGGCGGCAAGCGGGAACTCGGTACCCGGCGCAGCGACGGTGTCCGGTTTGCGGCCGGTGACCGATTCGAAACCGATGCCGCCCACCAGCAGCGCCGCCACCGATTGCGTATTCAGCTTGAAGCCGCCGGAGTCGAGCTGCAAGTCCACGCCGCTGGCGTGCCACCAGCGCGTGTTCTTGCCGACGTACTGGTCGTAGGGCGCATTGACGAAGACCTTGATGGTCACACCCTGGCCGTTGTTTTCGAGGTCATAGCTGATGACCTGGCCGGCAGGGATGCGGCGGTAAAAGACCGGGGATCCGGCGTCGATCGATCCAAGCGATTCGGCATGCAGGGTGTAGTAAGTGCCTTTCTGGTCGCCCGCTACTTGCGGCACTTTTTCCAGGCCCGTGAATTCCTGGCTATTCTCTTTGGATTTGCCGGCGTCGACACCGATGTAAGCACCGGACAGCAGCGTGCCTAGGCCGGATACGCCGCTCACGCCAATGCGCGGCTTGACCACCCAGAAGCGTGTGTCGGAGGCGGTAAACCGGCGCGCATCCTTGTTCATGTCGATGGTGACCAGCACTTTGCTCAGGTCGGGCGACAGGGAAATCGCGCGCACCTGGCCAACGTCCACGTCCTTGTATTTGACCTTGGTCTTGCCGGCTTCAAGTCCCTCGCCGCTGCGGAAGCTGACCACGACGGTAGGCCCTTCGTCAAAGTAGGACTTGGCAACCAGGCCGATGCCGATCAGCGCAGCAAGCAGCGGCACCAGCCAGACCAGCGAAGGCAGCCAGTGGCTGGCCTTCTCGACCTGGGGCTGGGGCAGGGGAGCACCGGCGGTGTTGGCTGGGGTGCCGTCGTGTTCAGGCATGTTTTTCTCCATTGGGCGGGAAAGGATCCCAGATCAGGCGCGGATCGAACTGCATCGATGCCAGCATGGTCAGCACCACTACGGCGCAAAACGCCAGGGCCCCCGGCCCGGCGGTGATGGTGGCAAGCGTCTGGAAGCGTACCAGGGCCACGGTCAGTGTAATCACGAAGATGTCCAGCATCGACCAGCGGCCGACGAATTCCACCATTCGATAAAGAACGGTGCGCTGCAAAGGGCGCCAGCGCGAGCGGCGCTGCGCCGTCCAGGCCAGCAGCGACAGGGCGGCCAGTTTCATGAGCGGCACCAGGATACTGGCGACGAAGATGATCGCGGCCAGGGCAGGCGAACCACTGTCCCAGAAATACAGCACGCCGCTGATGATGGTGTCGTCTTCCATTCCGAACAGGGAATGGGTGTACATCACCGGCAGCAGGTTGGCTGGAATGTACAGGATGGCAGCGGCAATCAGCAGGGCCCAGGTGCGGCCCAGGCTGTCCGGGTGGCGGCGGTGCAGGCGTGCGTGGCAGCGCGGACAGTCTTGCTTGGAAGCGCCGCTGTCGGCGGAAACCAGCCCGCAGACGTGGCACGACAGGGCGGCTTGCGGCACGGGCGGCGGGACGTCCGGCTGCGGCGTCAGCGCATCGCCCAGGTTCCACAGCATCTTGGGGTCGAACGAGACCACGATGGCCAGCATCAGGGTGAGCGCGGCGAACGCGAACAGGCCCGGTTCCAGTACCACCGTTGCGAGGCTGGTCATTTTGACGATGGTGATGAGGATGCCGATCATCAGCACCTCCGTCATGCCCCAGCGCCGCGCCAGGTGGATGGCATGCAGCAGGAGGTTGAACGTTTTCGGCTTATGGCCGCCCGCCAGCGCCAGTGTCACATGCAGCAGCGACAAGAGCTCGATTGCCGGCAGCAGGATGGTAAACAGGAAGACCGCCGCAGCCACCAGCGGCATGTGACCCTGCCACAGCACGACGATGGAGCCCAGCAGCGTGGCGCGCGAGGCGTTGCCGTTCACGTCGAGTTCAACGATCGGGAAGCACTGGGCGATCACGAACACGATCAGCGCGGCCAGGGTGATGGCCGCCATGCGGCTGGCGTCGGAATGGATGCCGCGGTACATCACGGAACGGCAGCGCACACAGCGTGCTTTTTCGCGCGGGCGCACTGGGCGCCGGCGATGCAGCACGCCGCAGTCATGGCAGCTAATCAGGTCGTATCGATGCACTCGTCTGGCGGTAACTTGAATATGGCAGCATGATACGACATAAAAAGCCCACGCCACCCCTGCGTGGCACCGGTGGGTGATTTTTCGATAGTCTTTCTGCTCCCCGGTTCGGCTATAGTCTCCGGCCATCCAGGGCCGAACAGGGAAAATCATTGAAGGTATTGCGCAGAGCTTTGCTGGCGTTGCTGCTTGCGGTGGCCAGCTACCTGGCCGTTGCCGCAGCCGGGGCGCCATGATCAAGGCGCCCAACCTGTACCACCCGGTCAGGCATCCCGCCGAATTCGTCCAGCGCCTGGGACAAGTGAACGCTCAACTCCAGAACAAATGAAAAATCTGCAATCCATTCTCTTTGCAGCGCTGGCGCTCGCCGGCACAACGCTGCAGGCAGCACCCCTCGAACTGAAATGCCCGGTCCGTGACGGAGGCGATCAGGCACGCATCAGCAAGCTTGGCGCCGGCGTTGTGGTGCGAAAAAGTACGCACCTGCTACAGGTCAGTACCAAGGCGGGCGTTCAATCATTCAAGGACGAACCTCCATATGAGGAACCGATGGACGGGGTGCACTATAACTTTTGCGACCGCCAGGAAGGCTTCATCCTGGTCCACGTCGACGATATCTACGAATCCACCGGCAAGCTGATAAACGAACAGACCGGGGCAGTCACTGAAGGCGGGACCAGCGTCCTGTTCTCGGAAGACCGCCGCGCCTATCTCGCCAGCTCGCACGGGGGCGGGCTGGATGGCGATGCGTGGCATGTATATGCGGTGAACGGCGAACTGTCCTGGTCAGGTTTCAACTTCATAACGGCCCCCGATAATCGTTCCAGGTACGTCGACCTGCGCATGCCGGCCTGGACGCCGACTGGCGAACTGGTTGCAACGGCGACCTGCGCCTCGGACCAGAACCGTCAGTGGAAAATGAAACTGGTAAAGAATGGCTGGTGGTACTGGGCACCCAGCAAGAAGTGCCCGCCCATGAAAGACATGCCGTTCAAGCCGCCTGCTTAAGCCCTGTTTCGTGGAAAAGAGGCAGGACGTGTTCGGCAATCTCGCGGAAGGTTTCGTCCAGCGGGCGGCGGTTGCGGCGAAAATGCAGGCCTACATGGTCGACACCGGCCGCGCGCAGCGCGTACAGTTCTTCGGCTAGCGCCTCGCGGCCGCCGCGGAAGCCGAAGCGCCAGCGCTGCATTGGTTCATCGGCGCGTTCGCTCAAGTCCAGGTGGATGAAGGTGGCGTAGGGCTTGCCGCCGGCCACGGCGCGCCAGGCTGCCACGCGGCGGGCATGGTCCTCCGGCGTGCCGGGATAGGCCAGCGAGCCGTCCATATTCTGGCCCACCCAGGCGGGGCTTTGCTGGGCCAGGCCCGCCACCAGCAGCGGCAGCGGCGCCTCCATGCGCGGCAGCACGCTCAAGCCTGGTGGCAGGCTCGCTTGCGCGCCATCGCGCAGCAACGCTACCTGTTCGCGGAAATTGTTTCCGCGCTCGGCGAAGTCACGGCCGAACAGCGGATATTCCACCGGCCTGTCGCCGCTGGCCACGCCCAGCAGCAGGCGGTTGCCGCTCAGGCGCTGGACCGTTGCCGCCGATTTCAGCGTGAGCAGCGGTTCGCGGATCGGCAGCACCACGGCCGCCGTGCCAAGCAGGATGTCCTTCGTCACGCCGGCCAAGTAGCCGAGGTAGGAAAACACCTCGAACACCTGGGCGGCATCGCCGAACGACGGGTCGTACATCGGCACGTCGCGCACCCAAAGGGCGCGGAAGCCAAGCCGGTCCGCCAGTTGCGCCAGTTCGGCATGGCGCTGCAGGTCCGGTTCGCCGGGCAGGCGGCCGGCCTGCTGCCTTGCCAGTTCGCCGGCGTGCGTCCAATCGTTGTCCAGCGGCGCTTCGATGCCGATGCTGAAGCCGCCCTCGTTCAGGCGGGCCAGGGATGCGTTCATGGAATGCTCCTTGTCAGATCGAGGAAGCGGCGGAAGCGCCGGCACCGCGGCGGCCCGCATTGCCAAGCCAGACCAGCACCAGGCCGCCGGCAGCCAGTGCGGCGCCAACCAGCGGCACCGAGGCATAGCCCAGCCCTTGGCCGATGACCACGCCACCCAGTGCGGCGCCAAGCGCATTACCCAGGTTGAAGGCGCCGACGTTCACCGACGAGGCGAGGCCCGGTGCCTGCGCCGCAGCCTGCATCACGCGCATCTGTACCGGCGGCACCATGCCGAAGGCGGTCGCGCCCCAGACCACCAGGCCAATGGCCGCGCCAAGTTCGGTCGTCATCACCAGCGGCAGGACAGCCATGGTTACGGCCAGGGCCGCAAGAATCAGCTTGGTGGCGCCGTCGAGCGACCAGTCGGCCAGGCGGCCGCCCAGGCTGTTACCGATGGTGAAACCGATACCGATCAGCACCAGGGCAAAGGCCACGAAGCCAGGGCTGGCATGGGTGATTTCAGCCAGGATCGGCGCCACGTAGGTGTACAGCGCGAACATGGCGCCGGAACCCATGACGGTAGTGCCCATCGCCAGCAGCACGTCGGGACGCGTCAGCACCTTCAGTTCGCGGCGCACGTCTGGCGGTGTGCCGGCTTCGCCCTTGGGCAAGGCCAGCCAGAGCGCGGCGATGGTGACCAGGCCGAGCACGGCGGTGCCGCCAAAGGCAACGCGCCAGCCGACTTGCTGGCCGATCCAGGTGGCGGCCGGCACACCGCCGATGTTCGCTATGGTCAGCCCCATGAACATGGCAGCGATGGCGCTGGCCTGTTTTTCCTTGGGCACCACACTGGCGGCCACCACGGCGCCGATGCCGAAGAAGGCGCCATGATTCAGGCTGGTGATCAGGCGTGACAGCAGCAGGGTGGTGTAGCTGGGCGCAAAGGCCGACAGCAGGTTGCCGATGGTGAAAATCAGCATCAGCGCCATCAGGGCGGCGCGCTTGCCGAAGCGGCTGAACAGCAAGGTCATCACCGGCGCGCCGGCCATGACGCCGATCGCGTAGGCGGAAACCAGCATGCCGGCGGTCGGGATGCTGACGTTGACGCCGTCGGCAATCACGGGCAGCAAGCCCATGGGGGTGAATTCGGTGGTGCCGATGGCGAAGGCGCCGGTGGCAAGGGCTAACAGGGCGGTAGAGGATCGCATTGGGTGACTCACAGAGTTTTCAATGGATCGCAGTGTACCGGGGCAATATTTGCAGATTAAGCCCTGTATTCGCTAAACACTTTTGAGTTTAGTTCAATAATAGCCCCTTAATGCGACATCAGCACCGGCAAGGTGGCTGTGGCCAACACGGTGCGGGTGGCGCCGCCCAGCATGATTTCGCGGTAGCGAGGATGCCCGTAGGCGCCCATTACCAGCAGGTCGGCCTGCTCCTTGTCCGCCATGGCCAGCAGCGCTTCGCCAGCGTCGCCAGCGCCGCCCTCACTGCGCACTTCGACCCTGACACCATGTCGTGCCAGGTAAGTGGCGATGTCGGCGCCCGGCACGTCGCCATGCTCGCTGCCACCGATGACCGGGTCGATCATGCCGATCACCACGCGCGCGGCGCGGCGCAGGATGGGCAGGGCATGGGTGACGGCCCGCGTGGCCTGGATGCTGCCGTCCCAGGCCACCAGTACCGTCCCGCCGATGGTGGCGAACATGCCGGCAAAAGGAACTACCAGGACAGGTCGGCTGCAGTTCAGGATCACTTGTTCCGGCAAGTCCTGCAGCATGCCGCCGGTGGCGGGATCGTCACGGTCAGCCTGGCTCAGTACCACCAGGTCCGCGTAGCGCGCCTGGAGCAGCAAGCCGCCATAAGCGTCGTCGTTGACCAGGCGCCGTTCGCACGATTGCACGCCGAGGCTGTCGGCCAACTGGCCCAGCTTGTCCAGCGCCTCGCTGGCGTTGGCGGTGGCCAGTCGGGCCAGGTCGGGACGGATCACCTGGTAAGGCTGGTCTTCGTGTTCGCGGTAGGCGTAGCGCGAAATGCCGGTCATAGCGGCGCAGACCAGGTGCGCTTGCTGCTGTTGAGCCAGCATGGCGGCCAGCCGCAGGCGTGCCGGTGCACTGCGCGCGGCATCCACGTGGAGCAAGATGGTCTTGTACATATTGTCCTCCTGGAGTTGTACATCCAGTGTGGCGGCGGTATCGCGCTATGGCCATGACCTGGATCATTTAATTGCCTGCGGCTCTTGCCTAAGTTGGTTCAACAACTACCGTTACCTTTGAGCGAGGAGAGCATCATGCGCAGACTGATACCGGCCGTACTGGCCGCCCTGGTCCTTGGCCCGGTTGCCCAGGCGGATGACAAGCACCACCCAGCGGAAGGCGCCAAGCCGCCTGCCGCTGCGACAGCACTCGATGAGGAAGCGATGGGAGCCAATTTCCAAGCCAATAAGGTGGGCATGGCCATGCTCGACATCCTGGGCTTGCAGCCATCAGCGCCGGCTGCATGAGGCTGGCCGCGGCAATCATGCTGCGGCCGGGCAGCACACCGTGCTGGCGCAGAGCGTCGGAGCAGCTCCCGCCTAAGGGACGGCCGATTGCCGCAGCGCCATCAGCAAGGGCTGGTCCTGGGTCGCAATGTGGAATGGCAGCCATTCGCGCAGGGCGCAGGCAGCTTGCCGCGCAGGCCCCGGGTCGCCTTGCTCCAGCGCTGATGCGGCGTGATGCAGGCCTGCCTGCATCCGTGCATGCTGCTCGCGGTGCTGATGGGCGCCCGGGTACTGGCAACTGTCCATCCATTGCTCTTCGTGGCGAAAATCCAGCTCGATTGCGGCGACCAGCTTATGGTAGGCCGCGCCAAAGCTGCCGGCAGGCTGCACCAGCAGCGCGTCGATCATGCTGAACAGGGGCTCGTGAAGCTCGTCCAACTGGCCTTGCGTGGCCGGCGGCGATGGCTGCATGGATTCCTCCGCACTCAATGCATCAGCAGTACCGGCAGCGTGGCTTGCGCCAGGATGCTGCGCGTGGCGCCGCCCAGCACCATCTCGCGCCAGCGGCTATGGCCGTAGGCGCCCATCACAAGCAAGTCGGCATCAAGTTCGCCGGCCAGCGACAGGATGGCCTTGCCGGCGTCGGCGGGGCGCTGCTGCACCAGCACATCGACCTTGATGTCGTGGCGCGCCAGGTAGAGCGCGATATCGGCGCCCGGTTCCTCGCCGTGGTCGCCCTGGCCGGTGCCCAGCACGGCCAGCGTCACACGGCCGGCTTGCTGCAGCAGGGGCAGGGCGGCACTGGCCGCGCGCGCCGCTTCGCGGCTGCCGTTCCAGGCCAGCAGTGCGTGGTGCGAAGGCGGCGCAAAGCTGCCACTGCGCGGCACCAGCAGTACCGGGCGGCCGCCTTGCAGCAGAACTTGCTCCGGCAGGTCCAGCAGCAGGCCGCCTTCTTCGCGGTCGTCCGGATCGGCCTGGCCCAGCACCATCAGGTCGGCATAGCGCGCCTGCAGGCACAGGCCGGCATATTCGTCTACATCGTGGCGCCGTTGCTCGTGCGGCACGCCGATGCGGGTAGCAATTTCCTCGAACCTGGCCAGGGCCACATCGGCGCGCTCTTTGGCATGGCGCAGGTGGTCTGCGATCAGCACGCCGCTGCCCTCATACGGGCTGCCGGCCAGCATGTAGCGCGGCACGCCAGTCATGGCGGCGCCGACCAGGTGGGCGCCTTCGCGCACGGCCAGCTGGGCGGCCAGTTCGATGCGGGCGGCGGCATTGGGGGCGCGGTCCACATGGACCACGATGGTGCGGTAGGACATGGCATTCTCCTTCCGTAAATGATGCAAGCAGTCTGCACCCGGCGGCCAGGCGCAATCCATGACCTGGATCATTTTTGTTGTAAGTACAACAGATCGGGCCGGATTTGACCTCGATCATGTGCAGGCGGCTGTGCTCCCGCTAAGGTGGGCCGGTGATCAATGCCTGGAGGGCCAGCATGCAAGAGCCGCAATTGCAGGGCTTAAGCCATGAAGAAGCGCGGCGCAGGCTGGCCGCGCAGGGAGCCAATAGCCTGCCGCAGGCGCAGCGGCGCATGGCGGCCTTGCTGCTGCATACCGTGCGCGAGCCGATGTTCCTGCTGCTGCTGGGTGCGTCCCTGCTGTACCTGGCGCTGGGCGACTGGCAGGAGGGCGTGGCGCTGCTGTTGATGGCGGCGCTGACCATCGGCCTGGCCCTGTTCCAGGAAGGCCGCACCGAGCGTGCCTTGCAAGCCTTGCGCGACCTCAGTTCGCCGCGCGCCCTGGTGCTGCGCGAGGGCCGGGCGCTGCGCATTGCCGGCAGCGACGTGGTGGAGGGCGACTTGCTGCTGCTGTCGGAAGGCGACCGCGTGGCTGCCGATGCCCTGCTGCTGCAGGCAAGCGGCTTGCGCGTCGATGAATCGCAACTGACCGGCGAATCGCAGGCGGTCGCCAAGTGCGCTGCCAGCGGCCCGCTGCCGCCGGCCACGCCGGGCGGCGATGACATGCCTTTCGTGTGGTCTGGTTCACTGGTGCTGCAGGGCGAAGGCCTGGCGCGCGTCAACGCCACCGGGCCGCGCACGGAGCTGGGCAAGATCGGGCGCAGCTTGCAGTCGGTGGGCGGCGAGCTGTCGCCGATGCAGCGCGATGCGAACCGCATGACGGGGCTGATGGCGCTGGCTGGCGTGGCGGTCAGCCTGCTGGCGGTCGTGCTGTATGGCTTGCAGGGCGGGGACTGGCTGGCGGCCATCCTGGCCGGGATCGCCTTGACGATGTCGCTGCTGCCGGCCGAATTCCCCGTGATCATGACGGTATTCCTGGCCATTGGCGCCTGGCGCATGGCGCGGGTGCAGGTGTTGACGCGGCGCCTGCCGTCCATCGAGGCGCTCGGTTCGATTACCGTGCTGTGCACCGACAAGACCGGCACCCTGACCGAAAACCGGATGGGCGTGGAGCAGTTGTACGCGGAGGGCGAATTCCTGCACCTGCCGCATTCCCCGCAGGACGGGCTGCCGGCGGCATTCGATGAACTGGTGCGCTTCGCCGCGCTGGCCAGCAAGCCGCGCGCCAGCGATCCGATGGAACAGGCTTTCCACGCCTTGGCCGGTGGCCCGCGCCAGGATGGGCTGCTGCGCGAGTATCCGCTGTCGGCCGGCCTGCGCGCCATGACGCAGGTATGGGATGAGGGGGCGGCCGACCTCGCCACCGCCGCCGCCAAAGGCGCGCCGGAGACCATCGGCGCCCTGTGCCGGCTGGATGAAGCGCAGATGGCGGCGATGCGCGCGGCAGCCGACCGCATGGCGGCGCAAGGCTTGCGCGTGCTCGGCGTGGCGCGGGCGCAGCATGCTGCGTCCCTGCTGCCGGCGGGGCAGGATGGCTTCTGCTACAGCTTCCTCGGCCTGATGGGCCTGGCCGATCCCCTGCGCGCCGAGGTGCCGGACGCGATCGGGCAATGCCATGCCGCCGGCATCCGCGTCATCATGATCACGGGCGATTACCCGGCGACGGCCAGCAGCATTGCGCAGCGCGCCGGATTGCCCGCCGGCGCAGTGCTGACAGGCGAGGAGCTGGAGAGGATGAACGATGCTGAGCTGCGCACACGGCTGGCCGGTGCCACAGTGTGCGCGCGCATCAGCCCCTTGCAGAAGCTGCGCATCGTCGAAGCCCTGAAAGCCAATGGCGAAGTGGTAGCCATGACGGGCGACGGCGTGAACGATGCACCGGCGCTCAAGTCGGCACACGTCGGCATCGCCATGGGCCAGCGCGGCACCGATGTGGCGCGCGAGGCGGCGGCCCTGGTCCTGCTGGACGACAACTTCGCTTCCATCGTGCGCGGCATCCGGCTGGGCCGGCGCATCTTTGCCAATATGCGCAGCGCATTTTCATATGTGTTTGCGATCCATGTGCCGATTGCCGGCATGGCTTTGCTGCCGGCCGTGCTGGATTGGCCGATGCTGCTGTACCCGATGCATATCGCTTTCCTTGAACTGGTGATTGGGCCGGCCTGTTCGCTGGCCTTCGAATACGAAGCGTCCGATGCCGGCGCCATGGCGCGGCCGCCGCGCCGGGCCGGCGCGCCTTTGCTGGAACGCTCGACGCTGGCGGGCGCGCTGCTGCAAGGCGCGGTCGGGCTGCTGGCCTGCGCGCTGGCCTACGCGCTGGCGCTCGGCCAGTTGAACGCACCGGCCGCACGCGCGGCAGGTTTTGCTGCGCTGGTGCTGGTCAACCTGTCGCTGATTTTCTCGAACCTGTCCGCCGCCCGCAGCGCCCTGCTGCGCAGGACGGCAGGCAACCGCGTGTCGCACCTGGTGGCGGCCGTGACCTGCACCATGCTGCTGCTGGTGCTGTACGTACCACCGCTGGGACAAGCCTTCCAGTTCGGCGTGCTGGGTGCGCTGGAGCTGGGGCTGGCCCTGGCCGTCGGCCTGGCTTGTTTTGTGGTCAACCAGGCGGCCATGCGCGCCGCCGTGCGCTGGCAGCGCCCTAATGAGAGGAAAGCATGAGCATTCGCAACCTGGAATTCCTGTTCCAACCAACGTCGGTGGCCGTGATCGGTGCATCCGAGCGCCCCCACAGCGTGGGCGCCACGGTACTGGCCAATGTACTGCAAGGCGGCTTTTGCGGCGCGGTGTGGCCGGTCAATCCCAAATACCCGGCGCTGGGCGGGCGTACGGCCTATCATCGCGTGCGCGACCTGCCGCAAGCGCCGGACCTGGCGCTGATCTGCACGCCGCCAGCCACGGTTGCAGGCCTGGTCGAAGAACTGGGGCAGGCGGGCTGCAAGGCCGCCGTGGTGATTACGGCCGGCCTGGATGCGGCGCAGAAGGCGGCCATGCTGGCAGCCGCGCGGCCGCATTTGCTGCGCATTCTCGGGCCCAATTGCGTCGGCCTGCTGGTGCCCGGCATCGGGCTGAATGGCAGCTTCGCGCACCTGTCGGCGCTGCCCGGCAAGCTGGCCTTCGTTTCGCAGTCGGGCGCCATGGTGACCGGTATCCTCGACTGGGCGCGCAGCCGCAATATCGGTTTCTCGCGCTTCGTTTCGCTGGGCGACAGCAGCGACGTTGATTTTGGCGACGTGCTCGACTACCTGGCCAGCGACCGCGAGACCCAAGCCATCCTGCTGTACATGGAAGACGTGCGCTCGGCACGCAAGTTCATGTCGGCAGCGCGCGCGGCGGCACGCAGCAAGCCGGTACTGGTGGTGAAGTCCGGACGTTTTGCCGAAGGCGCGCGGGCGGCCAATTCGCATACGGGTGCGCTGGCAGGTTCCGATGCCGTGTACGACGCTGCCATCCGGCGCGCCGGCATGCTGCGCGTGCTGAGCACGGAGGACCTGTTCGACGCGGTCGAAACGCTGGCTACGGGACGCCCGCTGGCCGGCGAGCGGCTGGCGATCCTGACCAATGGCGGCGGTCCCGGCGTGCTGGCCACCGATGCGCTGGTGGGACAGGGCGGCACGCTGGCGGAGCTGGCGCCGGCTACCTTGCGCCGGCTGGACGAGGTGCTGCCGCCCACCTGGTCGCATGCCAACCCGGTCGACATCATCGGCGATGCGCCGGGCCGGCGTTACAGCGAGGCATTGAAGGCGCTCTTGCAGGACGATGGCGTCGATGCAGTGCTTGTAATGCATGCGCCGACTGCCATCGTGCCGTCGATGGAAGTGGCGCAGGCGGTGGCGGCAACGGCTCGTGACGCCGGGCGCAATGTGCTGTCCTGCTGGCTGGGCGGCGAGGGCATGGCGCCGGCGCGGCGCTTGCTGGGCGAGGCTGGCGTGGCCAGCTACGATACGCCGGAGGACGCAGTGGGTGGTTTCATGCAGATGGTGAACTACCGCCGTGCGCAGCAACTGCTGATGGAAGTGCCGGCCGCCGCTGCCGGCGACTTCTGCCCTGACCAGGCCCGTGCGCGGCAAGTCATCGCCAATGCGCTGCAAGCCAGCCGACCCATGCTGAGCGAACCTGAGGCCAAGGAGGTGCTGGCCTGTTACGGCATCCCGGTAGTGGAAACGGCGATTGCCGACCGGGTGGAGGCGGCCGTGCTGCTGGCGGACCGTATCGGCTACCCGGTGGCGTTGAAAATCCTGTCGCCGGACATTACGCACAAGACTGAAGTGGGCGGCGTCGAGCTTGACCTGGAAACGCCGGAAGCGGTGCGCGCCGCCGGCCTGGCGATGCGCGGCCGCCTGCATGCACTGCATCCGAAAGCGCACCTGCGTGGCTTCACGGTGCAGGCCATGGCGCGCCGGCCCGGCGCGCACGAGCTGATCGTGGGCGCGAGCTGCGACCCGGTGTTCGGGCCGGTGATCCTGTTCGGCCAGGGCGGCATTGCAGTGGAAACCATCGGCGACCGTGCGCTGGCGCTGCCGCCGCTGAACCAGGTGCTGGCACGCGACCTGGTGGGACGCACGCGTGTGGCGCGCCTCCTGGCGGGCTACCGTGGCCGTCCTGCGGCCGACATGGATGCCCTGTGCACGGTGCTGGTACGCATCGCCACGCTGCTGGCTGACTTGCCCGAGGTGCAGGAACTGGACATCAACCCCCTGCTGGCCGATGAAAAAGGCGTGCTGGCGCTCGATGCGCGCATGCGGGTAGCGGCAGCGGCGCAAATCGGGCCGGCGCGTTTTGCGATCAGGCCGTACCCGGCGGAGCTGGAAGAAAGCGTGACGTGGGAAGGCAGCTCGCTCATGCTGCGCCCGATCCGCCCGGAAGACGCGCCGCAGCATAGCGCTTTCTTCGCCGCCCTGACGCCGGAAGACGTGCGCTTCCGCATGTTCGCCCAGATGCAGTCGCTGCCGTCGGCGCAGCTGGCGCGCTGGACCCAGATCGACTACGGCCGCGAAATGGCCTTCATCGCCACCCGCGTCGGCGCCAACGGGCCGGAAACGCTGGGCGTAGCGCGGGCGGTGGCCGACCCGGACAACATCCGTGCGGAATTCGCTGTGGTGGTGCGCTCTGACCTGAAAGGCCGGGGATTGGGCGCGTTGCTGATGGAGAAAATGCTGCGCTATTGCCGTGCGCGCGGGACGCAGGAGCTGGTGGGTGAAGCTTTGCCGGAAAACCTGCGCATGCTGCAGCTGGCGCACCACCTGGGATTCACGGTGGCACCGGCAGCTTCGCAGGGCGCCGTCGGCATGCGCCTGGTGCTGAGCGGGCCGGTCGGCGCTGCAGTCTAGCGTGGCAGGAGAGCATCGCCATCCAGCAGGCGCGCTGCCTGCTGGTTGCGCGCCTTCAGTTCGCGCACGCGGCGGTCGCAGCGGTGGACTTCGAGCAAGCCTTTGATGGACAGGTAGCCGCCCAGCACGACCAGCACCGCGCTGAGCACCAGCAAGGGCCAGAGCAGCAGCACCACTTCATGGAAGCGGTAGCTGCCGGAGGTGGCGATCAGGAGGCCCAGCACCGAGAGCGGCAGGGCAAACACGGCGATCCCCGTGCGCAGCAGGGACAGCGCCGTGCGCTCTTCCGACAGCAGCAGCTGGATTTCATTGGAAAGCAGCAGCAGGCTGCTTTGGCCGGTCTCGTTCATTGGGTCATCAGCAGGGGAACCGGGCTTTGTTCGACCAGGCTGGCCGTGGTACTGCCAAGCACCCAGTCGTGCATGCGGCTGTGGCCATAAGCGCCGGCCACCAGCAGGTCGACATGGTTCTGGCGCGCCAGTTCGCACAGGGCGCTGCCGGTTTCAGTCACGGTATCCAGGCCAACCACGCGCACGTTGCGATGGTGCCGGGCCAGGTAGGTGGCCAGGTCGGCGCCCGGCTCGGCGGCCATGTCGATGCGTTCCGTTTCCGGATTAACCACGGCGATGAACACCTGTGAGGCGCGCTGCACGAGGGGCAGGGCGAAAGCCAGGGCGCGGCTGGCGCCGGCGCTGCCGTTCCAGGCGATCATGATCTTGTCCAGTTTTGCTTCCGGCTGGCGCAGAGCGGGCGGCACCAGCAGCACCGGGCGCACGCACTGGGTGACCAGGCGGCCCGGCAGGCGCGACGGGGCCAGCACGCCGTAGTCGGCAACGTCCTGGGTGCCGGCGACCAGCAGGTCGCAGTAGCGCGATTCCAGGACCAGCGCTTCGACGGCCGAAGTGTCGAGCAGGCGCGATTCGAAAGAATCCACCTCGGCTTCGAAGCACTGGCGCTCGAAGGCTTCCAGGCGCTGGCGGGCTTCCTGGCGCAGCGTCTCGGGATCGGGCGTCGGCATGACGGCCATCGGCGCGCCGGTTGCCATCAGCGTGTTCAGCTCGAGCCAGCCGCTGACGGCAGTGCCGACAAGGTGGGCGCCATGTTGCCGGGCCAGGCTTGCTGCCAGGGCGAAGGTGGCCGGCATGCCGGAGACAGGGCTGACGTGGACAACGATGGTCTTGTACATGATGTGCTCCTGAGCCGGATGGCATTCTGTTGTGGGATGGAGTCGATGCTATGGCGCGGCGCTCGCTGCTTCAATGATCCAGATCAAATTGCCAGGCCAGGCGGGGCCAAGGCACAAAATGATCCAGATCATGGTTTGGTGCAGGTTCCAGGCGTAAGGTGGATTACAGCGGTATCGCTGTACGACCTTCAAGGAGGACGATGAAGACCATCTTTTCCGAGGCCCTCAGCAAGCCTGCTAAGCCAGGGGAAGCCTCGAAATAGTCAATCGTAAGCCAGACGGAATCCATCATGAAGCCTGTCGCAAGCGGCTGCGCCCTGGCGCTGACCGTTGTCCTGTTCTATAGCCTGTGCACCGTTGCGGCCTTGTTGTGGCCAACGGCGTTTGCCGGTTTTGTCGGGGATATTTTCCATGGCATGGACTTTTCCCGGCTGATGCCGGAGCAGGGCTACAATTGGCGCTCCTTTTTCAGCGCCGCCTGGATCATGGCGTTGTGGGCGTTCGCCATGGGCGCCACCTTTGCCTGGCTGTCCGGGAAACTCAACGGAGGGAATCGCTAGTGAATACAGGCGAAACGGTCTATACCTGCCCGATGCACCCGGAGGTGCGGCAGCCGGCTCCAGGCAATTGCCCCAAATGCGGCATGAAGCTCGAGCCGGTGCTGCCGGCACTGGAAGATGAGGATGACCCGGAACTGGCCGATTTCGCGCGGCGCTTCTGGTGGACGCTGCCGCTGACGGTGCTGGTGACTGCCCTGGCCATGTTCGGCCACAAGCTGTTTCCGGGTGGCCTGGCCGGGCAAAGCTGGATCGAACTGCTGCTGGGGACTCCCGTCGTGCTGTGGGCCGGCTGGCCTTTCCTGCTGCGCTGGACGGCTTCGCTCAAGGCGCGCACCCCGAATATGTGGACCTTGATCGGCACCGGCGTGCTGGCGGCGTATGGCTATAGCGTTGCGGCCACCCTCTGGCCAGGCGCCTTTCCGCAGTCGCTGCTTGAACACGGCCGGATCGGCGTGTATTTCGAAGCGGCGGCCGTGATCGTGTCGCTTACCTTGCTGGGACAGATGCTGGAGCTGAAGGCGCGTTCGCGCACGTCGGCCGCGATCAAATCGCTGCTGGGCCTTGCGCCCAAGATGGCGCGCCGCATCCGTGCGGGCGGCGAGGAAGAGGATATCCCACTGGCGCACGTGCACGTGGGCGACATGCTGCGTATCCGCCCGGGCGAAAAAGTGCCGGTCGATGGTGCCGTCGTCAGCGGCGAGAGCGCGGTGGACGAATCGATGCTGACAGGCGAGCCGCTGCCGGCCAGCAAGCGCGCAGGCGACAAGGTGGTCGGCGCCACCCTGAACACCAGCGGCAGCCTGGTGATGCGCGCCGAGAAGGTGGGCGGCGAGACGATGCTGGCGCAGATCGTGCAAATGGTATCGCAGGCACAGCGCTCGCGTGCGCCGATGCAGCGGCTGGCGGACGTGGTGGCGGGATACTTCGTGGTTGCCGTGGTGCTGCTGGCGCTGCTGACGCTGCTGGCCTGGGGCCTGTTCGGGCCGGAGCCGCGCTGGGTATACGGCTTCGTCAACGCGGTGGCGGTGCTGATCATTGCCTGTCCCTGTGCGCTTGGCCTGGCGACGCCGATGTCGATCATGGCGGCAACCGGCCGTGCGGCTACGCAAGGCGTCCTGTTCCGCGACGCCGCTGCCATTGAAGGCCTGCGCAAGGTGGACACCCTGATCGTCGACAAGACTGGCACCCTGACCGAGGGCAAGCCGGCGTTCGACAGCGTGGTGGCGGCGCCAGGCTGGGATGGCGCCGAAGCGCTGCGGCTGGCCGCCTGCCTGGACCTGGGCAGCGAACACCCGCTGGCCCACGCGCTGGTGGCGGAAGCGCGCCAGCGCGGGCTGCGACTGGTGGATCCGTCCACCTTCGAATCGGCAAGCGGCATCGGCGTGCGCGGCATGGTGGAAGGGCGCAGCCTTGCGCTCGGCAATACCGCGCTGATGGCGGCCGACGGTGTGGCCTGGGATGCCCTGGCGGCGCCAGCGGAATCGCTGCGTGGCAGTGGCGCCAGCGTCATGCTGCTGGCAGTGGATGGCAAGCTGGCCGGCCTGCTGGCGGTATCGGACCCGGTCAAGCCCAGTTCCGCGGAAGCCCTGGCTGCCCTGGCGGGCGAGGGCGTGCGAGTGATCATGGCGACCGGTGACGGCCTGACCACGGCGCGCGCCGTGGCGGCCCGCCTGCAAATCGATGAAGTGCACGGCGAAGTCAAGCCGCAGGACAAGCTGCAGCTGGTCGAGCGTTTGCAAAGCGAAGGCCGGATCGTCGCCATGGCGGGTGATGGCATCAACGATGCCCCGGCGCTGGCGCGCGCCAATGTCGGCATCGCGATGGGAACGGGAACCGATGTGGCCATCAACAGCGCCCACGTTGCGCTGGTCAAGGGCGACCTGCGCGGCATCGCCAGGGCACGTGCGATTTCAAGCGATGCGGTGCGCAATATGCGGCAGAACCTGGCCTTTGCCTTTGCCTACAACGCCCTCGGCATTCCACTGGCGGCCGGCGTGCTGTATCCGGCGACAGGCATGCTGCTGTCGCCGATGATCGCAGCGCTGGCGATGAGCCTGAGCTCGGTGTCCGTCATCGCCAATGCGCTGCGGCTGCGGCACGCGGGGTGACGGCGTTCAGTCAAGCCTGATTGCCTCGGCCAGGTGGGCATAAGCAGCGGAGATGCGGCGCAAGTGGCGCGATTCGGTATGCGTCAGCAGCCACAGGTCGGTGGAGCCGTCGTCGATCTCCTCGCTCAACTGGCGCAGGCCGGGACGCTGCCTGGCAAGGAACAGCGGCAGGATGCCGACGCCAAGGTTCTGCTCGACCAGTTCCGCCACCGTCAGGATGCTGCTTACCTTGAACGCCGGGACGACCGTAGGGAAATGCTTGCGCCGCCACAGCACCGACGGATGCTCGGGCAGCGCTTCGTCCGGCGCAATCCAGGCGCATGTGCCGGCGGTGACGTCTTCCCAGGCCGGCCCGCCGCGCCGCGCGGAGCCGTAGAGGGCGACGCGAATGCGCCCGAGGCATTTGCCGACCAGGTGCGGCGGCGGTTTCTTCGTCGCGCGCACTGCAATATCGGCATCGCGCCGGCTCAGGTTTGCCAGCTCGTTGCCCGTGTATAGCTCGAATCCGAGCTGGGGATGCTTCTTGCGCAGCCCTTGCAGCGCAGGCGCCACCAGCGCATGCAGGACGGTGTCGGTGGTGGTAATGCGTACGCTGCCTGCCACCTGGCTTGGCTCGGCCTGCACGGAGGAGCGTGCCGATTCCAGAATCGATTCCATCTTTTCGCCATGCTCGGCCAGTGCCAGCGCCATCTCATTCGGCCGGTAGCCAGTGCGTGAGCGTTCGAACAGCGGCACGCCCAGGCCGCGCTCAATCTTCTGCAAGGCGCGGAACACGGTTGATGCGTCCTGGCCGAGGCGCTCGCCGGCGTCGGCCAGCTTGCCGCCACGCGCCAGGGCCAGGATGAGTTGCAGGTCGCTGGCGCCCAGATGGTATTGCGTTTTTGCATTCATAAGTTGCGCTCATGCCTATTTGCTATGCGGTTTTGCAATAGTACATTGAGCGCTGTCCAATCACTGAAGGAGGCAATCATGGGCCCGATTATCTTGCGTCTTGCGCTGGGCAGCATGTGGATTTCGCATGCGCTGCTCAAGCTGCTGGTTTTCACCTTGCCGGGAACGGCGCACTTTTTCGAAAGCGTCGGCCTGCCGGGCTGGATGGCGTATCCGGTGTTCGCAGCAGAACTGCTGGGCGGCCTGGCGATGCTGTTCGGCTTTTATGCGCGGCACGTGGCGCTGGGCCTCTTGCCGATCCTGGTGGTGGCGACCGTTGTCCACCTGCCCAATGGCTGGGTATTTACCAACCAGGGCGGCGGATGGGAGTATCCTGCGTTCCTGTGCGTCGCGTCGATCGTGCTGTGGCTGCTGGGCGACGGGAAGTTGTTAACGGTTTCTGTGGAAAACCCTGTTAACAAGGCATCCCACGGCTGAGCAAGTGTTTGATTCATTTAGGAGAATTTCTCCTGCGCAAATAAACGGCAATCGAAACAAGCCTTTCGGCAACAACTGCTATAGTGTCTTATCGACAATCTTCATGCAGGACTGACATGCTTCAGCCGCAGAACAAGCAGACAGATGCCTTTATCTCAACCGGCATCGCCGGCCTCGATTCGATCCTGGCCGGCGGCCTGACCAAGGACCGGTTGTATCTGCTCGAGGGCGATCCCGGGACGGGCAAGACCACCATGGCGCTTCAGTTCCTGGTGGAAGGCGCGCGGCGCGGCGAACCGGTGCTCTACATTACGCTGGCGGAAAACGAGGTGGAGCTGCGCGCGGTCGCGCACTCGCATGGCTTCTCGCTGGAAGGCATTACCGTGCACGAAATCATTCCGGCCGAAGGCGTGCTTGACCCGGATGAGCAATATACGGTGTTCCATCCGTCCGAAATCGAACTGGGCGAAACCAACCGGCTGATCCTGGAACAGATCGAGCGGCTCAACCCCACCCGCGTGGTGCTCGATTCCTTGTCGGAGCTGCAGCTGCTGGCCGCCAATCCCTTGCGCTATCGGCGGCATGTGCTCGCGCTCAAGCAGTATTTCGCCAGGCGCGCCTGCACGGCGCTGTTCCTGGACGATAAAACGGCTGTAGGCGGCGACCAGCAGGTGCGCAGCATCGCGCACGGCGTGATCTCCCTGCAGCAGATCGAATCGGGCTATGGCGCCGAGCGCCGCGTCTTGCGTGTGCTGAAATACCGCGGCATCGATTACCGGCGTGGACCGCACGACTATACGATCATTTCCGGCGGCGTCGTTGCCTATCCGCGCATCGTGACATCGGAATCGCGCGAGCTGGTACCGCGCCAGCAGGTGGCAAGCGGCCTGGCGTCACTGGATGCCTTGCTTGGCGGCGGCCTGGAGGAGGGCTCCAGCACCCTGGTTTCCGGGCCGCCCGGCACCGGCAAGTCCAGTCTCGCCGCCCAATTCGTCAAGGCCGTCACGGATCGCCAGCAGAAGGCTGCGATGTTCGTGTTCGAAGAGTCGTTCAATACCTTGCTGAACCGCGCGGACGGAATTGGCATGGATTTGCGCAAGCCGCTGGCCTCGGGCATGCTGCAAGTGAACCAGATCGACCCGGCCGAATTGTCGCCAGGCCAGTTCGCGCACCTGGTGTGCACGGCTGCCGACGAGGGCGCCAAGGTGGTGGTGATCGACAGCCTGAACGGCTATATGAACGCGATGCCCGAAGCGCGCTTTCTCATCACCCAATTGCGCGAAGTGCTGACCTACCTGGGGCAGCGCGGCGTAGTGACCCTGCTGGTGGGGGTGCAACAGGGCGTGATCGGCCAGATGGGCAGCACCGTGGACGTCAGCTATCTTGCCGACAACGTGCTGGTGCTGCGCTACTACGAAGCTGGCGGTGCCGTGCACAAGGCACTGTCGGTCTTCAAGAAGCGTGGCAGCCAGCACGAAACCACTTTGCGCTCGTTCGCCATTACCGACCGGGGACTTGAAGTCGGGGCAGTGTTGAAGGGTTTCCGCGGCATCCTGACCGGGGTTCCGGTCAAGCTGCCTGATGACGAGGATGAAGCAAAGCATGGGTGAGCTGGAACAGCGCATTGTCATTTTTGCCCCGGTGGGCAAGGATGCGCGCCTGATCGAGCAAGTGCTTGGCCAGGTGCGGCTGCCTTGCCATATCTGTACAGGGCTGGGTGACGTGGTCAAGGAATTGCAGCAGGGAGCTGCTGCGCTGTTCGTGGTCGAGGAAGCCTTCAATGACGAATTCCTGCGCGAGCTGACCGCCTTCCTTTCCGCCCAGCCGGCATGGTCGGACTTGCCGGTGCTGGTGTTGAGCAAGGAAGGGTTGGATTCGCCGGGCATCCAGCGCATCTTCGAACAAGTCGGTAACGTTACATTGCTTGAACGGCCGGTGCGCCGGGCGACGCTGGTAAGCGCGGCGTTGTCGGCGGCGCGCGCACGCCGGCGCCAGTACGAAATGCGCGAGGTGGACCGCCGCAAGGACGAATTCCTGGCCATCCTCGGCCACGAACTGCGCAACCCGCTGGCGCCAATCCGCACTGCAATGGACGTGCTGAACACCATTCCGAACAGCGATCCGAAAGTGCGCAACATCAGCCAGGTGGTTGAGCGCCAGGTGCGGCACCTGACCCGCCTGGTGGACGACCTGCTCGATGTGGCGCGCATCACCAACGACAAAGTCGCCCTGAAATGCGAGCGGGTCAGCGCTGCCACGGTGCTGCAGCACGCCGTGGAAATTTGCCGGCAGCAGCTCGACGCCGGCGGCCATACGCTGGACTTGCGGCAGCCCGCGGGCAGCGTGCTGCTGTTTGGCGACCGTGCGCGCCTGGTCCAGAGCCTGGCCAATGTGCTGAGTAACGCGGTGAAGTTCTCGCCGCAGCAGTCGACCATTCACCTGTACGCGGAGGCCGATGGCGAAGACATCGTGTTTGTCGTGCGCGACCACGGAGCGGGGCTGGAAGCGGAGGCGCGCTCGCGCATCTTCGATTTGTTCGTGCAGGGCCAGGCCGGACGCGCGCATACACTTGGCGGTCTTGGGATCGGCCTTAGCCTGACCCAGCGCTTTACGCGCATGCATGGCGGGAGTGTCACCGTGTCCAGCGAAGGCAATGGCAAAGGATGCGAGTTCGTGCTGCGCATGCCGATCGTGGTGCCGGAGCGGCGCAGCAAGGAGCGGCTTGCCGCCGGCACGGCCAACGCCCATGCCGAGGATGCCCTGCGCATCATGGTGGTGGACGACAATGGAGACGGCGCGGACATGCTGCAGGTGATGCTGGAAATGGAAGGCTACAAAGTGGCCAAGGCGCATGACGGGCAAGGGGCGATCGCGCTGGCCGGGGAATTCCGTCCGCACGCCATCCTCATGGATATCGGCCTGCCGGACATGCAAGGCTATGAGGCCGCGCGCCGGATCCGTGAACGTGAAGGTGGCGATGACATTGTTTTCATCGCCATGACAGGCTGGGGACATGACGAAGCGCGGCGCCGGGCGTCCGATGCCGGCATGCAGCACTACCTGGTCAAGCCTGTGGACCTGAACGTCCTGCGCAAATACCTGGCCGAAGTCCGCGAGCAAGCCTTGCAGCGCGCCTGAGCCTTAGCGGTTGTCGAGGCGAGAGATGCCTCCCCGCCTGCCATTGCGGTCGAAAGCTGCGACGTGAATCATTCCCCGCTCCGCGATCGGGCCTTGTACCAGCGGGCTGGCGGCAGTGGGTTCGCTGCCGTCGCTGGTGTAGCGCAAGCTGAGGCCGGGCAAGGCGTGGTTGGCGAAGACCTTGCCGCCTTCCCGGGACAGGCCGGGCGGTGCGATGCGGTAGTTGACCGGGCCGAGCGGCGCTTGCTCCAGGTCGAGGCGGGGCAGCACGCGCTGGCCCAGTACGTTGACGAAGCCTTGCCATGCGGCGGCTTCGCTCGTTCCTGCCGGATCGGCGGCCCAGGCCCGTTCCGCCATGGCCAGCAGGCGCGGCATGAGCAGGTAGTCGATCAGGGCGGGGTCGCGTATGGTCTCGGTCCACAGCGCGGCTTCCAGGCCGCGGATGCGGCGCTTGCCAGCCTCGGTCAGGCTTTTATCGAGCGGGGCAAAGTTGTAGACGTCTTCAAGTTCGATGTAGGCGGCCCAGTTGACGCCTGGTTCATCGGGATTCATGTTGTGGCTCATGTCCAGGTACTGTTTGGTGGCCGGGGCCAGCACCACGTCGTAGCCGGCGTTGGCTAGCCGCAGGCCCAGGTCTTTCGCATCGCCGACATTGTTCCAGACGTAGAGGGTGAAGCCGCGTTGCGCGAAGTGGGGATTGGGCGCGTTCTTGTGCGCTCCCAGTTCTTCCCAGCCGGAAGTGGCCAGGCCGTTCTGGCGCAGGATGGCCTCGACACGGTCATAGAAGTAGTTCCACAGCGCGGCCTTGTCTTGCAGCTTTTTGCTGGCCATCAGCTTGCGGCCAAGGGGCGATTTCTCCCATGCGCCCGCAGGCAGCTCGTCGCCGCCAACGTGCAGGGTGCGCAGCGGGACGCCGGCTTCCCGGTGCAGGGCAGCGACCTCTTTCACGACGTGCCCGATGAAGGTAAAGCTGGACTCCAGGCCCGGGTTTATCACGTTATCGTTGTAATTCTGCGCCGACTTGTACTGCGAGCGGTCGTCCAGGTCGTTCAGCAGGTATTGGTCCGCGCCAGGCTGGCCGGCGGCTTTCATGCGCCGGTAGCGAGCCTCCATCGCCTTCACTGCGGCGCGCGCGTGGCCGGGCATTTCAATTTCCGGTATTACCTCGATATGGCGGGCGGCCGCGTAGCGAAGAATCTCGAGGTAGTCGGCGCGCGAGTAGTAGCCGCTTCCATGTGGATCGGTGGCGCTTGGGCCGGAACCGTATTCCGGCTGAAGGCGCACACCTGGCTTGGCGCTGTGGCCGCGCACAGCGCCGATGCTGGTCAATTCCGGCAGTCCCGGGATCTCGAGGCGCCAGCCTTCGTCGTCGGTCAGGTGGAAATGGAAGGCGTTCAGCTTGAAGCGCGCCATCAGGTCGAGCAGGCGGAAGACGGTTTGCTTGGGCTGGAAGTTGCGGCTGACGTCCAGCATCAGGCCGCGATAGGCAAAGCGTGGAGCGTCGGTGACTGCCAGCAGCGGCAAGTCCACTGTCTTTGTGCCGCCTGCGCCGGGCAGCGGCAGCAGGTCGCGCAGCGATTGCAGGCCAAGCGCGACGCCGGCAGCGCTGTTGCCGATGATGGTGATGCCGCCTGCCTCCACGGCCAGCGTGTAAGCTTCCGGCGATTCCTGGCCGGCGATTGCGCCGACAGCGAGGCGCAGCGTGGCGCCTGAAGGTGCGGGCACGCTTGCGGGCCAGTATTGCTTCAGCAAGCTGGCGGCAATGCCGGCCTCATTCTTCAAGCCGTCCGCGGCCAGGATGGCTGGCGCGGATTCGAGGTGCAGCACACCAGTCCCTTTCTGCAGTTGCAGCGGCGTCGGGAAGATTGGCGGCAAAGTTTCGGCGGGGAGCGCGATGGCAGCGGCATTGCGCCGATACAGGTCCAGCGCCGTAACTGCCTGGCCTTTATCCAACTGGTCGGGACGGGGCAAGGGCTGCAACTGGTAATTCGTTATCGCCTGCGCCTGGCCTGGCGCTGCCTCATACACCAGGTACAAACCAGCGGGGGCGCGATACACCTTGGCGTCCGCGCTGGGGGCGCGGTAGTCAGCGTTCATTGCCTGGCCCGGCGCCAGCCCGCCGAAGCCGGGCGCAGGGCGCAGGCGGTACAGCGTGCCACCCAGTTCATCGATTGCCAGCTTGCCGTCCAGTGGACCCGCTACGGTGCATTCGATGCAGTTGAAATAGAGCGACCACCCTTGGGCCGGCAGGGGAAAGCGGTCCTGGTTCCTGACTTCGAGCCGGCCGCCTTTGCCGGCATCCTGCTGCTGCCAGCGCACCTGCAGGTGTTCGCCGCCGGCATACGGTGGCGCCGCCCGGGCGGAGGAAAGCGCCAGCAATAGCGCAAGGCAAACAACCGAACTTTTTGAAGTCATGGAACCGGCTTGTCTCGTCTTATGAAAGCGGTAACGCTAGCATAAAGTTCCTGCCCTGGCGCCAGGTGCATCAAATTATATTTGCTCACGCTTTCTGTGGAAAAGCCTGTTAACAAGGAAGGGAGCTGCGCGTTAAGGTCATGATTTAAAGGCGAAAAATCCTGCTGCGCAAATAAGTGGCAGCGCTGGCATAATTGCATAACTTTTAAGGAGGCCGTTTATGCATAAACGTTGGCTGTTCATCCTTGGCCTGGGTTGCGCATCCGCCGGCGCGACCGAGATCAAGGTCGGTTCGCCCCTGCCACGCATGTCAATGGTGAAGGAAGGCACGCACCACTGGCTGCGGTACATACGGAATGGCGAGGCCAATACACCGATAGACATCTGGACGCGCGAAGTGCGCCAGGCGCCGGAGGGGATGCAGGTCCGCCAGCGTTGGGATGGCTTCAACAACAGCGTGGTCCTGCTCGACTCCTGGTTCGACAAGGACACCTTCAAGCCGCGTACCCACCAGCGCATCCGCGAGAAGGAAGGCAAGCGCACGGTGGAAGATTATGACTTCGCCGCCTACGAGCCGACCTTCAACTTCGAGACCGATCTCGAATTCCTGCAAGCCTTGCCGCTGGCAGCGGGATATGAAGCGACCATCATGCTCTACCACCCCGGCGGCCCGGCACCGGCGCGCTACACCTGGAAAGTAGTGGGCAGCGAAACCATCCAGGGGCCGCAAGGTGCGGTCGATTGCTGGCTGCTGACCACCGACTACAACCGCCCCGGCACGGTCGCGAAGTTCTGGATGGCGAAGGCGACGCAGTTGCTGGTACGGCAAGAAGCTGAGGCGCCGGATGGCAGGATAATGGCGAAGTCGTTGATCGATTGACGGAAACGGTCTATCATCGCCCCCATGAAATTCCGTCGGACATCCAGGATCGTGGCCGCTATGGTGGCGCTATTCAGCATGCTGTTCATGCAGCTTGCTGTAGCTTCGTACGCCTGTCCTTCCGCCGCAAACCCGGTTGCCACCGGCGCCCAATGCGCCGGCATGGACCCTGCACAGCCTAGCCTGTGCAAGGCCAAGGCGACCAACCTGGCCGCCAAGCAGGCGCTCGACAAGCCCGACTTGCCGCCCGTGCTGCCATTTGTCGCAGCCGACCTGGCGGGCATCGTCATCGCAGATGCCTGGGCGCCTGATTCCGCCGAGGGGGCCACCGCTCCCCCAGGCCTGGCGCGCAGCCTGTCTCCGCCGCACTCCATAGAGCACTGCTGCTTCCGCAATTGACCTTCCAGTCTGCCTGATGCCGTACCGCGCCCGCCCGTGTGGCTTGCGCGTGGTTTCCTTTGCATTCTGGAGGTTTCATGTTTCCCCCATTTTATTGGCGCTGCCTCGCGCTTGGCTGCGCCCTGGCATTTGCTGCCGAGGCGCCGGCGCTGACGCTGGCGCAAGCGCAGCAGCGCGCTGTTGAACGTTCGCGCCAGCTGGCGGCGCAAGGCCATGCTGCCGATGCGGCGCGCGACATGGCTGTCGCAGCGGCCCAATTACCCGATCCCGTGCTGAAGGCCGGGGTCGACAATCTTCCCGTCAGCGGTGCGGAGCGTTACCGCATTGGCGCCGATTCGATGACCATGCGCCGCATCGGCGTGATGCAGGAGCTGACCAGCAGCGACAAGCGCCGCTGGCGTGCCGCGCGTTTCGAGAGCGAAGCGGCGCGCAGCAAAGCCGCAGCGGAGGCGTTGACCGCAAACATCCAGCGCGATACCGCCATTGCCTGGCTTGACCGCTACCACCTGGAGCGCATGAATGCCGAACTGGCGCGCCAGCTTGCCTTGTCGCGTGACGAGATAACGGCTGCGGAAGCGGCCTATCGCGGCGGGCGCTCTGGCCAGGCAGCCTTGCTCGATGCGCGGGCAAGCTTGCTGGCGCTGGAGGATCGCGCAACGGAACTCGGCCTGCAGGCGCGCAATGCCGCGATCATGCTGGCGCGCTGGACGGGCGAGCCGGTCGATGTGGCGCTCGATGGCGGCGCCGATACCAGCGGCGTCGCCGTGGCTCAGGCAACGCTGGAAACAGCGCTCGAACATCATCCCCAGGTGGCCGTGCTGACGCGCCAGGCCGAACTGGCGCAGGCGGAAGCGGGGCTGGCGCAGGCCAACCGCACTCCCGACTGGAGCGTGGAGGTGGCCTTGCAGCAGCGCGGGCCGGGCTATCCGAACATGGTGTCGTTTGGCGTGTCGGTACCGCTGCAGTGGGACCCGGGCCGCCGCCAGGATCGCGAGCTGTCGGCGCGGCTGGCAACGGCCGGGCAGGCGCAAGCCGAGCGCGACGAAGCCTTGCGCGAACACGTGGCCGAGGTGCGCGGACAGTTGGCCGAATGGCAGGCCGGCCGCGAGCGCATTACTCGCTTCGAGAAGGAAGTGCTGCCGCTGGCGAACGCGCGCACGGAAGCGGTGCTTGCAGCCTACCGTGGCGGCAAGGCCAGCCTGGCGGAAGTGTTGGCTGCACGCAGGACGGAGAGCGAGCAGCGCCTGCAGGCGATGCAGCTCGAACGGGACAACGCCCGCGTTTGGGCGCAGTTGACTTATATCCTTCCGGCGAAGGGCCACCCATGAAAAAGAATGCAATGATCGCCGCCATCGTGGCGGCTGGCGTGCTGGGCGCCGTGGCGGCCATTGGCGGCTACCAGCTGGGCAAGCGCCAGGCGGCGCCCGTTCCAGGGCCGCACCCGGCCTCCGCGGCGGAAGGCCGCAAACCCCTGTACTGGCACGATCCGATGGTGCCGGGGCAGAAATTCGACAAGCCCGGCAAGTCGCCGTACATGGACATGCAGCTGGTGCCGGTCTACGCCGACGAAGGCAGCGATGCCGGCACGGTGAACATCAGCCCGCGCGTGCAGCAAAACCTTGGCGTGCGCACGGCGCTGGTGGCCAGTGCTCCGTTGCCGCTGACGGTATCGGCTGTCGGCAATGTTGCCTTCGATGAGCGAGAAGTCGCCGTTGTGCAGTCCCGCTCGAACGGCTTTGTCGAGCGCGTGCTGGTGCGCGCGCCTTTGGAATCGGTCCGCCGCGGCCAGCCCTTGGCCGAGGTCACCATGCCGGACTGGGTCGCAGCGCAGGAGGATTTCCTTGCCGTGCGGCGCATGAACGCTGGCGCTACGCCCGGCCTGCTTGATGCGGCGCGCCAGCGCATGGTCCTGGCGGGCATGAGCGAACAGCAGGTGCATCAAGTGGAGACGGGCGGGAAAGTGCTGGCACGGCAGGTGCTGGTGGCGCCGCGCGCCGGCGTGGTGACCGAACTGGCAGCGCGCGAAGGCATGGCCGTTGCCGCCGGCGCGCCGCTGTACCGCATCAATGGCCTTGATTCGGTCTGGGTCAATGCAGAGCTGCCGGAAACTGCTGTGGCGCAGGTGCCGCTCGGTACCGAAGTCACCGCGCGCGCTGCCGCTTTGCCGGACGCGCAGTTGCGCGGCAAGGTGGCGGCAATCCTGCCGCAGGTGGATGCGGCAACGCGCACGATTCGCGCGCGTATCGAACTATCCAATCCGGCCGGGCGCCTGGCGCCGGGCATGTTCGTCACGCTGTCCTTTGCGCCGCTCCAGCGGCAGGCGGTGCTGCTGGTACCGTCGGAAGCCGTGATACGCACCGGCACGCGCAATGTCGTGATGGTCGAAGAGGGCGCCGGCAAATTCCTGCCGGTGCAAGTCGAGTTGGGGACGGAGGCTGGAGGGCAGGTCGAAATCCGGACTGGCCTGCAGGCCGGGCAGAAAGTGGCCGTATCCGGGCAGTTCCTGGTCGATTCGGAAGCAAGCCTGAAGGGTACCGTGCAGCGGATGGCCGGCCCGGCGCCGCTGTCGCATCGCGGCGAAGGTACCGTAGAGGCGGTGGGCAAGGACGAAATCACCTTGTCGCATGGACCGATTGCCACGCTCAAATGGCCGGCCATGACGATGGGTTTCAAGCTGCCGCGCGGCGGTTTGCAGCCCGGTGTTGCCGTGGGCGATCGCGTGTCGTTCGAGTTCGTGCAGCAAGCCGATGGCAGCTTCCAGGTTACCACGCTGGCGCCGGCAGCCGTGCAAGCCCCGGCGCACCAGCATGGGGAGCGTCAATGATCGCGCAACTGATCCTGTGGTCGATCCGCAACCGCTTCCTGGTGCTGCTGGCGTCCATCCTGCTGGCCGGCTGGGGCGCCTGGGCGCTGCAAGGCACGCCGTTGGACGCGATCCCGGACCTGTCCGACGTCCAGGTCATCATCCGCACCAGCTTCCCCGGCCAGGCGCCGCAGATCGTCGAAAACCAGGTCACATATCCGCTGACGACACAAATGCTGTCGGTGCCGGGCGCGCGCACGGTGCGCGGCTATTCCTTCTTTGGCGACTCCTTCGTGTACGTGCTGTTCGAGGATGGTACCGATCCGTACTGGGCGCGTTCGCGCGTTCTGGAGTACCTGAACCAGGTGCAGTCACGCCTGCCGCAGCAGGCGCGCGCTGCGCTGGGTCCCGACGCGACGGGTGTGGGCTGGGTGTTCGAGTATGCGCTGGTCGACCGCAGCGGCAAGCACGACCTGGCCCAGTTGCGCGCGCTGCAGGACTGGTTCCTCAAGTACGAGCTGAAAGCAGTGCCGGACGTGGCGGAAGTGGCCAGCCTGGGCGGCATGGTCAAACAGTACCAGGTGGTGCTCGATCCGGCGCGGCTGCGCGCTTTCAACATCACGCACGGCAAGGCGATCGACGCCATCCGCCGCGCCAACCAGGAAACCGGCGGTTCGGTGCTGGAACTGGCGGAAGCGGAATACATGGTGCGCGCATCCGGCTACCTGCGCTCGCTGGAAGACTTCCGCCAGATCCCGCTGACGGCCAGCGAAGGCGGCGTTGCGGTGCGCCTGGGCGATGTGGCGACCATCCAGCTTGGCCCGGAAATGCGGCGCGGGATCGCCGAATTGAACGGCGAAGGCGAGGTGGCTGGCGGCGTGATCGTCATGCGCTCCGGGAAGAACGCCTTGCAGACAATCGATGCCGTCAAGGCGCGCCTGGCATCGCTCAAGGCCAGCCTGCCGCCCGGCGTGGAAATCGTGCGAGTGTACGACCGCTCGAACCTGATCCGGCGTGCGGTCAGCAATCTGGAAACCAAGCTGGCCGAGGAATTCGTCGTCGTGGCCCTGGTGTGCGCGGTGTTCCTGTTCCACCTGCGATCCGCGCTGGTGGCCATCGTGTCACTGCCGCTCGGCGTGCTGGCCGCCTACCTGGTCATGCACTACCAGGGCGTCAACGCCAACATCATGTCGCTGGGCGGGATCGCCATTGCCATCGGCGCCATGGTCGATGCCGCGGTGGTGATGATCGAAAACGCCCATAAGCATATTGAAGCCTGGCGTCATGCCCATCCCGGCCAGGCACTGGAAGGCGAGGAGCATTGGCAGGTGATCGGTGCGGCGGCCGCGGAAGTGGGGCCGGCGCTGTTCTTCTCGCTGCTGATTATTGTCCTGTCCTTCATCCCGGTGTTCACGCTGGAAGCGCAGGAAGGCCGCCTGTTTGCACCGCTGGCCTTCACCAAGACCTACGCGATGGCGGCGGCTGCGGGTCTTGCGGTGACGCTGATTCCGGTCCTCATGGGCTACCTGATACGCGGCCGCATTCCCGACGAACACGCCAATCCCCTCAACCGCTGGCTGATCGCGTTATACCGGCCCTTGCTGGAACGCGTACTGCGCTGGCCGAAAGCCACACTGGCAGGGGCGGCTGCGGTGGCGGTGCTGTCGCTGTGGCCCCTCGCGCACATGGGCGGCGAATTCATGCCGCCGCTGGACGAAGGCGACCTGCTCTACATGCCTTCCGCCTTGCCCGGTCTTGGCGCGGGCAAGGTGCAGCAACTGCTGCAGCAGACCGACCGCATGATCAGGACGGTGCCGGAAGTGCAGAGTGTTTTCGGCAAGGCAGGGCGGGCGGAATCGGCGACCGATCCGGCGCCGCTGGAAATGTTCGAGACCACCATCCAGTTCAAGCCGCGCGATCAATGGCGGCCTGGCATGACGCCGGACAAGCTGGTGGCGGAACTGGACAGCATCGTCAAGGTGCCGGGCCTGGCCAATATCTGGGTGCCCCCGATCCGCAACCGCATCGACATGCTGGCCACCGGCATCAAGAGTCCGGTGGGCATCAAGGTGTCCGGCGCCAGCTTGCAGGAGATCGACCGCATTGCGGGCGAGATCGAGCGTGTGGTGCGGCCGCTGGCCGGCGTCTCGTCGGCACTGGCAGAACGCCTGAACGGTGGCCGTTACATTGACGTTGCCATTGACCGGGCTGCGGCAGGGCGCTATGGCCTGAACATCGACGAGGTGCAAAGCATCATCGCCAGCGCGGTGGGCGGCGACAATGTGGGCGAAACGGTGGAAGGCTTGCAGCGCTTCCCGATCAACGTGCGCTACCCGCGCGAACTGCGCGATTCGCTGGAGAGCCTGCGCGCCTTGCCGCTGCTGACGGAGCGCGGCGCGCAACTGCGCCTGTCCGACGTGGCAACGGTGCGCATCAGCGACGGGCCGCCGATGCTGCGCAGCGAAAATGCTCGGCTGTCGGGCTGGGTCTACGTGGACATCCACGGGCGCGACCTGCGCTCGGCAGTGCAGGAAATGCAGCGCACCGTCGCCGCCGGCGTCAAGCTGCCGGCCGGCTATTCGATATCGTGGTCGGGCCAGTTCGAATACCTGGAGCGTGCAACGGCGCGCTTGCAGGTGGTGGTGCCCGCTACGCTGCTGATTATCTTCGTGCTGCTGTACCTGACTTTCCGCCGTGCCGACGAAGCGGCGCTCATCATGGCGACGCTGCCGTTTGCGCTGGCCGGCGGGGTCTGGCTGCTGTGGGCACTCGGCCATAACCTGTCGGTGGCCACGGGCGTCGGCTTTATCGCGCTGGCTGGCGTGGCGGCGGAATTCGGCGTCATCATGCTGCTCTACCTGAAGCACGCATGGGAAGCGCGCGAAGCCGCTGGGCGCCGCAGCGAAGCCGACCTGCTGGACGCGATCCGTGAAGGCGCCGTGCTGCGCGTGCGGCCGAAGGCGATGACGGTGACCGTGATCGTGGCCGGCCTGGTGCCGATCATGTTTGGCTCCGGTACCGGCTCTGAAATCATGCAGCGCATCGCTGCGCCGATGGTAGGGGGAATGTTGTCCGCGCCCCTGCTATCTTTGTTCGTAGTACCTGCGGCATACTTGCTGCTTCGGCGGCGCAAAAAACTTATGGAGAATTGATATGAAAGCAATTGGCACCACACTGCATGCAGCAATCCTGGCGGCGGCCTTCATCGCTGGCGCACCGGCCATGGCCAGCCACGGCGACCACAATGACCACGGCCAGCAAGCGGCAAGCGCCATGGCCGATACTGCCGATGGCGAAATCAAAAAGGTCGACAAGCCGTCCGGCAAGCTGACCATCAAGCACGGTGAGCTGAAAAACCTGGGCATGGGCGCCATGACCATGGTCTTCCGCGTCAAGGACGCCGCAATGCTTGACAAGGTGAAGGCGGGCGACAAGGTACGCTTCACGGTCGAAAATGCCAACGGCGCCATGACCGTGACCGCAATCGAAGTCGCGAAGTAAGCATGAACCGATTCATCAAGACATGGATGTTGTGGCTGTTGATGCTGGCCTTGCCTTCGCAAGCGCTAGCCAGTGCCGCTCAACTGTCTTGCAGGATCGGTGAGCATCACCAGGGCCAGTCGGCGCGCCTGAAGCACGATGCCAAATCGATCGAAAAGGGCGCCGGTTCGGTGCTGGGAACGAGCCACGCAGCATGCGCTGCTTGCGCCAGCGGATGCTGTGGTTCTGCAGCCATGCCAGGCTGCCTGGCCGCGCCCATACCATGGACGGCCGGTTCCGACCCCTGTTTCGCCTTCCCGCCGGTTTTCCATGCCGGCCATATCCCCGATGGACCGGAGCGCCCCCCGCGCCATCTGCCTTCCTGATATCTGGTTTCGCAGGAAAGGGGCCGCCTCGCGCGGCAAAGGATATGCCGCACCTCGTGCGGCAGGCGATCAATGAGGACTTTATGAGACAAGCATTCTGGTCACGCCGGCTACACAAGTGGCTTGGCCTGCTGGTCGGCATCCAGGCATTGTTCTGGATGACGAGCGGCGTGTACATGGCCGCAATTTCAATCGACATCATCCACGGCGACCATATGGCGCACGTGGAGCGGCCAGCCGTAACGGCGAAAGCGGTTGCCGTGCAGCCTTCGCAACTGGCGGCGCGATTTCCCGGCATGACGGGCTTCCGCCTGAAGCACTTGCTGGGCAGGGAAGTATATGAAGTGAAGTATGCCGGGGGCACCGGCCTGGCCGACGCCGCCAGCGGCCGTCAACTGGACCCGCTCGGCGAAGCGCAGGTGCGGGAACTGGCCTTGCAGGCTTACCAGGGCGACGGCAGCTTCAGCGGCATCAGCCTGCTGAAGCAGTTGCCGCGCGAATCCGCTGCACGCAAAGCACCGCTGTGGCGCGCCGACTTTGACGATTCCAATGGCAGCACCCTCTACATATCGCCGTTCACCGGCGAAGTTGTGGCGAGGCGGCACTCGCTGTGGCGGGCATATGACTTCCTGTGGATGTTGCACATCATGGATTATGACAAGCGCACGGACGTGAACAACACCTTGCTGCGCAGCGCTTCCATCGCCGGCACCCTGTTCGCCTTGAGCGGGCTTTGGCTGCTCTGGTTCACCGTTCGCAGGAGGGCAGCCCAATGACGCCGCTGCTGCGAAAACTGCATAAATGGGTGGGCCTGGTGGTTGGCCTGCAATTCCTGCTCTGGCTGGCGAGCGGCATGGTCATGAGCCTGTTCGACCAGGACGCGGTCGAAGGAATGGAACATCGCGCGCCGCCGAAAATGGCGGTGGAATGGCCAAGGGATGGCCTGCTTACCCCAGCGCAGGTGCTGGCCGCTTCCGCCAGGCCGGTTGAGTCGATCGACAGTTTCTGGCTGCTGCAGGCGCCGGCCTACCTGCTGAAGAACAGCCACGGGAGCTGGCTGGTCGATGCGCACAGCGGCGCCGCGCTGACGGTCACTGCTGCGCATGCCCTTGAAGTGGCGCGCGCCGGCTACGTGGGCGAAGGAAGGCCTGGCCAGCCGCAGTGGCTAGCGCAACCCACGCTGGAAATCCGCAAGCACCGCGGGCCTGCCTGGCGCATCGACTTCGACGACAGGGAAGCGACGACCATTTATGTATCCGCCGCCGACGGCCGCATCCTCGAGCACCGCAACGCTACATGGCGCTTGTTCGATATTGCGTGGATGTTGCACATCATGGATTACAGCGGGCGCGAGGACTTCAATAATTCGCTGCTGCTGATGGCCGCCCTGGGCGGCCTGTGGATGGCGCTGAGCGGCATCTGGCTGCTGTGCACCAGCGTGCGCTTGCATGATTTCGTTCCAGGGCGCCTGCTGCCGGCGCGGTATATCACCGTGCTCGATGAGGCGGGCAAGCGCATCGGCAGCGTCAAGTCGCGCCACGGCGATACCGTGTTCGATGCGCTGGCCCGTTCCGGCATTCAGCTTCCCTCCAATTGTGGCGGCGGGCAAAGCTGCGGCCTGTGCGAAGTACGCGCCTGCCACAATGCGCCGCCTGCATCCTCGTCCGATGGCGAGCATATTCCCGGCCAGCGCTTGCGCCGCGGCCATCGGCTGGCTTGCGGCATGGCCGTGACGGGCGACATGGAAATCGCCGTCAGCCACGGCGCGGCCCTGATGGTGAGCCGCGCAGCGACCGTGGACGGTGTGCGCGACATCACGCCGACCTTGCGCGAGGTTGTGCTGCGGCCGGACCGGAAAGCAGGCGCCGACTTCCGCCCGGGCAGCTATGTACAGCTGCACATACCGCGTGGACGAGGCCTGTTCGGCCCGCGAAAATCGCTGCGCCGTTCGTATTCGCTGTCGCTGCCGGTTGCGCAGGCCGGCGGCTGCGTGACGCTGCTGGTGCGCCACATTGCCGGCGGCATCGGCTCCTCGTATGTGCACGCGCTGAAGCAGGGCGACCGGGTCGCCTTCAATGCTCCATTCGGCGAATTCGCGCTGCGCCGCGGAAGGCACGAAAAGGTCTTTATTGGCGGCGGCGCCGGCATGGCGCCACTGCGGGCGATGATCCGCGCCCAGCTGGAATCCGGCGCGACGGAACCGGTGCGCTTCTGGTATGGTGCGCGCGACGAAAACGAAGTGCCGTACCGCGAGGAGTTTGACGCGCTGGCGGCGCGTCACGCGCATTTCAGCTGGCACGTCGTGTTGTCCGGCGGCGGGCGCATGGTGCACGAAGCGGTGCGGGATGAATTTCTGGCGCAGGATCCACACGCCAGGGATTGCGACTTCTACGTCTGCGGACCGCCGGCAATGCTGCATGCCACGCGCGAAATGTTGAAGGAGCAGGGCGCCCAGCGCGTGTCGTTCGACGATTTCAAGATCTGAGCATGATCAGGTGCGGGCGAACTCGATGCGCTGCTTGCGCGGGTTCGGCCGCACGATGTGCTCCAGCGGCAGCACGGTGGACTGCTTGATCTTTTTCAGTGCGATATTGGACTTGACGTTCACCACGCCCGGAAGCAGCAGGAGCTCCTTCATCATCAGGTCGGCGAATGAGGCCAGGTCGTGCGATACAACGCGCGCCACATAATCGGCTTCACCGGTCACGGAGAAACATTCCATCACTTCGGGCACGTCGCGGATCGCCTTTTCGAAGGCGTCCCCGCGCTTTTCACCATGGCGGTCCAGCGTGATATGGACGAAGGCCATGACGTCCAACCCTACGGTAGAGGGCTCCAGCACTGCCGCATAGTGGTCGATGATGCCGGCTTCGCGCAGGCGCTGCACGCGCCGCCCCACCTGCGACACCGATAAATGCAGCACTTCCGCCAGGGCGGCATTGGTCGCTTCCCCGTTGCGCTGGAGTTCGTTCAGCAGAGACAAGTCATGGCGGTCGACAGTAATCATCATAAGATCCTTGGTTCATGCGCAAAATGCGCATATTCGATGGCTTGCTGCGTGCACAATGCGCAAAAAAGCCAGAATCAGTGCGTAGTATATCCGTTATCGAGATCTTTTTACGGAGACAGCAAATGACCGATTCACTGTGGGACAACCCGATGGGCACCGACGGCTTCGAATTCATCGAATACGCGGCGCCGGACCCAGTCGCAATGGGCAAAACCTTCGAAGCCCTGGGCTTCACCGCCATCGCCCGCCATCGCAGCAAGGACGTTACCCTGTACCGCCAGGGCGACGTCAACTTCCTGCTGAACGCTGAGAAGGACTCCTTCGCGCAGCGCTTCGCCGAACTGCACGGTCCATCCGTCTGCGCCATCGGTTTCCGCGTGAAGGACGCCGCGTACGCTTACAAGCGCGCGTTGCGCCTCGGCGCCTGGGGCTTCGAGAGCAAGGCCGGCCCGATGGAACTGAACCTGCCGGCCATCAAAGGCATCGGCGATTCCCTGATTTACCTGGTGGACCGCTGGCCTGGCAACGGCAACATCAGCATTTACGACGTGGATTTCGAGCCGATTCCGGGCGTCGACCAGAACCCGAAAGGGCATGGCCTGACCTATATCGACCACCTGACTCACAACGTCCACCGCGGCCGCATGGGCGAATGGGCCGAGTTCTATGAGCGCCTGTTCAACTTCCGCGAAGTGCGCTATTTCGATATCGAAGGCCAGGTGACCGGCGTGAAGTCGAAGGCCATGACCAGCCCTTGCGGCAAGCTGCGCATCCCGATCAACGAGGAAGGCACTGACCGCGCCGGGCAGATCCAGGAATACCTCGATGCCTATCGCGGCGAGGGCATCCAGCACATCGCCATGGGCAGCGACAACCTGTATGCGACCGTGGACAGCCTGCGCAGCGCCGGCGTGAAGCTGCTCGACACCATCGACACCTACTACGAACTGGTCGACCGCCGTATTCCGGGCCACGGCGAGCCGCTGCAGGCCCTGCGCGAGCGCAAGATCCTGGTCGACGGCAAGCCGGGCGACCTGCTGCTGCAGATCTTCTCCGAAAACCAGCTTGGCCCGGTGTTCTTCGAGTTCATCCAGCGCAAAGGCAACCAGGGCTTCGGCGAAGGCAACTTCAAGGCACTGTTCGAGTCGATTGAACTGGACCAGATGCGCCGCGGCGTGCTGACCGCCTGATTAATGCGCCATCAATACTGGCAGCGTCGCCGTTGCCAGTATGGTGCGCGTGGCGCCGCCCAGCATCATTTCGCGGAAGCGGCTATGGCCGTAGGCGCCCATCACCAGCAGGTCGACGTTGAAGTCGGCCGCCAGTGACAGGATGGCCTTGCCGGGATCGGACGGCTCCGGCCTGCGCAAGACTTCCACCTTCACCCCGTGACGCGCCAGATACAGCGCGATATCGGCGCCGGGCGACTCGCCGAGTGTGTCGGCGCTGTTGCCCAGCACGGCCAGGGTGACCTGTTCGGCGCCGCGCAGCAAGGGCAGGGCGGCAGTGACAGCTTTTGCAGCTTCCACGCTGCCGTTCCAGGCCACCATCACACGCTTGCCGATCGTCGGGAAGCGGCCAGTGCGCGGCACCAGCAGCACGGGCCGGCCGCAATTCAACAGCACGTAGTCCGGCAGGTCTGGCAGCAGGCTGCCTTCATTTTCGCCCGTAGCGGCGGCCTGGCCCAGCACGACCAGGTCGGCATAGCGCGCCTGCATGCACAGCCCAGCGTACTCGTCGTCATTGCTGCTGCGCGCTTCGTATGAGGGAACGCCAAGGCGGCCGGCCATGCCCTTGAACTGCTCCAGCGCCAGTTGTACACGCTCTTCGGCGCGCCGCAGGTAGTCGGCCAGGAATACGCCACTGCCTTCGTAACTGCGGCCGGCGAGCATGGAGCGCGGCATGCCCGTCATCGCGGCGCCGACCAGGTGGGCCTCCTCGCGCGTGGCGATGGCCGCTGCCAGCGTGATACGGGCTTCGGCGTTGGCGGCGCGGTCGGCGTGGACTACGATGGTGCGGTAAGACATGATGTCCTCCTGTGTTGATGTTGGCACAAGTGTGCGCCCGATTGACGCGCACGATCCATGACTTGGGTCAAGCCCGTCTGATATCATGTCTTGATGTTAAGTTCTCGTCTTGCGCCAACCTGTCTGTTGCTTGCCTTGAGCCCTGCAGCAGTTGCCGGGCCCGGGGAGGTGGTCTTTGTCGCGGCGACCAACCACAATATGCCTTTGTCCCGCTTCCAGGACGGCGAACTGGCCGATGGCCTGCTGAAAGACCTGGGCGACAGCATTGCGCAGCGAATGGGGCTGCATGCCCGATATGTCAGCGTGCCGGCCAAGCGGGTTTCCGATTACCTTGTCAGTGGCCGTGCGGACGGTGTGTGCTACGTGCTTCCGCGCTGGCTGCCAGGGAATTTCAACTGGAGCCAGCCCTTGATGCCCGATGCGGGCGTGCTGGTATCCCGGCCAGAGGCGCCGGCTGTCCGGTCCCTTTCGGACCTCGCGAACAAACCGGTCGGCACAGTGCTCGGCTATTCTTATTCGATGATCGACTCTGCGCTGGGGCGGGCCTTCGTGCGCGAAGATGCGCCGACCATGGAACTGAATATTTCGAAGATCCAGCACGGCCGCATGCAATATGCGATCATGGGACGCATGACGGCGGAATACCTGATGCGCGCCGAGCCCCGGCACAAGCTGCGCATCGACTTCGAATTTGACCCGTTCAAGGCGCAGTGCGCCTTCTCGCAGAAGTCAGCCATTCCCTTTGCCGAAGTCCAGCGCGCCATTGGTGGCCTGGTCTCCGACGGCAGCGTCGACAGGCTGCTGCATCGCTACCGATAGTTGTTATAATCCCGCTTCATGAATATCCGGCGCTTCCTCGTTATCCTGCTGTTACTAGTGCTGCCGCTCCAGGCGACCCTGGCGGCAACGGATAGCTGCTGCCTGAAAATCAAGGTAAGCCAGCTCGGCGAGCATGCCGCCGCAGTGGATGATTCGCAGGCTCCGGATAGCGCCTGCTGCACGCAGTGCGACTTCTGCCACCATTCCCATGCGCCGTTCGTCGCCAACCTGGCCGACGCGCGGCAGGAAAATGATTCGATCGCTCCGGTGGCTTCGCCGGAACCGCCGATTTATTCCTTCATCCCGGATATCCTTCCGCGTCCCGACAGGCTCCGCTGATTGATCCGGCCGCTGCATGCGGCCGTTCCCCATCAATCTTCAAGGAGCAAAATTGTGAAAGCCATTTGCGTGCCTTTGCTGGCGGCCATTTGCCTGGCCCCAGCCTGGGCGCAACCATCATTGACGCTTGCCGAAGCATTGGAACGTGCGCGGCAGAGCAATCCCGAGCTGCAGGCGCTGGTCCTGGAGGCGTCGGCTGTCGACGCAGCCGGACGCCAGGCAGCGCTGCTGCCCAATCCTTCGCTGGAATACCTGCGCGAAGGGAAAACCAGCGAGGGCGGGTCGTCGACCGTCCAGCTTTCGATCCCGCTTGAACTGGGCGGCAAGCGTGCCGCGCGCGTGGAGGCGGCGAAGGCCGTCAGCCGTGCCGCGGCGCTGGACCTGGCCATCGGCCGGGCGCGGATCGAGGCGGAAGTGGCCGCCGCATATCACCAGGCTTATATCGCCCAGGAGCACGTTGCCCTGGCCGCGCAGGTCAGCGAAACCGGGCGCCGCTCCAGCGACGCGGCGGCGCGCCGGGTATTGGCCGGCAAGGTATCGCCGGTGGAAGAGGCGCGCGCCAGGGTAGCGGAGGCCAACTGGCGCATGGAGGGCGTGACAGCCCAGCGTGAGCTGGACGAGGCGCGCATCAGGCTCGCCAGCCTGCTTGGCGAAGCAGGCAGCGAGATCGGGACGCTGGCGGCGCCTGTTTCGCCGGCCGAGGCTGTGCTCCCCGGAGGGCGGCTCGAAGACCTGATTGCTTCCGCACCTGCCATCGAGCGGGCCATCGCAGAAGTCGAGGCGGGCAAAGCGTCATTGCGCCTGGAGCGCGCCGCACGCCTGCCCGACGTTTCGCTGGTTGTCGGCAGCAAGCGCAGCGAAGGACCGGAGCGCGACCGCGTGCGGCAAAACATCATTGGCCTCTCCATGCCGCTGCCACTTTTCAACCGCAACCAGGGGGCGATCCTGGCGGCCGAACGCCGCACCGATAAAGCCCGCTCTGAGTTGGAAGCGACCCGCTTGCGCATCCGCGCGGAGGCGATGCAGGCGCATGGCCGCATGCAGGCCGCAATGCAGCAAGAGCGCCTGGTGCGCGAGGATGTGCTGCCTGGTGCCCAATTCGCAGCCGAAGCGGCTATGAAAGGCTTCGAAGCCGGCAAATTCAATTATGTGGAAGTGCTCGATGCCCAGCGGACCTGGGTGCAGGCACAGGGCCAGCACCTGCGGGCCATTTCGGACTTTTATCGCGCCCGGGCCGACCTGGCAAAGCTGGTCGGCAACCTGGATAGCAAGGAATCAAAATGAACAAGCATCAGAAAATCACGATTGCGGCCATGGTGGCCGCTGCCGCCCTGTTTGCGGGCGGCGTATTGGGCTGGGAACGCATCGCGCCCCCAGCGAAGGCAGATGCCGAGGCGGGCGAACGCCATGACGAGCACCCGGCCGGCGCCGCCACCGCTGCGGGCACGCAGCCCATCCCGTTCACCGATGCGCAGGTCGCCGCTGCGGACATCGCCTTGCGCAAGGCCGGTGCCGCGCGCCTGGAAACCTTCGTCCGCCTGCCGGGCGAGGTCAAGCTGAACGAGGACCGCACCGCCCACGTCACGCCGCGTGTAGACGGCATCGTGCAGGAAGTACAGGCCAATCTTGGCCAGCAAGTGCGCAAGGGGGAGCTGCTGGCGGTCGTCGCCAGTGCCGAAGTGTCCGAGCAGCGCAGCGGCCTGGCGGCTGCTGAAAAACGAGCAGCACTGGCGCGCTCGGTCTACGAGGCCGAGAAGAAGCTATGGGAAGACAAGGTTTCCGCGCGCCAGGATTACCTGAAGGCGGAACAGGAATGGCAGGAGGCAGCCATCGCCGTGCAGAACGCGCGCCAGAAGCTGGTGGCGATAGGCGCCGGCGGCTCCGGCAAGGGCTCCTTCAACCGGCTCGAAATCCGCGCGCCTTTCGATGGCCTGATCGTTGACAAGCACATTGCGGTAGGCGAAGCAGTCGGCGCGGAAACCAAGGTCTTCACAGTCTCCGACCTGCGCCAGGTGTGGGCGGAAGTCGTAGTGCCGGCGAAAGACCTCGAGATCGTCAAGGTCGGCACGGACGCTGTGCTGCACTCGGCCGCCTCCGGTGCCACAGCAAAGGGCAAGGTGAGTTTCGTCAGCGCGATGATCGGTGAGCAGACCCGCGCCGCGCGCGCCCGTGTGGTGCTGGATAACCCGCTGCTGGCCTGGCGTCCAGGCCTGTTTGTCGATGTCGACGTGGTCACCGGCGAGGCTGAAGTGCCGGTAGCGGTGGAAAAGGAAGCGCTGCAAGTCCTGAACGGCACGCAGGTGGTGTTCCAGCGCAGCGGCCAGTCGTTCACGCCGGTGCCGGTAACGGTCGGCCGGTCCGACGGCAAGCTGGTGGAGATCACTTCCGGCCTGCGCAAGGATGCCCGGTACGCCGCCGCCCACAGCTTCACCATCAAGGCGGAGCAGGGCAAGGGCACTGCCGAACACGAAGATTAAGGAGCCGCCATGTTAAGCAGAATTATCCAGGCCTGCATTGGCCACCGCTGGCTGGTCATGTTCGCCGTGCTGGCGATGGCCGTGCTGGGGGCCGTCAATTACAAGAAGCTGCCGATCGATGCCGTGCCGGACATTACCAACGTCCAGGTGCAGATCAATACTGCCGCCGCCGGCTATTCGCCGCTGGAAGTGGAGCAGCGCATCACCTTCCCGATCGAGTCGCTGATGGCCGGCCTGCCGCGCCTTGAGCAGACCAGGTCCCTGTCGCGCTACGGCCTGTCGCAGATCACGGTGGTATTCAAGGATGGCACGGACATCCATTTCGCGCGCCAGCTGGTCAGCCAGCGCATCCAGGATGCGCGTTCCCAGCTGCCGGCGGGCCTGACGCCGACCATGAGCCCCATCGCCACCGGCCTGTCCGAAATCTACCTGTGGACGGTGGATGCGGCGCCCGCCGCACGCAAGCCGGACGGCACGCCTTACACGCCAACCGACTTGCGTGAAATCCAGGACTGGATCATCAAGCCGCAGCTGCGCAACGTACCCGGCGTTACGGAGATTAACTCGATAGGCGGCTACGACAAGGAATACCTGGTGGCGCCGACACCCGCCAAGCTGGCGTCGTATGGCCTCAACCTGTCGGATGTGGTGACGGCGCTGGAGCGCAATAACGGCAACGTTGGCGCGGGCTATATCGAGAAGGAGGGCGAGCAGTACCTGCTGCGCGCGCCAGGACAGCTCAAGTCCATGGCGGATATCGGCAATATCGTCGTCTCCACCATTGATGGCGTGGCGGTGCGCATCGCCGACGTTGCAACGGTTGGTATCGGCGCCGAATTGCGCACCGGCGCCGCCACCCGCAACGGCCGCGAAGTGGTGCTTGGCACCGTGTTCATGCTGATCGGCGAGAACAGCCGCGCGGTGGCGCTGGCGGTCGACAAGAAGATGGTAGAAATCAACCGCAGCCTGCCGGCGGGCGTTTCGGCCACGCCGGTATACAACCGCACCGTGCTGGTGGAGAAGGCCATCGACACCGTCAAGCGCAACCTGCTGGAAGGCGCGGTTCTGGTGATCGGCGTGCTGTTCCTCTTCCTCGGCAACCTGCGTGCGGCGCTGATTACCGCCATGGTGATCCCGCTGTCGATGCTGTTCACCTTCACCGGCATGGTGGCCAACAATGTCAGCGCCAACCTGCTTAGCCTTGGTGCGCTGGATTTCGGCATCATTGTCGATGGCGCCGTGGTGATCGTGGAGAACTGCGTCCGCCGCCTGGCGCATGCGCAGCAGCATGCCGGCCGCGAGCTGACGCGCGAAGAGCGCTTCACGGAAGTCTTTGCCGCTGCCCACGAGGCGCGCAGGCCGCTGCTGTTCGGGCAGTTGATCATCATGATCGTCTACCTGCCGATCTTCGTGCTGTCCGGGATCGAGGGCAAGATGTTCCACCCGATGGCCTTCACCGTGGTCACTGCCTTGCTGGGCGCGATGCTGCTGTCGATCACTTTCGTGCCGGCTGCCGTGGCGCTGTTCATGAACAAGCCTGTGCGCGAAGAAGAAGGGCGCCTGATGCGGGCGGCCAAGCGCCGTTATGGCCAACTGCTGGACTACGTGATGGCCAACCGCCCAGTAGTCTTTACCGCCTCCGGCCTGGTGCTCGCCCTCTCCGTGCTACTGGCAACGCGGCTTGGCACCGAGTTCGTGCCCAACCTGAATGAAGGCGACTTCGCCGTGCTGACAGTGCGCATTCCCGGCACCGGCCTCGCGCAATCGGTGCAGATGCAGCAGCAAATCGAGAAAACGCTGGTGGCGAAATTCCCCGAAATCGCCAATGTCTTCGCCCGCACCGGCACCGCAGAAATCGCATCGGACCCTATGCCGCCAAGTATCTCGGATGGCTACATCATGCTCAAGCCGGAAAAGAATTGGCCAAAACCGAAGCGCAGCCGCGAGGAACTGCTGGCCGCGATCCGCGCCACACTGGAGCAATTGCCGGGCAATAGCTATGAATTCAGTCAGCCGATCCAGTTGCGCGTGAACGAGCTGATTTCCGGCGTGCGCAGCGACGTGGCGGTGAAGGTATTCGGCGACGACCTCGACATTCTGAACGCGAAAGCCAGCGAAATCGGCGCCATCCTCAGCAAGATTCCGGGCGCATCCGGCGTCAAGGTCGAACAGACTACAGGCTTGCCGATGCTGCAGATACAGGTCGACCGTGAACGGGCAGCGCGCCTTGGCCTGAACATCGCCGAAGTGCAGGAACTGATCGCCACTGCCACTGCCGGCCGCGAAGCCGGCGCCATGTTCGAAGGCGACCGGCGCTTCGACATCGTGGTGCGCCTGCCGGAAGCGCTGCGCTCGGACATTGAACTGCTCAAGCGCCTGCCGGTGCCTTTGCCGAAGAAAGAGGGCGCACGGCCGGCTTACGTCACCCTGGCCGAAATCGCGGCCTTCGACACCGCGCCCGGCCCGAACCAGCTAAGCCGCGAACAAGGCAAGCGCCGCGTGGTGGTCACGGTCAATATGCAGGACCGCGACATCGGCTCCTTCGTCGAAGAAGCGCAGCAAGCGATCCTGAAAGCCGTGAAGCTGCCGGCCGGCTACTGGCTGGCCTGGGGTGGGCAATTCGAAAACCTGCAGAATGCCGCGCAACGCCTGAAGGTGGTGGTGCCGGCCTCGCTTGCGCTGGTGTTCGCGCTGCTATTCCTGATGTTTAACAATGCCCGCGATGGGGCGCTGGTGTTCACCGGCATTCCGTTCGCGCTGACCGGCGGCATCTTCGCGCTCTGGATGCGTGGCATTCCGATGTCGATTTCGGCGGCAGTCGGCTTCATCGCATTGTCCGGCGTCGCGGTGCTGAACGGGCTGGTGATGATCTCCTTCATCCGCAGCCTGCGCGAGCAAGGACAGCCACTGGCCGACGCGGTGCGCAACGGCGCGCTGGTGCGCCTGCGGCCGGTGCTGATGACGGCCTTGGTGGCCTCGCTTGGCTTCGTGCCGATGGCGATTGCGACAGGCACCGGTGCGGAAGTCCAGCGCCCATTGGCGACGGTGGTGATTGGCGGCGTGCTGTCCTCCACCGCGTTGACGTTGCTGCTGTTGCCTTTGCTGTACCGCCTGGCCTATAGCCGCGAAGAGAAAGTCCGCCCGGTGGCGCCAACTGCTCTCGCAGGAATTCAATAGGGCGCTATGTCTTGACTTGGAGCAGCCGAGGTCGCTGGATTGCGGCGTATGGCCAGATGCCGCAATACCAGCGCTTCATTAGTAGAGTGCCTCCTCAAAAACAACCGCAAGTCATTGATTTAACTGAAATTGTGATTATCGGGGAGCTTATGGAGAGATTTTAACTGGATTAATTCTCTCCAATTGTCACGAAATCCCATCAAATCGCGATAAATCCTTCATCAAATAATAAATATATATAAGCAAAACATCTCGAAATGGAGAACTGACAGGTATACTTCCGCCTTCAAAAAATTTCAAAAGAGAAATAGATGTTGTGCAAAAGAATAGGGCTGGCGGCCCAGGTTATGCTCGGCCTGGGAGCAGCTTTGCCTGCGTTGGCGCAGGTCGATCCTGCATTGGCAAACCAGGAACTGCAGCGCCAGGAACAGCGTGAACGCGAACGTGCACGCCAGGACGAAGCCAAGCCGGATGTGCGCCTGCAGCGCGAGGCCAAGCCCGCACAGGCGGCCTGGCCGGAACACGAGTCCCCATGCTTCCCGATTCGCCGCATCTTCCTGGAAGGCGAATTGGCCGGCCAGTTCCAGTGGGCGCTGAAGGCCGCTGATGGCGCGCTGGGCCGCTGCCTTGGCAGCAAGGGCATCAACGTGCTGGTGGGCGAAGTCCAGAATGCGCTGGTGGCGCAAGGCTACGTCACGGCACGTGTGCTGGCCGCCCCGCAGGACCTGCTCGGTGGCGAACTGCACCTGAAACTGGTGCCGGGCCGTATTCGCGCACTGCGCTATCCGGAACAGCAACCAGCCTTCGAGAACGCGCTGCCGCTTGCCGCCGGCGATTTATTGAACCTGCGCGATATCGAGCAAGGACTGGAAAACCTGAAGCGCGTCCCCGGTGCGCAAGCCGATATCGAGATCGTGCCTGGCGAGCAGCCGGGCGAGAGCGACCTGCAGGTGAAATGGAAAGGCGGCCGGGCATATCGCTTCAGCGCCTCGGTGGACGACAGCGGCAGCCGCTCAACCGGCACCTACCAGGGCGGACTCACGCTCTCGGTCGACAACCCATTTGGCCTGCAGGACCTGTTCTACCTGACCATCAACCGCAACGTGCCGGGCGACAGCCCCGGCGGCGAGTACGGCACCAGCGGTTATGCCCTGCATTACTCGGTCCCGTTCGACTATTGGCTGCTCTCGCTGCAATTGAACGATTTCCGCTACCGCCAGACGGTTGCCGGCGCATTCCATGACTACATTTATCGCGGCACCAGCAATACCGCTGAACTGAAGCTCTCGCGCCTCGTGTATCGCGATGCCACGCGCAAGACCACGCTGTCGCTGCGCACCTACCAGCGTGGCAGCCGCAACTACATCGACGACATGGAGGTGGAAGTCCAGCGCCGTCGCATGGCCGGCTTCGTGGCAGGCATCGCGCACAAGGAATTCATCGGCCCAGCAACCCTGGACAGCAACCTGACCTGGAAGCTGGGCACAAGTTCATACGGCAGCCTGCCGGCACAGGAGGAGGCTTTTGACGAAGGCACCGCCCGTCCGCGCATTTTCAATGCCGACGTCACCTTGAACTGGCCTTTGACCAAATCGATTTCTTACCAGGCCGCCTGGCGCCGCCAGTGGAACCGCACCAAGTTGATTCCGCAGGACCGTTTCTCCATCGGCGGCCGCTATACCGTGCGCGGCTTCGACGGCGAGGCCAGCCTGTCGGCCGAACGCGGCTGGCTGCTGCGCAATGACTTGAGCTGGGCTATCCCGGACACCCGGCAGCAGCTCTACTTTGCACTGGACCACGGTGCCGTATCCGGCCCGTCCGCACGACTGCTGCGAGGCACTCACCTGACCGGCGCCGCCGTTGGCTGGCGCGGCCAGTTCGGCGGCCTGAGCGCCGACATCTTCGCGGGCAAACCGGTGAGCAAGCCGGACGCCTTCCGCACCGCCAGCGTTGCCTCTGGCTTTAACCTGAATTACGAATTCTGAGCATCATGAATAAACTTCGCTACCGTATCGTTTTCAATAAAGCACGTGGCATGCTGATGGCCGTGGGCGAGGATGCCCGCAGCTGCTCAAAAGGCGCCGGTCAGACTGGCTCACTCGATAGTTCAGTGCCGGCCGCGATAGGGCACCCCGTGCTGCGCCGCCTGACCTTGCTGTTTGGGGCGGCCTTCGGCGGCTTCCTGTGGGCCAGCCATGTGCAGGCGCAGATCATCGCCGATCCGAAGGCGCCGAGCCAGAACCAGGCGATCGTGCTGAAGGCGGCCAACGGTGTGCCGCAGGTGAATGTGCGTGAGCCAAGTGCGGCCGGCGTGTCGCGCAACGTCTATTCGCAGTTCGACGTGGCCAAAGGCGGGGCGATCCTGAACAATTCGCGCGTCAATGTGCAGACCGAATTGGGCGGATGGGTAGAAGCCAATCCGTGGCTGAAAGCCGGTGCCGCGCGCGTTATCCTGAATGAGGTCAACTCCAATAACCCTAGCGCGTTGCGCGGCTACATCGAAGTGGCGGGGCAGAAGGCGGAAGTGGTGATTGCCAACCCGTCCGGCATTTCCGTGGACGGCGGCGGCTTTATCAACGTGAGCCGCGCAACGCTGACCACCGGTTCGCCGTTCATGACCGATGGACGACTGGCTGGCTATGACGTGCAACGCGGCCAGATCGTGATCGACGGCGCGGGCCTGGATGCAAGCAAGACTGACTATACGGCGTTGATCAGCCGTTCGCTGGTGCTGAACGCGTCCCTCTGGGCGCAACGCCTGAACGTGGTCACGGGCGTGAACAAGGTTGCGGAGGGCGAATCGCCAACGGTGACGGAAGTTGGCCAGGCCGCCGATGCCGCACCGCAGTTTGCAATCGACGCTTCACGCCTGGGCGGCATGTATGCCAACCAGATTTTCCTGGTGGGTACCGAAGCGGGTGTGGGTGTGCGCAACGCGGGCACGATTGGCGCTGCGGCGGGCGACCTGGTGGTCACCAGCTCCGGCCGGCTGGAAAACACGGGCAGTCTTGCGGCCAGCCAGGCGTTGCGCCTGCAGGCTGCGGATGCTGTTGTCAACGATGGCACTTCCTATGCACGCGAGGCCGTGCAGGTGAGCGCCGGCGGTAAATTGAGCAACAGCGGTACTGTGATTTCAGATGGAACGCTACAGGTGACCACTGCCGGTGCGCTGGACAATGGCGGCACAATCAGCGCGCAGGCTGCGATGCAGTTGACGGCCGATAGTCTCACCAACCGAAAAATGATCAGCAGCGGCGGACGCCTGGCCGTGACGCTGCTGGGCGATGCGGATAATCGCCAGGGAACGATGCAGGCGGAAAGCGTGGCGCTGGACAGCACCACCGGCCAGCTGCTCAATCAGTCTGGCAAGATTACGCAGAGCGGCGCGGCGGCGCTGGACATCACTGCCACCACTTTGCACAACACAAAAGGTGGTCAGGTTGGGACTTCCGAGAGCACGACCGGCAACATTGGCGGCAGCTCTGGCGGCGACGCGGGCAGCACTGGCGGCACCGGCAGTGCAGGTGGCGGTAGCACGGGTAGCGCTTCGGGGACTGGCTCCGGCTCCGGCGGCAGCGGCGCCAATGGATCGGGCGCTATTCCAGTGGTTCCTGTGCCGAACGGCTGGCTGCACCTCGCTGGGGCGATCGACAATGATGCGGGCCAGATCCTTTCCGGTGGCCCTGTGAATCTTGCGGTCACGAGTCTGGAGAACGTTGGCGGAAAGATGGCCTTGGGCTCCCTGGCTGTCAATGGCGGCAGCCTGGATAATCATGGCGGCAGCCAGCTATCGGTCCAGTCGGGCCTTTCCCTGCACCTTCCGATGTTCGATAACCGTGATAGCCATCTGCAGGTTGGCGGTAGCTTCAACGGCGACTTCCAGTCATTCAACAATAACAATGGTTCCTTGACAGCCGTTGGCGACCTGCAGCTGCACACCAGCGTGATTGCCAACCAAGGCGGCCAGCTGGTGAGCGGCGGGCGCGGCTCGCTCCTTGCGGATGGCGCGCTGGATAACAGCAGCGGAACGATAAAGAGCGGCGATGGGCTGGTCGTCACTGCCGGAGGTTCGCTTGATAACTCGGCTGGCACGATTGAGGCCGCTGGTCATGGTGCGGACCTGCAGCTGCAAGTCTCATCGGTCGGCAATACCCGGGGCCGGATCGTCAGCGACGGCACGGCATCGCTCGCCACCCCAGGCAATATTGGCAACCATGACGGCCTGATCTCGGCGCGGGACAATCTCACAATCGCTGGCGCAGACCTGGGCAACACTGTCGGCGACGGGGCGACAACGAGCACCGGCATTCAGAGCCAGGCCGGCCGCGTGAACCTGAATGTGCAGCACTTCACCAACAGTGGCAGCGTCTTTGCCGCAGCAGACCTGAACACCCACGCCGCCTCGCTCGATAACAACGGCGGCACGCTGTATGCAGGCGGCCAGCAGAATCTGGCCGTCAACAATGCGATCACTAATGGCGGCACGATTGCTGCAGCACATGACCTGACAGTCAGCGGTGCCAGCCTGAGTGGCACTGCCAATAGCGTGCTGGCTGCCGGCATGGCGACCAATGGCCAGCTAACCGGGGCCGGCGCTTTGTCCGTCACCACCACGGGAGTACTGCAGACGGCGGGCCAGGCACTGGCTACCGGCAATGTAGACGTGAAGGCGGCTAGCCTGGATTTGACTGGCAGCAGCACCGGCAGCACTGGCGGCAATGTCAACCTGACCGCGCAAAGCGGCAACGTATCGACTCGCCACGCCACAGTCAGCGCAACGGGCGAATTGGGCGTGACCGCGCACGAGGCGCTGGACAACACGTCCGGCCAGCTCACCGGCCAGCAATTGCAGATTCATGCTGGCCAAGTGGACAACAGCCAGGGCCAGATCCAGCAAACCGGAACCGGCACGCAAACGGCCGACATCCAAAGCAATGGCGCGTTGAACAATAGCGGTGGCCGCATCGTCGCCAATGCGCAGGACTTCACGCTTAGCGCCGGCGGCGCCCTGACCAATGCCGACGGCCTGATCGGCCATGCCGGCGCGGGGCAATTCACCGCGACCGCGGCCAGCTTGGACAACACTCGTGGCCAGGTCACTGGCAACGGCGCCGCCACGCTGAACAGCGCAGGCGACATTGTCAATAACGACGGCCTGATCTCGGCGCAGGGGAATCTCGCGATCTCTGGCGCGAACCTGGACAATAGCACCAGCGGCACGCTTACCACAGCCACAGGCA
>Ga0209050_1000307_pt1 | contig 100345 bp, 79 predicted proteins | sample Araplavi_mTSA_r2_FD_184276 | JGI IMG/M metagenome (GOLD analysis project Ga0209050, IMG submission 184276) | Arabidopsis root microbial communities from North Carolina, USA - plate scrape MF_Cvi_mTSA_r2 (SPAdes) (version 2) | ecosystem: Host-associated > Plants > Roots > Endosphere | place...
TCCGCGCTGGCCAGCGGGGTCAAACGCATCAGCCGCCTCGCGAGCCAGATGGTTTTCCTCGCGCGTGAGTGGAATGGCGACTTCAGCCAGCACGTGAGCATCGGCGACCTCATCGTCGAAGCCTTCCACGAGGCCCATACCTATCATCCCGGCAAAAAGATCGCGCAGCTCAGCTTCAACAAGCAGTCCGCGCCGTGGAAGGTGAAAGCCGACCCGAAAGCCCTGCGCCACGCGTTCAGCGAGATCATGCTCAACGCGCTTCAGGCGAATCCCGAAAATCCGACCGTGGCCGTCGCCCTCGAGGAGACCAAGGGTGAACCGCACCGGCTTACGGTGGAGGTGCGCGACAGCGGCAAAGGGTTCACTTCCGAAAGCGCCGAGCGCGCCCCTGAGCCTTTCTACAGCACGCGCAATGTCGGCCTCGGCATCGGGCTCACCGTCACGCGCCGCATCATTGAAAGCCATCACGGCCGCATCGAAATTCCCGCCAGCAATACCGGGCAATCCGGGGTGGTCCGGGTTTCGCTGCCCCTTGACCCGCTCCTCCCGGCACCTCTTGGCGCCGGGGTCGAGTTGAGCTAAACGCGTCTTTCCTCCCTTTTTTACCGGTCTGCGGAACCCCCTATCCGATTCGATTTGATATGAGCACTAAACGCCTCCTCGACGAACATGAGCAAGCCATCGTCCGGGCTCTGATCCGCGATCCGCGGGCCAGCGACAACGCCATTGGCGTGACCACCGGGGTCAATGTCCGCACGGTCAGCCGCAAACGGCAGCGGCTCGAAGAAGAAGGCGCGTTGAGCTATCTCGCCCACCTCGACTTGAGCGAACGCGGGACCGGGCAGTTCCCCACGCGGCACCTCTACATCATTCAGTTCCGCAACGGCATCACCCACTCCGGCCTGCTCGCCGATATCCAGCGCGAGCCTTTCGTCCGCTCGATTTTCACGAAGGTGATCTTCGAAAGCCACATCGCGGAAATCGACGGCAAGCTGGCCATGCTGCTCTTCATCGATGGCGAGAGCGACATGGACATCGTCGAGACGGTCCAGGCGCACCTCATTCCCAGCCTGCAAAAAAACCACGGCGAAGATTCAATCGAGGAAGTCCGGACCATCCGCGTGCTTTCCCCCATCCGCATGCTGCGGAACTACATCCTGCCGGTGAACGTGAAGGCGGGCTACGTGAAACCCGAGTGGTCGGATGACGCGATCTACGTGGGCGAGAAGGCCGAGTAACCGCAGATTTCGCGGATCGGGTTACTTCCGGGAGCGGGCTTCGGTGTAATAGCCCTCTAATCGGCGGGTCTGCGCGTGGAGTTCGAATTCCGCAGCCACCCGTTGTGCGGCGGCAGCGCTCATCCCGGCATACCATTCGGGACTGCCCGCCAGACCTAACATTTGCCCGGCCAGCGCCCGGTCATCACGTTCGGGAACAAGCAAGCCACTCACGCCATGCTCGACGGCTTCTGGAATTCCTCCGTGCTGAGTGGCGCAGACCGGTAGTCCGCTCGCCATGGCTTCGAGCATCGCATTCGGGACACCTTCCTGATCGCCATCGGCGCCAAGCTCACTCGGATGGATGAACAAATGGGCCTCGGCTTCGAGCCGGCGCAATTCTTCCTGCGAAACAAAACCCGTGAAACGGACGCGCTCGGCGATGCCCAGTTCACTCGCGAGTTTGTCCAAATCCGCCCGCTGAGGCCCCTCACCGGCAATGGTGAATCGCGCATGCGGCCAGCGGCCGGAAAATTCAGCAAAGGCGCGCAAGCTCGTCGCGAGGCCTTTTTTCGGAATCAACCGGCAAGCTTGCAGACATCGCCACGAACCATCCTCCGGCACCACCCGCTGCTGAAAGACCACCTGCTCCAGCGGCACGCCGGTGCGGTGAAGGCGGATTTTTTCTTTCGGCGCACCATGGGCCACCAAGCGCGCGGCCAGCGATTCACTCCGGACCAGCAGCAGCGTCGCGAGAGCAAAGACTCGCTCCATCGCGATCCGAAACGCCGGGCGATCCCACTCCACGTCGGCATCCGCTCCGTGAAATGAAACGACCACCGGCAGCGGCGAAATCTCCAGCAGTGGCAACAGCAGCACGCCGATGTGCCCGAAATAGACGTGCAGCACCTGCGCCTCGGCCCGGCGCAGTGCGGTGAGGGTGCGCAGGGCTTCACTGCGATAAATCGTAATTGGCCGCTTCAGCAGAGTCCGCTGCCAGAAACGCCGGAGCTGATGCGTCCGCGGCTTGGGCTGCACGACCACATCCGGAAACGGAAACGGACCCGCATTTTCCCGCTTCTGGCAAAAAACCACCGGACGCCATGCCTGCAAGGCAGTGATCTGCCGGTAGACGTGGAGCATCTCAGGCTTCAGGAAAGTGACGACATATTGGGCAACAACGGGCAACATCTTGCTCTTGCTCTTGGTCTTTGCGCTGACCGAAGGTGGCAAGCTTCGAATGAGCACGAAACACGACCTCGACTACCTCGACAAAGCGCGCCGCGTCTTTGAGATCGAACTCGCCGAGGCGGGCCGCGTCCTCTCGCGCCTGAACTTCACCTTCATCCAGGCCGTGGAAACCATCCGCACCTGCGTGGAAGGCCGGGGCAAAGTGGTCGTCGTCGGCGTCGGTAAATCCGGACACATCGGTGAAAAGATCGCCGCCACGCTCACCAGCACTGGTTCACCGGCGGTAGTGCTGAATTCGCTCAACGCCCTCCACGGCGACCTCGGCATGGTTTCCGATGGCGACGTCGTCCTCGCTCTGAGCGCCAGTGGCGAGACCGACGAAATCCTGAACCTCCTGCCCGCTTTACGGCGCTTCGATGTGAAAGTGATCGCCTTTACCGGCGGCGCCCACTCCACCCTCGCCCAGCACAGCGATCTGGTGCTCGACGTCTCGGTCGAACAGGAGGCCTGCCCGCTCAATCTCGCGCCCACGTCTTCGACCACGGCGATGCTCGTCCTCGGCGATGCCCTGGCCATGGTGCTGCTGGAAGCCCGGGGCTTTACCAAGGAAGACTTCGCCCGTTTCCATCCCGGCGGACACCTCGGTCGCACCCTGCTGCTCAAGGTTCGCGATGTGATGCGCGGAGCCCAGGAAATGGCCGTCGTCGCCCCGGAAACCCTTATCCGCGAGGTGCTGCAGGCCATGCGCCGCTGCCGCGCCGGGGCCGCTGTGGCCATCGATCCGGCAGGGAAACTGGCGGGCATTTTCACGCACGGCGATTTCGCCCGGCATTTCGAGACGACACCCGAGCTTGGAGGCCAGCCGGTCGACCGCTTTCTCACCCGCAGCCCGATCACCGTGCAGGCCGACAAATTGGCCGTCGAAGTCCTCCGGATTTTGCAGACCCACCGGATCGACGACCTCGTCGTTGTGGACGAAGAGGATCGTCCCCTCGGGATCGTCGATACGCAGGATTTGGCGCGTTTCAGGCTACTGTAAGGAGCCATGCGCTCCCCTCTTCTGTCGCTGCTCCTACTCGCCAGCCCCCTGCTGGCGGCGGACTACTACGTCTCCACGAAGGGCTCCGACACGAATCCCGGCACGCTGACCCAGCCGTGGCGCACGATTCAAAAGGCTGCAGACACGCTCGCTGCTGGCGATACCGCTTACGTGCGCAAAGGCCGCTATCGGGAGCGGGTCACGGTGAAAACCAGCGGCACTGCCCCGGATCAATGGGTTACCCTTCAGGCGTACCCCGGCGAAGAACCGGTGATCGATGGCGCCGGGCTCAGCGTCCCCGAGGACGAAAACACCGCGCTCGTGCTGATCGAAAATCGCAGTTACGTCCGCGTGCAGGGCTTTGAAATCCGGAACTACCGCGCCCGCAAAGGAAACCGGGTCCCCTGCGGGGTGTTCATCGCCGGCGAGTGCGACCACGTTGAAATCCGCAACAACCGGATTCACCACATCGGCTACCGGGCGAAAAACGGGAACGCTTTCGGACTGGCCGTCTATGGGACTTCGGCCACGAAACCCATCTCGCGCGTGATCATCGACGGCAACGAAATCGACCACTGCCAGCTCGGGAACAGCGAATCGCTCACTCTCAATGGCAACGTCGTCGACTGCGAAGTGACCAACAACCGCGTTCACGACAACGACAACATCGGCATCGTTTTCATTGGCTACGAAGACACCTGCCCCGATCCCGCCCAGGACCGTGCCCGCGATTGCCTCTGCCAGGGCAACACGGTCTGGAACATTCGCAGCTACGGCAACCCCGCCTACGGCCGCCAATACAGCGCGGGCGGCATTTACGTCGACGGCGGCACCCGCATTCTCATCGAGAAAAATCTCGTCCACCACTGCGACATCGGCGTCGAGCTGGCCAGCGAACACTTGAATCGGACGACCTCCGAGGTCGAGCTGCGCGAAAACATCGTCCGCCACAATCGCAACGGCGCTCTTTTCATGGGCGGCTACGACAGCCAGCGCGGCGGCACCGCAGATTGTTTCGTCCACCACAATACGTTCTTCGAAAACGACAGCCGCCGGGATGGGAACGGGGAGATTCTTTTCCAGAACTTCGTCACCGGCAATCGGATCACTCACAACATCGTCGTAGCCAATCGCCAGAATCTCCTGCTCGGCAACGCCGCCAACAGCCACAGCGGCAATGTGCTCGACTACAATCTCTACTTCAGCCGGACCGACGCTGAAGCGAGTGAGTGGACCTGGCTCCAAACCCCCTACGGCAGCTTCGCCGCGTACCAGACCGCGTCCGGCCAGGACGCCCACTCCATTTTCGCCGATCCTCTTTTCCTGAATCGGCGTAAATACGACTTTCATCTCACCGCCACCTCCCCCGCAATCGATTCCGGAGACGCGGCATTCACCCCCGGCAACGCAGAGACCGATCTCGACGGCGCCGCTCGAATCGGAGGCACCCGCGTGGATCTCGGGGCCGACGAGTGGGCTCCTTGAGACTCTAGATTCTACGCGGGTAAGCGAACCGCTTAAGGCCGCACTTCGCGTCCTTGGTAGTTCACCCGCAGCACCGCCACCCGATCCGCTTCGAAAGCAACCACCAGTGTGGCTTTATTGCCCGTGGTCGTGTCGAGAATCCGATCCACATAGCCGATCTCAGTCCCGTTTCGATAGCTCGTATTCGCCGGCCCGAGCAGCTTGATCACATCGGCTGTCGTCCGGCTTTTCAGAATGGGCGCCAGCTCTTCGACCGTGGCCAATCCCTCCGTAAAACGCTGCAACACCTCCCGCTCAGGACGCCGGGGGTCGATCTGGCTGGCCCGCCACTTTGCCTCTCTTTCCGCGGCCACCGTAAGTTCAGCTACGGCCCGATTGGCATCTGCAACCAACGGACTGTCCGGAAAGGATTTCACAAATTGCTGATACCGGCTGAGGGTCACGGAAGTCACTCCGCGGGCCTGCGTCGCACTCGCATCGACATAAGCCTGCACCTCAGGCTTTTTCAACGCAGCCACCTCCGCCTGCAGGGCCTTGATTTGGGCGTCCTTGTCCACCGTCGCAGCCGGAGCCGCTGGCGCGGGCGTAGCCGAAGACGCAGCCACGGCTTCCGGCCCCACTCCTCGATTCAGCGGCGCGAGCACCCCTTTATCCGCGGCTGCCGTGCTGGTCACCGGCTCTGGCTTTGCTCCAGGGATCTGCTTCTGCGCTTCCTCGAGTTTCAGCCGCATCGATTCCAGTTCACTCTGCAACCGGGCGACCTCAGGACCCAAGTCCGGACCGGTCGCCCGCTGGCATCCGACAATTCCCAATGGCCCCAAGCTCAAGGCCGCAAGACCCAGAACTCCGACGACACGAAACCCGCGAGAAGAGCGTAAGTTCATCCCTTCGACGTTGCCCAGGTCCCTTCCAAAACAAAAGCCCAAAACCACCGTTCACTGATTTTTCCCGCCCCCATCTTTTGTCGGGAACTCCCTCAAAATCAGCGATAAACAACCCGCAAAAGTACGCTTGGTGGTCTTCGATTGGTCGGCGCGGGGGGACTATGACTTCCCTACCCGGGTCAGCCCAGCCCCAGACCGGCACTAAAAGGGGGTGCGCTTGCACAATCATGGGGTCGGAGAAAAGCGCGGGCAGCTCCACGTCCGCGCGGACCGATGCGGCGCAGGCGAAGACCGAAGGAGGGTGAATGTTTTTAGCGGTTCTTTTCGGTGCTCGAGGGTTGGAGTGCTGGTTTCAAATCGATTTTGGTTTCAGGCAAAACCCGCACGAGTTCTTCCGCAACAATCGCACCGAACTCGATACTGCCCCGCGCGGTGAGGTGGGTTCCGTCGCGGCGCGGCTTGGCGGAAGGCGCGGGAACGTCGATGTCTACGGCGGGCGCGGGCTTGAGGGCAGCAGGGTCCTCGGAAGGGACCGATGCGGGTTCAGTCGATGGCTTGGGCAGGATCTTCGGATTGAATGGCTCCACGCCGGCCGGGCCGAGCTTCTCGGCCAGTTCGATGCTGCGCGCATACAGATCGATGAGGGGCACGTGCTGCTCTGCGGCGACTTTCCTCGCAGCCTCGGCGTAGGGTGCGAGTTCACCGCGCAGTTTTCCGTCGGGCTGAAAAATACGCCGCGCCAGTGAGGTGACGAGAATCGGCTTCGCGTCGGCGGCCCGAGCTTCCACAATGAAGCGGGTCAGGTTCTCTGCGTAGGTCGTGGAGGGGTCGGTTTCGCGCTGCGGACCTTTGCCGGGCATGTCGTTGTGGCCAAATTGGATCAGCACATAGGCCGGCTTGCACGCGAGCGTCTTTTGCCATCGCCCCGAATCGCGAAAGCTTTTTGAACTTTGCCCGCCACCCGCGAAGTTCTCGCACAGCACATCGGCAGCGAGCCTCTTTTTGAACCCGAAGCTCCAGCCGGCACTGTCCGTCACCGTGGAATCGCCAGCGAGTGCGATGCGCACTTTCGGCTGCCATGGCGGCACGACCGGACCCGGTTCGGCTTTCGCGAGTTTTGCTTTCCAGGCTGGATAGTCCTTCTCGATGAGCGCCTGCGCCCAGTTGCCAGTCCAGCGGTAGCCGTGACGTGCCCAGCCGATGTTTTCGAGGCCGAACCGTGGTTTGCTGTCGAGGTCGGAGAAGAGCGGTTGGTTCGTACCGATATGGTAAAACCGCGCCCACATCGGCCCGGCGGCGGGATCTTTGATCGCCTCCCAGTTCCTGCCCTCGCCCTTGTCCTCCGGATGTTCGACTACACGCCAACCGTCCATCCGCGCGGACTCGAACCACGCGACGGCCGAATCGATGGCGCGGACGATCTCCGGGCTTGGGCGGTCGAGGCTCATCAGCAGCTTCACGATGCCGACCGACTCTGCGCCGCTGAGCGAGACCAGTTCAAAGCGCCGGGCCGGTTGCGGGCTGAGATCGATCTCGTCGTGCTGCGCGCACCAGGCGGTGAGCTTGCCATCCACCGAGATCTGACACTTCACGATGCACTCGATGCCGCGCCGAAAGGCGGACCGCACCGCGCGTCGCCGGTCGGCATCGAGAAAGCCGAACGTATCCGACTCGACGATCTCATGGAGCAGCGACATGATCCGCACCATCGCGTTGTCATTAAAAGTGATATACCGATGATACGCGACGTCCGGCGGATAAGACTGCGGCCAGCCGCCGGTCGGGTATTGCGCGATGAGGATGTAATCGATCCCGTTCTCGACCGCGCGGAGATAGCGCGTCTCCTTCGTCGCCTGGAACATTCGCGCCATGAAGCGCACTTCGTCGGTGGTCGCTCCGTTATCGAAGATCGGCTTGAACTCGCCCACCAGATCGACCGACTGCCCGGCAAAGGGTGCCGCAGTCAGGTCCATATTCTTCGGCCAGCCGCCGTAATCCGATTGATACGAGAGAATGTTTGTTGCGATCGTCTTCGCTTCGTCCGTGGCAAACCACTGCTCCGGCTTTTTCAGAAAATCGCTGGTGCCTGCGGCCATGACGACCGGAGCGAGCACGCAGGAAAGAAGCGAGAGAACGAATCGGCGGGGGAGCAGATGTGGCGTGTTCATGATTTGGAAATCCGAGCGGGCTCGTTGCTAAAAGACGACAAATGGAAAAGTTTTCAGCGCCACGCAGCGAGCGGATTGTCTTTTACCGTGAGCGGGAAGGTCACGCGTCCTCCTCCTCTTACCTGCGAGGCGAGCACCGCAGTGATCATCTCCACGGTGACGCGTCCGTCGGCACCGCTGCAAAGTGGAGCACGATCTTCTTCGATCGCAGCGATGAGGTCGAGCGCGCCGGCGGCGTGGCTCATCACGTGCGTGCCGATGGTCGCGACCGGCTCGGGCGCCCCGATGCCCGCGGCGGTGATGGGAATCCATGGACGCGACTCTTTGTTCGGTTGGAACGGACTGCCGGGAACGAAGTGCGCGAGCGGCGTTTGATCGACCCGAAGGTCGATGATGCCCTTCGTGCCGATGAGCTGGAGGCCGAAGCCGACCTTGGGATCACCGGCTTCCTTCATCGAATCGAAGTAGAACGGCACGCCTGACTCCAGGTCGAACCGGGCATGCACTTCGTTGCCTGCGATGGGACCGAAGTCGGCTTTGTCGCGGTTCACATCGGCAGGCGTGACCGGCTTTCCATCCAGCATGATCACAGCGGAGCAGGCCAGCGGCTGGCCCGCGATGGTGACGCCGAGGTTGAGCACATGCGAACCGAGAATCCACAAATCCTCCAGGCCGCCGCGACGATCCTCCTTGCCCCGACCGCGCAGCTCGAGCAGACGGCCAATCGCGCCCTCCTTCACCAACTTCTTAACAACCGGCAGCGTCGGATGCCAGCGATTGCGATGCGCGAGCGCGAGCTTCACGCGATGCTTCTCGCAAGCGGCGATGATTTCATCGGCCTCTGCCAGCGTCCGGCAAAAAGGTTTCTCCAAATAGATGCCACGCGCACCGGAATCCGCCGCCGCGAGCACCATGTCGCGATGCAATCCCATCGCCGGGCCAATGGCCACAAGATCAGGCTTCGCTTTGGCGATGTCATGATAGTCAGCAAAGCCCTGCGTGATCTTCAGTTCTTTCAAGGTCGCCTCCAGCTTCTTCGGGTCGGGGTCGGCGGCAGCGACGATTTCAGTCCCCGGCACCTTCAGCCACATCGTGTCGAGGCTGTGGCCGTAGCTGCCCTTGTTGCCGAGCACGGCGACGCGCCATTTGCGTTCGGGTTCTGCGGCGGGTGAGGCGGCGTATGCGATGCTGAACGCAGCGGTGGTGAGGAAATGACGGCGGTTCATGGAGGGTGATTCGTGCAGGTGGCTACCTCGATCCTTTGGCGGGCGCGCTTTGTTGCCTGGCCTTCTCCAACATCCCGCGGACCCGGGCCTGTTCCTTTTCGAGAGCGACACCCGTCACGGGCAGCGGTTTAAAATCAGGGTCTGGGGTGAGTTTTTCATCCGCTGGGATGGTGCGCAGGCGCAGATTGCGGAAGGCCACATCCTGGCCGTGGTCTTGCAGGAGAAGCTTGCCTCCGCGTCCGGTGAGGTCGCCGCCACGGATGCGGAGCAGGTTGACTTCCTCCGCCCATTTCGGGTCGGTGTAATCAAAGGAGACCACTCGCTGCTCATTGAGCCAATGCTCGATCACACTGCCTTTGCAAAGGATGCGGCCGGTATTCCATTCGCCCACCGGGCGGGTGACCCGCTTGCTCGGTCCCATGCAAAAGAAGAGCGAGGCGGCGGACTGGCGGGGGTTGTCGCCGTGTCCGGGATGGGCGTCATCGAGAACCTGATACTCGACCTGGCCGGGGCGGTAATAGACACCGCTGTTGCACTCCTTGGACACCTTCCACTCGAAGCGTAACTCGAAGTCGTCCGGCAGCAGTCGCGCCTCGTAGGTCAGAGATCCCTTGGGACGCACGCGGACGAAAGCTCCGTCCTGGATCTCCCAGTTGCCACCATGTTTCCAGCCGTCGAAAGTTTTCCCATCGGCGAGAGTGACGAAGCCGAGGTCCTTCTCCGCTGGATCGAGCGCGGAGGCGAGCAGCGGGAGGAGGAAGGTGAGGGTGGCGAGGGTGGCCTTGAGTTTCATGGGGTGTCGAATGGTGGAGGGGTGCCGATCACTTCGGCTTGGAGGCTTTCAAGATGTAGTCCACGAGCGCGTCGATTTGCGCGGGAGTGAAAGTCGCACCGATGGGCGGCATGAGATTCTCGGGATAGCCTTCCACGAGCAGGGCGTTGGGTTCGAGGATGGATTCGCGCAGATAGTCGGCGGTGGCTTTCACTTCCCGCGTCTTGCCCGTGGCCGGGTCGCGCACTTTCACTTTGGCGCCGGCCAGGCCGCGGAGGGTGGGACCGACCAGCTTCGTGTCATCGAGACTGTGGCAAGCGGCGCAGAAATTTTGGTAGAGCACGCGCCCGGCATCATCCTGCGAAAATTGGAAATAAGGCGCGCTGGCGGTGAGCGTGCCGGATGGAGCCGGACGCACTTCGCCGGGGCAATCCCGGGGGATGCGATTGACGGTGAACCAGACATCGCCCGTCCACAACGGCAGCCCGGATTCCGCAGCGAGAGTGGAGGGCAGACGCACATGAACGACCTCCCCGGCGATGAGACCCGGCATCTCCAAAAAGACGCGGCGACGATCTGCAGACACCGTGGCGGAGCTCACTTCGGCAAGGCGATACCGGACCTTGGGCCCACCATAAGTCTGGGTGCCTTGATAACCCCACTGGGTGACATGATAGCCAGCCGGGTTCCAGCCACTGCCTGGCTTCAGCGGCTGCGTAAATTCCACTTCCAGTCCATTCGATTTCAGCCGGGCCGCCAGCGGTTCAAACACCGCTTTTCCGGTGTAGCGAATGCGGGTGAGGCCGCTCACTCGGTGGATGAATTCTTGATCACTGCCCCGCGCGATACCACCGGCAAAGAGGGTGCCATCCGGTGCAAATGCAAACCGATGAAAGAGGTGGCGGAAGCCCTGGGAGAAAGGAAAGACCGCGCCCTGCATGACGCCGTCCACCTCTTCCAGAAAGACACGATGCAAACCGCCGAAGGTTGCATCGCCAAACAAGACCTGGCCTGCATACGGTCCCCACCTCGCGGGTAGCAGGAACGGCTGGGTCGGCGAGTTGGCGATCTCTCCATGCGGCAGCCACACCGCGGGTGACGTGGCCTCCATGTGATCGAGCGGATGCCACGGCGCACGGCTGCGGAACTGATAGAAGGCATCCTTTTGCAGATGAATGAGTTTGTCGGCAGGCAGCCATTCGCCCTGGTTGTCGGTGATGAGGATGGAGCCGCGCGGCCCGATGCCGATGCCATCCGGCGTGCGCAGGCCACCAGCCACGACCTCCGTTTTGCCCGTGTCCACCTGCACCTTCACCGCGCTGCCCCGCAGCGGGGCCTGGCGGTTGTCGCTGTTTCGCGTTCCCATCGCCACGCTCAGTGAAAAGTACAAATGCGAGTCCTGCACGACCGCGCCGAACAAGTATTCGTGACTGTCCATCGTGCAGGGCCAGTCATGCGACACGCAGCGATAGGTCTCGAAGACACCGTCGCCGTCCCCGTCGATCAGTTCGGTGGCCTCATTCTTTTCCGTGACGAAAAGGCGCCCGTTTGAAAGGACCAACCCCATCGGCTCCGAAAGTCCCTGCGCGATCCGACGAAACGGCGGCGGACCTTGATCGGGGATCGCATCCAGGTTCAACGAATACAGATCGCCGTCCCAGGTCGTGAAAAGCAGTTCCCGCTCTCCACGCATCGCCACGCCACTGATGCGCATGGTGAGCGACTCGTCACGCAAGTCACGCATTTCGAGCGCCGGATGCAGCGCTGCGAGCTTCTCTCCAAATCCAGGCGTGGCCACCGGCGCGGCGGGCTCAGCCGGCAGATTGACGAGAGCGAGATTGCCCGCGGTCCAGGCACTCAACACCAACTTTCGAAAGCGCAGCGGGTGATCGTATTTGCGATTCGAAGGTGGCACGAGCATGACCAGCATCGGCAGTCCGGCACGCACGGAAAACGTGCCGAGCTTCACCCGAGCCCACTCGTCCTTTTGGGTCACGGGCACATCCCAAAAGCGATCCTTCCCGTCGAAGGAGAGTTGGTAAGGCTGATCCAGCGGCTTTTCGCAGGCGTACTCGATGAAGACCTCGACCTCCTCCTGTTTTTGCGCCTGCACATACCATCCGATATTCGAGCCACGGCCCTTCGTGATCGCGAGAGCATCTCCCGCATACTCGTTGGGGCCCTTGGAGAAAATCATCGTCGCAGGCAAATCGAGGCCTGGAGAAGACTCCGCCGCGAGGGTGAGCGTTGCGGAAAAAAACCACCCCGCCAGAACAAGGAAACCAGAGGAGGAAGGATTCATCGCGGAAGAGTGAGCCGAAGCGGCGCCGCGCCAATCAGCTCCGGTGCAGCTGTCTTTGGTTCGCCGCCGTGCTTCCATGCTTCCCGCACCAAGGCCGGCGGCCGAAGCACATCGCCTTCCGCCAGGGATTCCACCCGCAGCTCACGCACCACCCGGTCCGCGGCTGGCGCCGCAGCCAGCGGGATGCGCTCCTGTAGCTGCAGCGTGCCGGTCTCATGCTGCAGTTCCCACCGCAGGTCGATGCGATCGTCTTGATCAGTGCAGCCGAGGTAACGAACCTTCAGCGGCAGCGTCTTCTCGCCGCGGCGCAGTTCCCATGGATCATTCGAGGCATCTTCAAACCAGGTCGTGCCTGCCGAGCGCGTCGCAAAGCCGGCTTTGATCAAGCCCGGCTTGCCCACCGGCGCCTGCCACACCTTGAGCAAAGTGGCTCTCTCCAAATCATAACCCAACCACACATTCTCTCCCTGCCGGATCGACAACGACCGCGGCTTCTTATCCAGGCTCAGCCGGCTGATGACTTCGCGATCAAAGGGCAAAGCCCGTGCGGTCAGCGGCAAAGCGGTGACGAGGGTGAGGAAATGACGGCGGTTCATGGACGCGTGGGAATCTTGTTCAAGGTGTAGTGCGCGACGTCGGGCGTGAGCGGTTGATCCTCACTGGAGCACAAACCGGTGACGGTGAGCTCATGCACGTAGCCTTCGCGCAGCCCTTCGATCTCCAGTTCCACCGCGAGTCCATCGGCGGAGACATCGGCAATGCGCACCGCAGGCTCCTGCACATCGATGTCCGGGCCGCCGTAATCGGCGTGATATTCATAGGTGTAGCTGCGCATCTGCCATTTCGCGGCATCGATGGCCCCGCGCGTGACCGGCTGGGTGAAGGTGCAGCGAAATCCCTTCGGCCGGGCCTCCATCGTGCGCATGGCAAAGGGCGTGAGCCCGCTCCAGATCACGCGCTCCACGCCGTAGAGCTTCTTGCCACGGAACTCCATCCGCGGCTGGTCTCGCCAACGAAGAGCGAGCCGTCTTCGCCAAACTCCAGCCGCAAGACGCCGGCTTGGAAGCCAGCGAGAAACGGAAAGCAGGCGCCTTGATATTCCCCGCCGACTTTCTCGAGGAACACGCGATTGACGCCTGCATTGGTCAGTTCGCCGACGAAAAACTGGCCGGTGAACGGGCCGAACTTGCCGCCGGTATTGTCGAGCGCGAGATCCGTCGTACTGGTGCCCATCTTGCGATAAGGCAGCCAGACCGCGGCAGGCTTGTAGATCGGCATGCGGCGCGCGACCTCCGGCACAGGGACGCTTTCGATCAGTTCCTTCGGCTCTTCAAAAGGCGCGCCGGGCAACTTGGCGGAGGCAAACGAGGCCGTGTGTCCGTGAAACGCGCCCTGCCGGATGTGATGAATGCCGCAGGCCGAGTTCCAGTGCCCCTGCTGATCGGAGTAAAACACATCGCCCGCCTCATTGATGCCGATGCCGCAGGGCGAGCGCATGCCACCGGATACCGGCTTCCACGTGCCGTCCGGCGCGACGCTCAGACCATAGCCGCGCCAGTCTCTGTTCGGGAGCACCACATCGCCCATCGTGCAGTTCAGCGTCACCCACATGTTGCCCTGCGGATCAAATTTCGGGCCGTAGGTGTATTCGTGGTAGGCGCCGGAGACGCCCCAACCCTTGGCCACACAGCGATATTCATCGGCGATGCCGTCGCCGTCCGTGTCGCGCAGCCGCGTGATCTCGGTGCGCTGGCTCGCGAAAAGGGCGCCGTCGTGAAAAGCAAGGCCGAGCGACTCGTGCAGTGCGCCGGCAAACCGCCGCCACTTCACCCCTCGCCCGTCGGCAGCATACGGATTCTCAACGATCCAGACTTCACCGCGGCGCGTGGCGACGGCGAGCTTTCCACCCGGCATCCGCGCGAGCCCACCGGCTTCGAGCACGAGGTCGTCGGGATGATCGAGAGCGACCTTGCGGTAGAAGTCCGCGCGATCTTCTGCGCGTGCTCCGGCCAGGCATGCTGCGGCGGCCATCAGAACGAACCAGGTATGCGGCTTCACCATATAATTTCCTCCACCAGTTCTGCGCGGCCCGCGCGAAACTCCAGCCGGACTGGCAACGCGGCACCGTCGGCGATCTGAATTTTCACTCCGGACGGAGGGCGGGCGCTGAATAACACAGACTCGGTCGTCTGTCCGCTGACCTGCACTTTTCTGCGCAGGGTGTGGTTCGCGGTGACTTCGACCCGATCCACCACGTGGAGCGCACCGAGATCGTAGTCGAAGACCGGCACGCCATCCGCACCGACATGATAGCCCCGAAATTGCGGTGTCAGTTCGCCGTGATCGACAACGGAAAGCGTGCCCGTCTCATCGAGCCGCACCAGAGCCTGGCCGAGTGGCTGCTCCATTTTTACGTAGCGCTGATTCCAGGTCCCGTCGGCATCGAGAAAGGCACCGCGCCAGGCCAGGGACCAGCGCACGGCGAGTGCATCGAAGGCCACATTCACACCGCCGGGAAAGCCGACGGCGAGCGCATGGGTGCCGGTGCCTTTGAGGAAGGTGCGAAAGACGATGGGCTTCTCTTTGGGCTCCAGCACTTGGGCCGCGCGAGACGTCAGACCTTCTGGGGGCAGGCTCTCATCCACCTCGGCGAGGTAACGAAGGATGCTGTCGATCTGGCGCTCTGCCGTGCCACCGCCCAGCGCGGGATTCATCGGCTTGCCTTCCGGCCAGAACAGCGGCATCCGCGCGCCAGTCGGAAACGCCGCGGGATTCAGCAGAAAGTCGCGCATCCATTCCGGGCGCAAGCGCTTCGGCATCTCGGCGAGATCGTAGGCGCCAATGCCCAGAGAGGGCTGCCGATTGATGTCGTGGCAAGCGATGCACGCGTAGCCCTTGATGCCGACCAATTCGCGCCCCCACTCACCACTGCCGGCAACCTTCGGATCCTTCTCGTGCGCCAGCGTGGGCCGTTCGCCCGCGGTGGCATCCGCTTTCGTGAGCAGCTTGCTTAGCTCACGCGCGAGTTCGTCGCCGAAACCCGGCATACGCACCCGCATGTAGTGGCGCACCGGATCCCGCCCGCGGAGCACGTTTTCCAGCGCCGCGCGCTGAATCTTTCGACCTACGCCATCGAGTAGCGGCGGCAGGCGACCGAGATCGCCGAGGTCGTCCTTGGTCGAGGTGAAGTGCGCCGCCACGTCTGGAGCCGGGCCGCCGAGTCCACCACGCGAATGGCAGGCAAAGCAGTTGCGCTGAAGCATGATACGGCGAATCGCGAGCTTTGGGTCTTCTGCGCCGGAGGATTTGTTGCGCGTCGCGAGCGCCGCGCGGATCGCACCGCGCTGCTCGTCGGTCAGCCGATACTGCGGAACGCCAGCTTTCGGTTCCCCCACCAGACACCCGCGCTGCAAATCGGCCAGCGGCGGTGGCGGTTTGACCCATTCGCCTTTCCCGTGGCACGCCACGCACCCAAGCGACGCATACGCCTTCCTTCCTCGCTGCGCGCGCTCCGGATCGACGACAAACTCCGCCTCCGCAGGCGGCGGCTTCGGCGCGAGATAAGCCGCGAGATGCGCGGCATCCTTCTTCCCCAGACGCTGCTCCGGCATCCGTCCCGACGGCCGCACACTGAGCGGAGCCAGAAGAAAGCGCGCGAGCTCGCCCGGCGCATATTTTTCGCCCAATCGCTCCATCGGCTGCGCCCCATGACACGCGACGCACCCCACGCTGAAAAACAAGTCACGCCCGGTCTTCGCATTGCCTGCGACCGGCTCGACCGTGCTGCGTTTCTTCGCGCGCTGGCCCATCAAGTGATGGGTAAGGTCTTCGATCAGTTCCCCCTTCTCCGGCTCAGCCAGACCGGCGAGTAGAGACGGCATCGTCGTACCCGGCTTCACCGCCCCGGGATCCGCCAGAAATGCGCGCATATAGTTGGCGCGGAGCCGGTCACCGACTGTGGAAAGATCCGGCCCGGTTTTCCAGGCAAACGATGATTTTTCCGCGGCTCCATCGTGATGACATGCGGCACACGACAGCTCCGAGAACAGCAACTCACCCGCCTCCGCCTGCCACTCACCCCCACCCGCCCGCAACCGGGCGAAACCCGGTACGGCACACGGCACTTCGGCTGCGTGAAGCGAGGGCAGCGCAGCCAGCACGAGAACTGGGAGCCATCTCCAAGGAAATCCCATCGTTCAGGGTTCGTCGGCTTCGGCGCGGAGCTCGAATTTTACCGCAGCCAGATCGTGCCGGCCAAATTGCACCCTCCCGACGGATTGAAAGGACTTTACGCGCAACTCCGGCTCATGATGCATCCAGAAGCGGAGAAAGGACTCAGGCAAGTCGATGAGGGTGGGCAGGTCGTTGGCGAATTCCATAAGCAATGATGCGCTGTCATCGGATCGCTTCCGGTGGCTCGCCGATTTAACGAACTATTTTCTGAATACTATGCGCCAGCGCTGAACTTTCCCATCACTGCGCAGCAGTGCACCGAGCTGTGAAGCTCATCCCTGCCACCACCGCTTGATGCTCGCTCCCTCATCGCGGAATTAACTGCCGGTCGCTACTCGATATGCTGATGGCGGTAGTGGGCTGGCGTGATCCCCATCTGGAGGCGGAAGACGCGGGTGAACGCGCTTTGATCGTAGAAGCCGCAATCGAGCGCGATCTCGCAGACGGTGCGGCTGGTGGCGACGAGGTCCTGGCACGCGGCGCGGATGCGCTGGCGGCAGAGATAACGCATGGGCGGTTCGCCGAGCAGATTTTTGAAGAGCCGGGTGAACTGGCGCTCGGACAGGTGCGTGAGGGCGGCGAGTTGTTTGGTCTCGATGGATTCGCGGAAGCGAGTGTGCACGTAACGCAGCGCGGGCTCGAGCTGTTGAAAGGGCTGCGTGAATCCGCCGACTTCATGCATGTCGTAGAGCACCAGACCGACGCCGCAGATTTGTCCCTCGGTGTCGCGCAGGGGTGAGACGGAGACCACATACCAGTTCAGCGGGCCGTTAATGTCCGGGACCATTTGCGAATAGTAGGTGTGCGTCCGGCCGGTGCGCATCACGCGGCGGTCTTCATCGACGAAGCTGGCGGCCAGTTCGCGCGGGAAGAAATCGCGATCCATCCGGCCGAGCATCTGCCACTCCTGATCGAGATTGAAGATGCGGAGCGTGCGGGCGTTGGCGCAGACGAAACGGCTCTGCTTGTCCTTGGCGAGGAAGGCGATCATCGGGAGGGTCTCGAACAGCGCGGAGAGCTGCAGTCCGCCGCCGATGCGCTGCAGGAACGCATTCTGGAAACGCAGGGCGCTTTTCTGGGTGTGTTCCATGGATGGCCGAAAAATACCAAAGGTTGACGGCCTGCACCAAGTCTCCATGTCGGTTTTCGATGTTAAATGATGGCCGCATGAAACAAACCGCCGCCATCTTTGGAGCCAGCGGAAAGCTTGGACGCCACGCGCTGGCCGTGTTGGCGAGACGTGAAATGGCGGTGCGGGCTCTGGTTCATCGCACGCCGGTGAGTGACGGGAATGCCACCAGCATTCAGGGGAGCGTCATCGACGCCAAAGCGGTGGAGGAGACGGTGCGAGGGGCAGACATCGTGGTGCAACTCGCTACGACGAAAGAGGAGGCGGACACCTTCTTCGACGTAAGTGTGCGAGGTACCTTCAACATCCTCGAAGCATGCCGCCGACAGGGGGTGAAGCAGTTTATTCTCTTCGGTGGCGACGCGGCCCAGGGAATCTGGTTTTACCCGCAGCCCATCCCGATCGACGAGCACCATCCGCTCACGGCCTACCCGGGTTACTACGCTTTCTCGAAGGTGATGGAGGAGACGATGGCTGCGCAATACGCGGTTCAATACGGCGTGCCGGTCACGGTGCTGCGCTCGTCGTGGGTGTTCGAAGGTGATGATCTGCTCCATCATTTCTCGCTGCTGAAAAACGTGAAGCCCTCGGAGCCGGGACACGGCTTTGGTGATGTGGGCGAGGAGGCGAACACCTTGGTCCGGGCGGGTCAGGAACGTATCCCGATTCTCAAGGACGCCATGGGTGCGCCGCTGCGCCGCCATATCGTGCATGTCGACGATGTGATGCAGGCGTTTGACCGGATGCTGGGCAATCCATCGGCTACCGGGCAGTCTTTCAACATCGCCGGGCCATCCGCTTTCGACTACCGCGTGGCGGCGGAGTATCTCTCGAAGAAGATGGGCGTACCAGTGATTGAGCTGAGCTGCCCGAGGTATCATCCCTTTGAGATCAACATTTCCCGGGCGCGCGCGGTGCTTGGTTACGCGCCGGAGAATGACTTTTTCCGCATGGCGGATCGCGCCATCGCGGCCCGTGAATCAGCCAATCCACCCAGATCATGAAAAAGGAGTTCCATCACATCGGCCTGCCGACGGACGAGAGTCACCCCGGCGAGTATTTTGTCGAAGACACGAAGGTGTGGGTCACCGACCCGCGCAAGCATCCGTACAAGGTCGAGTATCTGCGTTTCGAGGCCGAAAGCCCCGTAAAAGGCCCGGTCCGCGACCTGCCTCATGTGGCTTATCGCGTGGATGACATTCACGAGGCGATTCGAGGCGAGCAGGTGATCCTGGAGCCTTTTCAGCCTTCGCCGAATTTTACCGTGGCCTTCATCCTGAAGGACGGCGCGGTCGTCGAATACATGCATTTCGAGAAGGAGAGCGATCTCCCCTGGCGGTGACCCCATGAGCATCAAAGACAAAGTCATCATCGTCACCGGCGGCACTTCGGGCATCGGCGAGGCGTGCAGCCGGCACTTCGCGGGGCTGGGAGCGCGGGTGCTTATCGCGTCGAATCAGCAGGATCGCGGCGCCGCACTGGAGCAGGAACTCCGCGCCGCAGGCCAGGAGGGGCGCTTTGTTTTCACGGACGTATCCCGCGAGGACAGCGTGAAGGAGATGGTGAAGCGCGCGCTCGATCACTACGGCCGCATCGACGGCGTGCATTGCAACGCGGGGGTCTGGGGCAAGGGCAAGGTCACGGAGTTCGATGACGCAGCGTGGGACAAATTGATGGGAGTGAACGTGAAGAGTGTCTTCTGGACCGCGAAGCACACGATCCCGGAGATGGAGCGGCACGGCCAGGGGGTGTTTCTCATCACCACGTCCGTGGCGGCGTTCATCGGTTTCCCGGTCCATGCGCTCTACTGCGCGTCCAAGGGGGCGCTGGAATCGCTCATCCGCTGCCTGGCCGCCGATCATGCGGGCAAGGTTCGCGTCGTGGGTATTTGCCCCGGAACCATCGACACGCCGATGCTCGCGGCCACCTGCGAGGGCTGGGACAAGCCGGTGGCGGAACTCTACGCCGACGTCGCCCGTCGTATTCCAGTTCGCCGGCTCGGCCAGCCGATCGATATTGCGCAGACGGCCGCGTTTCTCCTAAGCGACGAGGCGGGCTACATCAACGCCACTTCCATCGTGCTCGACGGTGGGACCCTGGCCCTGCCGCCGTGGTGATCTGCATCCGGCGATGAACTACGACACCACCCGGTTTGAAAACGCGCTGCAATTGGGCGGGATCCGCACCGGCACGCTGGATGCGCCCGGCGCGGGTGGTGGCTGCGCGACCCGGGTGGCGTTGTTCGACACGGGTGCAGGCCTGCGCTTCACCGTCGCACTGGATCGCGGTGGCGACATCGTAGACGCGAGCTTCAACCAGCACGCGCTCGCTTACCTCACGCCGAACGGGTTGTTACCGCCAAATCATGCGTATCATTCCGGCCTCGACTGGGTGCGGGCATGGGCGGGCGGACTGATCACCACCTGTGGCCCGGAGTATGTGGGGGGCCCGCGGGAGGAGGATGGCGTGAAGACCTCGCTGCATGGCCGCTACTCGAACCAGCCCGCGTGCGTCGAAGTGCTGCGCAATCCCGATCCGCACCACCACCGCCTGGAGATGGAGTTGGGACTAGTCACGCGTGAGTCGCGCACCTTCGGTCCGGTGTATGAGATTCGCCGGACGATCCGCTGCACGCTCGGTGTGCCGGAGATTCAGATCGAAGACGCGGTGACCAATCGCGGCGACACGCGCGTAGCGCATCATTGGCTGTACCATTGCAATCTCGGCTGGCCGCTGCTCGATGAAGGCGCGCGGTTTATCTATCGCGGCAAAGCGGTGCATTGGATCATTCCACCGCCGGAAGGGCAGGACATCGTACAGCCGCTGTCGGCAGCGGGGATGAACCGGCTCAAGCGGGTGCCGCGCCCACTGGCGGAGCACACCGCTATGAACGAGCGCGGCCTGATCGTCGAAACGGAGGCTGGGCGTAATGGCTGGATCCGGATCGGTTTGATCAATGACCGGCTCAAGCTCGGCCTGGAGATCAGCTATTCCAAGAAGTCGCTCCCACGCATGGCGAACTGGCAACACTACGGCCCGCGCGGCTGCTATGTCAGTGGCCTCGAGCCGTTCTCCGGTTCCCTGCTCGGCAGTGCGCGCGACCCGCACAAGCTCGCGAAGCAGTTTCTCGAGCCGGGAGAAACGAGAAACTATCAACTAACGCTCCGGGTCATCGCCAACGACCCGGACCTGCGCGCCTTCGCGGCCCAGGATGGGCCCGTCATGCCCCATGATCACGACGCTCATCAACGAACACTGTGAGCTCGGCGAGAATCCGGTCTGGAATGCCGCGGACGGTTCATTGTGCTGGACCGACATCACCGGCGGAAAGCTCCACCGCCTATATCCGGCCGATGGCAGGCACGAAATCATCTATCACGGCCCTTCGGTGGCCGGCATCACTCTGCAGAGTGATGGCTCACTGCTTCTCTTTCGCGTGAATGACATCGCAGTGCTGCACGCCGATGGCAGCGTATCCGTGGTGCGGCAGCTGAATGACGAGGGCGCGACGCGATTTAATGATGTCGTCGCCGACCCCGAAGGGCGGGTGTTTGCGGGAACGATGGGCCGGAGCGACACCAGTGCTGGGCTCTATCGGATGGAGTGCGATGGCAGCATGACGCTGCTCTTTCGCGGCACCGGCATCTCCAATGGAATGGGCTTCTCCCCGGACCTGCGGACCTTCTATTGGACCTGCTCCACCCGGCGACGGATCTATGCCTTTGACTATCATCGCGCGAGCGGGGCCTTGAGCGCGGAACGTATTTTCTACCAGGCGACAGCGGAAGAAGGCATCCCGGACGGCCTCGTGGTGGATGTCCTCGGCCAGGTCTGGTCCGCGCGTTGGGAAGGGTTCGCGATCATGCAGCACGCGCCAGACGGGCGGGTGCTCAGGAAGATTCCCTTGCCGGTCGCCCTGGTTTCCTCGCTCTGTTTCGGCGGTCCCGGCGGCGATGAACTGTTCATCACCACCGCAGGCGGAACACCCGGTGGCGTTACCGCGGACGGCGCCCTCTACCATTTTCCCGCCGGTGTCCAAGGCATGCCGCAGTTTCCTTCGCGCATCCTTTCCCCTGCCCCATCGCTCCTACTCCATGAAGAAGATTAAACATAGCGTGCTCGGTCTTGGCTGGTTTGGCGAGAAGCACTGCGAAGCACTCGCGGCCATCCCGAACGTGGAACTCCACGCCCTATGCACCCGCAATGCCGAACGGCTCGCCGAAGTGGCGCAGAAGTTCGGCGTGAAAAAGACCTTCACGAGTTACGAGGAGATGCTGGCGGATCCGGAAGTGGAATCGGTAAGCATCACGACGATGTGGGACCAGCACGCCGCGCCGGCCGTGGCTGCCCTGAACGCGGGGAAGCATGTCTTTCTGGAAAAACCGATGGCATCCACCATCGCCGATTGCGATGCGATCGTGAACGCCGCGCAGGCCGCCCGGGGCTTCTTCATGACCGGGCACATCTGCCGTTTCAATCCGCGCTACGCGGCCGCGAAGCAGGAGATCGCCGCCGGCCGGATCGGCAAAATCGTTTCCATGTACGCGCGGCGGAATCTGCCCGCCTGGGTCGGCGCGACGGTGCTCGATAAGATCGGCCCCATCATCGGTGACGGAGTGCATGACACCGATCTTATGTTCTGGTTCAGCGAGTCGCGGGCAGTGTCCGCGTATGCGCAGACCGTGAAGGTGCGCGAGCACACGAATCCCGATCTCGGCCAGGTAATGTATCGGCTGGAGAGCGGTACTTCGTGCATGCTCGAAGCGGTCTGGTGTCTGCCGGACACCACGCCATTCCAGATCGATGAACGGCTCGAAATCGTCGGCACGGAAGGTTCCATTTCGATCCACGACACACATCCAAACCTCATGATCGTGGACAACAAAGGATCGCGCTGCCCGGAAACGACCTACTGGCCGACGATTCACGGCCAGCTCCGCGGCGCGCTGCGCGATGAACTCGCTTACTTCGTGAACTGCATCGCCACCGGCCAGAAACCCACCGTCATCGCGCCCGAGGAATCCCGCGAGGCCGTGCGCGCCTGCCTGGCCGCCGAGGAATCTGCCCGCACCGGACAAGTGGTCCGGATTTAAGCCTACGGAACCGGTCCCTACTCAACTCCACTCCCTCATGAATCTGCCACTCGATCGCCGCGCTTTCCTCACGCGCTCCACCGCAGCACTCGCCGCTTCCGTCGTTGGAATCCCGAACTCGAGCCGGGCCCAGACGGCGCCGCTCAAACTCGGCCTCATTTCGGCGGCGACGTATGCCGCCACCTATGACCGCCCGGACGCGCCCCGTTCGCCCGGCTCACATCATGGCACGGCTTTTTCGACCACATTCAACGGCTGGGATGAGGAAAAGGCGAAGCAGTTCAAGGGCACGTTCGTCAGATCGGGCCGCCGGCTGGATGGCGCGCGCGTGGTGAAGATTTGGGATCACGACCAAGCCGCCGCGCGCACACTGGCCGACATCGTAGGCATCGAAACCGTGACCGATACACCGGAGCAATGCTGCGACGGCGTGGATGCGGTGCTCATCGTCGATGACGGCAGCGGCGCCCAGTGGAAATACGCGGAGCACGCGCTGCGCAAAGGCGTGCCCACCTTCTGCGACAAGCCACTCGCCATGACCGCACGTGAAGCAACCGCAATCGCGAAGCTCGCGCGCGAAACGAAGACGCGTTTCATGTCCGCCAGCAGCCTGCGCTTCGTACCCGACATCATCAAACTGCGCGAGGAAGTAGCGCAACTCGGTGGCGTGCATCTGGCCAGCGTGGTTTGCGGGAACGATCTCGTCTATTATGGCATCCACGCGCTTTCGATGGCTTTTGCCGTGCTGGGCAAGGGAGCCACGAGCGCCATTAACGTTGGCAAACCCGGCGCGAGTGTCGCGCGCATCCGCTTCGGCGATCAGCGCGATGTCATGCTGATGGTTGCAGAGGCGAAGACCATGCGTGCCGGTTACCAGATCAATCTCTACGGCGAAAAGGGCTGGCGTAGCGTCACCCCGGATTTGAAGGACCTCTATTCCTACCTGCTGGAGGCATTTCTCGACCTCGTGCTCCGCGGCAAGGAAAGCGTGCCCATCGAGGAAGAGGTCGAAGTCATCGCCGCACTCGAAGCGGCTAAACGTTCGCTCGAACTCGGCCGCGAAGTGCCGCTCAGCGAGGTGCTCGGCGCCTAAGCCATTCCATCGTCATCCACCACCAAGCCAAGCTCCAAACTTATGAACTCACCCTCCAACCTCAGTCGTCGGGATTTCCTCCGCCACAGTGGCCAAGCCGTGGCTGCTTCCGCTCTCGCAGGCATCGCGCTGCCTCATGTCCATGCCGCGGGCAGTGACGCGGTCCAACTCGCCATCGTCGGCTGCGGCGGACGCGGCAGCGGCGCGATCGCCAATGCCATGGAGGCCGCCGGCAGCACGACCAAGCTCGTCGCCATGGCCGACCTCTACGAGGACCGGCTGCAATTGGCACACAACGTCCTCAACACCAAGTTTGAGCGGCGGGTCGATGTGCCCTCAGAGCGTCAGTTTGTGGGCTTCGATGCATACAAAAAGGCCGTCGATTCGTTGCGGCCCGGCTCGGGGGACATCGTGTTGCTCACCGGTTACGCGGCATTTCGCCCGGCCCAACTCGAGTATGCGGTGGAGCGCGGAGTGAATGTGTTCATGGAGAAATCCTTCGCCACCGATCCCGTCGGCGCGCGCCGCGTGATCGCCGCCGCTGAGGCTGCGGAAAAGAAGGGTGTGAAGATCGCCGCCGGCCTGATGTGCCGTCACTCCCCGAACCGCGAGGAACTCATCCGCCGTCTGCGCGCCGGAGAGTTGGGCGACCTCCAATACACCAACGCCTACCGGATGGGCCCAGCAGGAGGACTCCTACCGAAGCCCGCGGACAAGAACGAACTGGAGTGGCAGTTGCGTCATTTCACCAGCTTCCTCTGGGTCTGCGGCGGCCTCTGGGCCGAGATGGACATTCATCAAATCGACGAACTCTGCTGGCTGCACGATGCCTTGCCCGTTTCGGCACAAGGCATCTGCGGACGCATTCCGAATAGCCAGGATTGCAGCCAGAACCACGATTCCTTCAACGTCGAGTGGACCTTCCCCAACGGCACCCGCGCCACCCATACGGTCCGCTACATCCCGAAGACGGAGCCCCGTTTCGTCACCTATGTGCACGGGAGCAAAAAGGCCGCGCAGTTCTCCGGCAACACCCACGCCGCTGACGTGGAGATCTACAAGGACCAGATCACCACGCGCAGCAACATCGAATGGCGTGCGCCGAAGGAGCAAAATAGCGTCTGGCAGAACCAGTGGAACGATTTCCTCGGAGCCATCCGCGAGGGCAAACCCTTCAACCAGGCCAAACGCGCCGCGCAATCCAACCTCGCCGCCATCATGGGCCGCGCCGCGATGCACATGGGCCGCACGGTGACCTGGGATGAAGTGATGGCGTCGAATTTCCAGTGGTTCCCGGGCGTGGACCGGCTCACGCCGGAAAGCGAGCCCCCGGTCAAATGCGATGCCCAGGGCCGCTATCCGGTGCCTGTGCCCGGCGTGTGGAATGAACTCTAAACCGCGAACCTCCGCTTCGTATGAAATTGATCCGCGTAGGTGACGCAGGCCGGGAAAAGCCCGGCGTACTGCTCGAAAACGGAGAGCGGGTGGACGTCTCGTCGTTTGGCGAAGACTTCGGCGAGACGTTCTTCGGGACCGATGGCGTAACCCGGCTGGCCGCCTGGCTGAGGGAACAAGGCAACCCGCCCAGATTTTCCGCCGAGGATCGTCTGGGGCCGCCGCTGCTGCGCCCGAGCAAGATTGTGTGCGTGGGGCTGAACTATGCCGATCACGCGGCCGAATCCGGCGTGCCAGTGCCGGCCGAGCCCGTGCTCTTTTTCAAATCCACCTCGGCTGTCTGCGGGCCGGACGATGGCATCACGATCCCGCACGGCTCAGCGAAAACCGATTGGGAGGTGGAGCTAGCGGTCGTGATCGGCGCCACCGCGCGCCGCGTAAGTGAGCAAGAGGCCCCAGCGCACATCGCCGGCTATCTACTGCACAATGACTACAGTGAACGCGAATGGCAGCTGGAGCGCGGCGGTCAGTGGGTGAAGGGCAAAAGCGCGGACACCTATGCTCCGATCGGCCCCTGGCTGGTCACTCCCGACGAAGTAGGTGACCCGCGAAATCTCCGGCTCTGGCTGAAGCTGAATGGTCGGACGATGCAGGACAGTAGCTCCGGCCAGATGGTTTTCGGCGTAGCTGCGCTGGTCAGCTACATCAGCCGGTTCATGACGCTACTGCCTGGTGACATCATCAGCACCGGCACGCCGCCCGGGGTGGGTCTAGGACAGAAACCACCGCTCTATCTCCAGCCGGGCGACGTGATCGAACTCGGCATCGCCGGGCTCGGCACTCAAAGGCAAACCGCAGTCGCCGAACCCGCATGAAGACCACGCAACCTCTTCTCATCGACTGCCACAATCACGTCGGCGCCGACCTGCTCTTCTATCTTCACGGGGACTTCCCGTATGCGCAGCACCTCGTCGCCATGCACGACCAGGGTCGCGCGCTGGGGGTGAGCCACTGGGTGGTGTTTCCTTTTGTCATGCACGCGGCGCTGGACCTCAGCACGTTCATGACCACGGGCGAGATTCACGAGGGCCCGGGGCGTTTGCAGGATGTGCCGTATGCGTTCGAGAATCGCCGTCTCATGCGCGAGGTGTACGAGCTCTTCCCGGAGGAAGGAAAAAGGATGCTGCCCTTCGTGATGGTGGATCCCATGCGGCACACGGCGGAGCAGGCGCAGGAATTGAGAAAGCTGCGCGGCGAATACCGTTTCCACGGCATCAAGATCCAGACGACGATTCTCCAGGCGGATATCAAACATCTGCGGGATCGCGGGAAAGCTTTCGTCGAACTGGCCGAGGAGTGGGACGTACCCTTCCTCATCCACTCCAGCGTGGCCGAAAGCGATCCCTGGGCTCAGGCCTCGGACATCCTCGATATCGCCGAGGCGAATCCGCGCGTGCGTTTCTGCCTGGCCCACTCCTGCCGTTATGACCGGGAATGCCTCGACCGAGTGAACGAGTTGCCGAACACCTGGTTCGACTGTTCAGCGCATTGCATTCACTGCGAGGGCGCGGTGAAAGACCTGCCTTACATCGCGCCACGCGCGCGGCGGTTTGACACCGACTATCACGATCCGGGCCGGGTCATCGCCGATCTCGCCGCGGCGTATCCGCACAAGTTCATGTGGGGCAGCGACTCACCCTACTACAGCTACGCGGCGGAGATTAACCACGAGATCGTGCGGCTCATCAGCACCTACGAGCGTGAAGTGAGCGCGCTGAAGGCCAGCCCGCCGGAGGTCATCGTCCGCATCGCCTGCGCCAACACGCTCAACTACCTCAAGCTCCCGGATGAAAGCATTCTCACTTGAAGGCCGCGCCGCGCTCGTGACCGGCTCCTCGCAAGGCATCGGCCTGGCCATCGCCCAAGGACTGCTGGAGTCGGAGGCCAAGGTCGTCGCGCATGGCCTCCAGGCCCGTCCTGAGGCACTGCCGGACACCTGCCACTATTTCAGCGGCGATCTCTGCGAGCCAGGCGCGCCCGCACGGCTCGTGGAGCAGGCCCTCGCCGCCGAACCCGGACTCGACACGCTCGTGTGCAACGCCGGGAGCTTCTTCGACACCACATTCCTCAAGATGACGGAGGAGCTGTGGGAGCGCACGCTTCGGCTGAACCTCAGCTCCATATTCTTCACCGCGCAGTCCTTTGCGCGGGCACTCGTGGCGCAGCGGCGGCCGGGCAGCATCGTCATCATGTCCAGCACGAACGGCTTCCAGGCGGAGAACGATAGCGTGGCCTACGACACGAGCAAAGGCGGCCTCGTCATGATGACCCGCTCCCTCGCCGTCTCGCTCGCGCCGCACGGCATCCGCGTGAATGGCATCGCTCCCGGCCTGATCAAAACACCGCTCACTTCCGTGTGGATGGAGACCCGCGCGGATGATCTGCTGAAGCACTACGAGAAAAAGATCCTCCTCGGCCGGGTCGGCCGGGCGGAGGACTGCGCCGGCGCGGTCGTCTTTCTTTCCTCGCCCGCAGCCGCCTACATCACGGGCGAAATCATCGTCATCGATGGTGGCCTCACCGTGCAGCAACTCGGACACGCCTGAACTTCTTCTTTCCACCCCGCATGAATCAAATCGACCTTAACAACCGAACGGCCGTCGTCACCGGCGGCGCCCGCGGCATCGGCCGAGCCATCGCCGAGCGCCTGCTCGCCTCCGGCGCAAAAGTCTCCCTCTGGGATGTGGATGCCAACGCCTTGGCCGCGACCGCTTCCGAAATCAATCTTCCCGGACAGCTTCACACCGTCACCGTGGACCTCGCCAATGCGGAGTCGGTCGAAGCGGCGGCGGCAGCAACCGTCGCGGCTTTTGGCAAACTCGATATCCTCGTGAACAACGCCGGCATCACCGGCGGCAACGCGAAGACCTGGGAGATCGATCCCGCCGATTGGCGCCGGGTCATGGAGATCAATCTCAACGGCCCCTACTACTGCTGCCGCAGCGTCGTGCCGCATCTATTAAGGAACGGCTACGGACGCATCGTGAACATCGCCAGCATCGCGGGCAAGGAAGGCAATCCCAATGCCTCGCACTACAGCGCGTCGAAAGCCGCCGTCATCGCGCTGACCAAGTCGCTCGGCAAAGAACTGGCCACGGCCAATATCACCGTAAACGCAGTCGCCCCCGCGGTGATTGCCACGGACATCCTCGCGCAGATGCGGCAGTCACACATCGACTACATGCTCTCGAAGATCCCGATGGGGCGCTTTGGCAAAAAAGAAGAGGCCGCCGCGCTGGTCGCGTGGCTTTGCTCGGAGGAGTGCTCGTTTACCACCGGCTCGGTCTTCGATTTGTCCGGCGGACGCGCCACCTATTAGCGGGGTGAGTTTTAGTTCTTCGTACAATTTCGAAGTGCCTTGGCACCACGACCATCCACTCTGAAAGCCAAAATCAAGCCGGATACAACCAACGAAAAGACGAAGGCGTGAATGGCCGGTCTTTCAGTGAGCATGTGCATCCCTTGCTGACACCCGAAGAAATTTCCCGGTTCTTTGGACGAGATGACAAATTCCTTCGTCAACTCATCATCCGGCCAACGTGGTCGCCGATGATCTTGCAACGCGCATTTTACGACAAGCATGAGCTTTTCGTTGACTACCGCGATTACATGAATAAGCGATCCTATGGAACTTAATGCGACGCGGCCGGATTTGCCCTCCTGGCCCAAAATTCAACAGATAGGCAAAGATGAATATATGGTGGAAGGGCGGCACGTAAGCTACGGACGCTATATGTTCCTGTACTGGGTAGTTCGTCTCGCGAGTCTGGTCGGCCTTTACCTGCTCGCGAAACACTTTTATGGCCACATGCGACACTACTACTGGCAGGACGCGACGCTGATGTTTGGTGCCTGCTTGGCTATCTATGCCATCTTCGTTCGGTTGGTGCCCGTCCCGCGAGTTCTGTTCTGGCTGTTTTTCCGGCGCAAGACGCAGGTGTCATTCTCTCCGGAAACTATCGTGGTAAACGGTAGAGGATTGTCATTGATTGCTTCGATCAACGTGCAGTTTCGTGCCAGCCGTTATCGTCTGAAGGAAGACCAGATTGCCCGCTATCCAAAAATAGCAGACTACCTTGCACGCTTTAGAGTAATTGAAATGGTCTATGGCCATTCGGTCGTGCCTATTGCGTCCATTGACAACGAAGACCGCGCCGGACAGTTCGCAGTCGCGCTCCAGTGTGCTTACGACATGGTGAGAACACCCGCGCGCATTGTGCCGCAAGCGCCAACGCCCTTCGCTTACGCCGACAGCGATCTACTTCCCGAGTAATCCCTTGGTCTGTGAATGACAGTTGGCCACCGCACGTTCCGGCGCTCACGCCCCGGTTTTCCCAAGAGCCGAGGGCTCAGGAGGTGGCTGCTCGAGATGAGAGTCCTTTCGGCCCCGTCAGCAAGAGGCACATAGAGGAATTAGAGAAGCAGGTGAAAACTTCGACGAAGCCTTTGGAACTTACTCCCTTCGGAACTGTAAGACACTACCGGGCGGATCAGGAGCGATTACGGCGCATTGAGCGAATGAAAGGGCGGCTCCGGGAGCCCAAAGATCGTGCTCGGGCTGCGTTCGAGCGGGAACGATGATCTGTCGAGGCCAACTTTGACGGCTTGTTTCCAGTCCGATATAGTGCGCTCGATCACAAGGGAGAGCTGGGAAATGTCTTTTTTAATTTCCGAACAGGATACTGAGAATTTGCTGATTCGTGAAGAGCGCGTCCTTCCAATGCCGGACGGTTCTACACGTGTATTCGAAGGATTTAAGCTTATGTGGAGAGCTTTCGACTTTCTCGTCGTTTGTGGTCGCTGGGAGCCATTTGAAATTGTTACGCTAACAGAACGCCACCAAAATGGCCAAGCGGTCATGGGAGCTTTTCCTGAGGCGCACGGTCGAGACGGGTGCGTGAGTCTGCTGGAAATCCGTATGCTGGAAAGCCCTCGCACAGACCTGGCGCCTAGCCGACCGACAAGTCGTGTCGGTGAATGTCGTTCCCTGGACGACTGCCTGAATGATGTGGTGGCCGTGTTGTACGACGAGTTGCAAGACCGTATCTGAATGGCGTGGGGGCATCTGTGGGGGCACCGCTAATTCGCGAAAAACGAGTTTTCGTTTGTCCTCAATGTCTTATCGAGAAGATTTGTTCCCCGTCAGCCGCCCCAGGAAACCTTTCACGCAAGTCCATTTATGTTTCCATAAGTCCACCGGCGTGTCTGAAACCCAAGGAAACTGCGGGTTTCGTTTCCGCTCGTGGTTTTCGACGTATTCATGAGCCTCTGTACAGCCACTGCGAAAGGGGGCATAATCAGGGGCATGCCCCTACGGTGGAAAAAGGAGATGCCCCCAGATGCCGTTGACGAATCTGCAATGCCAGAATGCCAAGCCGAAAACGAAACCCTATAAACTCAGCGATGCCAGCGGCATGTATCTGGAGGTCATGCCGAATGGCTCAAAGTATTGGCGGCTCAAATACCGCTGGCTGAACAAGGAAAAGCGCCTGGCGCTGGGCGTTTATCCGCTCATAGGTCTGGCGGAGGCGAGGGAAAAACGCGACGCCGCCCGGAAGTTGCTGGCTTCGGGAATTGATCCTTCGTCAGCCAAGAAGCAGGCGAAAGATGAAGCAACGGTCGAAGCAGCCAACACCTTTGAATTGCTGGCGCGCGAATGGCACGCAAAGCAAAGCACAGGGTGGACACCGTCTCAAGCGCGCAAGGTCATGCGCTACCTCGAACATGATCTGTTTCCATATATCGGAACCCGCCCAGCTCGTGACATCGAGCCGCCGGAACTGCTGAACGTGCTACGCAAGATCGAGGCGCGAGGGGCGCACTACAACTCCGGGCGCATCCGACAGTACGCCGGTCGGATTTTCCGCTATGGGATCGCCTGTGGTCGCGTCACCCGCGACCCATCGGCGGATTTGCAAGGCGCGCTGACGATCTCCAAGACGCGGCATTACGCCGCGCTGGATCTCAAGGACATGCCGGGCTTTTTGAAAGCCGTGGACCAAAACGATGCACGCCTTTTCCCACAAACGCGGCGGGCCATCCGGCTGCTCATGCTCGTTTTCACACGCACGAGCGAACTGATTCTGGCGACCTGGGACGAATTCGACCTGACAAGGCCACTTGGGAAATCCCCGCAGAACGCATGAAAATGCGTCGTCCGCATATCGTCCCGCTCTCCCGGCAGGCGGTGGCACTCCTGCGGGAACAGCAGGAGGAAACCAAGCACTTGAAAACGAATTGGGTTTCCCCGAATCAGCCACGCCCGTCGAAACCGATGAGCAACAACACCATTCTCTTTGGGATTGGGCGGCTGGGCTACAAGGGCGATATGACCGGCCATGGCTTCCGGGCGTTGGCGCGTACAGCGTTGCGCGAAAACCTCGGCTACGCCGTGGATGTGATTGAGGCGCAACTGGCCCATGCCAAGGGGGACAGTGTCCGCCGGGCCTATGACCGCACGACCTTTATCCCGCAACGTCGGGAGATGATGCAGGCTTGGGCCGATTTTTTGGAAGGCATCGAGGCGACAGGGGCAATTCCTCTCGCGAAGGAAATTGATGGCCCCTGAAAACTGCGACTGGAGGCACTCCATCTTACGCAGCTTGGTCGGACTGATTTATCCCCTACAGCGGCGAGGCTGACTGCGTGCTAGCTGGGCGCAGAAATTCGGCGACATTGCTCGTTCCCATTGGCGCGTGAGTATTTAACGAATGCTTGTTCATCTCGCTCGATCTGTGCATAATCCTCAGCCTCGCCCTTGGGGTCTAAAAGGGCGCGTGGTCGGGACTTGGTGCAGTGCGCAAAGTCGATTCAACCGCGCGCTACTTTCGATCTCAAGTAGCACCCCAAGCTCAAAAGAATGGCAGAAAACCTGTGGAGTCCTCTAAAAATCCCGATACACCGCTCCCCCCATTGCGGAAGACCTACTCCGAGACTGGCAAGCCCTACAATCGCTACCCGAGTAACGAGGCGAAGCTGAAGGAACTACTCGCCCTTTCCCGAGAAGACATCGTCCTCCGCTGCGAAAAGGACGACGAGAAAAGCTCAGACTTCGTGCCGAGCGAGTGCCTCGTTCATCTTGTGCGTAGTTTGCGGAATGAGCCCGCCGGTCCGCATTTTGAGCGGCTCTATGCTGCTCTGATGAAGCGTATTCTGCAGCGGCTGCCCGCGGCAGAACGGAAGGGTGGCAAGCAGGTCCTCCTTAAAGAGAGCCAGATTCAAGAGGGCGTGATTTACGGCTTTCAAGAACTGCTCGCCTTGGACCGGACCGCTTACGAAGAGCGACTGGACTTCTGGGAGGTCGCTTTCGGCATGGCCTTGAAGAAGCTGAAAATCACGGTTGAGGTCAAAGTCTGGAAGGAAACCAACCGGACTGCACCCCTGGAAAACCCGGAAACGGGGGAGGTTTGGGCGCATGTTTCAGAGGCGGCGGACAAGTCAGATCCGTTCGATCCTGAAGAGTTATTGAAAAAAAATTACCGGGAGCGCCTGTATGCCGCGATTGAAAGGCTAACCCCAGAACATAGGAGAATCATCAAAATGTGCTTAGAGGGATTTCCCGCCCATTCCAGCGATCCAAAAGTCACCAGCATTGCGAAGGTGCTAAAGGTGTCCGACAAAACAGCTCGGACCAGGAGGCAGGAAGCGGAGGCCGCATTGAAGCGAGCTTTCGAAAAAGGAGGCGGGCGATGAAACGTGGTAAACGCCCTTCATGCGACGATGTGCTGGAAGCATTCGCACTCGAAGCGGAAACCGGGAAGTCGACGCTGGAAAAATACCTTCGCGACTATCCTGAATACGCGGAGGCAATTCTCGACTTCGCGACTGAGCTTTCGCGGGAAGAGGTCGTTAGGAAAGAACCGTTATCGGCGCGCGAGCAGGCGATGATTGAAACGGGTTGGAAGAAGCACGTCGAAGCGGTGCGGAAGCCCGTGACCGATCCTTTCGCAGTCCTGTCGGGTGTGGAAGTGGGGAAGGTTGCCGAGCTCCTTGCAGTTCCAATACAGGTACTCACGGCATTTCGTGATCGCACCATTCTCGTCGCTTCAATTCCGAAGCGATTTGCGGAACGACTCGCAGCGGAAATCCATAGCGACTACGGGACGCTGATGGCATCGCTTGCGGTGTCTCCTCCAACTTTGAGCCTTCTGCGGAGCCACAAATCCGACGCGAAGCCGAAGATTGCTGATCGCAAAACTTTCGAGCAGGTGCTTGCCGATGCCGGGGTGTCCCCAGCCGACCGGAAAATGCTAATGGCGGAAGAATGAGATGGATGCGAATGAGCTGGCGCGGCAAAAGGCATCACGACTGCACCTTGAAGCAGTCGCGCGCGGGCTTGATCCCTGGAGTTCATACACTTTCGCCTGCAAAGAGGCTGAGCGACGCGAGATCAGCGTCGAAGCGACCGCGCCGGACGCGGTTCAACTGGACGGCGCCAGAGCGGTCTTCATCCCGCGTGACCGGCTCATTCTTCATGAGAATATCGGCACTGCCTTCGACCATGCTTTCCTTGTCGCCCACGAAATCGGGCATGTGGAACTGGGCGATGACGCGAATGACGAAGGCGTAGTCGAAATCGATCCAGCGCGGGTATCGGAACCGTCTCCGGTTGGAATTGATCGGGTAGTTGATTACGGCAGGAAGCAGCGGCGTGAGGTGCAGATGGATTTGTTCGCACGCGAATTCCTCTTGCCGAGATCGGTGGCGCGAAAACTCCACATCGAAAGCGGGATGACCGCGTCGGAAATTGCGGCGCGGCTGGGCGCACCCTTTGATGTTGTGGCGCAGCAACTACTCGACGCACTGCTTCTGCCTTCGGTGAGCGAAACCGCGGAATCACCAAAAATGGAAAACTTGCCGAACGAGCTGCAGAGGATTGCAGCGGCCCATCGCGGCAGCCCCTACCTGCTCAAGGCGGGACCGGGAACCGGCAAAACGCAGACGTTGGTTCTACGTGTCGAAGGGTTGCTGGCAGACGGAGTCGATCCGGGCGATATACTCGTACTCACGTTTTCCAATAAGGCGGCTGGGGAAATGGCTGAGCGAATCGGGCGGAAGCACAGGGAAGCGGCAGCGGCCATGTGGATCGGGACGTTCCACGCATTCGGCCTGGATATTATCAGGCGTTTTTATTCGGAACTCGGGCTGCCGAAGGACCCGCGGATGATGGACCGGACAGAAGCAGCCGAACTTTTGGAGAAGGAATTTCCGCGGCTTGGTTTGATCCACTATCGCAACATTTACGATCCCACTCAGACCATCGCCAACATGCTCGCCGCTATCTCTCGCGCGAAAGATGAGGTCGTGGATGAGATCCAATACGCGGCCTTGGCGGAAGCAATGCGGCGGAAAGCCAAAACTTCAGACAAGGTGGAGGCAGCGGAGCGAGCACTTGAAGTAAGCCGGGTTTACGCGGCGTATGAAAAAGTGAAGCGGAAGGCAGCCTGCATCGATTTCGGCGATTTGGTCAGTCTGCCCGTCAGGCTTTTGGAAACCGTGCCGTCGATCCGCGAGCATTTCCACAATCTGTACAAGCACGTTTTGGTGGATGAGTACCAAGACGTAAATCGGAGCAGCGTCCGGTTGCTTGCGGCGCTGCGGGGCGATGGCGAAAATCTGTGGGCGGTGGGAGACGTGAAGCAATCGATTTACCGCTTTCGCGGTGCCTCGTCCTTCAACATTCCCCGGTTTGGAAAGATGGATTTTGTTGGAGGAAAACGCGGGCGGTTGAAGCGGAACTACCGGTCTGTCGGCGAGATCGTGGATGCCTTTTCGTCATTTGCCGTCAGCATGAAGGTCGGTGATGAAAGGAGCGGATTGGAGGCTGATCGAGGCGCCTCCGGCAACAAGCCTGAGCTTCGTTTCATGCCGGAAGGCCACCAGCAGACCGGCGCAGTCGCCGATGCGATCGAGGAAATGCGCGCGGTCGGTCACAGCTATCGAGATCAGGCGGTCCTTTGCACCGGAAACGAAAAGCTCTCGACCATGGCGCTTGAGCTCGAACGTGCGGGCACACCGGTGCTTTTTCTCGGGAGTTTGTTTGAGCGCCCAGAAGTCAAAGATCTCTTCGCCCTCTTGACCATTCTGACCGATGCCCGCGCCATGGGATTGGTCCGCGCCGCTTGCTGGGCCGAATTCAAGATGCCGATGGCGGATGTCGCCACCGTCTTGGAGTATTTGCGCGAGCACGACGGAAAACCCGGTGCATGGCTCGGCAATCAGGAGCTGATAGCTCGGCTCAGTGAGCACGGGCGACGAGGAGTGGCGGCACTTTCGACGGCACTCTCCGGGTTCGATCGCCAGTCTCGGCCATGGAAAATCTTGGCGACTATCCTTCTGGATCGGACGCGGATGGCAGCGGACATCGGCGCCTCGGACTCCATCGCTGACCGGGCGCGAGGCATCGCGATCTGGCAATTGATGAACTTCATTAAGGTTCAGCCGGCTGGCCAAGGGCTACCAATCACCCGGCTTTTGGATCGCGTGCGTCGCCTGTTGCGCTTGGGAGACGATCGCGACCTCCGACAACTGCCGAATGCGGCTCAAGGGATTGATGCCGTCAGGTTGATGACCATCCATGGAGCGAAAGGGCTGGAATTTCCGGTCATCCACATCCCCGGCATGAACGCGGATACGATCCCCCGGAGCGGTACGCCGCCCGCATGCTTGCCACCCGATGGAATGATCGAAGGCGGAGAGGAAAACGCCCTAGAAGTATTTCGTGCCGGACAAGCGGAGGAGCAGGAATGCTTGTTTTTCGTCGCGGTCTCGCGAGCGCGTGACCGCTTGATCCTCTATGCTCCGATCAAAAAGAGCGGACGGCAGAGCAAGCCGTCACCGTTTCTCGAAAGGCTGGGCAGTGGGCTTCTCCAAAAGAATATTGGGGTGAAAACGATCGTTCCGCCAGCCGCTGAAGCCGCGGAGATCGAACTCGCGATTGACGGCGGCATGCGCTTTAACGGGCACCAGCTTGCTCTTTACGAGTCGTGCCCGCGGCGCTTTTTCTACACCCACGTGTTGAGAGTGGGTGGGCCTCGCACCGCGACGTTATTCATGCAAATGCACGAGGCGGTGCGGGTCGTTTTTCAATCAGTCGTGGCGGGCGAGGTGGCGAGCAGTAGCGAAATCCTGGGGCAGAAAATTGGCGAAGAATTCGCCAAGCAAGGGCTGGTCGAACATGGATATGAGGCGGACTACAAGGCGCTCGCGGTCGCGATGCTTCGTTACTTCGTAACGACGCGGGAGAAACACAAGGTGGAGGCACCGGCAGCTCTGAGCCTGAAGTTCGGCGAGGAGCAAATCATCGTTCTGCCTGACGATGTCGTGGTGCGATCCGATGGGAGCCGGGTGTTCCGACGCATTCGCACCGGGCACTCGCGCTCAACGGAGATCGAAGATGTGGGCGCAGCGGCCTTCGTCTTGGCTGCCCGTCAGGCGTTTCCGGATGCGGTGATTGAACTCGTCCATCTCTCGGACGAGACGGCAACGCCGGTCAGCTTGACGGCGAAGAAGCTGGAGAATCGGCGGGAGAAGCTCGCCGAATTTCTCGCGGACATCCGGCAAGGGCGGTTCCCTGCCTACCCCTCGGCGTATGCGTGCCCTGGCTGCCCGGCCTTCTTCATCTGCGGGCCGACGCCTGTCGGCGCCCTGCCGAAAAAATTCTGAGGAATTTTTACCGGCCATCGTTGGTCACTCCGATTGGAGGTCTGAAGGCGGAATTACCCGCCCGTAACTAGAAAGACCAACATGACCGATACCAATAAAGACCACTGCAACTACGACGACGTTGGCGAAGCAATTCGCGAAGGTCGTCCCTTGCGCCAGGCGAACCTCTACCGGTTTCGTTTCGCTCAAGACAACCTCGACTTCCGCGACCTGGAAGTCAGCGACCCGGTGCCGCTCGGGCGCCAGATTCTCACGGCGGCTGGCCTCGATGCCGGCGACGGGTTCAGCCTGTTTGCCATCCTCGCGAGCGGCGATTTCGAAGATGTCCGCCTGGACGAGCCGTTCGACCTGCGCGGTCGTGGCGCTGAACGCTTCGTGGCGTTCCAGACCGACCGCGTCTTCAAGCTGACGCTGAAGGGTCACGAGCTGGAGTGGGGCAAGCCGGCGCTGCCCGGCAGCTACCTCTACGAACTCGGCAAAGTCGGCAAGGACGAGGCCGTGTATCTCGAAGTCCGTGGCGGCACGGACAAGCTCATTGAGCCTGGCGACCTCATCGACCTGACCAAGGCCGGCATTGAGCACTTTATCGTCGGGCCGAAGCCGGTGACCACTTACGAAATCACCGTCAATGCGCGCGCCAAAGTCGTCGAGCACCAGCACGTGACCTTCGAGGAGGTCGTGCGCATCGCGTTTCCGGACGTTCATGACCCGAATATCCGCTTCTCGATGACCTACCGCCACGCGGAGTCGAAACCCCACGCTGGTGACCTCGGTCCCGGCGGCGCCGTCGAAGTCAAAACGAAAGGAACCATCTTCAATGTCACGAAAACTGTTCAGTCTTAATCCCGACCTCAAGAAGCTGCGGGAGGAAGGCTTCTTCATGCAGATTGTCGGGGGGCTGCTGCTCATGCGGGAGGTTCCCTACGTCAACGCGCAGCGCCAGGTGAAGACCGGCACCCTCATCACCAGCCTGACCATGGCTGGGGATGAGACCCGGCCGCCGGACACGCACGTGATGCACTGGGACGGGGAGTATCCCTGCAACCCGGATGGCACCCCGATTAAGGAAATCTCGAACCAGACGGGGCCGATCGCCATGGGTCATGGCGTGACGGCGCAATTCGCCTTCTCCAGCAAACCCGTGGAGACCGGCAAATACGACGACTACCATCACAAGATGACGACCTACGCCAGCATCCTCTCGGGGCCGGCGGCGGTGCTGGACCCGAAGGCGAATCCGCGCACCTTCCGCCCTCCCGGAGATGAAGAAGAGAGCATTTTCAATTACACGGAGACCGCCTCGGACCGGGTGGGCATCGGCGCGCTGACGGAGCTGTTGAGCAAGGACAAGGTGGCAATCATCGGTCTAGGGGGCACGGGGTCCTATATCCTGGACCTCGTCGCCAAAACGCCGGTGCGGGAAATCCGCATCTTCGATGCTGACGAGTTCTTGCAGCACAACGCCTTTCGCGCTCCCGGCGCCGCCTCAATCGAGGAACTGCGGGAGGCGCCGAAGAAGGTCGATTACTACCAGGGCATCTACTCCAAGATGCACTGCAATATCGTGGCCCATGCGGTCGCGCTGAAAGCGGACAACCTGAACCTGCTCGACGGCGTCACCTTCGCGTTCATCAGCATGGACGCGGGCGAGGAAAAGCTCGCTGTGGTCAAGAAGCTCGAAGCCCTGGGCGTCGGCTTCATCGATGTCGGCATGGGTCTGGAACTCGTGGACGGTTCGCTCGGCGGCATCCTGCGGGTGACCGCGAGCACCCCGGAAATGAGGGACCACGTCCATCACGGGTGCGTGTCCTTTGTCGGCGGCGGCGAGAAGGACGTTTACTCGTCCAACATCCAAGTAGCCGACCTAAACGCACTGAATGCAATCCTCGCGGTGATCAAGTGGAAGAAGATCCGCGGGTTCTACCGTGACTTGGAAAAAGAGCATCACACCACGTACACGACCGATGGCGGCATGTTGCTGAACAGCGAAAGACCATAATGCGATACACAGGACTCAAGCATCAGTTCGTCACCAATCTACCTGACCGGCTGGAGCCGGGAGTGCTGTATATCTCCATCGAATACGCCACGGCCGCGCACCTGTGTTGTTGCGGCTGTGGCGTGGAGGTGGTGACGCCATTCACACCCACAGACTGGAAGATGACATTCGACGGCGAGACCATCTCGCTCTGGCCATCGATTGGAAACTGGAACGACAAATGCCGTTCGCACTACGTGATCGAGCGGAGCCGAGTAATTCCCGCCCGGCCATGGTCAGACCGACGTATTGAAGCAGAGTGGCAACGCGATCGGGTGGCGAAGGAGACGTATTACGCGACTGGAAGTGAAGCCGCCGTCAGTGATTCGAAAGCGCTTCCCGCGCCCATCGCCGCAGGCCCCACGTGGTGGTCACGGGTGAGGGGTTGGTTTAGGAAAAGCTGAACTGGCTCTTGCCGGGCGAGCTGCCGGACTCCCTTGCTGGTTTACTGGCAAGGCAGTCTGCTTGCCTAGGTTGCACGCAGTGGGTTTAGTGGGCAGTTTCCATGGCCTTGCGCCATTCGCTGGCGGCTTCGCTAGAAATCAGCGTGCGTCGTCCAACCTTCACAATCCGGGGGCCACGGCCTTGGCGGCGCAACTTGTAAAAGAGGCTGCGGGAAATCCCATTGCTCTTGCAAAAATCTTCAATGCTCTGAGCGCATACGGATATTTCCATCTCACCGCCGCGCCACGCTGTATCGACGGACCGGGAAACCTGTTGGCCGTGTCGGGTTCGTGGCACCTCACCTCTCTTCACATTTTACGTAAACGTCCGCCTGGGCACCTCTAGCGGTTAGGATCATAGATGTCAGAGCATAGGAGGTATGACATCTACGAGTTCCGAGCCGAAGTTATTGAAACAGGACACACGAGGACGGGTGCGGGTCTCAGCAGGGCGACGGGAAGCACTGCTGGACGAGTTCGAAAAGAGCGGGGCCAGTGGAGCGAGCTTTGCCCAGTTGGTGGGGGTGAAGTATGCGACGTTTGCTGGTTGGGTACAGCGTCGGCGCCGCCAACGAGCCAAGGAGGCAAAGGCGTTGGCCAGTTTACCTGATGAGGCTGGAGAGGCTGTTGGTCCGGTACGTCTGTTTGAAGCGGTAGTCGAAGGTGAGAGCACGACAGGGCATGAGCGGATGGGAACAACTGGGCTACTCGTGGAGTTGCCTGGCGGGAGCCGGATGAGGATCGAGTCTCCGGTGCAAATGCAGATGGCCGCGGAACTGATGACTTTGCTGGCGCAAAACCGCCGATGCTGAGCTTTACCGGCAGCTTGAGGATCTTCGTGGCATTGGAGCCGATTGATTTGCGCAAGAGCTTCAGCGGACTGGAAGGGCTGGTCAGCGAGCGGCTCGGGGAAGACCTTCGGCAAGGTGCTCTCTTTGTCTTCACCAATCGCCGGCATAGCCGTCTGAAGATCTTGTATTGGGACGGCACCGGCTTGTGGCTGTTGATCAAGCGGCTGGAAAAAGGAACCTTCTCCTGGCCGCGAAGCATCGAGGCTGGGACGGTGAAGCTGAAGCTCTCGCCCGAAGCCTTCGTGATGCTGACCGATGGGGTGGACTTGCGTGGCGGGCGGCTGCGCCCGTGGTATGAGCGAGATCACTAGCTAGGAACGAAGGCGGTCACTAAGATCAGAAGTCATGGGCGGCGGATAGCAGTGTGCCCGACCAATCTTCACCCCGCGAAGCCGAACTGCTCGATCGGCTCGCTGCGGTGGAGAAAGAGAATGCGTTGCTGCGGCAGAAGCTCGACCTTTTGGTGCGAAAGCTCTTCGGTGCCAAAAGTGAGCAACTTGATCCGGCCCAGTTGCTCCTGCTGTTGGCGGGACTCGATGAGCCCCCAAAAGCTCTGGAGCCCGTGGCCAAGGAGGCCCCACGGCGCTCGACGATTCCATCGCCTCCGCGTGAACGAAAGCTAGGGTGGCCGGAGCATCTGGAGGTGGTCGAAGAAGTCATCGTTCCGGAGTCGGTCAAAGCAGCCCCGCAGGACTGGCGGCGCATTGGAGAAGAAGTCAGCGAACGTCTGGACTATGAACCCGCCCGCTTCCTGCGCCGCCGCACGGTGCGCCCGAAGTATGTCGCGCGTGGAGTACTCGACGCCCTGCCGATCATCGCGCCACTACCGGACTCAATGCTCGAGCGCAGTCGGGTAGCGCCCGGGCTGCTGGCGCAAATCGTCGTGAGCAAATACTGCGATCACCTGCCGCTTTACCGGCAGGAAGCGATCTATTGGACACGGCACCAGGTCTGGCTGCCACGGCAGACGATGGCTGAATGGGTTGCGCTGGCGGCCGAGTGGCTGACTCCGATCTATGAGCACCTCCGCCGGGAGGTGCTCGGTCATGGGTATGTGCAGGTTGATGAAACCCCCATCCGTTATCTCGCGCCAGGCCATGGCCGCACCAAGATCGGCTACCTGTGGACGTGTAACGATCCGCAGGGCGACGTGATCTTCCATTGGGAGATCAGCCGTGCAGCGAGTTGCCTGGAGAAGATCATCCCCGCGAGCTTTAACGGCACGATCCAATGCGATGGCTATGAAGCCTACGACTGCTTTGCAAAAAGGCGCGCAGGGCAGATCGAACTCGTCGGTTGTCTGGCCCATGTGCGGCGCAAGTTTTACGACGCCCGTGACCAGGCACCGCAAATAGCCGGCTGGTTCCTCCGGCACTTCCAGCATCTTTACGCCCTCGAAGCCAAACTGCGCAACACACGTGCCGGTCCGAAACTGCGGCAGGCCGAGCGAAGCAGTCTAAGTCAGCTCGTGCTGACGCGCCTCCATCGTGCCTTGGTACGGTTGAAAAACCAGCGCCGGTTCCTGCCACGCAGCCTCATGGGCCAAGCCATCGACTACGCACTCCGGGAATGGTCCTCACTGCTCGTCTTCCTGCGCGATGGTCGGATCGAGATCGACAACAACCGAGTCGAAAACGCCATTCGTCCGAGCGCGGTGGGCAAGAAGAACTGGCTCTTCATCGGTGCCGCTGAGGCCGGCGAGCGCAGTGCCGTCATCTACACCATCATCGAGTGTTGCCGACGTCGCGGGATCGATCCGCTCGCGTACCTGCACGACGTGTTTACTCGCCTGCCGTCGATGACCAACTGGCAAACCAAGGAGCTCACGCCCGCAGCGTGGGCCAAACATCGGTCTCAGGTCGATCTACGCTCCGCAGCATAGATGTCATAGTCCCCCGACTACGACACTTACGACGTCCAACCAGAGCCTATGATCACCTGCGTCAAGAGGTGCCCCGGCGGACGCTTACCATTTTACAGCTACAACCTTAAGAAGCTGTAAACCTGTTCGCCAAAACGCGTGGATTTAGGATTCCGGGTCAGTGTATGCTAACGGGTATATTTTTAAGTCTCCGTCTCGGCAGAGCATACCGATTGACCTTGTCGGCGCCAGAAACGCACCCGTATTCACCCATATTCCTGTACAGTTCGGGAGTTGACGGGCGGCGTCGAATCCCGGCGAGGGGGGGGCGTGGCCTCTTAAAGCTGTTTCAGCAAAGTCTCCGAGCGGGTCCGAATAAGGCCGAGTATGGCGTCGAATATGTCTGCCCTGACGCCGCTTTCGGTCAATTCTACGCGTAGGGTTGATGCTTGATCGATCGTCTTTTTCGCCGCCTCCGCCAACGTCTTTTCCATCGCGCGCTTCGCTCCGGCGGTGTCCACAACCAGCCGGTGCCAATGGCGGAGAAAGACTTGATCCGGAAGGTATTTTCCACCGATGCGCATCGCCACCTTCGCCGATAAATCCGGATAGACCGCTGTGCACAGCAGGTCGTAGGCAGGAGCCAGTCGGGGCATCCCATTCTCGTGAAGGAGCGAGAAATTCTTCCCGTGGGCGTCGGCGTTACCAATCAAGTAGTTGAAGATGACGATGTTCAGGAAAGCCAGCCGATCCGGCACTGGCTGGATGCTGTGCTTTTGAATGACCTCCAGACAGGCCGCGATACTGGGACCGCCCTCCCGCTCGTATTTGTTTTCCGGCGGAACGGATAACGCCTGACAAAAGTCCTCCTGGTGGAGACGCACGACGTGTCCACCTTGCCATTGGCGGTCGTATCGCTCGACCAGCAGGAAAGGCTGCTTTCCGGTGAAGCGTATTTCAGCGGACGCGACTGCAAGTCCGCAGCGCCGCGCGAGCAGGAGGCAGAAGAGTTCGTTGTGAACGCTGTCTTTGATCTGCTCTTGGCCGACGATCAAGGGTTTAAGGATGTGCGTGGTCGGCGCGCCCCCGCGCATGAGCGCCAGCTTGCCGTCGATCATTCGGACCGCGAGCTTGTCCTGCGCGCCCGCCAAGGAGAGCCGGATGTCTTTTTCGCCGGCAAAAAACGGGCGGCGCTTTAGCTCCTCGAAGACCTCATCAAGCTGCCCTTCATCGAGGAAATGAATATCGTCGGGATTTTCGCGGTGAGGCGGCTCGCCTTCGGGATAAAACGAGATCGCGCCTGCACACTCTCCGCCAACTGCCTCCAGCAAAGAGAACGGGTTTCGTGGTGAGACGCCAATCAGCTTGGCGATTTTCTGGCGGACAAACTCATCGGGCAAAAGGCCGGAAAAAAAAGGCCGGGTGACGGCATCTTCAAATTCTTTTTCCTGAGTGGGCAGGGAAACGGAAACCGGCCAACGCTGCTCGGTGGCCAGGTATTCTGGGCCGTAAGCAAAAATCAGCCTTCCGCTGTCGTCCTGCGTCAGACGGCCTGCTTTGCGGTCGTGAAACCAAACGTCGAGAGTGCGGGCCATTACAAGTCGCCTTTCCGGTCAGCCGCATGGAGGGCCACCCCAAGGGTGGTCAATACGTGAAGGACTTTTCCGACATGGCTCGTGGATTTACCCGCTTCCAATTCGAGAAGGAACCGCCGTCCCAACCCGCAGGCGGCCGCAAGTTCGCTCTGCGTCAGGCCTTGAGCCTTACGCACTTTTTTGATGGTGTTCCCGAGGGATGTGGTGTCTGTGATTTGGACCATGAATGTTCCCTTTCGGGATCATTATACCTCATTTGGAATAGGAAATCATTAAAAAGTTCCCGACCGGTGTCTTTTTGCCCTTCAGTACGTCGATTCGTAGGATTTATTCCCGAACGGGAACATTCGGGGCGGCAGAACGCCATTCTTCAAGATCGTTCACCTTAGCCTTGCAGCCCATGGTTTTCTCCGCATGACGCTATGCTCGGTTTTAGAAGAGGTGGAAAGCGTAATGAAGGAAAGCCATGCGGCAGACCGAGACGTTTTCAATCCAATCACAGGACAAGCAACTACACAGCGTAGCCTTGGATTCTGTGCTGGAAAAGCGCCGGCTGGATCAGGCTTTGAATGCCAAGGAATTTGCCGTGTTGGTCGGCATCTCGTATTCGACGGCTCGGAATTGGTTCCGACTCCCAGGCTTCCCGAGCTTCTGCGGAGTAGTTTTCTGGCAGGATTTTGTGGCGTGGAGCACCCAACAAAGCGGCCTCAAAGCGAAAACCGGCACTTCAGCCAGCAGCGCGACATCCGTGAACATGCATCAATTGCCAGCGCGCGCTTCGCGAATCCTCCTCGAAGCGTAGGGCACGAAAAACTTGGTAAGCTACTTCGTTGCGTCCGCGTCTTTCAGCCAAAGCGAAAGGGAATGTTCGCCATGGCCCAGCCATTCTTTTCCCTGCTGCACAAAACCGAAGCGCTTGAGAGTGCTTTTCATTCGGGGATTTGAAGTCATCGCAAAAAGCGGATGGGCATCAAATCGCGAAAGCAATGCGGACGTGATGTGGTGGGAGAGGTGCTTTCCGCGCTGCGTTTCCTTCACGGCCACGTAGCCGAGTTCGTGGATGTTAGGGTCGAAAGCGAACCCGCTCTTTTTGGCAATGGAGGCGGCGTATTTGGGCCGCGTCTGCTTGATTGCTCCGACGGCTACAATCCCTTGGCCGTCACGCTTGAGCGCTACCACGACCGCCTGGGCAGCCGTATTTTGGCAATCGCCAGATCGACGGCTGCTCCCTCACCGAGAACCCCAAGACATTCCTCAATTTCTTCGTCGGTCAGCCTGATCTTTAATTCGAGAAATTCCGCTTCGCTCACAAGGCAAATTCTGTCACGGCGCCTCTCCACCCTCGAAATTATTTTTGGCGTCCTGCTTTACTGCACTCCGTCGTAAGTGCTTTATTTTGAGTGGAGCGGGTGAAGGGAATCGAACCCTCGTATGCAGCTTGGGAAGCTGCCGTTCTACCATTGAACTACACCCGCGGAAAAATCCGCCGATTCCAAGACTGGAATCCGGGATCTTATTGATCCCAGGAAACCACGTCGTCGGAGGTCTCGTTGGCGCTGCGGTAGTAGCCCATCTTGTCCTTGCTGCCAAGTACTTCGTCTTCTCCGGTCGAAAAAGCTCCGGCTTTGCGGCGAGGGGCTTTTCCGCTGTCATCGACTCCGGTGTAGTCAGCGTAGTAGCCGACCAGATCGATCCGATCGTCGCCGGTCAGATCCAGGACCACCCCATACTGCTGGCCCCACGGATCGTAGAGGCAGCTTTCCTGCATTGCGCCGGGGATGCCGCCGGATTTGTCGTGATCGTAGAAGCCATTGCGCGCCGTGCCCCCCGCACCCGGCTTGGCCGCTTTGCCTTCGTAAAAGGTCACCTTGCGAGGATTGGCTGCGTATTCCTCATTCGGCCCCTTGGCGATATTGCGCAGGGTGTAGAAAACCGTGTTGTTCGGGATGCCCGAGGTACTGCCCACCACCACATCGAGCACCGGAGTGCCAGGAGCCGGGGCCGCGGTATCGGTCGGCGGGAATTTCGCGTACTCCGTATAGTAGGCGTTGAGGGCGGTGACCACCATGTTGCAGGTGTTGCGCGCTTCCGCCTTGCCGGCGGCCTTCTTCACTGCCGGGACGGCCGTGAGCAGCAGCGACATGAGAATGACGATGATCGCGATGACCACCAGCAGCTCAACGAGGGTGAAAGCGGAGACGCTCTTGCGAGCCGACAGAGCAGAAACGGGGGATTTGCGCTTCATGACAGTTCTGATAATAAGTTGCTGAAGCTTACGGCCCCATCAGGGCCTGACAACCGAAATCTCGGTGATAAACGCACAAAATCCGGACCCTAGGGAAATCACTTGCGTTGCCCGGCTCCTGCGTTAGCCTCCCCGCCCCTTTTTCCAAGGAAGGGAAAGTTTACCAACCCGTAACCACCACGACCATGTCCCAGCATCGCAGTCTCAAAGGCCGCAGCACCATCGCCGCGAAGCGCAATGTTTTGAAGCGTTTCGAGCGCGTCGAACTTCTCAAGAAGCGCGGCCAATTCAAGCCCGGCGACAGCCCGATCGGTCTCAAGAAGACCAAGCCCGACGAATAGCGCCGGGTCGACGCTGCATCCTTTTCATCAAGGACGGCGCCCCGTTTGCGAAATCAGCCCGCGGAATGCTTTCCGGGGTGGTTTCGCAGGCTTCGCAAGACGGATTTCGGTCGCCCACCCGGCGCCGAAGAGGAAATTTCCAGAAGTCCGCAACTCCGCTTTTGACCGGCGGGTTGCGGCTTTTCTGCTGTTTTGAAACAATGCAACCGGCGCTCTCCCCAAAGTCTTCTGGGAAGGTGGGACGGACTTCGACCGGAGCTGCGCTGGATCTGCGCGCCTTCTCTTGGGCACTCGGCCGTCATCCAGCATTTGACCAGCATGGACCGGGAAAATCGCGGCTCGAGCTGGCTCGGTTTTCCCCGGAAAAAGAAGATTTGCCTAAGGCCGTGCTCTGGCCGAGATTTTTGGTAACGACATGAAAACGGGACTGTTTGAAGCGATCAAACGGGCATTCACGCGCCAACCGAAGCTCCACCCGGTCGAAGCCGGCCTGGCCAAACGCTGGACCAAACAACGTCTGATCGTCGTCTTCCCCGAGCTGCGCAACAACCCCAAAGCCCTCGAGGCCGCCTACCAATCCCTCAGCCTCTCCCCCCGCGAAGGCACCGAGGAAGGCGAAGCCGAGACCGTCTTCGAGATGCGGGCTCCGGAAGTGCAGTGCGAATAGAACAGCGGAAACCACCGGTTTTTTACGAATGCGGGGCGCTCGCCGAAGGTTACACACACAGAATTCTCTGTGGCTGTAAAGATTATCCAGCCGCAGTTCAGGGACATGCAGCGAGGTTTCCGGGCGCTCTTCGAGCGCTGGCGCAAAAAAATGCCGGCGCGAGTTTTCGGGACGGAAAGGCAAAGTTCCAACTGCCCCGCCAGGAAGAGCAGGGTGAGCAGAAGGCGGGCGGACGGCGTTGCGCACGCCTTGCCGTTTAGCTGCCTGAAGATGACACTGGCCCAGAGTTCACGTTCGAGCTGACCCCTTGCTCCCCTTCATAGTCAAGCGGGCGATGCCGTCATCAGCAAACAGTCGCTTGGACTCAACTCGGAGTCTGCCCGCAAAACTCTCGCTGGCGCGTTCTTCTCTTCGGTAAAACGAAAGTAACACCACATTTGTCCGCCAACATGACGACCAGTTTCAAACGTCAATCTGTACTCGCCAGCTGGCACATTCACGAGCTTAGATTCTGTAATACTCGAAATTTCGACTCCCGAGGCCCCCACACAGAATGGAACTTCGACAGCTCTGATTGTCTCATTAAGAAGGCCAGCCGTCGGGACAGGCTCGACTGTCACCGTTATTTCCGAATAGCCATCGGCATCAAGACTTCTGAATGACACCGAACCTTCTCGCCACGCGAACCCCTGTTTTACGTGAGTTTCCTCCCAATCATTAAACGGTTGTTCGATGTTCGCTAGAAAAACAGCAATTTGAGAGTAAGAAACATACAATCTAAAGGACGATTCCATAATCCGACTCTATCATTGGCTAGGCTTGTTTGTCGTTTTGATTCGCACCTTTGCACCGTCTGGCACCCCTCGGAGTTGATTGCCCATGCTTGCGCCAGCTCCCATGTTGTCGCGCGGATTGATCGGTCTCACACTGGCGCCCTGCCCTCCCTCTTTGAACATGGCTGGCGGATATTCATCTAACTGTTTCTCCGGTACTTTGTCTAAGTGACCTGTTGCTGCATTTCGCTGTGATGGCGAGTTGGGTCTGTCAACGATTACCACGTCTGGATGACCGGCGGCCTGAGCATCGTCAATGTGTTTCGCTGCTTCAGGATGTGTATTGTAATCAATTTTGACTTCTTTGGCAACATCCACCTTAGAATTTTCGCCGGTTTGCTTCGCGCTCGGCTCCGGGCTGCTCCCCCCCGTCTTGCTCATTGATTCCAGACCCAATTCGCTGAAGTTTTTGAGCCCGTAGGCGCCCGCGCCTACAAGGGCGGTCCCGGTGGCGGCTGCCGGAACGCCGACAACGGTTCCGACGCCCGTGGCTGAAGTTCCACCCCCGCCTACGATCAACGAGCCACCACCTACGATTTCCGCAGTGGCCTGCACTCCCGCCACCACGCGCCCGGTGTTCAACCCGGCGGTCACCGTATTATCCCCGGCTGAGCGGAAGTCCTTGTTCACACCAAAGGTGACTTGGGAGTAGCCGATGACTCCTCCGCCCACGAATTTGGCTGCTCCAACTACTCCGCCGATAATTGCATTGCCGAGATCAGCGTAATCCGAAACACTTTGCTCATATAGTCCGTCTGGATCGAACTTGCTCCACGGATTTTGGCGGACGTAGGCGTAGAGGTTGGGGCCGTCGACGAAGCCGGCGGGGTCGCGGGTGAGGAAGGTGCCGGTTTCGAGGTCGCGGTAGCGCTGGCCTTCGTTGAGCAGGCCGGTGGGTTCCTCGTCCTTCGTATTGGCCGTTTGCCGGGTGGTCTTGGGGTCCGGAGTTTCGGCTTCCCGCTGACCACGGGCCTCGTATTTTCCCTGCCAATAGATCTGCGTATTCCCCCGCATTTCTGTGACCATATCCCCGCGATGATCGTAGTGCGCGTAGGTTAGCGTGCCGAGGGCATCCGCCGTGAAGACGAGGCCGCCCACACCGCCTCCCATATCGAGTCCACGCGCATACCGCACCTCGATCGCGCCCGTAGTTGGATTGCGTTCCTGGACACTGGTCCCGCCACTGAAAACGACTTTGCTCTGACTTGCGCCGTTGCTCCGATACACCCGTCGGCCCCGATAATCGTATTTAAACGCGAGATTCACTGCACCGGTCACGGTCTTGAGGCGATTCTCTTCGTCGTAGGTATAACTCAAGTCCTCGACGCCGTCCTTATCCACCCGGTTTCCGTCATTATCGTAGTGATAATTGAACATCCTGGACGAGGCCTGGACCCCATTCGCAAATTTCGCAAAGGTCGCCGAAGTGACCTGGTTGAGCGAGTTGCCGTAAACCAAGACGGCTGTATCGCCATTCCCATTTCCTCCCGTGAACGTCTTGCCCAAATAGTTGTTCGCCTGGTCGTAGGAATGGGTGGTCACGCGGTCGCCCTCCGTCTCCGTCTTGAGACGATTGGCATTGTCGTAGGTCATCATGACCATGCGACTCCCGACTCCGTTCAAATTAGCATCTCCCGGTTTGGGATCGGGGAAGGTTTCCGCGACGCTCTTGACGTTTCCGAGCCGATCATAGCTCAGGGTTTCGCTATAGATCGTTTGATTGCCGGAGCCCGCCCCGGAAGTAGTCAAGATCACCTTCGGCTGATTCCGGCCGGTGAAGGTCGTGGTAACGAGATTTCCGTTGGGCAGAATCTTCCCTTCGATATTTCCGGAAGCATCGTAGTAGTACTGGGTCGCATTACCGTTATCGGTGATTTTGGTCACCCGATTGGCCTCGTCGTACTCGTAGACCGCCGGGATGAAGTTTGCGTTCCCGATCCCGTATTTGAGCGTCTCGCGATTGCCCGAAGCATCGTAGAGATATTCATGGGTGGCTCCGGAACTCGTCTCAGTCGCGATCTGGTCCCGGGAGTTGTAGGTATAAGCGACGTTTGCCTCCGTGTTTCCCGTCTCAGTCACTGACTCGAGATTGCCATTCTCTTCGTAGGTACAGGTGCGCACCACTCCGGTGGCGGAAAAAGAGGTCGTCTTCAAGCGGTGGCGATCGTCGTATGTGTAGTTCGTCGACTGCTGGCGGGCGTTGGTCGTCGAGACCTTGTTCACGCCATTGTACTGCGAGGTCACGGCACGATCGAGCGGATCGTAGGTGGCGATGAGCCGCTTTAGCCCATCGAACTCAAATCGCGTGGTCTGATTTCGTCCATCGGTAACGGTCGTTCGGTTGCCCACCTCATCGTAACCGTAACTGACGGGAATCCCCTCAGCGTCCGTGGTCTTCGTCAACTCGTTGCGGTCGCTGTATTCATTCACCGTGCGCAATGCCCTCTCGTCGACCTCCTCGGTGACGTTGCCGGCCTGATCGTAGGTCCACGTGTGGATGGCTTCCGGATCCGGTAACTGCCGCTGCACCAGCCGATTCAGTTCGTCGTACTTGTTCAGCGTCTTGTAACCGCGGGGATCCACCGTCGCGAGGACGTTGCCGGCACCATCGTAAAACCACTGATACTGGGGTTGGGTCGCAGGGCTCATCAATGGATGCACCAACGGTGCGATCTCCGAGATCTTTCGATTACGCGCGTCGTAAACGTACACCCATCGTTTCAGCCCCGGCTTGATCATCGCCGCCACATTTCCCGCGTCATCGTATTCGGTTTCCGTCGTCAACGTTTCCCCGTTAATGATGTTCCCGCTCACCTTCGGCCCCACGACCTTGATCGCCCGACCAGCCAGATCGTACTCCGTCCAGGTCTCGTACTGCTTTTCGTTGGTTACCACACAGGGTAATCCCGTGCTCGAATATCCGAACTTGCGCTTTTTCGTATCCGCAAAAGTCGTCTCCACCCTGCGATTGAGCGAGTCATATTCGTGTTTGGTCTTCTTGTCCAAATCGTCCGTCTCCAAAGTCACGTTGCCGACTCCATCGTATCCAAATTTGGATACGGAAAATACGCCCACATTGTATTCCCGGCTCACCTGCGTGGGCCGCCCCAACTTGTCGAACGTCGTGAGGGTCCGGAACTGCCGAGCATCCTTTACCATCGTCGGCTTGAAGCTTCCAGAAACCAGGATCCCCCCTGAGTTGGGTCCATAGTCGTAGTAGGTCGTGTTATTGAGGGGATCCGTTTCCGTCCTCATCCGTTGCAAGCCGTCAAACGTCCACGAAGTAATCTTCCCCCGAGGGTCTCGCATCTTGGTTTTCGAACCTAGCGGATTGTATTCGTACCCGATGTTCGAATCCCTACGAACTACATTGATCACGAGATTCAACCCGTTGTAGACATATCTCGCCACATTACCATTTTTGTCCTGCTCCGAAACTTTGTTCCCACGCGCATCGTAGGCAAAGATCTTATCCACCCGGCCATGGAAACTGGTCCGGATCAAACGATTGCGGCTGTCGTAGTGAAAAGCGACGCCGTGTCCCAGGGGATCCGTAACCCCCAACCGATTTCCATTATTGTCGTAGCCATAGCCCGTAACCAACTGTTTGCGGCCATCGCCTGGACCATTCGGATAAGCGGTTTCGGCGGCCAGGCGTCCGGCTCCATTATAGGCATAGTCCGTTACCAAATCACCGTCCACTGATGTATCCCCCGGCTGACGGATCACCGTCTTTCGTGTAGGAAGCCCGGGCACGCTGTCATCTCCATAAATCCAGTTCGTCTCCAGATTTCCACCTCGTGGCCCGGATTTTACTTCCTTCACTACGCGCCCTACGTTATCGCGCTGCCAATCGGTCCGCCCTCCTTCTTCGTCGGTCTCCGACAGCGGACGCCGGTCGATATCGTAAGTGTAAAACCTCGTTCCCACGGGCACGCCTTCGACTACACCTCCCAAGGCATTGATTTGCTTCGTGGGTTCGGGAGCGAGGCTATTGAAACTCGCAAAGTTGTACATCTTTGCATAAGCCGAAGCTGGATTGCTGATAATTGACTCCTCATGAACAAACTGGGTCGTATTTCCATAAGGATCCGTGGCTGACTCCAAAGCCATCCCTGCCTTCGGATTGAACTTGAATAGCTCTACCGCCCCCCCAGGGAACTCGCCTCCTGTACCAAGTGTCGAATGTTCGACCCGAAGATTTTCGTAGCAAAACAAGAGTGGGGCTTCGTATTTCCGATCTACAGCCGCACGCGAGAGCACAGGATAGATCGTGGGAGCACCGAATTGATAAGTCGTCGGGATTTGCGTGCCGTCCACCGCACACGACTTCACCCGGACCTGCCGCCCCCCCGCCGGGACCGGTAATCCACTTCGATAAGCAACAACGAGATTCGACTGATTCTCAAAATCAGCAGTCCCAGTGGGCCCGCTGACCTTCTTTACAACATGCGGCCGGGGGAATGCATAACGCGCGACCGGCGTTGTACCACGCTCCCACAGGCGAGAAATCGAGTTGTAGATGAACCCGCCGGCCGCGTAAGTATTCTGCTTCGACAGATCGGGTCCGTATTGGAAATTCCAAACTACTTCGTTGGAAGTATTGATTGAGACCAAATCGGCAAACCAATAAGTTCTTGGCGGAAGGAAAGTCGAACTCCTCGGAGTATACATGTCGCGTTCCATGGAGACGTGGACACCGTACAAAGTGGCGTTGTTGTCCGGCCACAGGATCCGTTGAAGGTATTGCTCCTGGATGTAGGGACGCTTCGGCTGACTGGGCTCGTAAGTGGACGTCTTCTCGTACTCATACTGAATCCGATTCCCGTTGGGATCCCAAATATCGGAAATGAGTCCATCAGCGTTCCGCTTAATTGAAATTGCCCCACAAGCCGGCTTCACCGCGACGATTTGTGAAGGCACCAAGCGCCGAAATCCCAAGGGTGCATCCAACGTCGTTTCGTCTCCGTACCGAAACTCGATTCGGTTCCCTACGCGGTCCTCGATTGCGATGGCGCGACGGAAATAGGTATAGTCCGGCTCTCCGCCCCAATCGCGCCCTGTTTTGGTTTCGATTCCTCGAATCTGCGAGGTAAACCAAATCTTCCTTTTGGCTTTGTTGGTAAACAGCAAGCCATTTTGTTTCCTTCCGTCGGAATAGGCTTTATTTCCAAGGTGGAGAGATGGGATTCCGTCTCGCTCACCCCCTTAATCCAAGGCACAAACCCGTATTTATTCGGCTCGTATTCGTAGTAAACAAATCGGTGTTGAGAGCCGTCATAATCGGTAATAACCACCCCCTCATCCGTATACTCTGCAGCGCAACACAGATTGGTTCGCCAGCCCAATCCAAAGGGGCGGTCCCGTCGCTCGTGCGGTCTCAAACCCGTTTCATTCGTCCAGATCTCGGGGTTATAATCGCGCCGAACACTTAACGCCAGATCGCTCCCCGGAATGGGCACGTAGACATCCGTGGTGGAGTGCCTTAGCCCGAGGGTCAAGGCATCAACAAACGTCTGTTCCGGTTCACTCCCTTGGTTCGCCTTATCCTGAGGCGCAGCATCGGGCAGAGGGCGCCCAGTCAAGCCAATCTTACGATAGTTCGGCCCGCCAAGTTCATCCGCCGAAGTCATGGCCGGAGGAGCGCTTAGCGCCACCTTAACCTTATCCTTGGCCATGATATCTCCCAAACAGCTAAGATGGCATTCGATGGTTGCTTCGATCAACGCCTGCCCGGGGAAAAGATCTCCGGCATTTGCGCGAAACCGGACTTCGTATGGGCCAACTCCCACGGGTGAAGCCTGAACTCTGAAATACCCATTCCGATTCCATTCCCCATTCCCTTCACGGACTTCGATCAACCCATTGTCAAAATAGATATCTATGTCATGCCATTCACTCGTATTGATCGGAGAGGTTTGATCCGGGGTTGGGACATTCCAAAATCCAAACGGCCCTTCGACAAATAAAAGGGCGCTTTCGTTCGGCATCAATATGAGGGGCACCGACTCTTCACTGACTTCCGGTTCCGGCTTCCTCGAGTCCGTCCCTTTGGAGATTTGCGCGTCGATTGTCTCCACCGCAATAAAGACATCACCTTCGTCATTGCCACTTGGGGGATCCACCTTTACGAATGCCGGACCTCTGGCGGGCGCGTCTCCGAGTATCTTTTTCTCCTTCGGATTAGAGCTTGTCGTTTTAGACCGGTCGCAAAGACTAAGAATCTTTCCGATAGGATAGTACTCCGACTCAACATCCAGCACCAACTGCGGATATGTCGAGACTATCGCAGCGCCTACTGTAGTTTGAATTATTTTATCCGGTCCATTTCCATGCTGGTGCCGGTCCGCAAAAAAGGTGCCCGTCTCATTTTGCTTAAACAGCGCCGGATTGATGTTGACCGCCTTATCCACAACAGGAGTAGTCCGTTGAGTCCATCCCCCGGTGACCCTGTACTCACGGCGAGGAGTCACTACAATTTCCGGACCACTGAATTGCACATCATCCGTAAAGGCAACAACCCGCCAATAATAGCGATCTCCATAAGAGACACCTATCTCGAATGAACGCTGATCCGGCTCCAGGGAAGCAATCTGCTGCCACGTGGTACGATTATGGACGATTTCCGATTCCGTGAGCTGATAAATCGCGTAGCCCTTGATGGGCGGTGCTTCCGCCGGCAGATCACTCCAGGACAAGGTGTAAATCGACCGGGTGCCGATCCAATCATCGAGCATCTCATCAAAATAGCCCGTTCTCACGTCGACCGAGAAAGGATAGCCGTCAGGATCCACCTGCGGAACATTGTTATTTGATGTCGAGGAAGGGCTTCCGGATGGACTCGTTCCCGGAAGAGGGGCCAAAAGTGGGGGATGGCTATCGAGCGTATCCAACCCGAATTGGTTCGCCTGTTTTTCCCACCAATTTGGCAAACCATCGCCATCGTCGTCCCACCTAAGATCAAAATTAAATACGGTTTTCAGCTGACCAATATTGGCCAGGGCAAAATCGTCTGCCACCGCGCTTCCCCTTCCCCACGGGTAGCGGCTTTCCACACCCAAAATGCGCAAACAGTCGTAGACTTGGGCTGCGACATTTTTGAGCTGACCGATATTCATCGTCGTGTAGTCGTCGGTCCCGGGATTTTGCTTATTTTGCTCAAATCCGGCGACCAAGGCCTCGAGATCAACAAATTCCGGCAACGCCAGAGTTTCGGCGTTGGCCTGAGGATATTCTCCGGCCTGAATTTTTAGGCGAATGGCGTTCCAAGCTTCGGTCGCCACATTTTTGAGCTGCCCTTGATTGATGACCGCATAATCATCTGCGGTTGTCCCGGGTTCGGTGCGAAAGACCCCATTGTCCCACCAAGCTGGGGCTGCCGCCGAAGGGAAGGCCGTTCCCAGGCACACCGCCAACGCAAAGACCAGTAGCCATGGGTTACGGAAAGCGCTCGAGTGTTGGGGAGCAACGCTACTATCCGATGATTCAAATGTCATTTTTTTTGACCCGATCGATTTAAAACTCAAAACTCTGCAAGCCTGCAGCTCCCAGCGCTAGGGCGCCGAAGGCGGGGTGCCCGCCTTGAAACTCCCCATGCTGATATCGCCGTGCTCATTCACTCGGAGAATACTCGGACCACCAGCACTCGTCCTCGGTTCCCACTGCTGGGTCGTCTGATTCCATCCCAAGACCTGGCCGTCTTCCGTCGGCGGAATCGCAGCCACTTTGTTACCTTGGAGCCACTTGGTATTCACCGAGCCGGAGCGGAACACCCCCCAATTGTTGTCCCGGAAGATCAGGAACAAATGCTCCCCATTGTCAGCCAGAACTAGTGAAGTTCCATCTCCATCAATCGTCTGGTTTTGCGGGTTGGCGACCACCAAGCTGCAAGGATAGGTCTCGAGCTGGAGTCCGCTGTCGGCAATCTCAATGGTAGCCCCCGGCCCAGGCGTCGCCGGGAGGGTGATCGTCAATGCGCCGCTACCGGTATTTACCGCGAGCCGATCGCCGGTTACCGCGTCGGTGTCGGCCGATACCACTTTAAACGACGCACTCACTCCACCGCTCGGTCCACCACCGCCCGAAGACAGCTCTTTCCATGCAATCGCACCGTTGGCGTAGGTGGGGACTTGGTTGCCCTTCTGCGGATCGGGAGCATTATTGGTGGCAACGACAAGGGTATCGGCAGTCCCATCGTGAATGCGGATCGCACCATGGCCCTGACTATAAACGGTGGAATCGAATGCGAGCCTTCCTCCGCTAAGGGGATAGTTCGAATCGAACAACCCCAACTTGAGTTGGCCGGCGAGATTGAGATTCTGGCTGATCGCCACATGGTTGTACGCCACCGTCATCACGTCCGGGGTGTTAGCATCGAACGCCGTCATGAATCCCTGGAACCGCGCAATGGCTCCTGCTGAATCAGTAGCATTTCCTCGCACCTGGAGAGCAGTACCGAGCGTATAGGAGCCACCCACAATAGATAGACTAGGTGAGGTTTCCGAAGCAGACTCAAAGACGTTATTTCCGGTAAAGGAATTACTGCCACTGATCACATTGTTTCCAGAGATCAGATTGGTAAACGGATCTGGATAGTACTTACCTTCGCCCACGGAAGCAGCGCCGTTGTCCACGTAATTCGGATCATCGCTGGAGCAAAAATATCTGGAAATCGTCCCAAGGCTCCCCTGTCCTAAAACCGACTCTACCAATCCAGCCTTCAGTCGGCAAAACCGGTAGGTAATGTGTCCACCCAAGCCAACCGTACCGCTGCCGGCAGCGCCTTGTCCGCCTTCGGCCAAAACGAGCCCTCCTGGGAAAGACATGTCCCCCACCATGATACAATCCTCCAGAAGAATGCTTCCACCATCCCCAGGCGACGTAGGCCAAGTCTCGCCCGGTTCGGCCCCATGGAACACGGCGCCAGCTCCGCCACTTGCTTCGACTCTATCGATGGCGCATCCATAAATATGAAGAGAACCGCCATTCGTGGCCGTGGCATAACTATTTGGATCTGCGCTAAAACCACTGGCACTCGCTGACAAGAGGAATGTTCCACGCCCCAAATCACGAATAGTGAGATTCCCGCCTCCCGACCAAACGCTAATTTCAGGACGAGGCCCTCCCTGATCAACCCCCTGCCCAAAGAATTGGAGGGTTTCGGCAAATCCGTTTGGCACCCCCAATTGAAACGCGGCAGTTGGTTGGCCAGTACTACGGCAATAGAAGGTACGGGCCCCCGTAGCAAAGGCCGCAATGAGAGTCGCAAAAGGTTTAGTCGAATCCCCAATAACCCCGGTGGCATCCGACCCGGAGGGAGTGACATAGGCGATTCCACTCGCAATCGCCGACGACACAAACGCCCCGGTTCCGCTCAGAAAGGTATTCGCATTCCCCGAAAGCTTGGGCAGCAGGCCGTGTTTGGTCGTGCTGGAGTTTCCGGTGGTGAGATCGGTAAGGGAAAGATTCGACTCTTGAACGGTCAGGGTGTTGTTGGCACCACTAATGGTTTTGTTGGTCAAAACCTGTTGATCGGTTTCGCCCACGACCGCGCCAGTGGGCGCGGACTTGTTAGACCACGCATCCAATTCCGGATCGGCTTTCTGGGCGCCAAGACTCGTCCGCGCGCCTTCTGCGTCCATCGCTCCAGTGCCACCACTGCTAAGGCCTAGAGTACCGGTGAGAGACAACGACCAGTCTGAGCCGACGGCACTACTGGTAAGAGACAGGCCGGACAGTGCGGTCGAAGCTCCAATCGTAATAGTTCCACCTCCGCCTCCACCCGGCGCCGGGCTTTCCCACGTGATCGTTCCGTTGGCATTGTAGGTCGGAACTTGGCCAGGTGAGGGGGTATCGCTGGCTTGGGTCGCCACGACGTAAGTATTGCTCGTTCCGTCGCCGACCTGGATCGCCCCGCGGTTGGTCGCCCATGCCGCGGTCCGGAACGCGATTTTTGCCGTGGTGGTCGTTGGATTGGCCGTGGAAAGGAGTCCGAGGGGGACTCCCAGATTCACTGCGGTTGGATATACAGCCATCACGGAGGCGCCGCCGAGGGTCTGAAAGTCGGCGACTACACCGCTTGCATCGTCCACCCGAACCGAGAGGCCGATCCCACCCGACGAAGCGGTGTTCGCCACTTTCAACGCTTCATTTGCCAGCGAACTGGAAACCGACATCGCCTTGGCAAAAGTATTCGGCGTGTTCAGCGTGGCCACAGTGCCGCTCGCCGCGGGGAAGGTAAAACTGGTCCCGTCCGTCCCCGTCAAGGTGAGGCTGTTGCTCACGGTCAGCGTTTTGGCGTTCGCAATCGAAAGCGTACCCGTCGTCCCCGAGATGGTGAGGCCATTGATGGTCTTGTTGGTCAAAGGTTGGGATTCACTGAGCCCGACCAATCCGCTGGAAGGAGCCGTTCTTCCCGCCCAGCTATCGAGGTTGGCGCTCCAAGCCTGGACGTTGCTCCCGATCACCAAGCCCAGATTGCTCCGGGCTTCGCTGATCGAAGTGGCGCCCGTACCCCCATTGGCGATCGCGATTTTCGTACCATTCCACGTCCCTGCGGAGATGGTGCCCAGTGTCGTGATCGTTCCAGACCCGGTATAAGTCGTCGGGTTTGAGGTTTTTAGCGTTACATCGATCCGCGGCTGATGGCTGGTGGCGATCGCTTCTTTGGAATCGAACTGAATGTTGATGTTTTCATTGGCCACCCCCGTCGGTTTAATGGCCAGTCCGTAATTCGTGGAAGAATTGGTCACCCAGTTTTGCACGATACTGGTGATATCGACGGCCACGAATTCATCCACCAAACCGCCGCTATAATCGACAGGAACCGCGGTCCCCACCGTAACAGTAGAGGGGTTGCTCCAGGTGATTGTACCACTGGCGGCAGTCCCAGCAGATTTCCCCTCCAGAGTGGAGTTGGCCACCGGGGTGGTAGAGATCCACAAATTGTTACTCGTGATTGGGTAGACGTTGAATTTTCCCGCCGTGGTCGCTGTGTTCACATACAGATACAACCAAGCGCTCTCAATATCGCTTGCCTGGGCGCTGGCCGGAAGTGTCCCGGTATCAAATTTGAGGTAAGTATAACGCCGGCTACCACTGGCATTTGATACGCCGAGAACGGTGCTGCCTCCGTAGTTAGCAGAGGCGGCCGCCTCGGTTGGGGTGACGTCGTCCGTCAGGACCAGATCGACAGCTTTCGAAGGAGTGGACTGAACGAGGAAGCCGACACCGGCAAGCAGGGCCGCATATCTAGTAACTTGAGAATTCCGCATGGTTGTTCGGGTTAGGTGATAGGAAACTTCAAAACGCAAATATTTGAAACTCGGCGACATCCGTGTAGCGACGCAATCGCCGGCCTGGGCTCCGGGCATCCAAGCACGGCCAAATGTCTACGACACAAGACGAACACACAGCAGCATCACGCATCGATAGGCGAATACACGGTGTGTCACGCCGCCGCAGCCTGACGGTGCAGGGAAAAATTAATAGGAGTACATTCCTAGAGGAGAGCCAAAGCCTTCAGACCAGGGTGGGATAACAACTTTCTTTAAAGATACCTTCTTAATGCTGCCTGCAGACTCAAGGACCCGGGTCCTTGGATACACTCAGTTGGGATGCCATATAAAACCAAAGGTCGACACATTCGTCAACGGACGTTCAGCCGATTCCCGTAAATTTTCTATTACGCAGCCAGTTCAGGGAAAAACCACGGTCATTTCCTGACCGATATTTGCAATCAGGCACGTCAACTTCTGAACGCAACCCAGCGATCACACGTCACAGATCCGTACGCTCTGGGAGAGGGAGGCGATTTTGTCTTCGCGGGCGGGGATGAATTCCTGGCCGACGTAGCCGGTGTAGCCGATTTCCAGGAGGGCGCGCATCAGCGGCGGATAGTTGAGTTCCTGGCTATCATCGATCTCGTTGCGGCCGGGGACGCCGGCGGTGTGAACGTGGGCGATGTATTCGCGGTATTGTTTGATCCGCGAGATGACGTCGCCATGCATGATCTGGACGTGATAGAGATCGAAGAGGACTTTGCAGCGCTCGGAGCCGATCTGCTTGAGGATTTCGATGGTGCGCTCCATGGAGTCGCAGAAATAGTCCGGGTGGCCTTTCATCTGGATATCCACCCGGGAGTTCAGCATCTCGATGCAGAGGGTGACTTTCTTTTCCTCGGCGAAACCGACGATTTCCTTGAGGCCGGCAACCATGTTTTTGATGCCGTTCTCGTCGGTGAGGCCTTTGCGGAAGCCGGAGAAGGTGATGAGGCGCTCGACACCAAAGGCGGCACACTGCTCGATGCGGGTGCGGAGAGTCTGATGGCACTCGGCCCATTGATCGCGCTGGGCAAACCCTTTGGCGAAGCCGTGGGAACTGGAAATGGCGCAAGTGAGGCCGAGTTCCTTAAGCTGCGGCCAGAATTTTGGGTCGCACAGCTCGACGCTGGCCAGGCCGAGCCCCGCGGCGGCTTGAGCGAGCTCGGGCACGGTGATGGGATTAAAACACCACGGCACCACGGATTGCTTGATCCGGCCATTTTTGACCACGCGTTCGGCGGCCTGAGCGGCGGGGCCGGTCTGAGCGGCAAAACCGAGGGAAGAAACGGCGGCGAGCGACTTCAAGGCGGTGCGGCGGGAGAACATGCGAGGTATTTTTCACGCCGGTCCGGCACACTCAATCCGCAAATCCGGCCCGGCGACGCCCGGGGAAAATGCGGTCGTTTCTCCTTCTCCACCAGAGTGCCTTCCACTCGCCGCATATTCGCGCTTGGCACTGGCAGCGGGGCGACGGAAAGTTGCCCTCCTTTTCATGAGATTTGCCAATCAAGTCGCCATCGTCACCGGAGCCGGCCGCGGCATCGGCCATGCCATCGCTTTGCGCCTCGCCGCGGAGGGTTGCCGCGTCGCGGTCGTCAGCCGTACCGAACAAAACGCCAACAAGACCGCGGAGGAGATTAATACGCGCTACACCGGTCTGGCCAAAGCATACGCCGTGGATGCTGCCGACTTCTCCGCCGTGAAGGCGCTGACCGATCGCATTCTCACCGATTTCACCCGGATCGATATCTTGATCAACAACGCCGGTTTGACCCGCGATGGGCTCTCCATGCGGATGAGCGAGGCCGACTGGGACGCCGTGCTCGATACGAACCTGAAAGGTGCGTTTGCCTTTATCCAGGCCGTCGAGCGCCCGATGATGAAGCAGCGCAGCGGGCGGATTATCAATATCGCCAGCGTCGCGGGGCTGATGGGCAATGTCGGCCAGGCGAACTACTCGGCGAGCAAGGCAGGTCTGATCGGCCTGACCAAGACTATCGCGCGCGAACTTTCCTCCCGCGGCATCACCTGCAATGCGGTCGCGCCCGGGTTCATCGCCACGGACATGACGGAAGTCCTGAATCAAGAGATCAAGGATGCGGTGATCAAAAACATCCCGCTCGGTAAATTTGGTGAAGTGGACGACATTGCTTCGGCGGTCGCCTTTCTCGCGAGTTCCGAAGCCCGATATATCACTGGTCAATGTCTGACCGTGGATGGAGGGATGGTGATGTAGCCACGGGCCAAGTCATCAGTATTCAGTGATCAGTATACCGTCGCCCCTGTCCTGCTGATCACTGTCTGACTGAATACTGGTTACTGATTACTGACCGCTAGTAATTTCCCACTCCACTTCCCCTCCCCATGCTGGATCTTCTCCTTCTCCGTCATGCCGATGCCAATACCGAAGCCGAGAGCGATGATGCGCGGCGGCTTTCGGACAAAGGCGAAGGCCAGGCGAAAAAAGTCGCCCGCTTCATCAAGGATCACGATCTCGATCCGGATCTGATCCTGAGCAGTCCGGTTCGCCGGGCGCATGAGACGGCCAAGATCGTCGCCGAGCATCTCGATGCGGAGCTGCGGGTCGTGCAGTGGGCGGCGTGCGGGATGACGCCGGAGACCGCGCTGGAGGAATTGCGCGCTTATACGCGGTACGACCGGGTGATCCTGGTCGGCCACGAGCCGGATTTTTCCCACCTCGCCGCGGCCTTGATCGGCCTGACCGATGCCGAAAATCTGCGCATCCGGAAAGCCTCGCTCACTCTCCTGGAAGTAGCGGCATTGGCGCCGAGCTCCGCCCGGCTGGGCTGGGCCATTGCCTGCCGCCTGATGTAAGGCTGACGTTCCCGCTCGCTTCCGTTTTCCTTTTCCGCTTCGCTTCGTTCACCTTTTTGCGCCCGCTGTATGCACACCACCCGACATCTCGCTGATTTCGCCCAGGATTCCGCCCGCTACATTCTCGAACGCGGCCGCGCCGCGATCGCCGAACGCGGTGTTTTCCGTCTCGGCCTGGCCGGCGGCAATACGCCCCGGGCCGTCTATGCCGCGATGGCGGCGCAGGGCGGCGCTGATTTTCCCTGGGCCAAGGTCCAGATCACTTTCGGCGACGAACGTTGCGTGCCGCCGGACGACAAGGACAGCAACTATCTCATGGCGAAGGAATCGCTGCTGAGCGCGGCGCCGATTCCGGAAGGCAATGTCTTCCGCATGCGGGGCGAAATCGACCCGGCAGCCGCCGCGGCGGAATACGAAGCCCAGCTCGCCGCCGTCGCGAGCCGCTTTGGTGAAGCCCGCTACGCGCACGATCTGCTCCTGCTCGGCCTCGGGCCGGATGGGCACACGGCTTCGCTCTTCCCAGGCTCAGTGGCGCTCGATGAAAACGAGCGCAATATCATCCCGGCGACCGGTCCCAAGCCGCCGCCCCAGCGGCTGACCATGACTTTCCCGCTGATCAATGCGGCCCGCGAAGTCGCATTCCTGGTGAATGAAGCGGCCAAGAAACAGGTGATCGAAGAGGTGCAGGCCGGCGACCCGCGCCATCCCGCAGCGCGCATCACCTCAGCCACGTGGCTGCTGGGCTTCTAAATTTCCCCGTGTGGTGGCGGCGCTCTGGATTCCGCCGGAGCGGCCTGGCCGGGGTGCTCGTCCTCGGCGCGTTCATCTTCTCTTTTTCACGGGCCCCGGCGCAGGACGCCGGTGCACCGACCCCGCCCCCGCATCTGCTCACCACAGCGCGTGAGCTGCGAGCCCTGACCGCGGAGCAGGCGAAAGCTCCCTACCCGGTCCATCTCCGCGCCACGGTGACCCTCGCGGAGCCGGGCGGAACGGCTTTTTTGCGCGATGAAACCGGCGCCACCTTCACGCGCGCCGGCTCGAAATTTCGCGTGCGCAGCGGCCAGCGGATCGAGGTCGAGGGGGACACCTTTCCCGGGCTGTATCTCAGCGGGATCGTTCCGAAAAAGATCACCGTGCTCAGCGAGGGCGAACCGCCCATTCCGCTGGCGCTCAATTTCGAGCAACTCGCTTCCGGGCAATTTCACTACGACTGGGTCGAAGTCCGCGGGATCGTGCGCTCCGTCACCGAGACGCCCGACTACATCCTCCTGAAGCTCGCGCTAGGGAACGGTGCGCTCGACGTCTACCCGATGGATCTCAAGGAAAAGCTGCCCGTGCCGCTCGTCGATGCCGAGGTCCGGGTGGTGGGCATCGCCGCAGGGTTCATCAACGATCGTCGCCAGCTCGTCGCACCGCATCTGCGCATTCGTTCGCTGGCCGATGTCACCGTGCTCGAACCCGCCCTCGCCGATCCTTCGACGCTGCCCGTGACTCCGGCCGCCGAGCTCCTGCGCTTTGCTCCCGGCGGACGGGCCGGCCACCGGGTCCAGGTCCGAGGTACCGTCATGCACCAGGATGTCGGGCGTGCGGTTTTTCTGCGCGACGCGTCGCAGGGGTTGCGCGTGCGCACGACTTCCAGCGAGATCTTTGCCCCGGGCGAGGTCGTCACCGCGCTGGGGTTCCCCACGATGGGCACCTTTAGCGCGGAGCTGGACGACGCGACCCTCCAACATACGGGAGAGACGGCGGACTTGCTGCCGGTTCCGGCCACGATGAAAGACCTGCTCTCGGGCAAACGCGACGCCGATCTCGTGCAGGTGGAGGCTTCCGTGCGCGATGTGGTCCGTGAAGCAGATCGGCTCACCATCATCCTGGAATCCGGGGAGACGGTCTTCCCGGCGCTGCTTCATCCGTGCCCCGCCGATACGGAGGCTCCGGCAAAGGGTGCGGTCGTACGAGTCCGCGGCGTGTGCCGGGTGGCGGGCACGACGCAACCGGCTCGCAGCTACAGCACCCAGGCCCGCTCCTTCGAGCTGCTGCTGCATTCCCCAACGGCAGATATCGATATCCTGCAGAGCCCACCGTGGTGGACCGCGCAGCGTCTCGCCATCGCCGCTTCCATCCTCCTCGCCCTGGCCTTGCTTGCGCTCACCTGGGTGGCCCTGCTCCGCCGGCAGGTGCGCCGGCAGATGGCGCTGATCCGGGAGCAAGTCGAGACGGTCGCCGTGGCCGATGAACGCCAGCGCATCGCCCGGGAATTTCACGACACCCTGGAACAAGAGCTCGTCGGCGTGAGCTTGCGCCTCGACGCAGCCACCACCCGGGCCGCCGAACCGAAGCTGCGCGACCTCCTCACCGCCACCCGGCGCCTCGTCCATCAGCTTCAGACCGGAGCGCGCAGTTTTGTGTGGAATCTACGCGATACCTCACTGGCCGGGCAGCCTCTGGCCGCAGCGATCTCCGCGGCGCTGACCAATCTCACCGCCGGCCGGCAGCTCGAAGTCCGCACCCTCGGCGAACCGCGCCGCCTGCCGGAAACCATCGGCCACGAACTGCTCCGCGTCGCGCAGGAAGCGACCACCAACGCGATCAAACACGGCCAGGCGCAGCAGCTCACGATCACACTCGATTATGCGGGGGATAGCGTCCGGCTCACGGTGCAGGACGATGGGGCTGGCTTCGATCCCGCGGCTCCGGTGCCGGCGGGACATTTTGGGCTGATCGGAATGCGGGAACGGGTGCAGAAGCTTGGTGGAGAATTTGCCCTTCGCAGCACTCCGAGCGGCGGAACGACCGTGGAAATCAAAGTCCCGCTCGAACCAAGAAGCAGCGCCGGGCCGGATCGGGCGGTGTAGGATGGACCGATATTACGCCTTGGATTTTGTCGACAAACCGGTTCTTCAAGGCAGCTGTCTCCCTCCACCCATCTCGTGCCCAAGCCCAAATCCACCACCGGTCCGATTCGCTTGCTCGTCGTCGATGATCATCATGTCGTCCGCAGCGGGCTGGCGGCTTCGCTGGGCCTGGAAGACGATTTGACGGTGGTCGCGGAGGCCGGGAGCGCGGAGGAAGGGGTGGAGCAATTTCGGCAGTATCAGCCCGATGTCGTGCTGATGGACCTCCGTCTACCCGGGGCCAATGGCACGGCGGCCACGGCTAATTTGCGCCGCGAGTGGCCGGATTCCCGGGTGCTGATGTTCACCACTTTCGATGGCGATGAGGACGTTTATCGAGCCATGCAGGCGGGGGCCCGCGGTTACCTGCTGAAATCCGCGCCGCGCGAAGAGCTGCTCCATGCCATCCGTACGGTGGCGGCTGGGGAACGTTTCCTGCCGGCAGAGCTTTCCCTGCGCCTCGCCCAGCGTGTCTCGGCTCCTGATTTGAGCGAACGCGAAATCGAGGTCCTGCGCCTGATCAGCGCGGGCAAGAGCAACAAGGAGATCGGCAGCGCGCTTTTTATCGCCGAAGACACCGTGAAACGGCACGTGAGCAACATCCTGACCAAGCTCGGGGTGAGCGACCGGGCGCAGGCCGCGACAGAGGCGATCCGGCGGGGATTTTTGCATTTGTAGAGCCAGCGGTAGAGGGCGGGAGACCCGATCTAGGAATGGGGGCGCCCTCGCCCCCAGGATCACAATAGGGGCGAGGGCGCCCCTATTCCTTGATTTGCCCCAATCACCCGAAAGTGTTACCGAAAAATCCCCCGCCTGCCGGCGTGCTTCGGACGGCGTTCTCCCCCACACTGCTCCCCGTGAACCCTCTCACCCGCCTCCCCAGCTTGCTCCTCCTCGTCTGCTCCGTGCCCGCCTGGGCCGGCGGCACCTACGACGACATGGTCGCCAAGGACAAGCCCGCTGCCTACTGGACCGCCAGCCCGGAGGAAACCAAACCCCTGCTCCAAAACGGCGCCACCATCACCGAAGGGCCGCGGCCGCCGGAGTTCCCCGATTTTCCGGAGAGCAATCACGCGATCGACTTCCAAAAGGCGGGCGCCAGCCTGCGCGTCCCGGACCCGGGCGCGGACAGCATTTACGATTTCAAGAAGGGCGAAGCGATCACCCTCGAGAGCTGGGTGCAGTGCGACGCGCTCGGCGACGGGCAAAATGTTTACCTCATTGGCAAAGGCCGCACCGGGCGTCCGGGCCAGCCGGCCAACAACCAAAGCTGGGGCCTGCGCCTGCGCGAAACAGACGGCACCGCGCGGTTGAGCTTTGTTTTCCGCGACGAACGCAACGCGACGGACAAGGGCGACGAATTCTGGCATCGCTGGACGGCCAAGACCGGTTTCCTCCCGGCCACCGGCTGGCATCACGTCGCGGTGACCTACGTTTTCGGCCAGCCGGAGAGTATCCGCGGTTATGTGGATGGCGCCGATGTGACCGGCGACTGGGACATGGGCGGCAAGACCGAACTCGGCCCGTGGGTCGATGACGATGAAGTCTGGATCGGCACTTCCATGGGCGGCGCCGCCGGCTCTTCGCTCCGCGGCCGGCTCGATCAGATCTCGCTCTATCGCCAGGCCCTCCCGGCCCAGACGCTGAAAGACCGTTATCGCCACGTCAGCCCGGTGCCCCCGGTGCAGCTCTCCGACCTGCCCGCTGGCAAAGTCCGGGTCGAGGTCTTCGAACATCGCACGAGTGAAAGCGACAGCAACGTGGGCGATTGGACGGTCAACGATTCCGACCAGTCGAAGAACAATCCCGGCGTCGCGGCTTCGTGGGCGAATGTTCCCACGGTCAAAACCGAGGAGTGGACCGAGCCCGCTTTCGGCCTCGCCGCGGTGATTCCGCGGTATTCGCCCCGCGGCGTGCAGCGCGATCGCTCCATCCCCTTTCTCCTGCGCTTGAGCGCGGCAGTCACCCTGCCCGAAGGCGAGCATCAGCTGCTCGTCCGCACCATTCGCGGCGGCCGCCTTTCCATCGATGGCCAGGTCATCGCCATCTCTGATTTCCAGCCGAAGTCCGCCGGCCCCACGCTCGCCTCCGACGCCGAAGCGGTGCCCGATCAGCTCGCCGTCCAGCTCGTGAAGGAGGTCGCCCTGCTGCCCCCCGGCCACAGCGAAGCGCTCACCACCTTCAAGAGCGATGGCAAGCCGCACGTCATCATGCTGGAAGCGTTTGTCGGCGGGAAAAACCTGCGCCCCGAACTCGGCCAGCCCAGTGTGAGTGTTTCGAAAGACGGCGCGCCCTATCACTTGCTCACGGCGAGCGACGAAATCATCGATTTCACCGACGCCGGCTGGCATCAGTACGCCGAGGCGCAGGAAGACCGTGTGGCCCAGCTCGCCGTCGAACGCCGCGAACGCCCCGAGGAACTCGCCTACTGGAAATCCCGCCACGAACTCGCTCGCGCGGAACTCGCGAAGAAGACCCCGATCGCCATCCCGGAAATCCAGGACGCGAAATACACCATCCGCAATCCGATCGACGCATTCATCGCCGCGAAGCTGATCAAGGCGAATACTGAACCCGCGCCCCTCATCGACGACGCCAGCTTCCTGCGCCGCGCCACGCTCGATACTATCGGCCTGCTGCCCACCCCGGAAGAACTCACCACCTTTCTCGCCGATCCCGCACCAGACAAACGCACCAAAGCCATCGACCGCCTGCTCAGCGACGTGCGCTGGGCCGATCAATGGGTCCCCTACTGGCAGGATGTGCTCGCGGAAAATCCCGCGATCCTCAAGGCCACGCTGAACAACACCGGCCCCTTCCGCTACTACCTCTACGACGCGCTCCGCGACAACTGGTCCATGGACCGCTTCGTCACCGGGCTCGTGATGATGGAAGGCAGCGGCCGTAACGGCGGCGCCGCCGGTTTCGGGATCGCCTCGCAGAACGATCTCCCGATGGCGAACAAAGCGCAGATCCTTTCCTCGGCGTTCCTCGCCATGGAGATGAAGTGCGCGCGTTGCCACGATGCGCCGAATCATCCCTTCAACCAGGAAGACCTCTTCGCCATCTCGGCGATGCTCCAGCGCACGCCGGTCACCGTGCCGGGCTCCAGCCTGACCAAGGGGCTGAGCGCGAATAGCCATGTCGTCGTCTCGCTTACCCCAGGCCAGAAAATCGAGGCCCACTTCCCCTTCGCCGATCTCCCGACCGAGCCGCTCGCCGGCATCCTGCGCAATACGGAGGATTCTCGCGAACAGCTCGCCGCGATCATGACCGATCCCCGCAACGAACGCTTCGCCCAGGTCGTTGCGAATCGCCTGTGGAAGCGCCTCATCGGCGTCGGCATCGTCGATCCAGTCGATGATTGGGAAAACATCCGTCCGTCCCACAAGGAACTCCTCCAGTGGCTCGGCCGCGAATTGATCAGCCACGACTACGATCTCAAGCACGTGGCCCGGTTGATCCTCAATTCCGCCACCTATCAGCGCGCTGCGACCGACGCGGGCACCCGCTTCGCCAAGCCGGACGATCGCCTGTTCCAATCCACCGCCCGCCGCCGCCTCAGCGCCGAGCAGATCGTGGACACGCTTTTTCAGGTCGCGGGCAAGGAGTTCGACTGCGGCGAGCTCAATCTCGACCTCGATGCCCGCCGGACGGTGAAGGATTTCCTCAATCTCGGCACCCCGCGCCGCGCCTGGCAATTCGTCGGGCTGAGCAATGAACGCGACCGTCCCGCGCTGGCCAAGCCGGCCGCGCAGGTCTTCACCGATGTGCTCGTGAACTTTGGCTGGCGCGACTCCCGCGCGGAACCCAAGAGCACCCGCGAAGAAAGCCCGAACGTGCTCCAACCGGCCTTGATCGCCAATGGCACGCTGGGCGCCCGGATCACCCGCCTGAGCGACGACAGCGCCTTTACCGCGCTCGCCCTGCGCGACCAGCCGCTCGATACCCTGCTCACCGGCCTCTTCCAGCGGGTCCTCAGCCGTCCGCCCAGCGACAAGGAACGCGCCACCTTTACCAAGGTGCTCGCCGAAGGTTACGCCGACCGCGTGCTCGCGGTGCCGAGCGGCGATCTGCCGAAGAAACCCCGCTTCACCAAGGCGGTCATGTGGAGCAATCACCTCCACCCCGACGCGACTACCGCGATCTATGAATTCGAGGCCATGGTCCGCGCCGGCGACCCAGCCACGCCCCGCCTGCAAGCTGCCTGGCGCGAACGTTTCGAAGACGCCGTCTGGGCCGTAATCCTCACGCCCGAATTCACCTACGTGCCCTAAGCCCCCGCCCCTCGTAGCTTCTTTCCCAAATCTCCCGATGAACTCTCCTCTCTCCCGCCGCGACTTTCTCACCCGCGCCTCACTCGCTGCCGGGGCCCTCGCTCTGCCCCGCATCGGCGCCGCTGCTCCCAGTGTGCCGCTGGGCAAAGCCGAGCACTGCATCTTTGTCTGGCTCGGCGGCGGCATGTCGCAGATCGACACCTTCGACGCCAAGCCCACTCGTGGCGACGGCAAGAAGAAGCCCGGCTGCTACTACGACATCATCGATACCGCGATCCCGGACGCGAAATTCTGCGAGCACCTGCCGCAGCTCGCGCAACTCGGCGAACACCTCATGCCGATACGCACGGTGAATCATAACGTCATCGACGAACACGCCGCCGCGACCAATCGCATGCACACGGGCCGCTTGCCCAGCGGCAGCGTGGTTTATCCTTCGATCGGCTCGATCATCGCGCATGAACGCAAAGCCGCCGCCGAAGGCGTGCCGGCCTATGTGCTCATGGGTTATCCCAGCGCCACCCGCGGCCCCGGTTTCCTCGGCCCGCAGGCCGGCTACGTTTATCTCACCGACACTGCTTCCGGGCCCGCCGGTCTCACCCGTCCGGCCGACATCACGCCGGAACGTGCCACCCGTCGGCAGGAACTGCTCTCCGCCGTGCGCGACGAATATCGCAGCCATACGCCCGGCGCAGCCCCGCGCGACTACGATACCGCGATCGAGGAAGGTTTCCGGCTGCAAAGCGGCGACTTCATGAAAGCCTTCGACCTCAAGTCAGAGCCCGATTCATTGCGCGCGCAGTATGGCGATGAATTCGGCATGCGCTGCCTGCTCGCCCGCCGCCTCATCCAGCGCGGCGTGCGTTTCCTCGAGGTCGGCTTCAACCTGAACTTCGTGAACGGCGCCGGCTGGGACACCCACAATCAGGCCCAGAAACAACAGCACACGCTCATCCGTGGCCTCGACAACAGCCTCGCCGTCCTGATCCGCGACCTCAAAGCGAATCAACTCCTCGACAAGACGCTCATCGTCGTCGCCAGCGAGTTTGGCCGCCCGGCACAATTCGACGCGGGTGGTGGCCGCGGCCATCACGGCAAATGTTTCACCGTGCTCATGGCCGGCGGCGGCCTGCGCACCGGCCAGGCCATCGGCACCACCGATGACCTCGCGATGAATATCGTCTCCGACCCCGTCGGTGTACCCGATCTCTTCGCCACCATGTGCGCCACCCTCGGCATCAATCCACACAAAAACCTCATGGACGGCGAGCGCCCGGTCCCGATCACCGACAAAGGCACTCCGATCGCGAAGCTTTTCGCATAAGGATCGGCACCAGTCCCAGCCACTCTCAGCCGGCCGAGGTCCACAATACCTCGGCCGGCTTCTTTATTCCCCTCAAACACCCGCGAAACTTCGAGCCAGAAAAATTTCGCTTGATATAGTGTCCTTATTACACTTTCATGCGTTTGTTAGTTTTATGGACTCGAAAAAGATAATCCGGCTGAGCAAGTTCCTCAGCCTCGTGCTGCGCCACGAACCCCAGCGCATTGGTTTGACGTTGGATGCAGCTGGCTGGGCGGAAGTCGAGTTGCTGCTTGCCGGTTGCCATCGGCACAATGTGCGGATCGATCGGGCGACGCTCGAAGAAGTCGTCGCGACCAACGAAAAGAAACGCTTTGCTTTCCGTGAGGACGGCCGCCGCATCCGCGCCAGCCAGGGGCATTCCATCAAGGTTTCTCTCGGCTATACGGAGCAAGTTCCACCCGCCATGTTGTATCACGGCACGGCAACGCGTTTCCTGCCCTCCATCCGCGCGGAAGGTTTACTCAAAGGCAACCGCCACCACGTGCACCTCAGCGCCGAACGCAAAACGGCCCACGCCGTCGGCGGTCGACACGGCGTTCCCCTCGTTCTCTCCATCCGCGCCACGGCGAAGCAGGAGCAGGGGTTTGCGTTCTTTCTCTCCGAAAACGGAGTCTGGCTCACCGAGCACGTCCCCGTCGAATTCATCCATTTCCCGTAGTGGCGACGAACCGTTTAGGCGCTCGGATCGAGGCCACCAAGCGAGCGCAGCGAGCCATTCCTTTGCGAAGCGAGGTGGAACGGCCGCTCCGAGGGCGTTTTTGAAATCGATGCGTCGCAGCGCGACGCCACTCTTTCCGCAAGAGCGAGGCTTGTTAGCGCTCGCGTGTGGGTTCCGGAAACACCCTCGGAGAGGCCGTTTCAACGTCGCTGCGCGACTTCTCAAAAACCGCGGTCAGGCGTGAGGAAGATTCCGCAAAAGTAGCGATTTCTGCTCCGTAGATTCCCGTAAGGGCCAGGCTCATCCACCCGAATAGCCTTACACGTTGTGCCGGGCTGCAATTGCAGAGTCGTGCCAGTGGCCGGGGGAATCGCACTGGCTGAGATAACGCCGCGCTCACTTCACCGCGAATGGCATAACCCTCTCGCGGTGGTGATGAGCTCGTCACATCACAAGCAAAACAAACAACGGAAATGAAACTGAATAAATCCACCCCCATCATCGCGGCTGCGGTCCTCCTCTCCGGCATCGCGGGCTTGATCCCCAGCGCCTCGGCGAGCGATACCACCACTCAGACCGTCACCTTCGCGGTCGCGCCGATCAATGAACTCAGCGTCAGCGGCAACCCCGGGACGCTGACCGTCTCGACGGCGATCGCCGGTCAGGCTCCGCAGCCCGTCTCGGAATCCACGACGAGCTACGCGATCACGACCAATGAAGAAGGCCGGAAGATCACCGGTTCGATCAACAGCCCCATGCCGAATGGCGTGATCCTCGGCATCCAGCTCGCCGCCCCGGAAGGCGCTTCGAGCACCGGCAAGCAGGCGCTCAGCCCGAGTGCGGTCGATCTCGTCACCGGGATCAGCGTGACCAATGAAGCCGGTCTCCCGATCACTTATGAACTGGTGGCCACCACCGCGGCGGGCGTCGTGAATACGGCGACCAAGACCGTGACCCTGACCATCACCGCCGGCTCCTAAACCCCACACCTCCAGGAAAACGAGGGGAGGCGGCAGCGTGTCTGCCGCCTCCCACCTCCGCCAAGGCAGCCTGTGAAAACCGTTCTGGCGCTCTCCTTCTTCCTGGCCCTGGCCGGATCGATCTTCGCGGCCGATCTCGACTCGATCGGCGATTGGTCCGAGACTCTCACGGCCGCTGATCTCACCGCTGGCGCCGGCACCGATTTGCCCGACACTCTCGAGAGCATCTCGGCGGTCACTACTCTGAATATCTCCAATGCCGCCGGCCCATGGCGCCTCAAGGTCCGCCGCGCGGGTGTCCCCTGGGATGATGGAGTCACCCTCTGGGTCAAACGAATCTCCAACGGTAGCGGCAGTGGCACCATCGCTGGCGGCTCCGGCTATGTCGCCGTCCCCACCTCCGCGGTCGAACTTTTCACCGGCAGCGAAAACCGCAGCAACATCGCCCTGCAATTCAAGCTGACCGGCCTGCGCCGAAATCTTCCGCCCCGCAGCTATCTCTCTTCTCTCACTTTTACCGTCCAATGAACCGCTCCCTTTTCCTCGCTCTCCTCGCCACTTCGGCGCTCACACAGGCAACCTCCTTCGCTGGAGTCACCGTCGTCGGAAATCTCGCCCGCCAGATCAAAGTCCAACCCGGCCAGGCTTTCGACGGAGTGGTCCTGCTCAAGAACACTGACTCGCATCCCGCCGAAGCGCGCATCTATCAAACCGACTACTCCAGCCGCGCCGACGGCACGAGCGACTACGCCGAACCTGGCACTTCTCCGCGTTCCAATGCCAACTGGATCACGCTCAGCCCCTCCCGGGTGAAACTCGCCCCCGGTGAAACCGTGCCGGTGCGGTTCAAAGGCACGGCCCCGAAAAAGGCGGATCTCCGTGGGAGCTACTGGAGCATGCTCATGGTCGAACCCAACGCCAGCGCCGCAGCTTCCCCGGAAACGGGCAAAGTCTCCGTCGGCCTGCAAACCCTCATCCGGTTCGGCGTCCAGATCGTCACCGAGGTGGGCACCCAAGGGACACGCAGCCTGCAGATCCTCGATAAATCGATGGCCAAAGCCGACGGCAAACGGATGCTGCAAGTGGATCTGGCTAACAATGGCGAACGCTTGCTGATTCCGAATGTCGCGCTTGAGCTCTTCGACCGCGCGGGCGCTTCCATCGGCCGATTCGATGGCGGCCGGACCCGTATCTATCCGGCGAGTTCCGTCCGCGCCCGAGTCGATCTCACCGACGTGCCGCCGGGCCAATACACCGCCATGCTTTTGCTGGATAGCGGGGATGAACAAGTGATGGCGGCGCAATATGATCTGGAAGTGGCGCCCTAAGATTGCGCTGACCTTCGCCGCCTGGCTCGGCTCTCTCCTCGCACTTCAGGCCCAACCCAGCGCGGTCCAGGTCCGCTCGGCCTCCACCCAAATCCTCGAGACAAGGCCGGGAAACATCATCACTGCCAGCCTCGTCGTAGCGAATCGCGGAACCCAGCCGGATGAATTCGACGAGCGGCTCATACTCCCTCCCGGTTGCGAAAAGGTGGCACCCAGCGAGCCCTCCTTTCGGCTGGATGGACCAGGGCAGGCCGTCCGCATCCTGGCCATCATGGTACCGGCGAATATGCCGGCGGGGAACGCAATCATTCGTTATGAAGTTCAGGGGCGCCGAGACCCATCCGCGCTCGACCGGGCGGAACTGAGCCTCCACGTCCTGCCGGTGGATGATCTCGCCCTGAGTGTCGCGGAGAACACCAGCACCATCGTCGCGGGGACGAACTACCCGATTCACCTCACCCTGACCAATCACGGTAACAGCACCGTTGCCGTCACGCTCAAACCTCGCAGTTCACTGGGGTATGCCGTGCATTTCAGCCCCGCCAGTTTCCGGCTCGAGCCGGGCGCCACGCGCGAACTCCAAGCGCGCACCCAGACGGACGACCATCTTTCCCGCAAGGCGAGCCACGCGGTGACCTTCGACGTCACCGCTATCACCGCAGATGGGCGCACCATCACCACCTCCCAAGCGAATGTCGCCGAAGTCGTCCCGGTCATCAGCGGCGATCGGGATATCGATCATCGCATCCCGCTTCAGTTTACGTCCTCCGCCCTGTTCGAAAGCCATGCCGAGCCGCAGATGCAGCTCGAACTTTCCGGGGCCGGCTCGCTCGATGAAGCAGGCCGCCGGCAAATCGACTTCCTCTTTCGCGGGCCGGATATCGAGACCACCAGCTTCTTCGGGCAGCGCGACGAATACGGCGCGAGCTACCACGACGAGACCTGGGACGTGCAATTGGGCGATCGCATTTACGAGCTATCGCCACTCACCGAGCGGCACGCCTTTGGCCGCGGTGCGGGTCTCACCTATCACCAGGGAGGCACGGCAGCCGGGGCCTTCTACCTGTCGACCCGCTATCGCCAGCACAATACCGAGGAAATCGGCGCGTTCATCCGGCGCGATGTGACCCAGCAACTGAGTTTTCAAACCAGCTTCCTCCGTAAGTGGGGCGGAGACCCGAGTGAAGCCTGGACACTTCCCCAGAATATCGTGAGCGTGGAAGCGCGTTTCCGAGCAAGCAAAGCGCTCGATCTCCGGGCGGAGTACGGCGTGAGCCGGACCGATTCCGGACAAACCGACTCCGCTTATCGCGTCGAGGCGCGCGGCGAACTTTTCGACCAACTCACCTACGCGGTCGAACACACCCGGGCCGGCCCCAATTTCCAAGGCTACGACAACGACACGCAGACGACCTACGCCACGCTGGCCATGCCGATCAACAAACGGTGGCGAGCCCACCTCTCCGTAGATCGCTACGCCGGTAACCTCGCGCTCAATCCCGAACGCAGCACCGTGGTCAATCGCGAGAACTCCTGGTTTGCCGGCGTGAACTATCAGTGGAAACCCACCACCGAACTCTCGCTGGAGTGGCAGCACATCAAGCGTGAGGACATCCTCAAGCCGGCCGCATACGATTTCACCGAAGACTCGCTACGCTTTGGGCTCGGCCAGCAACTGGGCAAGGTGACCATGCAGAGTTTTGTCGATCTCGGCACGCTCGACAACCGGCTCACCGGGGAAGGAGGCGCCTTTCAGCGCTACAATGTCTTCGTCAGCTACCAGGCCACGCCGACTCAGAGCTACTCCGCCTTCGCCACCTATGGGCCGAGCGTCTTTTCTGGCAGCGAAGATCGCTCGCTCTCTGCGGGTGCTTCGGCTCACTGGCAGTTGCGGCCGAATATCTCGGCGAACCTCAGCTATGCGCGGAATCAGTTCGATAGCGAAACCGGCCACACGCAGGATCAAGCTACGGCCAATCTCCGCTACCGCTTTTCCAATCACGACGAAATCGCCCTCGTCGGCCGGGTGGTGCACTCCGACGCCGAGCAGGGCAACGAAAGTGCCATGATGGTCACTTTCACCCGCCCCTTTGGCCTGGCCGTCGGGCGCAAGACCAGCATCGGCAGCCTGCGCGGACGCCTGCGTTGCGACGGCACCGGTGTGGGAAAAGTCATCCTCACCGCGGGCGATGCCTATGCAGTGACCGATGCCGCCGGCGAATTCGAATTTCCCGCGCTCAAACCCGGCAACTGCGAAGTGAAGGTCATTCCCGATTCGCTCGGCTCGCAGCTGACCATGACCACGCCCCTCCCCGCCAAGGTGCGCATCCGCCCCGGCGAAACGAGTCACCTCGATCTCATCGCCGCTCCCGCAGCCAGCCTCACCGTGCGCCTGGTTCGTTATGAATTCGCCGACGGCACCGCGCTCAAGACCTCCGGCGCCCTGCGCGAATCCGGCGGGGTCGGCGCCGTGGATCTGGAAATCAGCAACGGGCGCGACACCTGGCGCGCCCAGACTGATCGCAACGGTACCGCCACCTTCGAACGTCTCGCCGCCGGCCCCTGGAAACTTCGGGTGTCCGACGACGGCCTGCCCTCCTCTCACCTGCTGGAAAATGCCGACCGCACCCTCACCCTGGGCGCCGGCCAGGCGAAAACCGCTTCCGTTCGCCTGCTTCCCCGCCGCCGTACCATTCAGCTCCTCGATAGCGGCAAAATCCGCTGACCCACCCTACACCGACCGCTCCGCGGTGCGGAAACAGATTTCGAACTCCGTCCATTCACCATCGGACCGCCGCAGACTCAGATCGCCTCCGTGCAGCCGGGCCAGTTCTCGAGCCAGGTTCAGGCCGAGGCCGTGGCCGGGAATATTTTCCCCCACGGCGGCGCGATGAAATCGCTCGAAAATGCTTTCCCGCGAAGACTCGGGAATCGCCGGCCCCTGGTTGGCGACCAGCAGCGTGATCGTCCCTTGAGCCTCGCTCGTCTCGATCCGCATCGGGGCCTGCGGGCGGCCATATTTATGCGCATTCTCGACCACGTTTTGCACGATCAGCATCGCGTAACGCCGGTCACCAAGCACCTCCAGCCGCTCCGGCATGGCGATCTGCACTTCGGGGGCGGAATCATCGTAGAGCAGGTGCAAGTCATCCACACAGGTCTCCACCAGGTGCCTGAGATCGATCGTTTCCAGCGCGAGCTGGAGCCGGCCGGAATCGAGCCGCGAGAGCAGGAGCAAATCTTCAATGATGCTGGTGAGCCGAAAGGTTTGGTGCACCAGTAGCGAAAGCTCTTCGCGTATCGCCGGGGAAACGTCCCGGGACGCGATCAGTTCATCCAGTCCTGCTCGCATCACAGCAACCGGCGTCTTGAGCTGATGCGATGCATCTGCAGAAAAGCGGGCCGATCGTTCGAGTTCTCCCCGTTTGATCTCCAAGGCCACCTCTGCGCGCTCCCGCAAAACCCGATTTTCCGCCGAGACCGTCGCCAGTTCGCGCACCGGCGAAGCTAGGCGCGCCGAGATGTAAAGGCTCGATCCGGCCCCTAGACCGAGCAGCAAAAGCCCCGCGAGGGCGGCCCTCCAGCGAAGCTCCTCCTGCCGCGCCAGCAGCCGGGCCAAAGGATAAAGCCCGATCTCGTAAACCGGCGGGAAGAGCGACCCGTCATTCAGCCGCTCGGCGAAGAGCATCTGCTCGGCTCCATCCAGGCGCACGAGCACGCCTTTCGAAATCGCCTCTTCCTCCTCGGCCAGCCGATGCTGCATCACTTGCTCCAGGGCCGCTCGCACCGGCTCGGCCACCCCGGGCAAATGGAGTTTTCCATCGACCCAAACCCCGCTCCGCAGACCAGTCGGCAAACGCTCGCTCGTCGCCATGGGAAATCCCGCCACCAGCGCCGCCAGCGCTTCTCCCGTTTCTGTGGAAAAAATCGGCGTCGCTATGAGTTCCACCGGTTCACCGCTCGCCCGGATTAAACACCCATTCTGCTGTTCCTGTGGCACCGCCGCAAAGGCAAGTCGCGCCGCCTCATCCGAAGTCAGCAGGCCTACCTCCGTCGCATTGAGCGGCGGAATCACCGAACCGCGGCTGTCGAGGAAGCGATAAAATCGCGGATGGATCGTCATGGCCGCCGCCACGTCCCCCGCCGGTACCGCGTCGCCCAATTCATCGCGGGCACTCGGGTAGAGCAAATCCAGCGCGTTATCCTCCAGCGCGGCATGAATCCGGGGCTTGCGCACCAGCGCCCGGCAGCGTTCGGCCAGAAAGGCATGGCGCAACTCCCGGACTGTCCGCAGCAAGGTCAATTCGGCCGCGAAATCGTTCTGCAAATCGTGCCGCGTCTCCGCCCGGACGGAACTTTCCACGAGGTAAAGCCCCCCCAAGGTGAGCACGACAATGATGAGGGCCATCCCCGCCAGCAGCTTGAGGCGAAAAGCCGCAACTCCGGCTTCCAGACTCCGGCCCGATCCCTCGACCGTGTGAGGATGCATCGCAGGGGCGTTCATGCCGGTGCGCCAATGCGCAAGGTGTACCCGGACCCGCGGCACGTATGAATCAGCGTCTCAGCGAAATCGGCATCCACCTTCTTCCGCAGCCGCCCGACCAAAATATCCACCGTCCGCATATCGTACTCGTGCTCGCGTTGCCAGACCCGCTCGCACAGCTCCGTCCGGGAAAAGATGCGCCCCGGCTCCTGCATCAGCACCTGCAGCAGATCGAACTCCCGGGGCGAAAGCGTCAGCCCCTGCCCATTCCGGGTCACGCGCCGGTGCTGCACATCCATCCGCAAATCGGCCACTTCGAGCCAATCCGCCGCAGTGGGCACGGCCGCTCTTCTCCCCAGCACCTCGATCCGGACCAGCAATTCCTCCAGCGAAAACGGCTTTGGCAAATAGTCGTCGGCCCCGGCCTTGAGCCCTTTGATCCGACTGGCCACATCGCCCCGCGCGGTCAGGATGATTACCCGCGATGGGCAATGCGCTTTCTTCAATTCCTCCAGGATTTGCAGGCCATCCAGACTCGGCAGATTCAAATCGAGCACGATCAAATCCGGCCGCTGCGCGAGCGCCGTGTGCAACCCCTCTGCGCCATCGTGAAGCGCAGTCGCCTCGTGGCCACTACGAAACAAGGCCCGCTCGATGTGTCGGGCCAACTGGGTTTCGTCTTCGATTACGAGAATGCGCATGTCGGTTCTGAACTACCCGCATCTTGCCGCGGGCGCCGCCCCTTCTGCCATCGGGCGCTTGTATCAGAGCTGATACAGTTACCCATTTGGCGTTCGGGGTTTCACCGGAGAAAGGTGCACCACACCTCCTGAAACTCTATGAGATTCCGCTTCCAACTCCTCGCGCCCGCTCTCCTCGCCACCCTCGCCCTGCAGGGGCTGGCTGCGAACTCATCCCTCATCCAGTCTCCGCTGACCAATACCGGTGCGGATGACGATGCCTCGGGCCGCGTGATTTCCAAGCTCGGCACGAAACAATCGGAACTGCTCGTCCAGGTCGCCCGACTGGCCCCCTCGACCGCTCACGAGATCGAGGTCGGCGGGATCGTCGAAGCTACCTTCACCACTGACAAAAAAGGCCGGGCCACAGTGAAATTCAAAACCTCGAAGCCCGGCAAAGGACCGGCGCTCGACTTCGATCCTCGGGGCAAGCTCTTGCGCGTCCTCGCGGGTGACGACAGTGTGCTCGAAGCTTCGCTCTCCTCGGTCGATGAACCGGCTGGAGCCGCCATGCAGGAGAGGATCAACCTCAGCAGCGTCGCGGGTGCCGCCGGCAAAGCGACTGCTGAATACCGCCTCGATAAAAAAGGCCGCCGGACTTTCAAGGTGGAACTGCAGCGCGCGGGAGCCGGCCCGTTTGAACTCTTTGTCGGGGGACAGAAACGCGGCGACTTCACCACGGTTCGCGGCATTTCCCGGATCAAATTTGGCGCTGGTGGCGACGATGCCGGTGTATTGCCGCTGGACTTCGATCCCCGCGGCCAGGTGGTCGATGTGGTCCAGGCAGGCACGATTCTCTTTTCCAGCGAACTGGCCGCCCAAGCCAATGGCGTGAACGTCTCCACCCCGAAGCTCTCCGCCTCCGCCATTCCGGCCACCGGCGCGGCCGGCAGCGGGCACGCCGAGGCCAAGTTGCGGATCGACGACCGCGCCCGGAAGCACTTCTCCGTTGAGATCGAAGACGTCCCCGCCGGCACCTACGATCTGCTCGTCGATGGTGTGGACGTGGCCGATATCGTGGTCCAGACCATCGCTGGTAAAACCAAGGGCGAAGTCGAATTCACCAGCGGCGATGACGATGCCGACGAGCTTCCCCTCACCTTCGACCCCGCCGGCAAAACGCTGACCGTCTCGCAGGGGAACACCGTCTTCTTCGGCGGCCCGTTCAATTCGACCACCGGCGGCGGAACCGGAACCCCGGCACCAGAGCCTCCTTCCACTCTGGAGGAATCGCTCGCTTCAACCGGACTCGACAGCGATGCCCACGCCGGTGCCGGCTACGAAGTGGACGATCGCGGACGGCATAAATTCTCCGTTGAGGTCGAAGACGTCCCGGCGGGCAGTTACACCCTCACCGTTGCTGGGGTCGTCCGCGGCACGATTCGGGCCGCCGCGTCTTCCGGTGATGTGAAAGGTGAACTCGAGTTCGAAAGCAAAGTCGAAGCCGGGCATCGCCCGCTCAATTTCGATCCGCGCGGTCAGTTGATTGAAATCAGTTCTGCTACCGGTGTCTTCTTCTCTCATCTGCTCGGCAGCGGTTCCTCGACCGGCGGTGGCAGTGCTACCGTCACCCCTTTCGAAACGACCGTGCCATTGCTCAATGCCGGCGTGGACGGCAACGCGACCGCTTTCGCTCAACTGAAGCAAAAGAGCACCGCCAAGCTGAGCTTCGAGGTGGAAGCCGAAGACCTGGACCTCGGCAGTTATGACCTGCTCGTCGGCGGTACCGTCCGCGGCACCCTGACGGTCGTCGCCGATGGCAGCGGCACTCGCGGGCAGATCGAATTCGAATCCGAATCGGGCCAACTGAACTTCACCGTCTCTGGTCAGGAGATCGCCATTCAGAAAGCCGGCGTCGTCTACTTCAGCCGCGTTTTTCCGGCGCAATAGAGCAAGCTTCCCTGGTCAAAACGATACGGGCCGGAGATTTATCATCTCCGGCCCGTTTCATTTTTCACCGCTTGAGGACGCGCTCCGCGATTTCCGCGGGCACCGCTTCGAAGCGGGCTGGCACCATCGAGTAATCGGCCCGCCCTTTGGACAGCGAGCGGATCGCCCCGGCGTAGCCGAAGAGATCGCGCAGTGGGACTTCGGCGGCCACGACGGCCAAATCGCTGCGCTGGTTCAACTCGCGCACCAGGCCGCGCCGGCGATTGAGATCGCCGACGATATCGCCTTGGTGCTCCACCGGCGTCACGACTTCCACCGACATGATCGGCTCGAGCAGGACCGGCTTCGCTTTCGCGACCGCGTCCTTGAACGCCAGGCTTCCCGCGATCTGGAAGGCCAGATCGTTCGAATCCTTGCTGTGCGCCGACCCATCGAGCAAATCCACAGTGAGGTCCACAACGGGATACCCGCCAAGGACGCCCGTCCGGGCCGCTTCGACAATGCCCTTGCGGGCCGCGCCGATGAACTGCCGCGGAATACTCCCACCGACGATTCGATCGTTCACGACCAGACCACTGCCACGTTCGGCCGGCGTTACCGCCACCACGACGTGACCATACTGGCCACTGCCGCCCGATTGCTTGATGTGCTCGCCCTCGCCTCTCGCGGCAGCCGTGATCGTTTCTTTGTAAGCGATCTCCGGCGCGCCGGCATTCGTGGCGAGTTTGAACTGCGTGAGCATGCGCTCGCGAATCACCTCGAGGTGAAGCTCGCCCATGCCCGCGATCAGCGTCTGACCCGTCTCCGGGTCGACTCGCACCACAAAGGTCGGATCATCTTCCGCCAGGCGCTGGAGGACCAGTCCGAGGCGTTCCTGATCGGTACGCGTCTGCGGCTCGATCGACATCGAGACGACCGGCGCCGGGAAAGTCGGCGGCTCGAGCAATACCGGTGCCTCTTCAGCACTCAGCGTCTGCCCGGTGGCCACTTCTTTCAGGCCGGATACGACGGCGATATCGCCCGCGAAAAGCGCGTCGAGCGGGCGCTCCTGATCGGCACGAATCTCCGAAACCCGGCTAATGCGTTCCCGGCGTCCGGTCACGGTGTTCAGCACGGTATCACCCGGGCGCAGGACGCCGGAGTAAACCCGCACGAACACACGGCGGCGCGAGAACTCATCCGTGCTAAGCTTGAAGATCAGCGCACGGAAGGGTTCGTCGTCGGAAGCGGCCACAGCGACTTCTGCACCTGTACCCGGATCATGGCCGGTGCTGTCGGGAAGATCACCCGGGCTCGGCAGATAATCGATCACCGCGTCCAGGAGCGCCTGCACGCCGATGTACCTGAATGCAGAGCCACCGATGACCGGGACGAAACGATTCGCCACCGTTTGGCGGCGGATGGCCGCTTTCAAAGTGAGCGGATCGATTTCAGCTTCGGCCAGGAAGGCGTCGGCGATTTCGTCGTCGAGATCAGCGAGGGCTTCGATGAGTTCGCGGCGCGCGGCTTCCGCCCGTGCGACTTCGGCGAGGGGTACGTCTTCGACTTCGTAGACGAGCCCCATGGCTTGCTCCGGATCGTAGCGGATGAAACGGCGGTCGATCACATCGATCTGACCACGCAATTCGTCCTCTCGACCAACCGGCAGGAAGACCGGCCAGGCATTGGCGCTGAGCTTGGTTCGCAGCTCGGCGACGACTCGTTCGAAGTCAGCCCCGAGCCGATCCATTTTGTTGATGAAAGCCAGGCGCGGCACGCCGTAGCTCGTCGCCTGCCGCCAGACGCGCTCCGATTGCGGCTGCACGCCTTCCACCGCGGAAAAGACCGCGATAGCGCCGTCCAGCACGCGCATGGAACGCTCGACCTCCGCGGTAAAATCCACGTGGCCCGGTGTATCGATGATATTGATGCGATGACGCACCCCAACCTGGGGCTTCGTCAGCCCCGGATCGGCCTTCGGCGTCCAGGCCGCGGAGATGGCCGCCGCAGCGATGGTGATGCCTTTGCGTTGCTCGATCGGGTCGAAGTCCATGGTGGTATTCCCCTCATGAACCTCGCCCGCATGATGGATCGCCCCGGCGTAGAACAAAATACGTTCCGTCAGGGTCGTCTTGCCAGCATCGATGTGCGCAGCGATGCCGATGTTACGAATTCGTTCGATCGGGGTGCTACGCCCGATGCGGGTGTTGTTGGTTTTGGTCGTGTTCATGGTGATTCCAGACGTTGAGTGACTTGGTGGAATCGCTACGCTGCTCCCGGCAAAGGGTCGCAAAATCAGGGCACAAAAAAGCCCCGCTAACCTTCTCCGAGGAGGCAGCGGGGCGAAAGGAAAGACTCCGTCTCCTAGACGGCTTTCGCGCTGCTCCTCGGGGTGTAAATTGTCTTCAGGTTCCGGCTCGCCACGGCAAAGCCCAGGCAGCTACCTCGAGCGGCAAAGCTCGGGCAGTTGTGGCTATTGGTGTTGAACCGGACGGAAGTCATGTCTGGAGCAATCTTATGTTAGTTTTCGGAAACGTCAAATGCGCCAAACCCTACTGAGTCTTTGGTGTCTCTAAAAATGAGAGAGCCAGAACCCAGAACGGCGGCGGCATCGCAACGCGATGCCGCGAGCGACTTCGCTCAGTCTTCAGCGCGGTCCCCAGCGGGGCACATCTTCACAAGTTTTGGATCAAAGCGGCCGAGCACGTCGACGAGCTCGGTCTGCGCCGCCATGACCTGGCCGATGTCTTTGTACACCCCGGGAACCTCATCGAGCCCGGCGGAGAGCAATTCTACACCCGCCGCAGCGAGCTGCTTCTTCACTGCGCTCCAGGTGAAGCTCTGCATCGCCTTCGACCGGCTCATCACGCGGCCGGCGCCATGGGAGGCGCTTTGGAGCGATTCGGGCTGGCCCTTGCCGCGGACGACGTAGCCAGGCGAAGCCATCGAGCCGGGAATGATTCCCAGCACCCCAGTACCAGCTGGGGTGGCGCCCTTGCGGTGCACGATCACTTCACGCTCTTCGCCATTCACGACGTGGGTCTCCTTCCAGGCAAAGTTGTGATGGTTCTCGATATCGAGGATCATGTTTGCCCCGAGTTTACGGGCGATATGCTTATGGATGAGGGCGTGATTTGCAGCGGCGTAGCGGCCCATCAGGTTCATCGCGGCCCAGTACTCCTGGCCGTCTTCATCATCGAGGGACAGCCAGGCGAGATGCTTGAGCTCCTTGGGCAACTTGGGGTGCCGATCCATGGCGCGGCGGCTGTAGAAGTCGCATACCTGCGCACCGGTTCCACGCGAACCGGAATGCGACAGGAGCGCGACGTACTCGCCGGCGTGCTCGATCCCCAGCGCTCGCGCCTGTTCATCATCGACGGTGAAAGCGCCAAACTCCACGAAGTGATTCCCGGAACCGCTCGTACCGAGCTGGCTCCAGGCCTTGTCGCGCAGGCGTTCGGTCACACGGGAAACGGTCCAGTCTTCATCCATCACCTCGTGTTCGCGGCGTTGCTTGAAGCTGCAGCCCATGCCGAAGCGGGTCTCGTCTTCGAGGATATTGGCGAGGCGATCGCGCTGGCCGGCGATGGTGTTCGCCTTGCGGTCGTAGACCGTGAGTTTCATGCGGCAGGCGATATCGACGCCCACCGCATACGGGATCACGGCGTTATCCGTCGCAAGTACGCCGCCGATCGGCAGGCCGTAGCCCACGTGAGCATCGGGCATCAAGGCCCCGGCCACCGCTACGGGCAACGCGCACGCGTTGGCCATCTGCTTCACGGCTTCCGGTTCGAGTCCGTCGCCCCACTGACGCCACGGTGCAAGTTCCGCCCGCGGCGTAAACGCCGGGCGATAGATCTCACGGGCCAAATCGCCGAGCACTGCGTCGCCGAGAAACTTCTCCGGTTCCGAGATGATCTGGTAAAATTCAGCTTCGACCTGATTACGATCGAGCCCTTGCGCAAACAAGCGGCGCAGATGCTCGCTCGCGAGCTGGAGGGCCTCCCCGGCAGGGATACCGAGTTGGAGAAGGTCGTTCGTGTTCATAAAAGGTAAGGATGTCGAAAAAGGGTGTGATCTCGGGAATGGAAGATCGCGGCTCAGCGAGCGCGCAGCGGTGTTTGTTCTTTCTGTCGTCGATGGGCAGCCGGGAAAAGCTTTCCGGCTCTTCCCGGCTGCGATTTCTACTTTTCCTCAATCGAGGAAAGCGACGTTCGCCATTTGGCGCGTCGTGGTTTCGGTATTCATCCAGACCGTGTGCCAACCCCGCAGGGTGATGGTCGCGTGATCGAGGTGACGGACCGTACCGCGGACATAAACCGCCGCGTTCCGTCGCATCGTGCGCCACCCCCAGTACTTCGCCTCCGGCTTGAGGGACACGAGCCGGCGGTATTCCTCTTCGGAAATGCCGTTCGGCAGTTTCGTGCTGACAAACACGGTCTCGCCACCGGAACGGTAAAGCTCGGCGACGATGTGCGGTTTGCCACCTCCGCGGCGCATCGGTTCGTTGCGGAGGATTCCCACGGGGCTCTCCTCCATTTCCGGAGCAGGCACAAAGAACCATTCACCCTGGCGGATGAAGGCCCGATTGTGCCGGCGGAAACGCTGGCGCTGATCCAGACCGGCTGCGTTGGCCGCCTGGCGCACTGGCGCCGGCTGCAACGCTTCCTTGGCCTGGGCCACGCTGGAGGCCCCGCCCGGGACCGCGGCGACAAACCACTCCCGCTCATCGTGTCCGCACAGGAAGCGATCTTTCGCTTCCGGCGTCTTCACGAGGAGGAGCAGATGCCGCTCATCGCGCTGGCATTGCATCACGTTGATTTCGAGCTGTGCTTCGCGTTCGGCGCTCAGTTGCAGCTCGAAGATTTGGCCATGCCGGTCGGAAGTCAGATCCAGCGCATAGTCAGTGCGCCGGCGATTCCGCGGCAGGTCTTCTGGACGGACGATCCGGAACCGCGCGCCCATGCGGGCGAACTGGTTCGCTATCGTTTCAGAGTTCATCAGTTAATCTGGATCGCGCCACGCGGCGCGATCGTTTGAGAATGACGATTCGGAGCTTCAAGCGCTCCACGGAAAGACAGTCAGTGTTAGGTTTCATTGGGGTAATGGGTTTTGGTTTTCGATTCGGCAGGGAAAATTTCCCGCCCGGCGGACGCCTCTGCCGGGCGGGTAGTTTTGGTGGCGGCTATTCGGCGAGCGCGTAGCGACGGAAGAAGCCGTTCAGCTCATCCACGTCGCCGGCGGCATCACCGGAATCGCGGAGCGCATCCAGCCTCGGCAGCTCGACCTCGAGGAAGTTCATCAGCTCCGGAACCGGAGCCGCGACTTCGATTTCGACACCGGCCTTCTTGCGCTCCACCAGGGCGTCGAGTGCAGCCCTTACTTCGGCCTCGTCGAGCACCCGCTCGACGAGCTCGGCAAAGAGCATCGGCACCTGGCCGAGCTGACGCTCGATCCAGCGGCACGCGAGGAGCGGACGGAAGACGTAAAGATACTTCTTCAGACTCACTTTCTCGCGACCGCGCAGGTAGTCGCGCCAGTTGCCAAACGCCATGTGCAGGTAGTGAGCAAAACACCGGCGCGGCGAATAAAACTTCACCGCCAGGGCATTGAACTCCGCGGCAAAGGCCGCATCCTGCCGATAGACGATCGGCGACTTCAGCCACTCGAGCAGCGGCGGATTGCTCTTGCGGAGCAGGCGCAGCGCTTTGCGCAGCTCCCAGCCGCTGACATCGAGATCAGCAGCGATCGGCAGCTCGATCACATCCCGCCGGTCTTCGACCGAGAGATACCAATCGCGCTGATGGACGTAGACAAAACGCACGTCGTAGTCGCTGTCGCGCGAAGCAAAGCCCCACGCACGGCTGCCGCTCTCGCACGCGAAAAGTACGCGCACGTTTCGCTCAGCTTCGATCTGAGCGAGCGCGTCGCGGACGCGCTGGAAGACATCGTTCCCAGGCATGGGAACCTCCTTTCTGAATGGGTTAGTTAGTTTCGGTCGCGTCCGTAGCCACCGCTTTGGCCCCACGGGTGTGGAGGGCAGGCAACAGCGTCGCGAGATCGTTCAGCACCACGGTGTGGCCCGCACCAGACGCCTCCAGCGTCTGCAGGAAGCGAAGCGTTGCGAGGGCCGGCTGGCCTTCGATGAGGCGTGCGGCGTTGGCTAGATTGCGTAACGCCGCGGATTCACCGCGAGCCCGTTCAAGAGCTGCCTGGCCTTCCTGCCGGGCCTTGAGCACTTCGCTGAAGGCCTTGCGAAGTTCGCCAGGGAGCATCACGTCGCGCACTTCGACGGCGTGAACTTGAACGCCGACCGCGTCGGCCTGTGGCGCGATGGATTCGCGAAGCTGCGTGCCGATGGCTACTCGCTCGGTCAGCAATGCTTCCATCGACAGGCCAGCGACGACCGAGCGAACGGCCGTCTGGGTGGCACTGTAGATGTGGGCGCTGTGGTTGTCCGCAGCCTGGACGCTTTTCGCGGCGTCCACGACCTGAGTGGTGAGGACAACGCTGAGTTTCACGCCGACATGATCGGCAGTGAGCACTTCCTGTCCGGCGACCTGGAGCAAGGTCTTGCGCGCCTCGACTTGCGCGACGCGATAATTTTTGCCCCAGCGGATGTGCCGCCCGGATGCGAGCGTATCGGTGAGCTTGCCCTCGTGGTAAAGCAAGCCCGCGTAACCTTCGTGCACGATGAATTCGTGCCGCAGGCGCGTGCGAAGCAATTTAACCACGACGACGCTGACAATCGCGAGGGTCGTCAGGATGGTTGGTTCAATAGTCATGGTGTGGATGGGTTGGTTGGTTTCGGGAAAGACGGGCAATCCACGGCAGGAGCCGTTGCACGACCGCGGGCAGGTCCTCCGGGTGGGGGGGCTGCGCAGAGCGGTGGCGCAATTGCACGAAGATGTGCCGGTCGCCGCCGTGGACTGGTTTGCGGGAGTTGAACCCGCTATTTTCGGTTGTTAGCCGAGTTACCGGTGGAGGTCGCCCGGAGTCGATGGGCCGAACCGCTTGCGGCGATGCCGGGCGGCGGCGAGACTCTTCACGACCGGAAAATGCACCAGGATTCCTCCGGTGGAAGGATAGCGCAGAGAAAATTGCGCCGCCTGGATCACAGCAGTGAAATTGAAGAAATACGGGCTGAGACTAGGCCCGAATCGATCGTCACCTTTGCGCGGATTATTCGAGGGTGGCGCCCTCTATTCCCGGCTTGTCCTCGGCGACTGGCCCAAGGGCCACTTCGCCGACTGACGACACGATTGCTTTTGTTAATGGGGCAGCGTTTCCCCGTGGATCATCCCCTACTCTACTTCCGTCCTACCGCCAACCTTGCGGGCTGTACGAGGAGCGACCCTCTACGTGCGGACTCGAGTAAACTTCCTCGGCCTTGCGGGCGTCGGAAGTCTCCATTGCCGGAACGGCTGGAGAATTAAATCGCTTTCGCGGATGACCGGCGACGTCTTTGCATGTTTTGAAGATACAGGAATCGCACCTGCAACCTTCGGTTTTCCAAAACCGACGCTCTGTTTTGAGCTAATCTGTGACCCACTACGATGTGCGCCGCCTGTCGTGCCGAAGCCTTTTGAGCTTCGATATGCGACACACCGTATGACTTTCCCTTGCGGGTACTCGTCGTGTCTCTGCGATGACGTCCGCCTCCTTGCCTTTTGGGCTCGGCAGCGTCCGCCCCCACGCGACATGCCATGAGTGCTTTGTTTGCGGCTCAGCATCCATGGCTCCCCTTGTGCTCTCAACACTGGACGTTTGGCTGGAAAGGCACGCCTTGCGGAGGGGCGATCCTGCTCCTACGGAGTTACCCTCGGAACAGTTTCCCTTTCCCGTCGTCATGTATACCTCTGCCGCACCGGGGTGCGACAAGGCTATGAGCTTTGGGTTTGCTTGAATGTCCTCCCTTTGCAGCGAGGCGCGGGCGTGTGGGCCGTTTCCGCCTTTGGCCGTCTCACGACGGTTTATCTTGAGTCCCTTGCGGGTCATGGAGATCAAGCTCCCCTGTTGTTAAAATTGTTTAAGTTTACAGTGCAGGCGGCAGCTGCACCTTGGCGTACAGCAGTCCATCGATGAACTGCCCGGCGCGAAAGTAGCGCGCACGCAGGCGGCCCTCGAAGGTGTACCCGGCTTTTTCCAGGACGCGAGTCGAGGCGGTATTCGGCGCGTAGACCGCCGCGTGAAGCCGGCGTAGGCCGAGCGAAGTAAAGGCCCAGTCGGTCAGCGCCGAGAGTGCTTCGGTGGCGAGGCCACGTCCCCAGTAGGACTCACCCAGCCAATAGCCGATCTCCGCATCGTGCGCGCAGACGGCCAGCTTTTGCGCCGCCTCGTGCTGAATGCCGATGCCCCCCACAATCTCGCCGTCGACTTCGATGCCGAAATGCGTTTCCGGCTCGCCGCTCGTCGCCAGGGCGATCCACTCTTCAGCGTGATGCCGATAGTAGGGATGCGGAAGCGCGCTCATATAACGCGCGACTTGCGGCGAGGCGACGTGCTTCGTCACAGAATCCACGTCAGCGGGCACGAAGGAACGAACCACGCATCGGGAGAGAGTTATTTTCATGGGTTGGGATTGGTTGAAATTGAATTCTCCGGGTTCGCCCCGGCGGAGACCCATCTCCGCCGAGGCCATACCCCGTACCTGAAAAGGTGATTGCGAGTCGGCCGGCTTGTCGGCGCGCAGTTTGATCCTGTTCTGCAATCCAGCCGCGCTATCGCCACACCAGGCGAACGTCGCTACCGCCGCCTTCGACCGGGGAGATGTCGAAGCGCACGTCGAGGAACTTTTGGATGACCTCGATATTCGTCGTGGAGTGGGGCGACAGGCCAACCGACCGAAATCCGCCGTTCCCGGCGAGGGCCAGGGGCAGCAGGAGTTGATCGGTCAGGTATTCGCCGACGGGCGCGCTGGCGGCCAGATAACTGCGGACCTGGTCGATGGCTTGATCTGCGACGCGCTCCGCCGTCACGCCCCGCTCTCCGAAACCACTGAAGGTCTCGACGATGTGCTCGGAGGATACTTCCGCATGCAGGACGAAACCGGGGCCCCATTCAGCCCGGTGCTCCACGATTTCACACGAGGAGCGGGGCCAGCCGAGGCGTTTTTCGATCTGGTTGAAGGTGCGTTCGGCCACGCTTTTCGACACGGCCGCACAATGCGCGATCACCCGACGCCCGAGATCATTCCCGCGCTCGAAGAGTTCTACCGGGGCGAGCCGGGCAACAGGCGTGATCGTGATCTCTGCTTTTCCTCCACCGGCGGGGAAAAAGCCGGGGCGCAGAAGCTTTGCTTCCACGGCCGGACCGAACCGTCGAAGGATCGGCAGGAAAGTATTCACGAGGAAATCGAACGGCGGGGCGAAGGGATTGTGCGTGCCGCCCTCGAGTCGGATCGAGGATGGAGCCTCGGCACGGATCAAGGCCGGCAGCACGGTCTGCAATACCAGCATGGAGCTACCGGCGGTGCCGACGGCGAAGCGGTATTCGCCCGGGCGAATCCGCTCGGGCCGAAAGACCAATTCGCGCGAACCGAGTTCGACGCCATCCGCGACCGCCTGGCCAACCTCGACCGCGGCATTCACCGCAGTGAGGTGCTGGCGCAGCAGGCCCGGTTTGGCGCGACCAGCCCGAATATTGATGATCCGAAACGGCTTCCCCGTGATCAAGGACAGGGAAAGCGAAGTGCGCAAAATCTGGCCTCCGCCTTCCCCAACCGAACCGTCGATGGTGATCATTTCGGTGCGTTTCATGCCGCACCTCCCAGCGAATCGTCGGAATCCTTGATCACAAAACAGGCGCGCAACCGGGCGACCTCACTGGCCAGCCCAGCCTGCTCGACACTCCGCAGGACTTCATTGAAGTCCTTGTAAGCCGCCGGAGCCTCATCCTTCGGATAAAAGCGGCAGTTCGTGAGGATATCGTGCGCGGCGAATTCATCATCCACCGTCTTCTGATCGAGCTCACGAATCGCCGCTTTGCGGCCCTTCGCGCGGCCGGCACCGTGGTTGACCGAGTAGCAGCTTTTCTCTGCTCCCGGCTCGGCCACCATCACACACGAACCCGCCGTCGGATTGCCCGGCAGCAGAATAGGGTGGCCCGTCTCGGCGTAAGGCGTCCCACGCAGTGCGTGATGCCCGGCCGGGAAGGCTCGGGTCGCACCTTTCCGATGCACCCAGGCCTGGCGGTTATCCACGATCTCACGACGCGCGATATTGTGGCTGATGAAGTAGACCAACTGCCCGGTCGTTCCGGGAATGATTTCCTGGAACGCTTCGAGCACGAGCGCATTGATGAGGAGATGGTTTACGGTCGCGAAGTTCGCGCCGAGGGCCATATCGTCGAGATAGGCATTGGCCTCGGGCGTACCCAGCGGAGCGTAGACCAGTTCCTTGTCTTCGCCCGGCAGGGGCAGTCCCCACGTCGCAAAAAACTGCTGCAGCACGCGGAACTGGCCGCTGGCCAGATTGTGGCCAAAGCCACGCGAGCCGCAGTGCGAAAGGAAAGCCAAGTCCCCCTGCTTGAGGCCGAAAACTTCCGCCGCCCGGCGCGCGCGGTCGTGGTCGGCAATCTCGACGGCTTCACACTCACCGAAGTGATTTCCGCCACCGTAGCTTCCGAGCTGGGTCATCTTGTCGGCAAACTTCGGCATTGCACCGGAGCTGAGCAAGTAGTCCAGGCGGGCACCGAGGGCTTCGTGCGAATCGTCGTGACCCACGTGGGCCGCGTCTTCACAGCGCTCGGCCCAGGTGGCGGGAATTCCGAGCGCTTCGCACACGGAGCGCGACGCACCCTCGATCGCGACCTGCCGGCCGAGCTCGGGAGATACCGCGCGGGATTTTTTTGCCATGCGCTGGCCGCGGCCGGCGCCCGTGGGGGTGCGTTCGCAGATCGCATTGATCAAAGCGCGGCGCACCGTCTTCTCGGACACCGCTTCCGCGGGCAGATCGAGAGCCAGCAGGCTCATGGAGCACTTGATATCAACCCCGACCGGGCCGGGATAAACATGCGTCGGCGAGACGAGGACACAACCCACGGGCGCACCGTATCCAGCATGCGCATCGGGATTCAGGACCAGGTCGGTCACTCCCGGGGCACCGCGCGAATTAAGCGCCTGTTCGATGCATTTCGCATCGAATCCGCTGCGGATGGCCTCGGTTCCGATCACCGTGATCGGCTTGCCACGCGAATCGCGTGCCGGCAGGAAGCCCGTCGCTTCGCCGGTGATATGGATGGAGGAAGAATTGAGGTCGGAGTTCATAAGAAAGGAGACCCGCTAAGCGGGAGTGAGAGCTGGAAAGGGATGCGGCGACAAGGAAGGATGAGACGTTATTCGCTCTCTACCGCTGAGCTACGGCTCCGTCGAAAGTGGAACCGGCGGGATTCGAACCCGCGACCTCGACCTTATGAGGGATGTAGTCCCATCGGCATTCGCCGCAAAATGTGGGGGGCGTAGCGACAAGAGAGGTGCGAAACTTAATAATACCGGTGCTCTGCCACTGAGCTATCCGGCCTTGCGGCCGGACCGGGTATCGAACCCGGGACCACCGGTGCCCAATGTAGTTCCGCGAAGCATTCGCTACGAAGATCGCTGGAGCGGGCCGACAACCGGCGGAAGGACAGTCAGAAATGTAGTCCTTACCTGCATTCGGCCCGCTCACGAGAGGGATGAACAAAGAACAGATTCGACGACAAGGTGTTGGTGAGACGTAGTCATGGTAAAATGTAGTCCCACCGGCATTCGGCGAAGTTTTTTGGATCTGCCCGCCCGCGCCGAATTGCGCGGACGGGCACCAAAGGGTTGAGGTTAGAGTTCGAGCGCTTCGATCAAGCCGACCCAGTGGGCGGCATTGAGCTCCCCGGAAGCGAAGGCGGCGATGATTTCGAATACGGCGTCGGAGAAGCCGCCGATATTCAGGATGTCGGCCCGCTCGGCCGCCTGGGTGGAGCCATACGGTGGATATCCAGGCACACGAGGCGAGCTCGCGGGTTGCGGGCGCGGAATTTCTCCCACTCCTGCATCGTCGCGGTGCTGCGGCCTCCACCGTGACCATCCACCCACGACATATTGTCGGAGACGATGATCACGAGATCACCCACAGCACGCCGCTCATTCAGGCGCCGTAGCGGTGCGGAACAGTTCGTTCCGCCGCTGGGCAGCGAGGCCAGCTTGTGTGCATTCGTCATGACACTATCGCGGGCGTTCAGCTGGCATCGCACCACGTCATCGCTGAAGGGCAGCACCTCGGCGTCCGGATTTTTGCGGACGACAGCGGCAGCCACGAGGGCCGCCACGTCGATGCATCGGGTCGCGGTGGTTCCGCCTTTGCGGTGTCCAGTCGCGGGCGAATGCATGGACCCGGAAATATCCGGACACACATAGACCTGGCCGTCGAGCGCTAGGACATTCTCGATTGCGATCTCCATCGCATCCTGCAGGGCATCCCGCACCGTAGCCGGCACTGCCGAATCGGTGGAATGATAGGCCGTCAGGAGTTGATAAGGAAAGCAGCGGGCCTTGCGGACCTTGTGCGGGTCACGCAGACGATTGGCGATCCGGCGGGTCAGGTCCTTCTCATCAAACACCCCGTGACGGGCAAAGGTGTTCAGGTTCATGCGCGTCATCTGCCACGGAGCGACTTCGGCGATGGACTGCCAGGCCGCCTTTTTCAGGTCGAGCGAAGTCAGCATCTGGAAAGGCACCTCGGGGGCAACTTTCGAATGGCCGAGCTTGAACGCTTCGAACTGCCGCACGAGCGGAGGCAACACCTCCGCCTGGTGCGGACGGCCGATCAACCAGCCGTAGAGCGCCTCACGCGCCGGGCTGGTCGGCCGCGGATGCACCATCTTGATCACATCCGCCAGCGAAGGGCTCTGCCCGACGGAAGCGCGCAGCACCTGATCGTCGTCGCGCTGCTCAAACCAGCGCTGCACGAGCCGCTTGGGCCCGGAGCCGAGCGATTTGCGGCCCACCGCTCCGCTGCGCACGATCTGTACAAAGTTGCGGAGCATCTTTCCGTCATCGATCACACGATCGAAGACCCGGGCCAAAAAGGCCGTATCGCGCACCGCGAGGGTCGCGCAGAGCAGAGCCGGCATGTCCTTCATATAACCGCGGGTGCGGCAGTAAAGGGCAGCCTTGGCCACAAACGCGGCGTCGACGTTGTTCGCGAGGCGCAGGACTTCTTTGAGCTGCGCTTCGGCGCTCGCATAAAAGGTCGGGGTCAAGCAACCGGTCACCGAGTACTGCGCCAGCGCGTGCTTGGGGCTGAGCGCAAAAGCAGGAGCGCCGGCTTGGTTGCGGGTGGTTGCCTTGGGCAACAGGCTCCCGACAAAGGATTGGAACAGGGTCTTATTGGCCATGATCGGATTCGGGTGAGTGGTTTCTGGTTTGGTTGATTCAGCGTCAGGCAGGCTCGCTTGACGGAGGGGATAAACGCTCGCGGCGTGCCACGCTTTTTCGCGGTGCCACACCACTTTCACTCAAAGCATTATCGATTAGTTATTTATGAAATTTTCCTGACACCAATACGGTTCCGGGACGCGCCTTGAATTCCGGCCGATATTCGCTTATAGGCTAGTCTCTTCGCTCAACCGCTATGCCCGCAAAGAAGCTCGTCGTACTTGGCCTCATCGGTGCCCAATTGGATCGCGGGGATGGTCCCCGACGCTGGGAAGGCTGGCGGCCGACCGTCTCGATCTGCCAGCACGAGGATCTGCTGATCGATCGCCTGGAAATCCTGCACGATCGCCAGCGCACCAACCTGACCGAAACCGTGCGCGGCGACCTCGCTACCGTCTCACCGGAAACCGAAACCCGCAGCCATCTGGTCGAGTTTAAGGACCCGTGGGACTTCGAGGAGGTCTACGGCGCGCTGGCCGACTTCGCCCGGAGCTACAAATTCCAGCCCGAGCGCGAAGACTACCTCATTCACATCACTACCGGCACGCACGTCGCTCAAATCTGCCTCTTTCTGCTGACTGAGTCCCGGCATCTGCCGGCGCGCCTCATTCAGACTTCGCCGCCTTTCGAGCGGGAACGGGGCAGTCCCGGGCGCTACTCCATCATCGATCTCGATCTTTCGCGCTACGACCGCATCGCGGTGCGTTTCGCCGAGGAACATCGGGAGGCGCGCACTTTCCTCAAGAGCGGCATCGCCACTCGCAATGCGGCTTTCAACCGCATGATCGAAGAGATCGAACAGGTCGCCGTGGCCTCCCGCGAGCCGATCCTGCTCATGGGCCCGACTGGCGCCGGGAAATCCTCCCTCGCCCGCCGGGTTTTCGAGCTGAAAAAGCAGCGGCACCAGCTCGAGGGCACCTTTGTCGAAGTCAATTGCGCCACGCTCCGTGGTGACACTGCAGCCAGCACCCTGTTCGGCCATGTGCGGGGCGCTTTCACGGGAGCCCAGCGCGATCGGCCAGGGCTGCTCCGCTCAGCCGATGGCGGCCTGCTTTTCCTCGATGAAATCGGTGAACTCGGACCAGACGAACAAGCGATGCTGCTCCGGGCGCTGGAAGAAAAGCGATTCCTGCCGGTCGGTGCGGACCGCGAGGTGGCCAGCGACTTTCAGCTCATCGCCGGCACGAATCGCGACCTGATGGAAGACGTGCGCACAGGCGATTTCCGCGAGGATCTGCTCGCCCGCATCAATCTCTGGACCTTTGAACTTCCCGGGCTCGCCCAGCGAACCGAAGACATCGAGCCCAATCTCGATCACGAACTCGACGCAGCCGCCAAACGCATGGGCCGGCGGGTCAGCATGGCCAAGGATGTGAGGGCCGCTTTTCTGGCTTTCGCCAAATCGCCGGCCGCCCGATGGAGTGCCAATTTTCGAGACCTCAATGCGGCGGTTACACGCATGGCCACCCTCGCCCCGGCGGGGCGGATCACCCAATCCGTCCTGGACGGAGAACTCACCCGCCTAAAAAGTGCCTGGCACACCCCGGCTCCAGCCGGCTCCGATGATGCGACCCTGATCGCCGTCCTGGGACAGGAAAAAGCCGCACAGCTCGATCTTTTCGATCGAGCGCAATTGGCGTGTGTCATTCGGGCCTGCCAAAGTAGCTCCACACTCAGCGAAGCCGGGCGCGTTCTCTTTGCGGTGAGCCGCGAAAAACGCAAGGTCACCAACGACGCTGACCGGCTGAACAAATACCTCGCTCGCTTTGGCCTCACTTGGAGTGCTTGCCGAAAAGCGAATGCCTCGAAAACTGGCTAGCGACCCGATCCCAGAGGACCACCCCGTCGATCCCGGATAACTACCACGACCGAATACACAGTCGCCCCAGCGAGGACCGGCATAACGGGTGCTCTATGGAAATTTCAGCCCCCCTTCCTCATGCACGTCGCTCTCCTCAAATTCATTGCCTCCCTCGAGATGCAACGCCGGCAGTATTCCCTCACTGAAACAGCTCTGGTTTCAGATGGAATCACCGCGCAGGTCGCACCTTCGCTGGCCGCCGAGACGCCACAGGCTTTCGAGCTGACCTGGCCGGCCGCGGGCGGACGCGCCGATACAGTTTACCCGATCCTTTTGCTCTGGGCCTTTTTCGGCGTCAGTTTCGATGCCCCGGCGCTGCTCGAACGAGCCGCCTCATTCCTTGAGAAGGGGGCCACCTATTCCGAACGAATCGCCGACTGGACCGTCAGCAGCCGCCTCACGGATTCGCGGGTCCATCTGCTCCTGGAAGCGGCTTGATTGGCGGCCTCTTTGGTCCGAAGTCCACCCGCCACTTCGAGCCGTTGCCGTTTTTTGACGCCGGCAACGGCTCGAACTTTCCATCCACAGTTTCATCCCAGGAAGTGATCCCAATCGGGCACTCCATGGTGGTTTCGAATCAGCACCGACGCCGGCAGGGCGCGCGGTACGATCGGACGCTGACGCAATTGCAGGCCTGCCTCGTGGGGTAGGCGGTCGGCCTTCCGCGAGTTCACGTCGCGGTGGGCCAGCACGCAGTTTTCCCACGACGTTGCGCCGCCGCGAGAGCGAGGGACGACGTGGTCGATGTTGCCCTCCCGGGGCGACAACTTGCGGCCGGTGTACTGGCAGACACCTCCGTCGCGCTCCCAAATGCCGCGCGCACCAAAGCGGGGGCGGCGCAGTGGGACCTTGGTGTAGCGGCCAGCTACAATCACGGTCGGGACGCGGATGGGACCGCGAGCGGTCAGCACCGCGTGATCCCCCTCGCGAACCGGCAGAGCGAGCCAGGCGCTCCACTTCGTCGGGGTGAAAGCGCCGTCGGCAATATCCAGCCCGGTCGCGGAATCGGAGGCCATCATGCAAAACGCCTGAGCCGGCGTCTTGACGTGAATGGCCTGCCAGTGCCGGTTCAGGACCAGCACGGTCGGTCGGTTCAGGATCTCAGTCATTGGAGGTGAGTCGGTTTAAAAATGAGCGCCGATGCGGGTTTGGAACCGCATCGGCGGAAGCAGGGGTTGGGTCGTGTGGCGCCGCGCCGGAGAAGCGGGCGGCCGAAAAGAAGGCTTGAGCCTTGCAGGTTGTGGATTGCGCTTTGACCCGTTGCGCTGTGCGGTTTGACGAGTCGGCATCAGCGTCGGTGAGGTTGGCGTTTTTGAACGCTTAACAATCCATGGCGGATCGTCATGGGACGGCAGACCTCGATTCGCCGGCAGTCCTCTGCCACACGCCCAAATTCTACGCCGGAAGATCCACGGCGTGGGAATGATTGAACTCGTCGAGCTGATCCTGAAGAGCGGAGATTTCCGCTTCCAGATCGGCGACGAGGCCATCCACCACCGCTTTCTTCAGCTGCGCGACGTACTCGACCTCATAGGCCGGTTGCGCGTAGTTGCCGCCTTCCTTAAAGACGCCGTGGCGAACATCGAGCGCCTTGAGCAGCGCAACGAGGCCTTTCAGTTCGGCGAGCCGGAAGATGCGCGGGTACTGTGCGACGTTGGCCGCCGCGATCGCAGCTTTCACCGAGATGAGGTGGTCGACCTTCTCGCGCAGAGCGGCGAGAACTTCGTTCGTATCGTAGTCGAACGGTACGGTCGCGGCCCGGGAATTCTGGGCCCCGAGCCGTTCCTTGAGCTGGGTGACATCGCCAGCCAGCTGATTCTTCAGCTTGAGTGCTTTGGTGAGTTTCATGGTTTTGGTTGGTTAAAGTTTTCCCATTTCTGGGGAGCCGGAATGGTGAGCCCGTGGCGACTTGCACGCCCCTCGACCGCTTAAAAGACGGTTGCTTCGCTCTCAAAGCTTCGGGCCCGGTTGATTAGGGAAATGTAGAAATTGGTGGTCACGGTTGGATTCGAACCAACACCGTCGGCGCTCTCGACGCCGCGCCTCTGCCGGTTGGGCTACGCGACCGTTATGAATCTTTGAAATGGTGCCCGGGGCGGGATTCGCACTCGCACCAGTCCGCCTTTGAGATGGATGTCTCTGCTCTTGGACTACTGGAGCGCAACATTCCTGGGGCTCCGGCTGGGCCGAAGGTGGTCCCGACGGTAGGATTTGCACCCACACTGGCTCCGGTCTAAGCGGAGCGCCTCTGCTGGTTGGGCTACGTCGGGAAAGAAAGAGGAAAAGCGGTGGTACTCCTGGCAGGAATTTCGCCCGCAACCTCCGCGTTCGAAGCGCGGTGCTCTATATATTGAGCTACAGGAGCATTTCTTGAAAAAGGGTAGCCCGGACGGATTTGCACCATCAACCACCCGGGTCAAAGCCGGGTGCTCTACTGATTGAGCTACAGGGCTGCACGATCCGCCAACTGGACTTGCACCAGTCTCGCCTCGCTACCAACGAGACGCGTCGCTCTCTACGCTTTGGCGGAGTTTGGAAATGGTCGGGCACCCCGGTGCTGCCCCGGGTATCTCACCGCTCCAAACGGCGCGGATTGCTGTCTTCCTCGTGCCCGATTTGTTATTTTTTGAAACTGGAGCGCGCGCCCGGATTGCCGCTCCGGCGGCCATGCAACGTCCGCTCCGCGACCAGTGTTGCAGGCGCTTCGCGCGAGCGTTTGCACCGGGTAAGAGTGGGTTTGCAATCCGCCGCTTCGTCTTCTTCGGCTTCGCGCGCATGAATGAAAGTGGGGAGACCAGCGGGAGTTGCACCCTGCACGTCGGCTTTCACAGAGCCGAATGCTGCTGTTACATCATGGTCTCCATTTGTTTGGAAAATTGGTGCTCCCGCGAGGACTCGCACCTCGAGCTTCCGCCTTCGCACGGCGGTGTGCAGGACTCTTACACTTCGAGAGCAAAATATGAATACGTCGGAAACTCTGCGCCATGCCGGTGCCGCCCCGGCGCCCGCGGTTTGGAAGGCGTGACGCGAAAGCGTCGTTAAGATCAAGTCGCGGAGCGCACGCCGCCTGGAGGCCGGAGCCTCAACACCGCCGTGCTACTGCTACACCAATGACGCGTTCAGAAATGGTGGCTGCTTCCGGTATCGCGCCGGACTCCCTTCGTCTTCAGCGAAGTGCTAATCTCTCTCAGCTAAGCGAGCCATGGTCCCTCCGCGTGGAATCGCACCACGGTCTCCCGCTTATCAGGCGGGTGCTCTGCTCTTGAGCTACGGAGGACTTGAAAAGTAAAGTGGTCGCCCGACGAGGTAACGCTCCCCGGTCAGCCGGGTGTAGGCCGGCGGTTTTGCTTTTAAACTATCAGGCGAAAGAAACTGGCACCCGCACCCGGTGACGCTCCGGGATTTCCTGGTTGAAACCCAGGTGTGCTACTGTTGCACCATGCGGGCAGATAAAACTGAAAATTGGCTCCCCAGCGTGGACTCGCACCACGACGAGCCGCTTAACAGGCGGCCATGCTGCTTTACATTACCAGGGAATCTGGCGCTCCCGGCAGGTCTCCCACCTGCATCGTCCCGATTAGAAGTCGGGGGCCTGATGTGCTTCGGCCACAGGAGAGCGTGAATGAAAAATGGTCGCGCGCCTCGGTGCTGCCCCGAGTATGTTGCTTCGCTCGCCGCCGGCACACTCCCCTTCGGGCTGCCTCCGGCAGGCTATCTCGCGCCTCCACGGCGCTCGGTTCTCGTCCCAAGCGAGGCGGATTGCTGTCTTCCTCGCGCGCGAACTCAAGGAGTAGGGGCGCCCTCGCCCCGACGTTGCTTTGTAGAACAACGAGTGCTGGACCCGAACGTAGGGACCAAGGCGCCCCTACTCCCTGAAAATGGCGGCCTGTGCGGGCATTGCTCCCGCGACCCTCCGCTCGACAAGCGGTCGTTGACGAGTTCGCCCCCGGCTCACTCGCCCTCTCGGGCTGTGCTCCGCGCAGTCTGTCTCGCGCCGCCTTCGGCGCTCGGCTCTTCGTTGCTGAGCTAACAGGCTGGAAATGAATGAATGAAAGGGGTGGGCTGGGTCGGTAACGCTCCGACGCTGGTCCGAGGGACATCCGCTTTACAGGCGGCTCGCTATCTTTACGCGACTAACAACCCGGGAGAGGAGCTGGTGGACCGCCACGGCTTTGCACCGTGCTCTTCCGCTTGCAAGGCGGGTGACCTCCTGAATGATCGAGCGGCCCGGGTGAAGTGATCGGGAAAATGGTTGCGGGGACCGGGGTCGAACCGGTGCATGGGCGGCTTATGAGACCGCTGCCTTTCCTCTTGGCTACCCCGCGATTGGTTTTGCACGGAAAGAGTGGCACGGTGTCTCGGTGCTGCCCCGAGCCCGCAAGGTTTTGGAGACCAAGCTGCGCAAGCTGGCGCCCGCCGTGTTCTCTATCGTGTGGGTATGATTGAAAATTGGTGCGGTCAGCCGGAATTGCACCGGCATCCCCTGATTGGCACTAAGGC